>UMHI01026585.1_pt1 | contig 50493 bp, 41 predicted proteins | sample 1965481 | NCBI WGS metagenome assembly UMHI01 (sample SAMEA4836093, study PRJEB28245) | human gut metagenome | biome: gut microbiome; material: fecal sample | place: Denmark | collected 2008 | reverse complement strand
CCATCTTTGAAGAGCAGACAAATTCACACAAGGCAAAGTCTTCCGGAGCTACCTCGTAAATACCTAGTGCTTCCATACGGTCGATGTCGCCCGCAATGATGGCCTTGATCAGGTATTCCGGCAGGATATCCATCGGAAGTACGTGGTCGTATTCGTTCGACATGATCATGTGGCGTTCACCACCCTTCACACGTGCATCCAACACATATTCTTTCTTCTTGCCCATCATCCAGCTGAAATAAGAATGGCTGGTACTGAAATCGTTCAGACGCGGCATGATCCAACCCAGCATTTCGTGTACGTCGCTTCCTTCCGGAATCACGGTCACCTGGCTGTGGAAGGCTCCCAGATAACCGTTGGCAGTAATCTGCTTTCCGGTCAATACGTTACCGCTGATATAACGCAAAGCCTTGTCCGTAGTTACATTGTTGGCAAATACACCTGTCAGCAGGGCACCTACTTTCAGCTTCACGTAAGCAGGTTTCAACACTTCCGAACCAGTCACTGCCACAGTACGGGTAAAGTCTACACGTCCCGTATTGAACAGCCGGCCAATAAAGATGACAGCCTGCGGATCAATAGTCCATACTGTTTCACCCTTGTTTACCGGAGCAATGTGGTTAATCTGCACGCCGACGTTACCTGCCGGATGAGGTCCGTCAAACACATTGACTTCCACATTCTTTGCCTGCGTCAAAGCAGGTGACTTCTGGTTCACACTGATACTCAGGTATGTCTTGGCCATCTTAGCCAACGCATCCAGTCCAGTCTGGAAATTCGCTTCTTCGCCAGAAAGCGCCAGTTCAAATTCTGGAGCCAGCGGGTTCGTGTCGAATGCAGAAACGAAGATAGCACGAGGTGCTACAGTCGGATCGGCCACTACGTCATACGGACGCTGACGGACAAAGGCGAACAGACCGGCATTCAGCAACACGTCCTTTACGGCAGCCCCGTCGAGAGAAGCTACGCTCTTCTTGCCGAATTCTTCGAAGTCCTGTTCCGCAGCAGCCTGTACGGTAATGCTCATCACCTTACGTCTTGCTCCACGTTCCACGCTTGTTACTACGCCACTTACCGGCGAAACAAATTTCACTTCAGGATGATTCTTGTCTACAAACAAGGGTCCTCCGGCCATGACATATTCCTGTTCCTTCACGACTACCTTCGGAGTCACGCCTGTAAAATCATCGGGACACAGTGAATAGAATCCCGGCTCCTTTACAGCCACCACTTGTGCAGCAGCCTTGCCTTTCAGGTTTATGTCTAAGCCTTTACGCAATTTAATTAAATTTGCCATGTTAGGTTATAAAAAATGGTTTTCTATTTTGCGTGCAAAATTAAAGAAAAAAGAAGTGAAAAAAGAACATTTGCCCATCGAATTAGAGAAATATTTCTTTATATCGTGGGCAAATGTAAAATCTACATGACAAAACAGCGATTCTGTCACCTGGAGAAAGCAAAAATTTCCTTAATATCCCTTATGCTGATATAAATTGGGATTCATGCCGACCACCTTTTCGGGGATGGGAAATACCGTCGTATACCCGTTTTCTTCCCCCGGAAGCTGCGGACGGTCGCTGTAGGCACGGGTAAAACGGCCGAAGCGGATGAGGTCTTGCCGCCTCCATCCTTCCCAGGCCAGCTCCCTCATGCGTTCTTCCAGCAGACAGTCGAGGGTGGCTGTCTGCGGAGGCATCCCCACCCGGCTTCTCACCCGGTTCAGCTCGGCATCGCCGTTCTCTCCGTTGCGCACCTTGGCCTCGCTCTGCATGAGCAGCATGTCGGCATAGCGGAAGAGCACGATGTCATTGTCCAGCAGTTTCCCGTCTTTGAGGGCCGTCGGGTCGACCTCGTATTTCTTCATCCGGGCTCCGGCGGTCTTCTCCCAGGGCTGTCCCGATACGTCAAGGGCTACCTTCCACGGCTCATACACCAGCGGAGTCACTCCGTCGTCGAGCATCACCTGACGGCCTTCCAGGTCGTTCACCGGACCGGCAAAATAGCAATAATCAAACCGGGCATCCACCTGCGGCGTGTCGTAGCCGAAAGCTTCCAGCACTTCCTTTGTGGCCGACGCTCCGTTTTCCCCTCCCAGTCCGTAAGCTTTGGCATGGTTGTAGTGGCGCGAGCGGAACAGGTAGATAAACTGGTTGGCATACAGTGTCTTGTCCATGGGAATCACAAAGATATTCTCTTTCGAAGACTCGTTGAAGACCGCAAAATTGGCCGTATAGTCTTCTTCCAGGCTGTATCCGGCAGCCGCCAGTTTCTCCCCATAACGGCACACCGTCTGCCAGGCATTCAACGACTGTCCGTCCACTTCGAAAAAGAGCGATTTCCCGTCCGGACGGCTTCCGTCGGTCCAGTCGTCGTCGGCATAGACTTCGGCATTCAGGGCCAGCTTGGCCAACAGGAACCAGACCACCGGACGGGTCACCCTTCCATAATAGACTCCCGGCTGATTGCTCCGTTCCAAGCTCAGGAAAGGTTCGGAATCCATCAGTTCTTTCACGATGAAATAGAACACCTTAGACCGTTTTTCCTGAACAATCTCTTCAAGTGCCGGACTGCTCTTCTCAATGAGAGGCACACTGCCGAAAAGGTCCATGATATAATAATAAAACATCGCCCGCAAGGCCCGCACTTCGGCCACCAAAGGAGCCACCTCTTCCGTGGGATGCGCCGCCGAAAAAGCCTGGATTTTCTCCAGCGAGCCGTTGCACAGAATCACCGTGCGGTACAGGTATTCCCAAGTGGCATAAATGGCCTCGTTGTTCACTCCCCAGCGATGCAGGTACAAGCCCTGCCAGAATCCCCCGTCATACCAGTCGCCTCCGCGGGTAGGCATCATCGCCTCGTCGGTGGTGAAGGTATTCAGGTCGTATATGCCCCGCCCGGTGCCTTGCAGTCCCTGACTGTCGACATAGCCTCCCACGTAGTTGTACAGCGAAAGCACCCCGTTGCGCTGCACGTCCGACAGCGTGGAATAGGCCGTTTCCTCGTCCAGCCGGTCCTTGGGACTTTCATCGAGATAAGCACTGCAGGAAGCACCGGCAAGGAGGCTGAGAGCGGCAGATATAAAAATATATATTCTTTTCATAACAAGCGGTTTAGAAGTTAAGACTTAAACTGATGATATAGGTTCTTGAAAGCGGGTAAGTCCGTTTGTCGTCCACCCCGAAAGTCTCGTCCACGAGCGTGGAATTGATGAGCGGAGTCAGTCCCGAATATCCGGAAATGGTTCCCAGGTTGTTGACGGTCAGCGCCAGTCGGGCCCCGTGCAGGTAACGCGTTTTCCGGAGCGGAATGTTCCATCCCACGGTGAGGTAATCAAAGTTCACGTAATTGCCGCTTTCCAGCCAGTAGTCCGTAGCCGTGAGGTCGCGTATGTTCCGTGCCGGAGCCTCTGCCAGCACATTGTAGTCGGGCAGGCTGTTCATGTTCATATACGTCAGAGACGTTCCGTTGTAAATCTTGTGCCCGAATGCCCCGTTTATCTGCAGCGACACATCGAAACGCTTGTACCGGAAACTGATGTTCGAACCCAGCAGCGTCTTGGGGGTAGCCTGTCCGGCCACATAACGGTCTTCCCCGTCCTCCAGGTTCACGCCTCCTCCGTTCAGGTCGGCAATCTGATAGGTGTATCCCCCCTTTCCGTCCGGCACAAGTCCCTCGCAATGCGGCAGATAGAAAACTCCCAGCGGTTGTCCCACAATCTGATACACAATCTGGTTGTACCCACCGTGCAGACCGGCCCCGTTGAGTCCTGCCAATGCCGTATACTGTGCCGCACTGACCTGTTCCCCTTCATAGATTCCGCTCAGCGACAGGAGCTTGTTGCGCTGGAACGTCACATTGGCGTTGATATTCAGCTCCATATCCTTGGTACGCAGCGGAGTCAGACCGATGGAAAGCTCCGTACCGCTGTTCCGCATGGAGCCCAGGTTGGCCAGCAGTTTGTTGTAGGCAAAGGGAGGCACACTCACGTCATACTGATACAGCATATCCCGGGTTTTGGAAAGGTAATAGTTCACCGAAAGCAGCACACGGTTGCCGTAGAACCCCATGTCCACCCCCGCATTGAAGGTCGACTTCACCTCCCATTTCAGGTTCGGGTTGACATTCTTCAGGCTTTCATACGTCACAATCGGCGAGTTGCCCACCGGTGTCACCCCGTTCGGCCGGACCAGTGACAGGGTGGTGTACGAATCAATTCCTCCCTGGTTGCCCGCCAGTCCGTAGCCCATCCTCAGCTTCAGGTTGTCTATCCAGCGATACGGCCGCATGAACTTCTCCTGTGTCACGTTCCAGGCCACCGACACGGCCGGGAACACGCCCCATTTGTGGTTCCGTCCGAACTTGGAAGAAGCATCCGTCCGCAAGTTGGCCGTCAGCACATAGCGGTCGTCGTACGTATAGTTCACCCGTCCCAGGAAAGACACCAGATGTGGCTCTTCGTAATAAGAGCCTGTTCCCTCCCAGGGACGCAGGGCCCCCGCCTGCAAGCTGTGATAGCCCATCGTATTCGATGAAAAATTGGTCGTGGTCGTATAAAATCCCTGAAAGCGGTCTTTCTCCACTTCCCCCAGGGCCAGTACATCCAGGAAATGCGCTCCCAGCTTCTTCTGGTACGTCAGCATGGCATTCCCCAGCATGGACTCCGCCCTGCGGTTGCCCCGGTAAGCCTGTCCGTTGCCCCACACTGTGGTCGGCAGAAACTGTGCATTCTCCGTCGTGCTGTACGTATAAGAGCCGAACAGCACCATCTTCAAGTCTTTCCACAGATGGAACGTCAGGCGGGCATGGGCACTGAAATAAGAAGTCTCCTCCCGGTTGTCCACGTCCATCCAGGCCAGCGGATTCGTAATCTGGCTGGCCGTCGTAATCTGGTCCCATCCTCCTGTCTCCGGATTGGGAAAATCAGGGAAGGTAGGATTGAAAGCCGCCGCCGAATAGAATGTCTTCTGCAGGTCGAACAGCGTGCGGTCGCGCCGCATGGAGCCGAACAGCCCCAGCTCGCAGTCAATCAGTCCGTCGAGCATCTTCTGCGACATATTCATGTTAGCCGTAAACAGTTTCATGCCTTCGTGCTGGATCACTCCCTCCCGGTTCTGGAAGCCCAGCGACACCCTGTAATTGGAAGCTTCTCCTCCCCCATAAAATGCGATATTGTGGTTCTGCTGCAAACCCGTCTGTTCGATGGCCTTCTGGAAGTCCGTATCATACCCCTTGTCGAGGATGCTCCACCCGTGTTCCGCCGCCAGCCGGCGATACTCCGCTCCCGACAGCATATCCAGTCTGCGGTAGGCATGCGAGATGCCGAAGCTGCCGTTGTAGTTGACGCGCGTCTTCCCCGCCAGTCCCTTCTTGGTGACGATGTTGATGACGCCCGAAGCCCCACGCGAACCGTACTGCGCCGTCTCCGACGCATCCTTCAGGATGGTAAAGGTCTCGATGTCGGCAGGATAGACCGAAGCCAGCATCGTCAGGTCGCCCAACACCCCGTCCACGATAATCAGCGGGTCGTTGCCGCTGGTCAGCGAAGTCGTTCCCCGCAGACGCACCGACTCCAGCGCCGCCATCCCGTTGTTGCTCTTCAGGATGGTAAGGCCGGGCACTCGTCCCTGAATGGCTTCCAGCGGGTTGGTAATCAGCTCCCGGTTCATCTGTTTCTCCGTAATCTGCTCCACCGAGCCGGAAATGTTTTTCAGACTTCCACGGGCATAACCAATGGTATAAATGGAATCAGGCGGCAGGTCTTCTCCGTTCTGTCCCTGTACGCAAAGAGGGAAACCGCCCCACAAACATCCCAGGAACCACATGCTGCACAGCGCCTGGGAAACTGGTCGTGTCTTGTTCATAGCACACTGAATTTAAGGTGAAAAGGGCGCGAAGATACCCGGTATCTCCTCGCCCCGTCAAAATGACTCTTTTCACAAAGAAAAGATTTTTTCCGCAATAAAACAAGCCACGGAACGGTTATTTCCCCCGCTTCGCTTATTTTTCTTCCGCAAACATCGGATCCCATGCCGGAAGCTGTATCGGCTTCTGCTTGAAAATGTCGAGCACTTTCTTCGGCACGTATTTGGTTTCCAGTACCAGGCGGAACATGTATTCATTGAACCATTCGTCGGTCATGATCAGGTGTCCCTGATAGCCGGCAGAAGGGCCCCAGCTGTTTTCCACCATCCATTTTTTCGGCTTTCCGTGCTCGTCGAGGTCGACAGCCATCAGCGTCATGGCATGAGCCGACATGCTGGCGAAAGTCTGGATACGCTGCTTCTTGTCCATGCCGAAAGTGGTGCCCATCAGCGAATCGAAATCATAATTGTGCACGTCCAGCAGTCCGCGGTTACTGTCCATCTGGGTCACGTCGCTGGAGAAATACATCCGGGTGCTGTCCTTCAGTGAGGCGATGGCCATCTCCTTGATTTCCTCCACCGGCAGGTTCACGTACGTCCAGTTCTTCCCGTCGTAGCAGTGACGGTCGTAGGCAATCTCGTAGCATTTATAGTATTCGCGCGACGGGTCGTTCATCACCATCACGTAGTTAGTCAGCAGGTTCTTGTCGCCATACTTCTCCAGGAACGACATCGGTGTGTGATGCTCTGTTTCCACCACCTTGCCCTTGCTGTCCTTGCGCACGTAGTCGAACGAAGTCGGCGGCACGCCCAGGGTCAGTGCCAGCATCCGGTAGACCGTACCCAGCATTTCTTCCTTCCGTTTCTCAATGACTGCCGTCTTTTCGCCTTTGGCCGACAAGTCTCTCAGTTCCAGGCCGAACTCCTTCAGTTTCAATCCAATCAATGACGACATATACGACGTATGCTCACTGCTGTACGTTTCCGGCATGGCCTCCTTGGGCACCAGTCCGTACTTCGTCACGATGTCGGCCACCCCCGTAAAGGTACCTCCGTCGCTCAGCGGATGCTTGAACAGCCATTCCACCGTCTGGTCGCTCATTGGCTTGCCCGCCGTTTCAATCACCCCCTGCAGGAAGAGGTTGGACTTCTCCAGCTGGTCCCAGAAGAAACAGTACACCTGCGAGAACTCCAGTCCCGGCAGGTCGTATTTGGCAATGGCCTTGGCCCGCATCACGTTCAGTCCCGTAAACAGCCAGCAACGGCCCGACGACTGCTGGTCGGTGATTCCCTTCGACTCCACCTTGATGGAGAAATCGGCATCCACCGCCTGCTGGTTTTCCTGGTTCAGGGCCAGTTGCTTGATGCTGGTACCGCCCAAGGCATTGCGAATCGCCTTGTCGGCAGCTGTATTCTGATAACTGCGCTGAATTTCCTTCAGCATTTCCGGAGAGATGCCTCCATTCTGTGCCTGCAATGTCAGCCCGAAAGCCATCAGGCAGGCAGCCAATGTTACGTGTTTCTGGTTCATTATATTTTATGGTTTTAATGAGTTCATTCCTTGTGCTTGGCCGGACGCACAATCTTGTAGCCGATGCACGCCACGAAAATGCTCATCAGCGGACTGAGCAGGTTGAAGAAGCAGTACGGCAGATACACCAGCGTAGGCACACTCAAGATGGTGGCCTGCGTCATGCCGCACGTGTTCCAGGGAATCAGCGGACTGGTCACCGTCACGGCATCTTCCGTCGTACGGCTCAGCAGACGCGACTCGTATCCGTTCTTCTGGTAAATATCCTTGAACATGTTTCCGGTGAGGATAATCGAAATATACTGGTCGGCCGTGGCCAGGTTCAGAAACAGGCCGGAGGCCACCGTAGCCGCCACCGTTCCCGCCAGCTTATGGGTCAGGTGTACGAACATCCGCGTAATGCTGCCCAGCATGCCGCAGGCCGTCATCGCCCCGCCCAGGCACATGGCACAGAGAATCAGCCACACCGTGTCCATCATGCCGCCCATGCCGCGGGTGGCAATCAATTCCGTCAGTTCCGGACTGGAGGCCTGCACGGACGTGCCGCCCGACAAAGCCAGCAGCACTCCTTTATACAACGCTTCGGCACCAGACACTCCCTCGCCGGCCACCTCCCGCAGCACGTCGGTCTGAAACACCAGCATGCAGACCACAGCCAGTGCCGTCGACACAAACAGCGTGATGATGGACGACACCTTCCGGGCAATCAGGATACCCGTCACTACCGGCACCAGCAAGACCCAGAAGGTGATGTGGAAACGCTCGGCCAGTCCGGTGGTAAACACCGCCATCTGCGAACTGTCCGTGGCCTCGTGCGAAAAACCGGCCACCGTAAAAATCGCCAGGGCAATCACGATGGAGGGCACCGTGGTGTACATCATGTAACGGATGTGCGTGAACAGCGGGGTGTCCGTCACCGACGAAGCCAGGATGGTCGTGTCCGAAAGTGGAGACACCTTGTCGCCGAAGTACGCTCCCGACACGATGGCTCCGGCAATCCAGCCCTCGTCGAATCCCTGTGCCTTGCCGATGCCCATCAGGGCAATGCCGATGGTGGCTATCGTGGTCCACGAGCTGCCGGTCATAACCGATACCACGGCACAAATCGCACAGCACGACACCAGGAAAAATTTCGGATGGATAATCTGTACACCGTAATATATCAGCGTAGGTACTACGCCACCCAGCATCCAGGCTGCCGACAGCGCACCGATAATCAGTAGAATAATCAGGGCGGAACTCACCCCTGCAATGTTGTTCACAATGGCATGCTCAATATCTCTCCAGGCCACCCCGTAACGCCCCATGCCCATGGCGGCACACAAGGCCGTCGTCAGCAGCAGGCAAATCTGACTGCCCCCGCCCAGCGCATCGGCTCCCAGCAGACGGATGGTAAAAAAAAGCAGGACCACCAGGACCAGCACCGGCAACAACGAAGCCAGCGGAGAAGGAATTTTCAGTTTCTGTGTCATTTCGTCAATCTATGTTCAATAATCTATGGTTTCCTAAAAACGGCACAAATTTCCGAATATTTTTTCAAACATCCGCATAAATTCTATTTTTATTTGCATTTTCAATGTAAAAATGAATAAAAATAGAATTTTATTACCGCAAAAACAGACAAACAAAGCTTTCTGCAAAACTTAAAAACTGCTAATAACCCTTTCCGATGTCCACTTTCTTCATCGGTTATTTGTACTTTTGTTCACTAATTGCTGAAAAAACAGATGAGTAGATTTACGCGCATAAAACAAGCCATACGCCTCACGGTCATTTCCGCACTGATTCTTTATTTCGGCCTGATTGCCCTGTTCAGCCTTCCGGCGGTGCAGCATCGTGTCAGTACGTATGCGGCCCGTGAGCTTTCCCGGCTGGTGCAGGCCGAGGTCCGTATCGGCAACGTCGACCTGGGCTTGCTGAACCGCGTGGTCATCCAGAACGTGCGCATCAAGGACCGGCAGGGAAAAGACCTGCTGGGCATCTCGCGTTTCTCCGTCAAGATAGACATTCCCTCGCTTTTCCGCAAGCAGATTCGCATCAGCAGCATCCAGCTGTTCGGTCTGGACGCCCGTCTGAGCCGTCCCACTCCGGATGCCCCGCTGAACTGCCAGTTTCTCATCGATGCCTTTGCTTCCAAAGACAGCACGAAGCAGGAAAGCCCCCTCGATCTGCGCATCAACTCCGTACTGATTCGCCGCGGACAGGTGCACTACGATGTCCTCTCGGAAGCGGTCACCCCCCGGAAATTCAACTCCAGCCACATCGGCATCAGTGAGCTTTCGGCCACCCTCTCCTTGAAGGCCTTGCAGAAAGACTCGCTCAACGCCCAAATCCGGCGCATGAGCTTCAACGAACAGAGCGGCTTCCGCCTGAAGAAGTTTGCCCTCAAGGTGACGGCCAATCCGCAAGGCATCTACCTGCAGGAGCTGACTCTCCACCTGCCGTCTACCTTCGTGTGCATCGACACGCTGTCGGCTACGGGCAACCTCAAGGACCCGCACCTGCTGACGTCGCCGGAGAGTCCGGTGAACTACATGGGCAACCTGCGGGCTTCTGTCACACCGGCCGACCTGTCGTATTTCGTCCCGGCACTGACGCACTTCCAGGACTCCATCCACATCGACGCGACGTTCCGCGGCAAGGGACGGCAGTTCCGCTGCACCCACTTCTACCTGGCCAGTCCCCAGAAGGAGCTGATTCTGCGCGCACAGGGGATGATGGACGCCAACCAGTCTGTCAAGTCACCTTATTTCTTCGGCGAAATCACCCAGGCCGATGTCAGCGAGAAAGCCCTTCCCTGGCTGTTCCACAACCTGAAAGGGGCAGAAACGAACCTGCCCGACCTCATCCAGCGCCTCGGATTCATCCAGTTCCAGGGCGACGTGTCGGGCTATCCCTCACGCATCACCGCCCACGGCACCGTCAAGAGCCGTCCGGGACAGCTCAACGCCAACGTGACCATGCACACCGACACGCTGACCTTGCAGAAAAGCTACTCGGGACGTATCTCGACCCAAGACTTCGAACTGGGGAAACTGCTGGCCAAGGAGGAACTCGGGAAGACTTCGTTCGACCTGGAGCTGAAGGGACTGCAATACCGCAACAACCAGCTGGAATCGCACATCAAGGGAGAGATTTCGTCTCTTGAGTACAACCATTACCAGTACCAGCACATCGCGCTGAACGGCGACTTCAAGCCGGGCGGGTTCAACGGACACCTCTCGCTCGACGACCACAACGGGAAAATCACCATGGACGGGAGCTTTGTCACCAGCCAGGCGGTACCCGACTTCAACCTGCGTGTGAAAGTGCGCGACTTCCGTCCGTACTCCCTGCACCTTACCAAAAAATACGAAGATACTGACCTCTCGCTCAACCTGACGGCGGACTTCTCCGGACATTCCATCGACGACATGCGGGGAAACATCCACCTCGACAGCCTGCAGGTACGCACCCCCGACGAGGCCGGCAACTATTTCCTGCCTCACCTGCAAATCAACGCCACGCAACCGCAGGCACACTCGCCCGAGAAAGAAATACGCATCACCTCTCCTTTCCTGAACGGGAGCATCCAGGGGAGATATGCCTACCATACCCTGCTGAAAAGCATCGAGAAAGTCATCCGCAAGCACCTGCCTTCGCTGTTCCCGGAAGCAAAAAGCCGGAAGGGCGCCGAACCGAACAACCAGTTCCGCTTCCAGTTCCGCATGGAAAACAGCGACTTCCTGTCGAAGGTGCTCCACGTACCTTTCGACCTGCAGATGCCGGCCGTCCTCAATGGCCAGTTCAACGACAGCCTCTCGCAGATGCGCATCAACGGCTACCTCCCGCAGTTCAGCTACAACGGCAAGCACTATGAGTCGGGGGCCCTGCTGTGTGAGACGCATCCCGATGAACTCCAGTTCCAGGTGCGCGCCAGTACCCTGATGAAGAAGGGAGCCATGTTCAACCTCTCGCTCCTCACCCGGGCCAAGGACGACAAGCTGCACAGCACGCTCTACTGGGGAAACAACACCCAGCTCACCTACAGCGGCAAGATTGATGCGGTGGCTTCCTTCAGCCAGGACCCCCGCCACAAAGGACTGCACACCCGCGTGGACATCCAGCCCAGCCAGATTATCCTGAACGATACCACCTGGCACATCCACCCGGCCAGCGTAGACATTGCCAAAGACAGCATCGAGATACACAACTTCCTGTTCGAGCACCGCGACCAGCACCTGAAAATCCACGGGCGGCTGGGAAAGGCCGACACGGACTCGTGCCTGGTAGACCTGAAGAACATCAACCTGCTCTACCTCATGGACATGATCCAGTTTCATGCCGTGCGCTTCGACGGGGGCATCAGCGGAAAGGCCCGCCTGCTCCACTTGCTCAAAGACCCGGTCATGGAGGCCCGGCTCGACGTGAAAGACTTCTCGCTGAACCAGGCGGTGCTGGGCCGTGCCGACATCCTTGCCTCGTGGGACAAGGAACTGGGGGGTGTCCGCCTGAACGCGGACATCCGGCGCGATGCGGACTGCACCACGGGCGTCACGGGCTACGTATCGCCCAAGCTCAAAGGACTCGACCTCCACATCAAGGCCGGAGGTACTCCCCTGGCCTTCCTGCAACCCTTCGTGGAAAATATTTTCAGCAACGTCAACGGAAAAGCGTACGGCGACGTGCACCTCTTCGGTCCCTTCGCCCAGCTCGACCTGGAAGGCGAAGTCAGGGCACAGATGCGCACGAAGGTCAACATCCTGAACACGACGTTCATCGCCTCGGCCGACTCCGTACACATCTCGTCCGGCTTGTTCCGCTTCCCCAATGTCCGCCTCCAGGACCCTGAAGGACATACCGGACAGGCCGACGGGGAACTGCGGCACACCAAGCTGAAGGACCTGAGCTACCGTTTCCGCTTCCAGACCGACCGCATGAAGGTGTACGACACCGACCACGAGACTCCCGACTTCCCCTTCTACGGACGCATCTATGCCACGGGCGATGTCCTGCTCCGGGGAGGCGACGGGCAGCTGAACGTCGACGGAGAAGTACGGGCTGACAACCAGACGGCCTTTGTCTACGTGCTGGGCACTGCCGCCGAAGCCACCAACTCCGGTTTCGTGACCTTCGTCGACCGTACCCCGCGCCGCCAGCAGGCTGCCGTCAAGGCCGAGGTCTACCACCCCCTCAACCGCCTGGAGGACGAAGAGGAAGACGACACGCCGACGGCCATCCATATCAACCTGCAGATAGAACCTGCCGAACGGGCCAACATGAAAATCATCATGGACCCCACGGCCGGCGACTACATATCGGCTTACGGAACCGGCAACCTGCGCATCAATTTCTTCAACCAGGGCGAGTTCCAGATGTTCGGCAACTATCACATCACCGAGGGAATCTACAAGATGAGCATGCAGAACGTCATCCGCAAGGATTTCACCCTCCAGCCCGGCGGCACGGTGTCGTTCAACGGCGACCCGCGGGCAGCGAACCTGAACGTGCAGGCCGTCTATACGGTCAACTCCGCCTCGCTCAACGACCTGATTGCCGATGCGTCTTCTTCCCGCGGCAATGTCCGGGTGAACTGTCTGCTGAACCTGACAGGCAACCTCACCTCGCCGAACCTCAGCTTCGGACTGGAACTGCCTACCGTGAGCGACGAAGACCGGGAACTGGTGCGCAGCCTCACCAGCACCGAGGAACAGATGAACACCCAGATTATCTACCTGCTGGGCGTGGGCAAGTTCTACACCTACGACTATGCCAACAACACCGGGCAGACCGATGCCACCAGCTCGCTGGCCTTCAGCACCCTGTCCGGACAGCTGAACAACATGCTCTCGCAGGTCATCAACAACCAGAACTGGAACGTGGGCACCAACCTCACCACGGGTGAGAAAGGCTGGAGCGACGTGGAAGCCGAAGCCATCCTGTCGGGCCGCCTGCTGAACAACCGGCTCATCATCAACGGCAACTTCGGATACCGCGAGAACACCTTGCGCAACACCAACTTCGTGGGCGACTTCGAGGCCATCTGGCTGCTCACCAAGAACGGGGAGTTCCGCCTGCGTGGCTACAACCAGACCAACGACCGCTACTTCACCAAGTCGACCCTGACCACACAGGGCATCGGCATCATGTACAAGAAGGACTTCATGAACTGGAAAGAGCTGGTCGACTGGTTCCTCCGCCGCCGGAAAGCGCGCAGCAGCAAGCAAAAGAAGGACGACAACGACAAATATGTCCAGAAAGACGCCGACCTTCCGGCTGCACAGAAAAAAAGAACCTCAAACGAAAAACAATTACATTAGAATATGGAAAAGACGTATTACCTTCCTGCCGAATGGCACCCGCAGAGCTACATACAGCTCACCTGGCCCCATGCCGACACCGACTGGGCCTACATGCTCGACGAAGTGGAAGACTGCTTTGTCTGCCTGGCCACTGAAATCGCCAAACGCCAGCCGCTGCTGCTCGTGGCACCGGAATTTCCGAAAGCCCTGGCCGACTTTCCCTACCGCGACCGGATTACCTTCGTGGAATGTCCCACCAACGACACCTGGGCCCGCGACCACGGCTTCATCACCCTGCTGGAACGGCACACCGACCCGCTGCTGCTCGACTTCTGCTTCAACGGCTGGGGCATGAAGTTCGCCGCCTGCAAGGACAACCTCATCAACAGCCGCGTGTTCAAGAGCGGCGTGCTCAACGGCGACTACATCAACTGCCGTGACTTCGTGCTCGAAGGGGGCTCCATCGAAAGCGACGGAAAGGGCACCCTGCTCACCACCTCGCCTTGCCTGCTGGCTCCCAACCGCAACGACACGCGCTCACGAAAGGACATCGAAGCCTACCTGATGGACCGCTTCAACCTGCGGCAGGTGCTCTGGCTCGACTACGGCTACCTGGCCGGCGACGACACCGACAGCCACGTGGACACCCTGGCCCGCCTCTGCCCCGACCATACCATCACCTACGTGCAGTGCCTGGACAAGGACGACGAGCACTACGGCGCCCTCCGCTCCATGGAAGACCAGCTCAAGACCTTCCGCACCCTCGAAGGAGACCCGTACCGCCTGCTGCCGTTGCCGATGCCCGAAGCCATCTACGACGAAGACGGACAGCGGCTCCCGGCCACCTACGCCAACTTCCTGATTATGAACGAGGCCGTGCTCTACCCCACCTACGCCCAGCCGGCAAACGATGCCCGTGCCGCACAGGTGCTGGCCGAAGCCTTCCCCGGACGTGAAATTGTGGGCGTGGACTGCCGGGCCCTCATCCAGCAGCACGGCTCCCTCCACTGCGTCACCATGCAATATCCCGAATCCGTTAAAAACGACATAGAATCATGAAACGAACCATCCGCGTCGGCCTCGTACAGCAGTCCTGTACCCCCGACCTCAAACAGAACCTCGAAAAGCTGCACCGCAACATTGCCTCCGTGGCACAGGCCGGTGCGCAACTGGTTGTACTCCAGGAACTGCATAACACACCTTATTTCTGTCAGACGGAAGACACCGGTCTGTTCGACCTGGCAGAGCCCATCCCCGGTCCTTCCACCGGCTTCTACAGTGAGATAGCTGCCGCCTACCACATCGTGCTGGTCACCTCCCTGTTCGAACGCCGTGCCGCCGGACTGTATCACAACACCGCCGTGGTTTTTGATGCCGACGGAAGCATCGCCGGCAAATACCGCAAAATGCACATCCCCGACGACCCCGCCTATTACGAAAAGTTCTACTTCACTCCCGGCGACCTGGGCTTCGAACCCATCGAGACCTCTCTCGGCAAACTGGGCGTGCAGGTATGCTGGGACCAGTGGTATCCTGAAGGAGCCCGCATCATGGCACTGAAAGGGGCCGAACTGCTGATTTACCCGACCGCCATCGGCTGGGAGAGCAGCGACACCCAGGAAGAGAAGATGCGCCAGCTCGGTGCCTGGGTCACCGTACAGCGCGGCCATGCCGTAGCCAACGGACTGCCCGTCATCGCCGTCAACCGTGTGGGACTGGAACCCGACCCGTCCGGACAGACCAACGGCATCCTCTTCTGGGGAAACAGTTTCGTGGCCGGCCCGCAAGGTGAAATCCTCGCCCAGGCCAGCAACCTGAAAGAAGAGAACCTCGTGGTGGAAATCGACATGGAACGCAGCGAGAACGTACGCCGCTGGTGGCCCTTCCTGCGCGACCGCCGCATCGACGAGTTCGAACAGCTCACCCGTCGCTTCATCGACTGACCGACCATTTTCCGACATAAAAAAAAGGATCATTCCCCAAGGGGAGTGGTCCTTTTCTTGTATGCGGGGAAAAGTGCCTGATACCGCACTCCTCACGACAGTTTTTCAAAAATACGCCCAAATCGGTTTTTTTATCCGTACCATCAGACAAGTATTTATTTTTATAATTGTACAGAATGAAGCTCAAATCCGGCCTTTTGCAGCCGTAGCCTCCCCTTAACGTCTTTCCCAAAAACTCGGAGTCAGCAGCAGCAATACGCCGAACAGTTCCAGACGCCCGATCAGCATCATGAACGACAGCAGCCATTTCGCCAGATCCGGCAGCGCACTCCACGAGAACGCCGGACCGAACGCACCCAGTCCCGGTCCCACGTTGCCGAGGCTCGACACCGACAGACCGAAAGCCTCTTCCAGCCCCACTCCCATGCACATCAGCAGCAGCCAGCACACGAAAATGCAGAAGAAATAAAACAGCACGAAAGTCATCACCGTGGCAATGGTCCGCTGCGAAGCCGCCATCCGGTTCAGCTTCACCGGCAGTACGGCACGGGGATGCATCAGCAGGTGGAACTCATTCTTCACGTTGCGCAACACCACGAGCAGACGCACAATCTTGATACCTCCGGCCGTCGAACCGGCACACCCGCCGGCCACCATGGCATACATCAGCAGCATCCACGTGAACGGAGCCCACAGGTTGTAGTCGTCCGTGGCAAACCCGCACGAGGTATGAACGGAAGCCACCTGGAAGAGTGATTTGCGGAAAGCCTCCTCCAGCCCGTAATGGTTGTGCCAGTAGAGCGACCCCGTAATCAGCAGGGTCACCGCCCCGATGGAGATGAGGTACAGCCGGAACTCCTCGTCCTTGAACAAATGCTTGACGCGTCCCGTCATGCACATGAAGTACAGCGAGAAGTTCACTCCCGAGAGCGTCATGAAAATGGCAATCACATATTCTATAAAAGGTGAATTCCAGTAAGCCACGCTGGCCTGCTTGGTGGAATATCCTCCCGTGGCCGTCGTAGAGAAGGCATGACACACGGCATCAAACAAGTCCATGCCGCCCACCAGCAGCAGCACCGTTTCCACCACCGTAAGAATCAGGTACACCGTCCACAGCCACTTGGCCATGATACTGATTTTCGGGTGAATCTTGTCGTGCGTCACCCCCGTGGCCTCCGCCGAGAAAAGCACCTGGTTGCCCACCCCGAAGATGGGCAGCACCGCAATCGTGAAGAACACGATACCCAGTCCCCCGATCCACTGCGAGAAACTCCGCCAGAACAGCATGCCGTGCGAAAGCGACTCGATGTCGTCCAGGATGGTCGCCCCTGTGGTGGTAAAGCCCGACATCGTCTCAAAGAACGCGTCCGTCACCGAGGGAATGCCCCCGCTGATGTAGAAAGGCAGCATCCCGAAGCCCGTGAAAAGCAGCCACGTGAACGCCACGATGCAATATCCGTCGCGCCGTGTCACCCGGTTTTCCGCTCCCTTTCCCAGCAGGAGCAGCAGGCTGCCCACCACCACATTGATCAGCGTCGTATAAATAAAATAAATGTAGTCCTTCTCTCCGTAACACAGCGACACGCCGGCACACACCAGAAACATCATCGCCTCCATGAAAAGCAGCACACCCAGAATGCGGAGAATCATTTTCCTGTTTATCAGGCTGTTCCCTCTATTGGCCGTCACATTGACCGTCGTCGATATAAAATCTTCCATGTATCTTCTTGCGTTTATCTTGCAAACTTACATAAAATTCTTCAATTACCGCAAGTATCCGGAAGGGAATGCAGTATTTGCCCGTTTCCTTCATTATCTCTACAGAATATCTACAGAAATCTTCCGAAGTCTGCAAAAATCCTCTTTTTGCGGAGGCTTATTTTTGGCTGTCTCACGGAAAAGAAATAATTTTGCAAAATATTTGCAATCTTATTTGCCGCGCTTACCTCACATGTTTTCATGTGACAGGTAACCGCGAAGCGTGCCCGAAACCCTACATTCTCCCCCTGATGCAAAACGAAAACAAAAGGATAGCCTACAACACCGTGCTTTTATACGTCCGCATGGGTATACTGGTGCTCATCAGCCTCTATACCTCCCGGATGATTCTGAAAACCCTTGGCGTAGAAGACTTTGGTATCAACAACGTGGTGGGAGGTGTCATCACCTTCCTGGGTTTTCTCACCAACTCGCTGGCAGGAGCCTCCTCCCGCTACATCACGTTCTACCTGGGAAAAGGCAATCTCCCGGAGCTGAAGAACATTTTCCAGAACATCGTCCTCATTCACGTGCTGTTTGCCGGGGTGGTGTTCCTCATCGGCGAAACCGTCGGCCTGTGGTTCGTGCTGACGCAGCTGAACATCCCCGCGGCCAGGGAACACGCCGCCATGTGGGTCTACCAGCTCTCCATCCTCACCTCCATGGGCAGCCTGCTGAGCACGCCCTTCAACGCGGCCATCATTGCCCACGAAAAGATGTCGGCCTTTGCCTACCTCACCCTGGGTGATGCGCTCCTGAAACTGATTGCCGTGTTCGTGCTGATTTACATCCCGGCCGACAAGCTGATTTTCTATGCCCTCTACATGTTTACCATCCAGGCATTCGACTTCACCCTCTACATTCTTTATTGCAAGCGGCATTTCGAAGAGACGAAAGACCTCCAGTTCCGGCAGACCGACCGGAAACTGTTCAAGGACATCTTCAGCTATGCGGGCTGGACCATGAACGGCAACCTGGCCATTTTCGGCTACACGCAGGGACTGAACATCCTGCTGAACATCTTCTTCAACCCGGTGGTCAACGCGGCCCGCGGCATTGCCGTGCAGGTGCAGAGCATCGCCAACAACTTCTGCACCAACTTCCAGATGGCCATCAACCCGCAGCTCACCAAGAGCTACGCAGCCAACCACCTGGAACGGATGCACAGCCTCGTGGTGGCCAGTTCCAAATACTCCGTCTACCTGATGCTGCTCATCTGCATCCCGCTCTCCCTGGAAGCCGACACCGTCCTCTCCTGGTGGCTCGGCAGTTTCCCGGCCCACACCAAGTCCTTCATCCGGCTGATTCTCTTCACGAGCATCCTGTTCTGCCTGTCGAACCCCATCATCAACTCCGTGCACGCCACGGGACGGATCAAGAAATTCCAGATTGTGGAAGGCACCATCCTGCTGCTCATCGTGCCCATCTCCTACCTGCTGCTGCGGTTCACCACCCTGCCGCCGGAGGTCGTGTTCTTCGTCCATATCACCGTGGAAATCATTGCACAATATGCCCGCCTGCGGATTGTCCTCCCCCTGATTCAGATGCCGATGGACGCCTATGTCCGGCAGGTGCTCTGCAAGATTGTGCCGGTCTTCGTCCTGAGCGTGGGCCTCTCCCTGCTCGTCTACCGGCAGGCCCCCGACAACTTCATCGGCTTCCTGCTGGTCTGCGCGTCCAGCACCCTCATCCTGCTGGGCTGCATCTACCTGCTGGGACTGAGTCCGCAGGAAAAGACCATGGTAAAAAACAAACTCACTACCCTTCGTAAAAGATGACTACCTCCCACCCGCTCATTTCCATCGTGGTGCCCGTCTACAACGTGGCCCCGCAACTCGGCCGATGCCTCGACAGCATCCTCCGGCAGGACTTCCGCGATTTCGAACTGATTCTGGTCGACGACGGAAGCCGGGACAGCTCCGGGGAAATCTGCGACCGCTATGCGAGCCAGCATCCCTGCATCCAGGTCATTCACCAGGCCAACGGTGGCGTCAGCGCCGCCCGCAATGCCGGTATCCGCCGTGCCCAGGGCGAATGGATTTACTTCGCCGACAGCGACGACTGGATGGAGCACGACCTGCTCTCCACGTTCCAGTCGTACCTCACGCCGGACACCGATCTCTACCTGATTGGGGCCGCCATCGAATACGACGGACACACCACGTTCGTCACGCCCCACGCACACCGCTACACGCGCATGGACGAAGCCCTCGTCTACCTCTACCAGAAGAACCTCGTGGGAGTTCCCTGGAACAAGCTCTTCCGGCGCCGCATCGTGGAGACGTACCACCTCACCTTCTGCGAGGCCCTCAACAGCTACGAAGACGAGCTCTTCAACCTGGAGTACTGCCAGCACGTCACCTCCGTCAGAACCATTCCCTACCACGGCTACCACTACCTCACCACCTCCAACGACCAGAGCCTTTCCAAACGGATTCTCACCCACAAGGAGCGGAAGCATGTGGCCGGACTGCTCTACGACGCCGCCCGGAAAATCTCCGACAACCCGGACTACGTGGCCTACCTGGGACAGAAATACGCCTTCCACATCTACGACTCCGTGGAAATCTACTACAAGAAAGCCTGGCCGGCAGGCATCACGCGGGCCGAGAAGCGCGAATTCCTGCTTCTCTGCTACACCCTGCTGCACGAAAACGATTTCTGCTCGCAGTTCTTCCCGCCCAAACGGGTGTGGGTGCTGAAGCTGATTTTCCTGTGCAAGCACGCCGCCTACATCCAGCTGGCTTTCCAACTCGACCTTTTCAGAATCAAACTATCAAAATGGTTACATCATGAAAGAATATGATTATCTCATCGTCGGCTCCGGCCTCTTTGGAGCCACCTTTGCATACAGGGCCCGGAAACAAGGCAAGAAATGCCTGGTCATCGACAAACGCCCCCACCTGGGAGGAAACATCTACTGCGAGGACATAGAAGGCATTCACGTCCACAAGTACGGGGCACACATCTTCCATACCAACCAGAAGGAGGTGTGGAACTTCGTCAACTCCTTCGTGGAGTTCAACCGCTACACCAACAGTCCCGTGGCCAACTACCGGGGAAAGCTCTACAACCTTCCCTTCAACATGAACACCTTCTACCAGATGTGGGGGGTCACCACGCCCGAAGCGGCCCGCGCCAAAATCGAGGAACAGAAGGCGGAAGCCTTGCAGAAGATGCGGCACGACGGGGTGACTGAACCGCGCAACCTGGAAGAACAGGCCCTCCTTCTCATCGGAAAGGACATCTACGAGAAACTCATCAAGGGCTACACCGAGAAACAGTGGGGACGGCAGTGCACCGAACTCCCGGCCTTCATCATCCGCCGCCTGCCCGTCCGCTTTGTCTTCGACAACAATTACTTCAACGACAAATACCAGGGAATCCCCGTGGGAGGATACAACCGTCTCATCCAGGGACTGCTGGAGGGCGTGGAGGTACGCACGGGCGTCGATTTCTTTGCCGACCGGGCACACTGGGAAGGCATCGCCGAGAAAATCGTGTTCACCGGCAAGATTGACGAGTTCTACCACTACCGCTTCGGCAAGCTGGAATACCGCACGGTACGCTTCGAAGAGGAAATCCACGACTGCCCCAACCTCCAGGGAAATGCCGTGGTCAACTACACCGAGAAGGAGGTGCCCTACACCCGCATCATCGAGCACAAGCATTTCGAACTGTTCGGCGACGAGCTCCTGAAATGCCCCCGCACGGTCATCTCCAAGGAATACTCCACCGAGTGGAAAGACGGCATGGAGCCCTACTATCCGGTGAACGACGAGAAGAACAACGCCCTCTACCGCCGCTACAAGGAACTGGCCGACCAGGAGAGCCGGGTTTTGTTCGGCGGACGGCTGGCCGAGTACAAATACTACGACATGGCCCCCATCATCGCTAAAGTATTAAACCTAGACCTGTAAAAGATGGCGACAATCAAAATCCTGACGTGCATCCATAAAGACGACATCTACCTGAAAGACAAGGACTACCTTCCCATCCAGGTGGGCAAGGCACTGGCTTCGTGCGACCTGCACATCCAGGGCGACGACAGCGGCGACCACATCAGCGCCAAGAACCCGAGCTACTGTGAGCTCACGGCCCTGTACTGGGCCTGGAAGAACCTGAAGGGCATCGACTACATCGGGCTCTGCCACTACCGGCGCTACTTCGACTTCCACCGCCAGGGCCGGAAAGGCTTTCCGTGCACCCTCTTCCCCACGGGCGAATGCGAGGGCAAGGACATCCGCATCCCGGCCGACATCCTTACCCGGCTGGAAGAGGGCTGTGTCATCATGCCCAAGCCCATGACGCTGCAGCTGTCCCTCTTCAACGACTACTGCGTGACCCACGTGAGCGACGACCTGCGCACCCTCGAACGCCTCGTCAAGAGCGACGGCGACCCGACTTTCAACCAGGCCTTCGACGACGTCATGTACTACTCCCACAAGCTCCGTCCCTGCAACATGTTCATCATGGGCTGGAGCGAGTTCGACCGCTACTGCCAGTGGCTGTTCGGCATCCTGGAGAAGGTGGAAAAGGAAACCCACATCGAGTATTACTCGCCCTACCAGAAACGCATCTACGGATTCATGGCCGAACGCCTGCTCAACGTCTACCTGCGGGCCCGCGGCCTGAAGACCTTCGAGGTGCCCCTCCTGTTCTTCTGCGACCAGCCCGACGAAGACCTGAGCCTTCCGCTGGGCAAATACAGGTACCGGAACCTGCTGAAAGGCCTGTCGTTCCTGTTCTCTTTCTCGCCCAAGTACTGGGGCCGGCTGATTGCCGACAAACAGTTGTAACTCATTCAGAAACCTGCTAGACCCAACCCTATGGACGTATCCGTCATCATCGTAAACTACAACACCGAAAAACTGATTCTCGACTGCCTGGACAGTCTGTACGCCAAGACCGAAGGCCTCTCGTTCGAGGTGCTCGTGGTCGACAACGCCTCGCCGGTCCGGCCCACCCTGCTGCCCGACGACCGCCGCATCACCTTCCTGCCTTCGCCCGAGAACCTGGGCTTCGGAAGGGCCAACAACCTGGGGGCCTCGCATGCCCGCGGGAAGTACCTGTTCTGCCTGAACCCCGACACCCTGCTGATGAACAACGCCGTGAAGGAGCTGTTCGACTTCATGGAAGGACACCCGGAAGCCGGCGTCTGCGGGGCCAACCTCTACAAGGCCGACCAGACCCCGGGACATTCCTACGAGATGCGCGAACCGGGCATCCTCCAGGAGCTCATCAACTCGCGGTCGTGCACCATGACCCGCTTCAACGAAGACTTCAACGCCGGGACGGCCCCGAAAGAGGTGCCGCACGTGGTGGGCGCGGCCCTGATGATTTCCAAGGCTCTCTTCGACCGCATCGGCGGCTTCGACAAGGACTTCTTCATGTACCTCGAAGAAACCTACCTGTGCTACCAGGTCAGACAGCTGGGCTACCGCATCTACAACGTCCCCACTTCCCGGATTATCCACCTGGAAGGACAGAGTTTCACCCTGCGGACGCACTACGAAGACTTTCTCTTCGACGCACGCCGCACCTACTACACCAAGCGGTATGGCCGGGCCTACTACCACCTCAGCAACCTCCCCTACGCCCTCAATGCCCTGGCCAACTTCCTCTACCTGCGGCTGAGGGGAAAGAAAAACGAAGCACAAATCTGGCGCTACCGGCTGCAGAAAGTCGGCCAGCCCGCTAAACCTTCTGCCAAATGATACCCAAAATCATACATTACTGCTGGCTGAGCGGCGACCCCGTTCCCCAGAACCTGCAAGACTATATGGCCACGTGGAAAGCCAAACTCCCCGACTATGAGTTCATCCTGTGGGACCGGAACCGTTTCGACCTCCATTCCTCCGAATGGGTGCGGCAGGCCTTCGAAGCCCGTAAATATGCCTTCGCGGCCGACTACATCCGCCTGTATGCCGTGTACCACTACGGCGGCATCTACATGGACATGGACATCGAGGTGGTCAAGCCCTTCGACGAACTGCTGGACAGCCCCTACTTTTTCGGCTACGAAAAGGAAGACGGCATCGAGGCCGGCATTTTCGGGGCGGAAAAGCACCACCCCCTCCTCAAACAGTGCCTGGACTACTACCACGACCGGAACTTCATCGACGCACAGGGACGCATGAGCATCACGCCCCTGCCCGAAATCATGTACAGCCTGCTGTCGGCCGACCACCGTTTCCAGAAACGGACCTCCCTGAAGCTGGCCGACGACCCGCAGACCGTCTACCTCTTCCCGAACGACTACTTCACGGCCAAGTCCTACACCACCGGCAAGGTCACCCGCACACGGAACACCTACACCGTCCACCATTTCGCGGGCTCGTGGGTGTCGAAGAGCAGCAAGCTCAAGAAGCACATCTACCAGTTCATCCGCAACAACCCCCTCCTTTTCTGGGTGTACAACCGCAGTTACAAAAAAATCAAGAAAGAATGATCCGTCTCTCCCTCATCGTACCCGTCTACAACGTAGAACGCTACGTGGAACGGTGCATCCGTTCCCTGGAACAGCAGGACATCCCCCGCGAGGACTATGAAATCATCGTGGTGGACGACGGTTCGCAAGACCGCTCCATCTCCCTGGTCGAACAGCTCTGCCGGGAGTTTTCCAACCTGGTCCTCGTGCACAAGCCCAACGGCGGCCTGAGCTCGGCCCGCAACTTCGGCATCCCGCATGCCCGCGGCAAATACATCTGGTTCGTCGACTCGGACGACTACGTCGAGAGCCGGGTGCTGAAAGACCTGCTCGACCAGGCCGACGCCCTCGACCTCGACCTGCTGGCCTTCAACTACTGCGACATCTGGCCCGACAAGAGCCCGGCAGGCTTCAACCCCTCCCGGCAGCCGGTGGGCAAGGTCATCTCGGGCGAGACCTACATCCGCGACTACCCCGTGGGCATCAGCGCCTGGTTCTTCCTCGTGCGCAGGGAGCTCCTCACCCGCCATGCGGTGCGCTTCACCGAAGGCATCATCCACGAGGACTACGAGTTCACCCTCCACCTCTACAAATACGTCCGCCGCATGACCTTCCGCGATGTGCGTGTCTACAACTACTTCCACCGGGAAGGCAGCATCACCACCACCCGCGGCTACCAGCAGGTGCTGAAATCCATCCGCAGCTGGCAGAAGATTGTCGAGATTGAAAGCGCCCGCTACACCTCCGACAGCTCCTACGACCAGGCAGCCCGCCAATGGGTCGACACCCACAAGTTCTTCAGCATCAACCGGCTCTTCTTCGGCCGCATCCCCCTCTCCCTGAAACAGGAAGAGTACCGCCGTCTGTGCCGTCTCGGTGCCTTCCGCATCGGCCGCACTCACCTCAACCTCGAACGCCGTCTGCGGTGCCGTCTGCTGTGCTGTCCCTGGTTCTACACCACGTTCATGCGCTGCTTCACCTCCACCCAAGCATAAAAGATACCCATGTACATCTATCCGCTCATCTTCTTCCTGCTGTCGGTACTGCTTTTCATCGACTTCTGCCGGGTCCGCCAGCGCAACTTCGTCCTGTCGGCCATCGCGGTCTGCATGGTCCTCTTCATCGGTTTCCGGGGCGAGAGCGGCACCGACTCCATCAACTACATCACCTTCTTCAACGACCAGACCGACACCCTCTGGCAGTGGAACAACGAAGAGAAAGGCTATGCCGAACACGGCTTCTACCTCCTCTCCGTCCTCCTGAAGAGCATCTGGAACAACATCGACTTCTACTTCCTGGCCATCTCGGCCCTCACCGTCAGCTTTCTGGTGAAGAGCCTGAAGGAGTTCTCCCTCTATCCGCTGCTGGGCTTCTGCACCTACTACGCCCGTTTCCTCATCATCCGCGACATGAACCAGATTCGTCAGGCGCTGGCCATGGTCATCCTCATCTACGGGCTCAAGTACCTCCTGGAAGACCGGAAACGCACCTTCCTGTGGTTCCTCTTCTTTGCCTGCATGATGCACTACAGCTCCGTCATCGTCCTGCCCTTCGTCTTCCTCTACAAGTTCCGGCTGTCGATGCGGCAGGTCCTCCTGCTCGTGGCCGGAAGCCTCGTGGCCGGAGTGGTGGGCGGCATGCTGCTGAAACTCGTGCTCGTGCAGACCGGGTTCGGCATCTTCCTCCGCTACATCGGCACGGAGAACCTGGGCATCCTCAACCCCGTGCTCTTCTTCCAGCTCTTCCTCTGCCTGGCCTTCTTCTACTTCGAGCCCCTGCTCAAGGACCGGCAGAAAGGCTACTACCTCATCCGCAACGCCTACCTCTATTCCACGCTCCTCCTGCTTCTCACCTGCAACATGGGAGAAATCGGCGGACGACTGGCCACCATCTTCGCCACCTGCGAGATTTTCATCATTCCCGCCCTGGCCCTCGTGGTCAAGCCCCGGGCCTGCGGATACTTCATCTGCTGGTTCCTCACGGCCCTGCTGTTCCTCCTGAACTTCCAGAAGCTGATGCAGGAACCTGAATTCTGGAACTATTTCACCTCCTAACGCATTTTCACTCACGCTATGCACATCGCCTATATCGTTCCCAAACTGGCCAACAAAGGCCCGGTCATCGTGGTGCTGGAGCTGGTGCGCCAGATGCTCCGCCACGGCCACACCTGCAAGGTGTTCTACTTCGACCCGGAACAGGAAATCCAGTTTCCCTGCCCCGTAGAAAGAATCACCTTCTCACACGCCATCGACTTCCGTCCCTTCGACATCATCCATACGCACGGCCTGCGTCCCGACTGCTACGTCTTCGTCCACAAGCCGCGCCACTGCCGGGCCGGAGTCCTCTCCACCCTGCACAACTACATCCTGGCCGACTTCTCCTACCAGTACAACCCCTTCGTGGCCTACACTGCCGGCAACCTCTGGATGTGCATGCTGTGCCGCCACGACAAGCTCATCACCCTCACCCGCAACGCCCTCCAGTACTACACCCGCTGGTTCAAGCCCGAGAAGCTGGCCTGCGCCTACAACACGCGCACCCTGCCCGAAGGACTGACCGTCACGGCCGACGAGGAAGCCGCCATCCTTCGTTTCAAGGGCAGCTCCCCCCTCATCGGCGTTCACGCGGCCCTCACCCCCCGCAAGGGCATCGACCAGCTTATCCAGGCCCTGCCCCTCCTGCCCGACTACAAGCTCATGGTGGTGGGCGACGGCAAGAGCCTCGAACCCCTCCGTCAGCAGAGCCTCGCCAACGGCACCTCTTCCCGCGTCTGGTTCACAGGCTACCGGAAAGACGCCTGCCGCTACCTGCCCTACTACGACATCTACGCCCTGCCCAGCCGCAGCGAAGGATTCGTCCTCACCCTCATCGAGGCAGCCCTCTACAAGAAGAAAGTGGTGTGCTCCGACCTCCCCGTGTTCCGCGAAGTAGTGGACCGCACCGAAGTATCCTTCTTCCAGCTCGAAGACATCCCCTCGCTGGTAGACGCCATCCGCCGCGCCCGCGAAGACGACAGCCTCGGCGAGCACCTGTACCAGAAATACCTTCAGGCCTTTTCGCCCGAGATATTCTACCAGACCCACCTCGCCATCTACCAGTCCGTACTCGAAACCAAAAAACATTCATAAAGACCCTATTCATCCATGTCCTCCCTAAACCATATTCCATTTTCCGTGTTGCTGTCGGTCTACGCCAAGGAACAAGATTCCTGCCTGCGTGAAGCCCTCGACAGCCTGTTGTGCCAGACCCGTCAGCCCGACGAAATCATCCTCGTGGAAGACGGCCCCCTGCCCGACGTCCTGACACAGACCATCCGGGAATACCAGCAGCGGTGCCCCCTGCTCCGCACGGTGAGCCTGCCGCGCAACCAAGGCCTGGGAAACGCCCTGAACGAAGGCATCCGCCACTGCCGCTACGACCTCATCGCCCGCATGGACACCGACGACATCGCCCGTCCCGAACGCTTCGAAATCCAGTTGAAGGTGTTCGAAGCCCATCCCGAGATAGACATCTGCAGCGCCTGGATTGAAGAGTTCGAAGGCAGCCCCGACCACCTTCTGGCGGTCAAGAAGCTGCCCGAGACCCACGACGAGATACGCGCCTACGCCCGTCACCGGTGTCCCGTGAACCACCCCGTGGTGGTCTACCGCAAGCAAGCCGTCCTCCGTGCCGGCGGCTACGAAGGCTTCCCCGAAGACTACCGCCTGTGGGTCAAGATGCTGATGACCGGCGCCCGGTTCTACAACGTGCAGCAAAGCCTGCTCTACTTCCGTTTCTCCCGCAGCATGATCAAGCGGCGGGGAGGATGGAAATACGCCCTGGCCGACATCCGCTCGCAGATAGATTTCTACCGTATGGGCCTCTTTGGCCTGCCCACTCTGGCCTACAACATCCTGGTTCGCGGCACCGTGCGGCTCACGCCCAGCGCCCTCCGGCAGTTCATCTACCAGAAACTCTTGCGTAAATGACAGAATTCCATTACTTTTACCACCCAAAACCACTCATAGAATGACAGAAGACCCTCAAACACAGCAAAAGGAAGAAAAGGAAATGAAAGAAATCGACCTCTTCGCCATCTTCCGCAAATTATATGCACAACGGAAAAAGCTCTACAAGGCCGTAGGCATCGGCCTCGTGGTCGGCATCGTGCTCAGCTTCAGCCTGCCCACCACCTACAAAGTCAACGTCAGCCTCTCGCCCGAGTCAGGACTGACCGCCACCAACGGCCTCTCCGGCCTGGCCTCCATGTTCGGCCTGGGCAACGTCTCTACCGGCTTCGGTGAAGACGCCCTGACCTTCAACATGTTTCCCGAGATTGTCAAGACCAACCCCTTCGCCCTCGAGCTGCTCCAGATTCCGGTCAAGACCCGCGACGGCAAGGAAAGCCTGCTCTACGACTACCTCGACACCCAGCGGAAACCCTGGTGGACCTACGTGATGAACGCCCCGGGCATGGCCGTGGGAGGACTCATGTCCCTCTTCCGCGACGAACCGGAAGACACCGCCCGCGCCGCCATCGACCCCTTCCAGCTCACCCCGGAACAGAACGAGCGCATCGGCATGCTCAAGGGCGTGCTCAAGGTGAAGACCGACAAGAAGACCAACATCACCGAGGTCAGCGTGACCCTGCAAGACCCCCTGGCTACCGCCATCGTGGCCGACAGTGCCATCAGCAAGCTCCAGGAATACATCACCGACTACCGCACCCGCAAGGCCCGTCAGGACTACGACTTCCAGCTCCACCTGTGCCAGCAGTACCGCAAGGAATACTTCGCTGCCCAGCAGGAATACGCGAAGTTTGCCGACGCCAACCGCAACATCGTGCTGCAGACCGTGACCACCGAGAAAGACCGGTTGCAGAAAAACCTGACCCTGGCCGAACAAATCTACAGCCAGTCCATGGCCCAGCTCCAGGTGCTCCGCGGCAAGCTGCAGGAAGCCAAGCCCGTGTTTGCCGTGGTGGAACCCGCCACCGTGCCCCTGGCTCCGGCATCGCCCAAAACCTCGGTGCTCGCCGTGGCCTTCGCCTTCCTGGCCTTCCTGGCCGAATCGGGCTGGATTCTTTTCGGCAAAGACCTGTGGGCCCGCGTCCGGAATGAACTGAAAAAGAAAGACTAAACTCTAAATTCGCATAATGAAACTACGTACCCTTTTATTACTCAGCCTGCTGTCGGGAAGCGCACTGCACGCCCAGACAGCCGACTCCACCTCATTTGTCTACCGCGTGGAACTGGGCGCCACTGCCGGCAGCGGCACCTACGCCCCCCTCTGGTTCACGGGCAACCGCTACGGACTGTCGAGCGTACAGCCCAACTCCGGCTACCTGCTGGCCGGCATCGCCTACGAGAAACAGTTCCCCCGCGACTGGCGCATTGAAGCCGGACTGGACCTCACCGCCGCCGTCCATCACGCACAAAACGTGGCCATCCATCAGATATACTCCGATTTCTCCTGGAAGAAGCTCACCCTGAGCATCGGCAGCCGCGAGCGTGAAGGCTTCCCCCTCACCAAGAACACGGCCCTCAGCAGCGGCATGCTGGTAGAAGGCCCCAACACCCAGCCCATTCCCCAGATAAGGGTGGAGATAAAAGACTACCTCCAGGTGCCGGGCACCCGCGGCTGGCTCGCCTTCAAGGGCCACCTTGCCTACGGCTCCTTCACCGAGAACGGGTGGCAGGAAGACTTCGTACGTCCCGGACAGACCTTCGTGAAAGACGTGCTCTACCACAGCAAGTCGCTCATGCTGCGCCTGGGCAACAAGGAAAAACTCCCCCTCGAACTGGAGTTCGGCATCCTGATGGCCACCCAGTTCGGCGGCGACCAGTACCTGAAGCACGAAGACGGCAGCACGGAGAAAATCGTCGACATGCCCAACGACCTGAAAGCCTACTGGAAAGCCTTCCTTCCGCAGTCGGGCGGCACGGAAACCCCCGAAGGCGAACAGGTGAACGTGGAAGGCAACATGCTGGGAAGCTGGAACTTCGCCCTCAACTACTACCTGGGTGAATGGAAGTTCCGCGCCTACCTGGAGCACTACTTCGAAGACCACTCGCAGATGTTCTGGGAATACGGACGTTGGAAAGACGGCCAGCTCGGACTGGAAATCACCTTCCCCCGCAACCGCTGGATTACCTCCGCCGTGTGGGAAAGCCTCTCCACCAAAGACCAGACCGGTCCCCTGCAGTACGACAGCTTCTGGGGCCAGTTTCCTGAATACCAGATCAGCGCCAACGACAACTACTACAACCACTACATCTACGGCGCATGGCAGCACCAGGGCATGGGCATGGGCAATCCCCTCCTTCCCGGTCCCGCCTACAACGAGAACCACGAAATCACCATCCGCAGCAACCGTGTCAGGGCACAGCATCTGGGCCTGAGCGGCCAGCCCACCTCCGAATGGGGCTACCGCGTACTGCTCTCATTCGTCCGCCACTGGGGTACCTACAACAACCCCCTCGACAAGCAGCGGAAACAGTTCAGTTCCCTCTACGAAGCCACCTACACCCCCTCGTGGGCCAAAGGCTGGAGCGCTTCGCTGGCCCTCGGACTCGACCGCGGCAACTACCTGGGCAACTCCACCGGAGGCATGCTCACCGTCAAAAAAACAGGTATCATCTTTTAATCCCCCATTGAAATGAAAAAAACATTCTACATAGGACTTTGCCTTACCCTGCTGACCCTCCTGTGCCAGGGCTGTCAGAAAGAACCGCTGAACAGCGACATCGAAGGCCACTGGCAGCTGCTGGAGTTCACCACCAAGGCCGACGGAGTAATCCATCCGTGCGAACGCATCTACTACAGCATCCAGCTCTGGGTGGTGGAAGTAGCCGAGAAAGAAGGTCCGCTGCAAGTCTCCCCCTTCCGCGGACGTTACCAGTACGATGCCTCCACCCAGACCATCCAGATGACGGAGATGAGCACCTACGCCACTCCCGAGAACACCCGTCCGGCCGAAGTCTGGGAGTTGCAGGCCTACGGTCTGAACAACGTCAACACCACGTTCAAAGTGCTGGAATCCGGCAAGAAATACATGACACTCGAATCCGATTACGCCATTCTGAAGTTCAAAAAGTTCTAGGAATCCCCCAAATAAAATCAAAAGAAAACAACAAAAACCCCGTACCGCCAGTAGGTGATACGGGGTTTTTTCTTATCTTTGTCATTGAACAATAGAACTTCATTCATTTATTTTATGGAAGCCAAAAAAGAAGCGCATTGGTATGCCTTCTACGTAAGAATGCACCACGAAAAGAAAACCGCCGAGAAACTCGGCATGTCTGGAATTACCCATTTCCTCCCTATCCAGGAAGTGGTACGCCAGTGGAGCGACCGCAAGAAAAAAATCCAGCAGGTCGTCATCCCCATGCTCATCTTCATCCGCACCGACGAGAAACAGCGTGTGGAACTCCTGCAGCGCATGCCCTCCCTCACCGGCTGTCTCATCGACCCGTCCACCCGCCGGCCGGCCATTATCCGCGACGAAGAGATGGACCGCTTCCGCTTCATGCTCGACTATTCCGAAGACACCGTACACTTCCAGAGCGAACCGCTGGCCCCCGGCGAGACCGTGGAAGTCATCAAGGGCCCCCTCCAGGGCCTTCAGGGCGAGCTTGTGGAACTGGGCGGACACTCCCAGGTCATGCTCCGCATCGACCACCTGGGCTATGCCATGGTAGAAATCCCCGTGGGCTACGTGAAACGGTTATAACCCCTTCTTCTTCCGCTGCGCAATCACGTGGTCGAACCACAGGTGCAGCAGCGTCCACGTCGCCACGTCGATGACGAACACCAGCGTGTTGTTCACGTAATGGATGGCCACCATCGTAAACGCGCAGAAGCACACCGACATCAACTGAATGGTCACCATCGCCCGGCGCGGCGAGAACCCCATGGCCAGGAACTTGTGGTGGATGTGCGTCTTGTCGGGCATGAACAGCGGCTGTTTGTTGCGCGCCCGGCGCATCACCACCCGCACCACGTCCAGACACGGCACCAGCAACACGCTGAACGAAATCAGTACCGGACTGCTCTTCACCATCAGCAACATATCCGGCGTGTACATACAATATTTTATGACGAAGAAACTCAGGATGAATCCCAGCGTCAAGCTGCCCGTGTCGCCCATGAAAATCTTGCGTCCCATGTCCGCATTTCCGAACACGTTGTACGAGAAAAACGGGATGATTACCCCCACGCTCACGAACGCCAGCATGGCATAACACCACAGCTGCAGGTACACGAACACCACGCCGAACACCACCAGCGCCACCATGCTCAGTCCCGAAGCCAGTCCGTCGATGCCGTCAATCAGGTTCACCGCATTCGTGATGAACACCACCAGCAGCATGGTGAGCGGAATCCCCACCTCCGCCGGAATCAGGTAGATGCCGAACAGCCCGTAGAAATTGTTGATATACAGTCCCGAAAGCGGAAACATCGCCGCCGAGACAATCTGCACGAGAAATTTCTTGCGGTAGCGCACCCCCACCAGGTCGTCGGCAATGCCCAGCACGTAGAGCAGCGTCAGTCCCCCCATCAGGAAGAGGAACTCACACAGCAGCATCTCCGCCCGTTCCACCGAGACCGGCCCGTTGCCCGTGACCAGGCGCACCGCCGTGAAGACCGAGAGCGAGAAGAGGATGACCGGGAAAAACGTCACCCCGCCCAGGCGCGGCACAGGCCGTTTGTGGATTTTCCGTTCGTTCGGTTCGTCGAACAGCCGTTTGCGCAGCGAAATAATCAGAATGTTCGGAATGATGATTCTTCCCAGGATGACCGCGGCTACAAAAGCCAGAATCAGAATATATAAGTTCTCCATGTTAGTCCGTTCGAATGTTGATAGTTTTGCAAAGATAGGAGTTTATTTCGAATCCTGAAAGTTTTTTCCCTTCCCGTCCACACATTCCCCCCTTTGGGAAACACATTTCCCGGACCCTCCGCCACCTCGGCAGAAAGATCCGGGAAACACCCTTCAGTTACAAGTCCGTAGCCACGTCAAAGCACGGACACGCCTTCGTCCACTCTTCCGGTTCCACCACCCCGTCGCCATCCAGGTCCGGGCTCAAGTCGCGGTGTCCCGTCACCCGGGTGATTTCCGGGAAATCCTCCTTGAGCACCCTCACCAGGATTCGCAGCGAGCGTTTCTGCAGTTCCGTGCGCGTATCCGCCGGTCTGCCCTGCCCGTCCAGTCCCCCTTCGTAGGCAATGCCGATGCTCCGTTCGTTGTAGCCCCGGGCATGCGCCCCGACCCTTTCCACCGGCCGCATCGTACAGATTTCGCCGTCCGTGCGCACATAATAATGATATCCGCAACACTTGAACCCCCGTTTCCGGTGCATCTTCGTCAGCTCGGAAGGCGAGAGCGGGTGGTCCGCTCTCGTTGCCGTGCAGTGAATGACAATCATGTCAATTTTTCTCATCACAATTCCTCTTTTTTCCGGTCAGGATGCAGAGAATACATTGCAGCACCCTGATTACAATCCATTTTACCCTAATCATGTTCATTCTCTCTAACTACCTACTGTCCGCTTAAGCCGACATTTCCTCCGGATCCTCTTCCTTCTTCATGTACTTCACCGGCACCTTTTCGAAAGCCAGGTTGTTGATGGCCTCCTGCATGATGGTACCCGGTCGGAACAGCACGCGCACCCGTTCGATGAGCGAGTCGTTGTAGAGCTCTTCCGTTTCCGCACCTCCGCCGCTCAGGCTCAGCTGCAGCGAGCCCAGTTCGCCCAGGCGCACGATTTCGCCGCCCTGCAGTCCTTCCGACACGATTTCCTCCAGCGCCGTCAGCACCGCCATCACGTCGGCACGGGTCACGGTACACATCTGGTGGATACGTTCCGAGATTTCACGGATGCCCATTTCACCTCGGGCCTGCGACTGCGCATAAAACTTCTTTTCACCACTTTCACGATCCGACGGGTTTACACGACCCACTACTGAATAAGTCACTGTTTTTTTCATACTTCTTTCTTTTTTAAGTTAAACCTGAAAACTATCTCTGTAATCCGGTCCGTGGCGCCTTCCTTTCCGATTACATGACAAAGATACGACACCGGGATTCCGCCGTTGTAGAAGTACGTAGCGATTCGCAGACATTTGAAGAGAAAAAATTTTCGTTCCCGTCTAGAACAGCTCCAGTTCGATGCACGAGTTCGGTTTGCTCGCCTCCCCGTGCCGGTTCTTGGCCAGAATCAGTCCGCTTTTCCGTCGGTCGCGCTCACTGCGGCACAGCATCAGCACCATGTCGGCATCCTGTTCGATGGCCCCGCTCTCCCGCAGATGCTTCAGTTCCGGCCGCTGGTTGAACGTCTGCTCCACCTGCCGGTTCAGCTGGCTCGCCACGATGACCGGGCATTCCAGCGAGCGGGCCAGCGTCTTCAGCTTGCGCGAGCACTCCGCCACCTCCTGTTCGCGGTTGCGTCCCGCCCGTTCCGTCACCCCCAGCAGCTGCAGGTAGTCCACCACCACCAGGTCCACCCGGTAGCGCGAATGCACCATCCGCGCCTCCGCACACAGCTGGTCGATGCCCAAATACGCCTTGTCGTCCACCAGCAGCGGACAGTTGTCCAGTTCGCGGGCCTGACGGAACAGCTCATCCAGTTCCTGCTGCGTCACCCGTCCCCCTTTCACCTTCGCATACAGTCCCGGCGTGCGCATCAGCAGCAGCCGTTCCCCCACCTCCTCGCTCATCATCTCCAGGGTGAACAGCAGCACATGATACCCCCTCGAAGCCGCCTCCATGGCAAACTTCAGTCCCAGCTGCGTCTTTCCCATGGCCGGCCGTCCCGCCGTGAAAATCAGGTTGCCCGGCTGCCATCCTCCCGTCATGCGGTCCAGTTCCGGGATGCCCGTGGGGATACCCGTCACCCCGTTCACGCTCCGGCTCACCCGGTCCATGATCCGGTCGCACGTCTTCTTCATCACCGACTTCATGTCCTGCAGGTTGCTCCTCAGCGGCGACCTTTCCAAGACCTCCTCCACATCCTTCTGCACCCCCATGATCACTTCGAACACATCCTGCGTGAGGTCGCCCACCTCTCTCATCCGCTTGTACAGTCCTGCCAGCATCCTCCGGCGCAGATACAGCTCATACAACACATGCACATGGTTGTCCACGAAGACCCGGTTCGCCACGCCGCCCGCCACCATCGTCACGCCATACGGCCCGCCCGCCTTTTCCAGGCAGCCCATCGTCCTCAGCTCCTGCGTCACCAGAAGCAAGTCCGCATCCATGCCCTTGGCCATCAGCGACCGCAGTGCGACGAACATCACACGTATCGATTCAGAATAAAAAAACTCAGGTTTCAGTGAGGGTCCCAGCCTTTTTGCCACAGCCGGGTCGAACATCAACGTTCCCATAACCGCCCGTTCGATTTCCAGGTCATACAACTTCTCCAAGCCCAGTCCAGTATAGTCCGTTTTCATACATCAAAAGATTTAAGGTTATCACAATTCGTTGGTTTATTGATTCTTGTGCATTTTTTCCACGTTCTCCGGCCGCAGGTACACCTTGAAGCGCAAGTAATTGCAGGCCGTTTTCACGAAGCGGATGTCCGTCAGCGATTCGAAGTACGGCACCATGTTCTGCACGGCCAGCCTCTTTTCCTCCTCGGTAAGCTTTTCCCATTCCGAGAGCGCCGCATACAAGTCGTACCCCTGCCGATCCAGCAGCGAGTAATACTGTTTCCAGAACTCATTGAAATCCGCCTGTTCCGACTCGCCTGTCGGTTTCTCTCGTCCGGTTGCCAGCACCTCGTAGAAGCACATCGTCACTTTCTGTCCCACTCCCGGCATCTGTTCCAGGACAATCACCCCCTCCTTGTGCAGCGTATGGAGGAACTCCCTCAGCGTATACACCTTCCAATTGAAACGTTTAGCCATGTCAGACGTCTTAAACGTCAGCTGCCCCCTTTTCAGCGGCCTCTTTCCCTTCCGGTTACAGAACGACGCTTTCATGTACAGATACAGATAAGCCTGAGCCTCTGTAAACGGTTTGTCCACACTGAACACCTCTTCCAGTAAATTTCTCGGTACCATCAGGTAGCCATTTTTTCCCACCTTCTTGAAGCTGAGAAAATCTTTCATTTCGCAACCCATTTCCTTCCTTTCTTTGTTTTAGGCACACAAAAAACCCGTCCACAAAGGGACCCTTTATGGATTTTTTGTATACAGGTTAATTATTCATTCTGTTATTTTTCCCGAAACTCATTCACCTCCAACGAAGCTCTTGTCGATTTCGCACTGCAAATATTATGAAACATATTGAAATAAAAAAACATTTTTGCGATTTTTCTGTCGTCGTTTTTGCCTCCTAGACAATGTGACATTTTGTCAGTCAATCAAGCCATACGACTTTTCGTCCACTATTTAAGGGTTCACTTAAGGGTTGCGCGCAAATTGGGTACTCATTTCCAGCGTGTTATGAGAAATTTAACAAATTTTACTTCAAACCTTTCTTAAGACCCTCGCGCGGCCATTAGTAGTATATATATATTTTAATTAACTATACCCGTTAAAAAGGGGACTGTTTTTTGAGAAAAAGCTCCGCCCTCCGGCAGTTTCACGGTTCGCCCAGGAACTTCACGATGAGTTCCACTTCGCGTTTCAGAAAATACTTCCGGTATTTGTCGTAGCCCGCCTCCTGCAGAGCCTGATCCAGCTGGGTGCAGCGTTTGATCCACCGCCACAGGTTCATTAAGGCTCCTTTCTTGTCCGTGTACGGGAAATACAGGCAGGCCAGCTCGGTTTTCCGGTACATCCTCATCTGGAACGGCACGTCTTCACCGCACGCGGCCTTCGCCGTTCCCGTTTTCAAGTGCATACAATTCATGGTTTCTCTGTTTTGATTACGCTATAAATTTACTCATTTTCAGCCAAATAGACAAGTTTTTCAGTCATTTTCTCACCGGTTTCCCGCATTATTTTTCACCCTCCGTCCGCCCGTGCCGCCCCTATCCGTCAGCCCGACTTCCAGAACGCTTCGACGTTTCATCTCAAACGCCTAAACGTTTTGGACAAAACGCTTCGGCGTTTCCCATAAAATGCTTCGGCGTTTACGTCCAAACGTCGAAGCGTTTTGGCCCATGTACTAACCGACAAAGCTGTTCAAGCATTTTTGTTACAAAAACGACAAAACGACCTGTTTTTATGAGAAAATCACCCCTTTTAGATGCAAAAAAGCATAAGCTTTTTGATTAAATCAAAAATAAACTTTAAATTCGCGGCGAATTACAAACAATTTTCACTTACCAATTCCTACCCAAAACGAACGCCTCGTGGGACTGGTAACGGCGAAGCCTGCCCTGAAGGGAAGTAATTCATTCTCAAATTGAAAACAAAACCATAGAAACAAGATGAAGTTATACAAAGCAGTTTGCATGCTGACGTTGTCTGCCCTGCTGGTGAGCGGGTGTACGTCGTACAAGAAGGTACCGTATCTGCAAGATCCGGAAGTAGTGAACAATTACGGGAAAGAGATTCCTCTCTACGATGCAAAAATCATGCCCAAGGATATTTTGAACATCACGGTAAATACGACCGACCCACAGGCTGCCGCCCCATTTAACCTGACAGTACAAGATCCTGCAAATGTAACAAGTGGCAGTTTCAAAACCACCAGTCAACCCAGCTTGCAACAATATTTAGTGAATAACGACGGAGAAATTGATTTCCCCGTCTTGGGTTGCTTAAAAGTCAGCGGACTTACCAAGAACCAGGCAGAAGAATTGATTCGTGAAAAACTGATTCCCTACCTGAAAGAAACCCCGGTTGTAACCGTACGCATGGTCAATTATAAAATTTCTGTATTGGGAGAAGTAGCAAAACCAGGAACTTTCACTGTCACCAACGAAAAAGTCAACGTATTGGAAGCCTTGGCCATGGCCGGCGACATGACGGTGTATGGCGTACGCGACAACGTCAAACTGGTCCGTGAGGATGCCCACGGCAAACGCCAGATTCAGACGCTGAACCTGAACGATGCCGACTTGGTACTTTCCCCCTATTTCTATCTCCAGCAGAATGACATCCTATACGTGACCCCCAACAAGACCAAGGCACGCAACTCGGATATCGGCAACAGCACCACCATCTGGATCAGTGCCACTTCCATTCTGGTATCCATTGCCAGCCTGTTGGTCACTGTATTCAAATAGAATAAGACAAGAAAGAGATTATAAAAACAAGAAATCCATAAAAAACACTTATCCACGCTTACTATGAGTGACGAAAGATACGAAAACGGCTTCCAGCCGGAAGATGAAAAGCCCGTAGATTACAAGGCACTATTTTTTGAATACCTGATGTACTGGCCCTGGATTTTGGGCTGTGTCATCGTGATGGGCATCGTCATGTATGCCTATCTGCGTTATCAGGCGCCCGTGTACAATGTCAATGCCACTGTGCTGATTAAACAGGGCGACCAAAGCAAAAACCCGTCTGCCTCTCCCATGCAGGCCATGCAAGATTTGGGCATGCTCAGTATGGCCAGCAATTTCGACAACGAAGTAGAGATTCTCCGTTCCCGCACCCTGGTTAAGAAGGTTGTCAATAAACTGAACCTCTATATCAACTACCAAGAGGCACAGGCTTTCCGCTATCCTGCCGATCTGTACAAAACTTCTCCAGTGCAGGTATGGACCACACCCGAAGAAGCCGACCGCCTCTTTGGCCCGGTAACCTTGGAGATGACCTGCACTCCCGATGGGAAAGTGGATGTGGAAGGCAGCTATTACTCTGGTCGCAACGCTGACAAAGTGACTCTTCACAAACATTTCGACCAACTTCCGGGTGTATTGACCACCCCTGTGGGTGTCTTTACCCTTTCAGCAAACAGTGACTCGACTTTGGCCAAAATAGACCAAACGCGCACCATCACGGCTACCGTGGTTTCTCCTACCGCTGTAGCTTCCGGCTATACGGCCAGTCTAAGCAGCGAACCGACTTCCAAAACGACTACCATCGTTGCCCTTAACCTCCAGAACAGCAATCCACGCCGCGGCATCGACTTTATCAATATGCTAGTGGCCTTGTATAACGAAGATGCTAACAACGACAAGAACGAAGTAGCTGCCAAAACCGCCCAATTTATTGACGACCGTATAGGCATTATCAACCAGGAATTGGGTACCACGGAAAGCCAGCTGGCCAGTTTCAAGCAACAGGCCGGACTGACCGATTTAAGTTCCGATGCAAAACTTGCTTTACAGGAGAATTCTACCTATCAACAGAAACAGGCGGAAAATGCTACCCAAATCCGATTAATCGCCTTTCTGAAAAGCTACATCAATGACCCCAAAAATGAAATGGAAGTAATACCCGCCAATGTAGGATTGGCAGATCAAGGCCTAAGTGATTTAATTATCAAGTATAATGACCTGTTGATTGAACGCAAGCGTCTACTCCGCACCTCCAGTGAAAGCAACCCAGCCGTGGTTCAACTGGATGCAGGCATCCGGGCCACACGTGCAAATGTGCAGACTACGGTAGACAATGTAGAAAAAGGTCTGCTTATCACCCAATCCGATTTGGATCGCGAAGGCAAGAAGTATGCTACCCGCATCAGCAATGCACCTACCCAGGAAAAAGAACTGATGAGCATCACCCGCCAACAGGAAATCAAGGCCAGCCTGTATTTGCTGCTGCTGCAAAAGCGGGAAGAGAATGCCATCACCTTGGCTTCTACCGCTACCAACGGACGTATCATTGAGGAAGCCATGGCTGGAAGTGCTCCCGTATCTCCCAACAAAAAGATATTCTATCTGATTGCATTGGTATTAGGAATCGGAATCCCCGTGGGAGTTATTTATGTGCGCAACCTGCTCCGTTTCAAAATTGAAGGCCGTGCTGATGTAGAGAAGATTACGGATGTACCGGTAGTAGGTGACGTTCCTATGGTAGATACCAAAGGGAATCCAATTGTCGTCCATGAGAATCATAATGACCTGATGGAAGAAGTATTCCGCTCCGTACGTACCAATATTCAGTACATGTTACAGGAAGGGCAAAAGGTGATTCTCTTCACCTCCACCAGTTCGGGTGAAGGAAAGAGCTTTACCGCCGGTAACTTGGCTTGCAGCTTTGCCTTCATGGGCAAAAAGACAATAATTGTAGGCCTTGATATCCGCAAGCCTGGTCTGAATAAAGTATTCCAGATTTCCCATAAAGAAAAGGGCATCACCCAATATTTAGCCGATCCGGAACACACTGACTTACTCTCCTTGTGCCAACCCTCTACCGTATCATCCAACTTGTATATCCTTCCGGGTGGCACCGTTCCTCCGAACCCCACCGAACTGGTTGCCCGTAAGACACTTGACAAGGCCATTGAAATTTTAAAAGCAAACTTCGACTATGTAATTCTGGACACGGCCCCCATTGGGATGGTAACCGATACCCAGTTGATTGCCCGTGTAGCTGACCTGAGTGTGTATGTTTGCCGTGCAGGCTATACCCACAAGAGCCATTATGAACTAATTAACGAACTGAAGAAAGACAATAAACTCCCGAACCTCTGTACACTGATTAACTGTATCGACATGAATCAGCGTAAAAACGGCTATTACTACGGCTACGGGAAATACGGGAAATATGGTAAATACGGTTATGGAAGAAAGTATGGATATGGATATGGATATGGTTATGGGTACGAATCGAAACATAATATCAATAATCATAATACGATAGAGTAAACAACAAAGTTAATTAAAGAAAAGAAATATGACCCAACGTAATGAATTTATAGATATAGCAAAAGGCGTTGGAATGCTATGGATAATCATAGGACATCTCGGTGTATTTTCTGGGGTTTGGCTTTATCCAATATATATTTTATCATTATTCCATGTTGCCTTTTTTTTCTTTATTTCAGGTTTTTTTTTAAATCCAGAGAGAAATCTAAAGGATATTATAAACTCTAAATGCAAAAGACTTATAAAACCATATTTCATATATGGAACATTAGCATTAATTGTTTATCTAATAATTACTCCAAACTTATCTGAGAATAAATTAGATAAGCAATTGATTGATTTCTTATTAGGAATGAGAATGAAAGATTCTTACATTTTTACAGGGGCATTATGGTTTTTAACCTGCCTATTTATTACAAGCATTATAAGCGTAATTATTTTAAAATTGACATTTTTCTGGCAATGTTTTACTTCTATTTTACTCTTATTATTTTGCCAATATAACTCTTATAAAGACTTAATAATACTTCCCTTTAATCTAGATATTTCGTGCTATATGATTCCAGTCATGATTACAGCTTTTCATCTCAGAAAGAATTTAACAAAGATAACGAATAAAAATCTTTATAAGCCAAAATGGTCATTACTATGTATAGCTGTAATGTGTGCCAATCTACTTATCTTAAAAATTTTAGGAATTAAACCAGTAAATCCTTTTTTAAATTCATTTGGAATTATTCCACTAACTTTGATATGCACAATTACAGGAATATATATTACATTTCACATTACATCATTAATAACGTATAGCAATCAAACGAGAATAAAACAATCTATAAAATATATTGGCCAAAACTCTATAATATATTTAATTATTCATCAACAATTTATTCTACACCCTCTCAACCAATATGGATTAATTAAATCACCTAATATAATTAACGGAGTTTTACGCTTAGGAATAGTACTCATAGTTTGCACTCTAGCATCTTTCCTCATCAATAAAAAAATGGCTTGGTCAATAAAATAAATATATAATTTAATATTTAAATTGCACATTAATCAAGAATCAATGTCAACTTCCACTAGAGTTATAAAAAATACGGGATATCTTTATGCAAAGATGTTCATAACAATGTTCATCTCACTGTACTCAACAAGATTAATTTTAAAATCGTTAGGTGCTTCTGATTTCGGTATTTTCAATATCGTGGGTGGTGCTATTGCTATGTTAGGATTTTTAAATGCTGCCATGGCTAGTACAACTCAAAGATTTATGTCTTTCTCTGAAGGTGAAGGCAATAAACATAAGCAAAAGATAATATTCAATCTCGGATTCTCTTTACATTTTTTATTATCACTCATTGTTGGTATAATCTTAACTATAGCAGGTTTTATTTTCTTTAATGGAGGATTAAATATACCTATAGAACGAATTTTCGCAGCAAAAATTGTTTATTGTAGTCTAATTATCAGTACAATATTTACAGTCATGACAGTACCTTATGATGCATTAATCAATGCACATGAGAACATGAAATATTATGCGATAATTGGAATTCTTGAATCAATTTTAAAGCTTATTACAGCGGTAATATGTGTATACACATCCAAAGACAAACTAATAACATATGGCATTCTTATGGCCTGTATTCCTCTTATAACTTTAACAATAATGAGAATTTATTGCCACAAAAAATATGAAGAATGTGTTATCTCTCCAAAAAAATACTGGAATAAAGCAATAATGAAAGAGATGATATCATTTGCCGGTTGGAATTTCGTATATACTGCAAGTGGAATGATTACCCAATATGGATTAGGTATAATCATAAATAATTATTTTGGTGTTATACTGAATGCCGCACAAGGAATTGCTGTACAAGTATCAGGAGTCCTCATGGCATTTTCTCAGAATGCCATGAAATCTTTAAAACCCATGATAGACAAAAATGCAGGGGCAAAACATCTTGAAAAGTCCCTCTATATATCACTTTTAGGGTGTAGAGTATCATTTTGTCTATTCGGTCTTTTTTCTCTACCTTTTATCTTTGAAATGGATTTTTTTCTTAATCTATGGTTAGAAAAAGTTCCACAATGGGCTGTTATATTTTGTCAACTTCAACTAATACGGATTCTACTTGAACAACTCACATTAAGTTTAAGTTCTGCTATAAATGCCCAAGGTGAGATAAAATATTATAACTTGTGGAAGTCTATTCTTAACTTTTTACCTTTATGTATAATTCCATTTCTTTTCAAAAATAATTTTGCACCTTATTGGATGTATATCGTATGGATTATATGTTGGAGCATTTTAGGAGGATTTGTTTCAATCATATTTGCACACAAAAAGGTGAACCTTTCTTACAAAAGATATACAAATGAGATTATAATACCTGCAATTATTGTTGGTTGTACTACCACACTCCTATATCACTTTCTAGAAAATATAATTAACACCAGAATAATATCGCTGATATTAATTGTCCTATATTATATGCTATTAAGTTTCCTATTACTATTCCATAAAAATGAACGAAATCAACTTATTATGTTAATTACTAATATCACAAATAAAATAAAAAAATGAAAAAACTATATTATAAAACACTTACAATCTTGCACAAATCTTACGTAAAACTATTCTCACAAAAGAAGTTACATATCGCTCCTAAAGATATAGGAATAGACGCGCAAACAACATCTGATTTAATCTATAACATGTTAACCAACGATTCACCATGTATGATTTGTCGTTTTGGAAGCACAGAATTATCAACAATAGTAGTTTATAAAGAGGCTTTATGGGGACATCACAACCCTATACAATATATAAAGGGAGAAGTTCCGGCTTGGTGGTTAACCGAGCATCAAGCAAAACACATTCAAACATATTCGGGTTTCTTCCCCGCAACAAAAGAAAATGTAACAGAATTTACTAAATTAGCACTAGAAGATTCAAAAGAAGTTGATATATTAGGTTCATGGTTCTCTTATGAGAAATATTTAACAAAGGAATTACAACATGTTATCAAAGTACCTCTTATGTATTTAGAACCCTTTTGGGCAGAACGGCCTTGGACTAGAGCACTTGCCGGAAAAAAAATATTAGTAATACACCCCTTCGCAACTCTAATCCAAAAGCAATATGAGCAAAATCGTATCCATTTATTTAAAAATAAGAATATCTTACCAGAATTTCATCTAGAAGTGATTCCCGCCGTTCAAAGCTTAGGAGGAGATTGTAATTTCAAAACATGGTTTGAAGCTTTAAAATGGATGGAACAAGAAATTGATAAAAAAGATTATGACATATGTCTGATAGGTTGTGGTGCATATGGATTTTCTTTAGCAGCCTACGTAAAACGTAAAGGGAAAAAAGCCATACATTTAGCAGGATCATTACAGTTATTATTTGGCATAATAGGAAATCGTTGGTCTAACCCTGATTATGGAGTTAAAGAGTGGGGAATTCCATACGGGACATACTCGAATTTAATAAACTCCTATTGGGTTAAGCCTGGATTGGAAAATAGGCCCAAAAATGCAGATAAAATTGAGGGAGCATGTTATTGGTAAATAATAATAGATTTATATGAGTTTTCTTTTAAAGCTGTGCTTATTTCTTTTAACTATCTCATCTGTCTCTGCGTGGATGGATTTTCGTATAGGGAATACGATTCTATGGTGGACTACATACATTATAACTTTAATTCTTCTATATAAAAATAGAACCAATAAATTTCATCCATGGAGTCTCATCATATGGATTATAATTCTTAACATAGGAGTATTAAAAGCAATATTTACAATTGAATATTATTGGGATTGGAAATTACTAATCTCCAACTGTATGGCATTTAATCTGTGTATTGGAGCAATGGCTTTTGCAAATCCAAAATTCACACAAAATGTTTTATCTTTTTGGTTCAAATACTTATGGTGGCTTATAATTCCTTTAGCTTTCTTCATGACAGCTGATGGAATAGGAAAATATCTTTCCCCATATTGCTTTCTAGCTTTATTTTATCCTATCCTACAAAAAAAACAGAAAAGGTTTGTAATTATCTCGTTTTTAGTCACACTTATTCTTGCAGTGGGAGCACGAAGCGATCAAATTAAATTTATTGTCTGCCTTAGTATTGGCCTTTTAACCACTAAGAGATGGACATTAAAGCTATTCTATAAGCACATAAGAATATTACAATATATTTTTTTACTAACTCCGATAATCTTCTTCTCATTAGGAATATCTGGTATATTTAATATTTTCAGAATCCAAGAAGAATTAAAACTTTCACAAGTTGATTACACAACAAAAGAAGGAAATCAGGCCAATATATATGAAGACACAAGAACATGGCTATATACAGAAGAAATAGAATCAGCTATAAACAATAATTATATATTATGGGGAAGGACTCCTGCTAGAGGCTTCGATTCTCCCTGGTTCTCAAAACTAGAAAATTCTGAAAATCGAGGTTTTAAACGTGCCAATGAAAGAGAACATTGTGAAGTTTCTATACTTAATATATTCAATTATTGGGGAATCATAGGAGTAATAGCTTATTTTTTGGTATTTTTCATGTCAAGCTATTATGCTATAAACAAATCAAATAACTTATATATTCCTATAATAGGACTATATGTTGCATTCCGTTGGACGTTTGCTTGGATAGAAGATTTTTCTCAATTTGATTTAAATATGACTCTACTTTGGATGATGATTGGTATATGCTATTCGCCTAAATTTAGAAATATGACTAATCTCGAATTCAAAAACTGGATAAAATCACTTTTATATGAAAATAAGAAATATTATTTTAAAAATAAACTCCTACCTCGTTAATTTAAAATTTAAGATGTTATTTTCTTCACATTATAAGTTGAAACATTACATACTACTTAATATTAGAATTTTTGGTATCAAAAATAATTCACTTATTGGTAACAATGGTTCAATAAAAAAGTGTATAATAACATTTATTGGAAATAATAACTGTATCATATCCAATGGACATATATCAAAATCATGTATTAAAATTAATGGACATAATAATACCATAGAATTACAAGAAAACACTCATATAAACAATACAACAATATTTGTAAAAGGGGAAAATTGTCATATCAAGATAGGAAAAGCGACTACAATTGGTAGTTCATATTTAGTTTGTATGGGAAATAAAAACTCAATTACAATAGGAGAAGATTGCATGCTTGCTGATAACATTGAAATATGGAGTTCAGATACTCATCCAATAATAAATATTAATAATGAAGTTATTAATCCATCACAACCTATTAACATAGGCAATCATGTATGGATAGGTAAGTATAGTAAAATTCTAAAAGGTGTTACAATTGGGAGTAACGCAATAACTGGAATGGGGACAGTTGTAACCAAAAATATTGCCCCCCACACATTGAATGTAGGCATACCGAACCAAACGATTAAAACTAACATTAATTGGGAAAGACAACATATTACAATTTAACAATTAAAATTAGAATCAATGTACATATTAGTAAATTATGCAGATGCTAAATATAATCCAGCCCGCAAATGGAATAGTTTTACAGGAAAATATATTGCAAAATTTGACAAAATCATTGAATGCTCACCTGAAAAGATTGATGAAGAGTTTAAAGAAAAATATAAAGAAATTTTTGCAGAAAAAAGAGGAAATGGTTTATGGTTATGGAAGCCTTACTTTATAAATAAAATAATAGAAAGCTGTAAAGACGGAGATATAATTTTTTATTGTGATGCAGGATCCTTCTTTATACGTTCATTCAATGGAATTATTAAATACATAACAAATGAGAATCCCATTTTTGTTTGTGACATTCCATTATTGGAATCGTGTTTCACAAAACCTCTTTGTTTCAAAGAAATGAATTGTGATGAAGAATTTTATAAAAATTCGAATCAAATAATCTCTACATATTTCGTTTTTATGGTAAATTCTTTTACACGAAAATTCATGAAAGAATGGTTGTTTTTCTGCTGCAAATATGAATTAATAAAACCCGAAGGTAATTTTAAAAACCTTTCTCACAACTTTAATAATAACTTTGTTGTTCATAGAGAAGACCAGTCTATTTTTAGTCTATTATGTAAAAAATACAAAGTTATACCACATAAAGACTTTAGTCAACGAGGCAATTCGCCCACCAGTTATAAAAAGCCATTCTATACATATAGAGAACCTCTTCATATCAATGATAAATATAAATCAATTCTTTTCTTACACAAATCCCCTCGGCTGAATATCATGGTATTCATTAAATATTTTTGGCATGAATTAAAACGTAAATTAAAAGAACATCGCCATTAAAGAAGCCCTCTTTTAAGTCATCATATTATAAGATTATAAAAATGAAACACCTAGCTATATTATTGACTGTATTTAACAGAAAAGAAAAGACCTTGGAATGTCTAAAGAATATTTACTCACAGAATAATCTGCAAGACATATCTATAGATATTTTTATAACAGATGATGGATGTACTGATGGAACATCAACTGCGATTAAATCTTTATATCCAGCAGTTCATATTATCAAAGGAAATGGAAACTTATTTTGGAATCGAGGAATGTGGACAGCTTGGAATACGGCAAGTCAACATCGCAAATATGATTTCTATTTATGGCTCAATGATGACACTATCTTATTTAACCATGCTATTAAAGACCTTCTTTGGACTTCAGAAGAAAAGAATAATAAAAGTATTATTGTCGGAGCGACATGCGCTTCAGATAAAAAGACAATCACATATGGAGGACGCTATGATGGCTACCACCTTAAAGAACCAAATGGAAAACTAACAAAAGTAAAAACATTTAATGGAAATATTGTACTAATACCTAAATCCGTATTTGAAGTTCTAGGAAATCTTGATTATAGATTCCGCCATAGCAAAGGTGATACAGATTATGGATTCAGAGCAACAGAAGCGGGAATATCAATATTCCAATCCAAAGACTTTCTGGGAATATGTGATAGACATAAGCAACATGCCAAATGGTGTAATCCCAATTATCCACTAAAAGAAAGATGGAAAGCATTATTTAGCCCAACAGGATATAATCCTAATGAACAATTTTATTATGAAAAACGCCATTTTGGATTATTCAAAGCATTATTTCATAACCTTACAATATATTTAAGATGCTTATTCCCTAAATTCTGGATAAAAATAGGTCATGCAAAAATTTAAATGGATATGCTTAATAAATTATTTATGTATTTTTTTTGTTGGAGATTTATTTTCCATTATTTGTGCTATTTAAAGCATAAGAAAATTATTGATGCAGATTTAAAGAATGCACATGGGGAGAAAAATTTATTATACCAATTAACCTATAAAAAAGATTTCAGACAATTATTCTATAATCGATGCAATCGTATTGAAGGAAATCTACTTAAAATGTTAATTCCGGGATATAAAGATTTAGTCATAGATCGAAAAATGAAACTTGGACCAGGATGTCATCTAGTTCATGCCCATACCACTCATTTACATGCAAAACAAATTGGAAAAAATTTTACTTGTTTGCATTTGGTCACAATAGGTTCAAATGGTCCAACAGGAAAAATTCCAACAATAGGAGACAATGTAACAGTTTATGTAGGAGCAGTAATAATTGGAGATATTAAAATTGGAAATAATGTAGAAGTAGCTGCCAATGCCGTAGTTACAAAAGATGTTCCTGATAATTGTGTAGTCGGAGGTGTCCCAGCTAAAATTATTAAATATAAAAACATATAATATGAAAATCATTTTCCTCAAGACCCTTAAAAGAAGAATCTTTAATAAATTATATACAATTCTTTTAACAAAAACAAAAGAAGAAAAATTTAAATATAAGAATATTATCTTAAAACATATTCTATTCCAAGCAAAACAAGAAAATAGTCCACTCATAGTAAGTTTTCCCGCTTGCTGGTCTAAAGGTACTAAATATAATTACATTGGAACATTAGCCAAATTCAATTGTAATAAACTTTTTCTATTAGATGATGCAACAAACAATAAAAGAGGAAATTATCTTATCGGAGAGGGATATATTGAAGCCGTAATAAATCTAATTAAACAAACTATAAAAGAAACGAATCCTCCAAAAATCATTTTTATAGGTTCAAGTAAAGGTGGATATAGTGCTTTATTTTATAGCTTTTTTATAGAAAATGTAGATGTATGCATCGGAGCTCCTCAATATCACTTGGGATCATATCTATACAAAATGGAAGATAAACGTAATTTACAAAGTATTATAGGGAATAATATTACAAAAGAGAAAATAAAATGGTTAGATAATTATCTCTCCAGTATTATATCCCAATCAACTATAACACCCAATAGTATCTATTTGCAATATAGTAATATAGAACACACATATCAAGAACATATAAAAGATTTAATCTCAGATATAAAAAAAAGAGGAATAAAAATAGAAGAAGAAATCAAGTCCTACCAAGAACATGGAGATGTAGCATTCTATTACCCCAAATTTTTAAAAGATACAATAAAAAAAATAATATAAAGACTTCTAATAACAATGGATTTATCATATAGTATAATTATTCCGCATAAGAATTCATCTAAATTATTAAATAGATTGTTATCATCAATTCCAGCTAATCCAGATTACCAAATTATAGTTATTGATGATAATAGTACAAAAGATGAATATGAAGAAGTAAAAAAACTTTTAAACAACAGAACTTTTGAACTATATCAAAACGCAGGAAATGGTGCTGGTGGGGCTCGTAATACTGGATTAAAATATGCAAAAGGAAAATGGCTAATGTTTGCTGATGCTGATGATTTTTATCTGCCAACATTTTATGAACTTACTCAAAAATATAAAAACGACAATGCCGATATAATATACTTTAAAGTTGAAAGTTGCTATAGTGATACATTAAAAAAAGCCCAAAGAGATAGGCATATTAATCAGCTATTTGAAAAATACGAAAAATCAAATGACGAGAATATAATAAGATGTCGCTATACTCCACCATGGGGAAAAATGATAAAAAGAGAGCTCATTATTAATAATAAAATCTTATTTGAGGAATGTATAGCTGGTAATGACAACTGGTTTTCTGTTAATACAGGAATAAAAGCAAAAGAAATAAAGATCATCAATATACCAATATATTGTGTGACATCTTCATCGGGTAGTATTACAACCACATTCACCAAAGAAAAATTTAACGCTAGATTTTATTCTACCCTAAGAACCAATAAATTCCTACGAGAAAATAGAATGTATAAATATCAACTATCAATATTATATTATTTAGGGAAAGCATATACTTTTGGCATCCATAATGAATTAGAAATTATAATTGCCTGTATTAAATACAAGGCAAATCCATTCATAGGGATAAATAAATTATTAAAGATAAAACAGCAAATTTCACAACGGGAAGATAAAAATCTCCTTAAAAAATAAATTATAAATATGATGCACAATAAAAAAATATTCGATTTCATTTTTTTATTCAAAGTAATTGCTATTCTATTTATCACAAATTCACACATGAAGCCTATTTATAATGACATATTTAGCCAATTAGCTTTTGGAGGAGCTTTTGGTTGTGCGTTATTCTTTTTTTGCTCTGGCTTCACAATAAAACTAAATCATACAGAAAACTTTTTTCAATATATCACAAAACGATTTATAAGAATTTACCCTCCAGTATGGATTTTTCTTATTATAACTCAATCATATAATAGCTGGAAAGATTTATTCTGGTATGATAGATATTGGTTCCTACAAGCAATCTTAATCTTTTATATATTACTTTATTTCGTTCAAAAATACCTAATAAAATATATAACATGGATTATTACATTTAATCTTATTATTTTATTATCTATTTATGCATATATTCCCCATCAAGAATGGATCATTGATTATTCTAAAGAACCCCATCATATTACATGGATATATTATTTTTGTATTATG
>UMHI01016709.1_pt1 | contig 51778 bp, 54 predicted proteins | sample 1965481 | NCBI WGS metagenome assembly UMHI01 (sample SAMEA4836093, study PRJEB28245) | human gut metagenome | biome: gut microbiome; material: fecal sample | place: Denmark | collected 2008 | reverse complement strand
CAAAGGACAACCTCCAAAAGCCATGGGCTTTTGGAGGCGAGTGTGATTGCCCACAACTTTTGTTGTCCGCACCCCCGCATATCGCAAGGAAGGGGGAGCGTGAGGGGGGAACCTTTGACGGGTTCCCCCACTCGTGTTCAATCACCCGCCCGCAGGCGACCGGTTTTGCGCTGCAAAACCGTACCAACACGAAAAAAGACACGCTTCTGCGTGTCTTTTTTCGTGTTGGTACGCCCGACTGGATTCGAACCAGCGGCCTTTAGAGTCGGAGTCTAACGCTCTATCCATCTGAGCTACGGGCGCATATTTGGTTGTGTGCTGTCCATCAGCCAGAGTATTATAGCAGTTCTTCCGCCGGATGTAAAGCGATTGAAAAAACTTTTTTCAAAAAGATTGTTAAAAAAGTTGACAACTATCGCCTCATGCGGTAGAATATCACTATATTTCAGGTGCCCCCGCACCGCATCCTATCCCAAAAGAAGGTTTTTGTATGAAGAAACAGAAGATCTCCGACGCGGTGATCCACCGGCTTCCCCGCTATTACCGCTATCTGGACGACCTGTATAACAAGGGTGTTGTCCGCATCTCCTCCAATTCTCTGGGCGCAAAGATGGACATCACCGCCTCCCAGATCCGCCAGGATCTCAGCTGCTTCGGCGAATTCGGCCAGCAGGGCTACGGTTACAACGTGGCGGAGCTGCGCGCCGAGATCGGCCACATTCTGGGCATCGACAGCGGCCACAAGATCATCGTCATCGGCGCCGGCCACCTGGGCCACGCGCTGCTGCAGAACTTTGATTTTGATAAGGTAGGCTTCCGCATCGACTCCGCCTTTGACGTCTCTCCCGCCCTTGTGGGCACGGAGATCCGCGGCATCACTGTCCGCGCCATGGACGAGCTGGAGGAATATGTCTCCAACTATCACCCCGACGTGGCGGTGCTCACCGTACCCCAGAACGTGGCCCAGTCTCTGGCTGACCGGCTCATCGCCCTGGGCGTCCGCGGCTTCTGGAACTTTACCAATGTGGAGCTGTCTACCGATGAGCCCGGCGTGTTCTTCGAGGACATCCACTTTGTGGACACCCTCCTGACCCTGAGCTACCGTATCTCCCGCCCGTAAGGGCACACTTTCCCGCGACCGGCATACTATGGGAATGAGACCGGCAAGACGGTCAATTCTTCATAGGAGGTCACACTATGTGTAATCAGAATTCCTGCTTTGGCGGCGGCAGCTGCTGCTGGATCATCATCGCCATCATTCTGCTGTTCCTGTTCTGCGGCAACGGCTGCGGGAATGGCTGCGGCTGCGGGAACAACGCCAGCAACGGCTGCGGCTGCGGCTGCTGATCCACTCCGCCGGACCATCGGACTCCCCCGCCTTGCGGCGGGGGAGCTTTTTCAGAAAGGACGTACAAGCCATGGATCTCTCCTCCCTGCGCCGTGCCTACACCGGCCACGTGCCCGACCTGATGGGCGCACGCGGCGGTTCCGCCGTGCTGGTTCCGCTGGTGGACGCGGCGGACGGCCCCAGCCTTCTGTATGAAATACGCTCTGCCACGGTCCGGCAGCCCAATGAGGTCTGCTTCCCCGGCGGCAAGACCGAATCCGGCGAAACGGCGGTGCAGTGCGCCCTGCGGGAGACATGGGAGGAGCTGTCCATCCCGCCGGAAGCGGTGGAGATCATCGGCGAGATGGACTTCCTGCACATCCGCTCCAACTGCCTGCTGCGGCCGGTGCTGGGCCGCGTGGACGGCGCTGCGCTGGCCGATATACGCCCCTGTGCAGCGGAGGTAGCCGAAACCTTTCTGGTGCCGCTGGCCTGGCTCCGCGACCACCCGCCCGCTGTGTATATCCACCGCCAGCCGGTGTCCATCTCCGACTTTCCCTATGAGGACGCGGGCATCTCCGCCGACTACCTCTGGCGGCCCTATTATATGGAGGTGCCGGTGTACCACGGTCTGCCCCACCCGCTGTGGGGTCTGACCGCCCGCATCACCATGGATGTCGTGGCCCATCTGTAAATGCCGCACTTCCCCCTCGATATTGTGCGAAAAGTCCGTATTCCCGGTGGAATACGGACTTTTTCCATCTGTTTCGGCTCACGCCTTCTCCGGCGCGGGCAGGGCGTATTTTTCCGCGTAGGCGTTGAACCGGCGGCGGTAGTCGCCATCGCTGTGGCGCACGTTGTGCAGCGTCTCGTGGAGGTTCAGGTCGTGCTGGGCCGCGTCGATAACGCAGCCGGCGATGTTGGAGCAGTGATCGGAGGTACGCTCCAGATCCGTCAGCAGGTCGCACCAGACGAAGCCCGCCTCGATGCTGCAGCCGCCCTGCTGCATCCGCAGGATGTGCCGCGTCCGCATCTGTTCCTTCAGTGCGTCGATGACCTGCTCCAGCGGCTCCACCTGAGCGGCGGCGGACACATCGTTGCTGCGGAACGCCTGCACGGCGCTGGACAGGATATCCTGCACGGCGCCGGACAGCACTGCCAGCTCCTCCTTTGCTGCGCCGCTGAACGTCAGCCCCTTATCCCGCAGCTCCTCTGCGGATTCCAGCACGTTCACCGCGTGGTCGGAAATGCGCTCCAAATCACCGATGGTCTTCAGCATCTCCGTGGCCTCCTCGCTCTCCTCCGCGCCCATCTGCTGCGTGCTGAGCTTCACCAGGTAGGTACCCAGTACATCCTCGTAGTGGTCACAGCGCTGCTCATCGCGGCGGATGCGCTCCGCCAGTTCCGGCGTATAGTGGTCAAAGCTGTCCAGTGCGGCATCCAGCGCACCGGCGGCACAGGCCGCCATCTCCTCCGCCACGGCGCGGCAGCGCTGGAGCGCCAGCGGCGGCGTGGCCAGCAGGCGCTGGTCCAGCTCCACCGGCTTTTCCGCCTGCTCCTGTGGGCCGTCCGGCACGATGCGGATGGCTAATTTTTCCAGCAGCCCACCGCAGGGCAGCAGTATGGCCGTGCAGATGACGTTGAAGCAGGAGTGGGCGATAGCAATGCCGTACATGGTGGCACTGTCGTGGAGGATGCCGGGATCGAATATGGCCTTGACGACGCAGAACCCTGTCAGCAGCACCGCCACGCCGATGACATTGAACAAAAGGTGTACCACAGCCGCTCGTTTTGCGTTTTTACTGGTGCCTACGGAGGACAAAAGCGCGGTGACGCAGGTGCCGATGTTCTGCCCCATGATGATGGGGATGGCGGCGGCATAGCTGACCTGACCGGTGACGGCCAGGGCCTGCAGGATACCCACGGAGGCGGAGCTGGACTGGATGATGCCCGTCAGCACGGCGCCGGCCAGCACACCAAGCAGCGGGTTTTTGAACAGCAGAAACAGCTGTGAAAAGGCGGGCACATCGCGCAGGCCCGCCACCGCGCCGCTCATGGTGTCCATGCCGAACATCAGGGTAGCGAAGCCCAGCAGAATGGCGCCGGTGTCCCGTTTTTTCGGATCTTTGCCGTTCATGTAGAAGAAAATACCGATCAGGGCCAAAATTGGTGTAAAAGAGGTGGGTTTCAGCAGGTTTACCCACACATTTCCCCCATCAATACCGGCTAAACTCAGCAGCCACGCCGTCACCGTGGTGCCCACGTTTGCTCCCATGATGACATTTATGGCCTGCCGCAGGGTCATCAGGCCGGAGTTGACGAAGCCCACCACCATCACCGTGGTGGCCGATGAGCTCTGGATTACCGCCGTGATGGCAAGGCCTGTCAGAAAACCGGTGAATACGCGGCCCGTCATCCGGTCCAGCAGCGTCCGCAGCTTGCCGCCGGCGCGGCGCTCCAGCGACTGGCCCATCAGATCCATGCCGAACAGGAACAGGCACAGGCCGCCGATCATCGTCAGCACATCAAAGATACTCATATTGTTCTCTCCCGTTTACTCATTCTCATATTTTACACATTCCTGACCGATACCATCGTAACAGGTCAATGTCAAATCCAACGTATCGGTTTTGTAAAATCCATGTAAAATTTTATCGCCTGCGGCGGCGAGCATCGGGCCGAGAGAAGTCGCCGGAGCGGGACACGGCAGGGCGGGGCGGCGCGGCGAGACGAGGCGGGCGGGGCGAAGGGTGCAAAAAAAGGGCACGCGGCGCGTGCCCTCTTTTTTGACGCTTTTGGCAGATATGCTCAAGGATCGCTTTTGTTTTTTTGCAGCGATTTTCAATGAGCTTTTGCAGCTCTCACAGGACGCCGAAGTGCTCCAGCAGGATCTTCAGGCCGATGAGGATCAGGATGGCGCCGCCTACAAATTCCGCGCGGTTCTTGTACCGCGCACCGAACAGGTTGCCCACGAACACACCGGCCACGGAGATGGCAAACGTGGTACAGCCGATGAGGGCGGCCGCGGCGTAGATGGGGACGGTCAGCTTCACCATGGAGAAGCTGACGCCTACGGCCAGCGCGTCGATGCTGGTGGCGATGGCCAGCATCAGAAGCTCCCTGTGCCGCAGCTCCGTCGGCTCCGGTTTCTCCTCTTCTTCCTCCTTTGCGGACAGGCTCTCGCGGATCATACTGCCGCCGATCCAGGCCAGCAGTACAAAGGCGATCCACGGGGCCATCTTCGTCACATGGCGGGCAAACTGGGACCCCAGCAGCCATCCGGTCAGGGGCATGACGGCCTGAAACACGCCGAAATACAGGCCAATGAGCAGGGTCCGCTTCCGGTTCACCCTGGGCATGGCCAGCCCCTTACAGATGGCCACGGCGAAGGCGTCCATGCTCAGGCCCACGCCCACCAAAAAAATCTCCACCAATGTCATCGTATCGTCCCTCTCCTCTATAAGATCACCGGTACCGGCCGGTCTATCACGATGCTGTCCGGCGCGACGCGGCAGGTATACGCCGCCGCCTGTACCCCCGCGGCTACCGCCTGACGCAGGGCCTCGCCGAAGGCGGGGTGGGTCGCATCGTTGGGCGCGAAGTCTGTGACCCCTGCCATCTGTATCACAAAAAACACCGTGGCCCGATGGCCCAGCGCCACGGCGCTCGCCAGCTCCCGGAGGTGGCGGACGCCCCGCTCCGTGGGGGCATCGGGAAACAGGGCGTGGCCGCCGTCCTCCAGCGTCACGCCCTTCACCTCCACCAGGTGCAGGCCCTGTGGCCCCTGCAGGCAGAAGTCCAGCCGCGACCGGCCAAAGGTGAACTCCGGCTTCACCAGCCGGGCCGCAGGGTCAAAGATATGCGCCCACTCGGCGAATACGCGGTTGGGCGCCTGGGCATCCATGTTGATGAGCTTATCGCCCTTTTCCACGGCGATAAGATCGTAGGCCGTGCGGCGGTCAGGGTTGGCCGCCCGCTCCAGATACACTGCGGCGTCCGGCGTCAGCAGCTCCCGACAGCGGCCCGTGTTCTTCACATGGCAGACCACCGTCTCTCCGCCGGGCAGCGCCACATGGGCGATGAATCGGTTGGGACGGGTCAGGAAGCGGCCCCGTATCACCTGTCCGTACTGCATGCTCTCCCGCCTCCTCTGATGATATAGACTTGTATCGTATCACAACCGGCGGTATTTGGAAAGCGATATATCCGCATTTCTGCCTATTCTCCCGAAAAATACGAAAATTTTCAGAGACCACGCAAAAAACTCTTGCAAATCGGAAAACAATCTATTATAATAGCCGTGTCAATCAGACATGCACCTTTAGCTCAGTTGGTAGAGCACCTGACTCTTAATCAGGGTGTCCAGGGTTCGAGTCCCTGAAGGTGTACCAGCAGAAGATCACCGACCCCATCGCCGGTGATTTTCTATATGGCCCGTTGGTCAAGTGGTTAAGACAGAGGCCTCTCACGCCTTTAACATCGGTTCGAATCCGGTACGGGTCACCACAAAATAAAAGGACTGCGCCTGCGGGCGGGTGACTGCACGCGCAGGGGAAACCCGACGACGGTTTCCCCTGTACACGTCCCTTTCCCTGCGTTCTCTTGCCGCTTCCCGCGGTCCCACATACGCCACAGCGTACATCCGCCTGCCGGAAAGGCAGGCCATTACTGCATACAGGAGAATTTTATGGCCAAAAATATTCGCTTATCCGACCACTTTACCTATGGCAAGCTGCTGTGCTTCACGCTGCCGTCCATGGTGATGATGGTGTTCACGTCCATCTACGGCGTGGTGGACGGGCTGTTCGTATCCAACTTCGTGGGCAAAACGGCCTTCGCTTCGGTGAATCTGGTGATGCCGTTTGTCATGATCCTGGGCGGCATGGGCTTCATGATCGGCACCGGCGGCACGGCGCTGGTATCCAAAATTCTGGGCGAGGGCGATCCGGAGAACGCCAACCGGACGTTCTCCATGATGGTGCTGTTCACGTTGGCGCTGGGCGTGGTGCTGTCCGGCATCGGCATCGCATTCATGGGCCCTGTGGCCCGCTTCCTGGGCGCTACGGACGCCATGATGGCGGACTGCGTGCTGTACGGCCGCATCGTCACCGGCTTCACGTTCGCCTTTATGCTGCACAAAACGTGTTCCAGAGCTTTTTCATTGCAGCGGAGAAGCCCAAGCTGGGTCTGAAGGTCACAGTGGCCGCGGGTGTCACCAACATGGTGCTGGACGCCCTGTTCATCGCGGTGTTCAAATGGGGCGTGGCCGGTGCGGCGCTGGCCACCGGTCTGAGCCAGTGCGTGGGCGGTGTGCTGCCGCTGGTGTACTTTCTGCAGCCCAACACCAGCCTGCTGCGCCTATCCCCCACCCGCCTGCGTATCCGCCCCATTCTGGCCGCCTGCGGCAACGGCTCGTCGGAGCTGATGAGCAACATCTCCTCATCGCTGGTAAGCATGCTCTACAACTTTCAGCTGATGCGGCTGGCCGGTGAGGACGGCGTGTCCACCTACGGTGTGCTGATGTACGTGCAATTCATCTTCATCTCTCTCTTCGTGGGCTACTCCATCGGCTGCGCGCCGGTGGTAGGCTATCACTACGGCGCGCAGAACCACGGGGAGCTGAAAAATCTGCTGGGGAAGAGCGCGCTGCTGATGGGCGGCAGCGGTGTGGTGCTGACGGCGCTGGCGATGGCGCTGGCCCAGCCCATGGCCCACCTGTTCGTGGGCTACGATGCCGGTCTGTTCGCCCTGACGGTCCACGCCTTCCGGCTGTTCGCGTGGTCGTTCCTGCTGGCGGGCTTCAACATCTTCACTTCCGGCTTCTTCACGGCACTGAACAACGGCGCCGTCTCCGCCGCCATCTCGTTCCTGCGGACGCTGGTGTTCCAGTCCGCATCGGTGCTGATCCTGCCCGTTTTCTTCGGCGTGGACGGCATCTGGTGGGCCATCACCGTAGCGGAGGTATTCGCGTTCCTCATCTCCGGCATGTTCCTGCTGCGGAAGCGGAACAAATATCACTATATGTAAGACTTGCGTTTTCTTCAACATACTGATATACTATGTAATTAAGAAAGGGGGGACCCAAATGCTGGTTTCCACCAAGGGGCGGTACGCCCTGCGTGTCATGCTGGAGCTGGCCCAACGGCCCGCGGACAGCTATACGCCGCTGCCGGTGATCGCGGAAAGGCAGTCGGTGTCGGAGAAATATCTGGAGAGCATCGTGGTCCTGCTGTCCCGGGCGGGACTGGTAGAGGGCGTCCGCGGCAAGGGCGGCGGCTATCGTCTGACCCGCAGCATCGACCAGTACTCCGTGGGCGAGATCCTGCGGCTGACGGAAGGCTCGCTGGCTCCCGTCACGTGTCTGGAGGGGGCGGAAAACACCTGCCCCCGGGCCGGTCAGTGCCACACCCTGCCCATGTGGGAGAAGCTGGACAGCCTCATCAACGGCTATCTGGACAGCGTATCGCTGGCCGACCTGCTGAAGCAGACCGACGGCAGCAGCCTGTAAGCATAGAAAACAGGACCGTTGAAACGGTCCTGTTTTTTTGTGCTCAGAACACGCCGTAGCCCCGGCCCTGGGTGATGATGTAGGACCAGAGCACAGGCCCCACAGCGCCGGTAGCGCTGTATCCCAGTGAGCGCTGGACGGCACGGACGGCGCGGGCCGTCTCCTGCCCGTACACGCCGTCCACGGCGACGGCGGGGATGGTACTGTCCCGGGCGGCCATCTGGTTCAGCCGCGTCTGGAGCAGCGTCACCTCCGGCCCCGTGTCCCCCAGCACCAGAAAGCGGCCCGGGTACACCTCCCGCGCAAACTCCTGATAGTCGGCGGGCAGGGTGTAGAGCGTCTGCTCATACACGTTCTGCAGGGCGTTCCACGTATTGCGGCCCACCACGCCGTCTACCGTCAGGCCGTAGGCGCTCTGGAAGGCGTAGACCGCGTCCAGCATAGCCTCGTCGAAGGTGTCGGTGATGGGAATGGGCGGCACCTGGGGCAGGAAGTAGCCCAGAAACGCCAGATAGAACCGCACCGTCTCCACGTCCAGCCCCGTGTCGCCCAGCCGCAGTGCCTCCGGATACACCCGCTGTGCCTCCGGGATGGTGAGTCCCTCGCTGGTGATCTCCGACAGGCTCTTGACGCCGTTGTAGATCATCTTGATCTTGTACCACGTGGCCTTGCCCACGATGCCGTCCTCCTCCAGATTGAAGATGCGCTGGAAGGCGCGGACGGCGTCCTCCGTTTCCTGATCGAACACGTTGGAAATTTCGGTGATACGGGGGATGGCCGGGTAGTTGCGGCGGATACGCTCCAGCTGCTGCTGGATGGTACGCACGTCCTCCCCCACGGAGCCGCGGGTCAGCGGGCGGCCCGGGTACGACGGGGTGCCATCCCCTACCGGCGCGTTGAACACGATGTTGATATTGTCGCCGAAGTAGCGCTGCAAAATCTCATAGGGCGTCAGGCCCTGCTCCGCCAGGTCCACGCTGCCCCACTGGGACAGGCCCGGGCACTGGGTGCGGACACCGTCGCAGAACCGGGCGTACAGCGGCTCCACGTTTCCCTGCCGCACGATGTAGTCGTTGAAGCTGTCGTCCACCAGCCGGTCGATGTTCTCAAAGGTGCTGCGGCCCGGGACGTAGGCCTGATCGTAGCGGGTGGAGCTGGTGATGTCGAAATCGTAGCCGCGGCCGCGGTAATACTCGGTGTAGATGCGGTTCAGCGCCACGGAGATCTGGGCCAGAATATTGGCCCGCAGAGCGTTCTCCGGCCACGTAGGATAGATCTCGCTGCTGGCCACGTTCTTGATGTAGTCGGTAAACGGCACCGTCACGTTCTCCGCCGCCTGATCCGGCGGGCCCAGATGGACGGTGATATGCTCCGGCACCACAGGAAACGGCATGGCTCCTCCCCCCTCTCAGGCCGATTCCAGCGACACCGCCAAAATCGTCTCGATCTGCGGGAACACCGCGACCTGTCGGGCGTCCACCGTGCCGTACTGCGGGTGGCGCACCGATGCCTGATACGCGGTGCCGCTGATCCTCGCCGTCTCCGACGACTGGGACCACCCCGCCGGCAGGGCCGGCAGGCGGATGCCCTCCACGATGCCGGAGCTGTCCGTGACCCCTTCGTAGAACACGGTGCGCTCCGGCCCGAAATACCGATAGATCTCCACCCGCGCCCCCTCCACAGGGAACAGGCCCCGCCCCGTGGACACCTGCACCCGCAGGGTGCCCCGCTCCGGATGAGCGTCCAGGAACCACTGCTCCGGCCCCTTCTGCACGCTGCTGCTCTCCATATCTAAAGCCTCCCTTTCCTTGTCGTCTCCCTTCATACTATGCTCTTACCGCGCCGCAGGTGCCAAAAAAAGAGAAGGGCTGCGGCACAGCCCTTCTTTTTTTCGTTTATGTGTTCTCAGAACGCCCAGCTGCCGTCGCGGAAGATGGGGACGGTGCGTCCGTCCTCGCACACGGCGTCGATGCTCATGTCGGCAGAGCCGATCATAAAGTCCTCGTGTACCATGGAATCGTTGACGCCCAGGGCGCGGCACTCCTCCAGCGTCTTTTCCTCGAAGCCGCGGATGGTGTCGGCAAAGCCCATGCCCAGCGCCAGATGGCAGGCCGCGTTCTCATCGAACAGCGTGTTGTAGAACAGCAGGCCGGACTGACAGATGGGGGAGTCGTAGGGCACCAGCGCGCACTCGCCCAGATAGGCGCTGCCCTCGTCCATGGTGATGAGCTTGGTCAGCAGGTCGTTGTTCTTCTCCGCGTGCCACTCCACGGCCTTGCCCTCGTGGAACCGGATCCAGAAGCCGTCGATGAGCTGGCCCTGATAGCTCAGGGGCTTGGTGGCGTAGACGATGCCCTCCGCCTTGCCCCGCATGGGAGAGATGAAGCACTCCTCCGTGGGGATATTGGGGTTGAAAACGATGCCCTGCAGGCTCTTTTCGCAGCCGCCGCAGAACTGGGCCTCGGGGATCATGCCCACCTGAAAATCGGTGCCGTTGGCGCTCTTGTAGCGCAGCTCCCGGATGTGCAGGCCGTTGAGATAGGCGCAGCGGTCGTGCATATCCTTGTTGTGGGCGTCCCAGTTGGCCACGGGGTCGCCCTCCAGCGCGCGGCTGGTGGACAGGATGGCCTCCCACAGCTTCTCCACCGCCTGAGACTTCCGCAGGTTGGGGAACAGCTTCTTGGCCCACGCCTCGCCGGGTACGGCGGCGATGCACCACTGGTACTTATTCTCGATCTGGTCGCGGTACTTCTTGATGATGGGGTACTTGCGCTGCTGGCTCTTGGCCATCTTCTCCTGATTGATGCCCCGCAGGCCGTCCGGGTCCTCGCTGAGCAGGTAGATGCGGCAGGGGATGGTGTCCACATAGTGCTGCCAGCGGGCCTCCTCGTAGTTGTCCAGCTTGGACAGGCTGGTCAGCGTGCGGTAGCGGAAGTGCAGCTTCTGGAGGGGCTGGTAGCTCCAGTCCACCACTACCTTGCTGGCCTTGCACCTGTAACACTCCTCCACCAGCATCTTCACGAACTCCGGCTGATCCAGCTCGGCGGTGATGAACACCTCCTGACCCGGCTGGATATTGACGCCGCTGCGGGCGATCAGGCGGGCATATTCCCGCAGGATACTTTTCTTCATGGAAAAACTCCTTTCGTGTCTTTCAGCTGCGTACTATTCTACCACCCGATGCCCGTTTTGAAAAGACATCTTCCGAAAAAAATCCGGTATTGTCCCAAAAATCTCTCTAAAAGGGACAAAAAGGGACCCGCGGCGTTGCCGCGGGCCCTCCCCCGTTTTTCTGTCTATCATGCGCCCACATCCAGCGCCAGCACCTGCTCATAGGCATCCGCACCGGCGGGCGAGCCGATGGGCAGCACCGCGTAGAGATGTCCTGCGGCGTCCGCGTAAGCCGGTACGTCCCTATTGATATTGGCATCGGACAGCGTCCACATCCGGCGCTCCGCCGCGGCATCGCCAGTCTGTCCGTACAGCGCATCGAACGTATCGGCGGCGGCCTGCCGCACCGCATTCAAAAACGCCGTCTCGTCCACGCCCTGCGCCGTCAGCAGCTCCGATGTGGTGAGCCGGACGCCTCTGGCCGTATCGTAGAGGTACACGCTGTACTGGTTGCTGTCGAAGCTCCAGCCGCAGGATACCACCAGCGACAAAATGTCGCCGCAGCGATAGCTCTCCCACATCACGTACAGGCAGGACAGGCTGACGCCGGAGGCGCGGTCATCCAACGTCTCCTCCACGATGGGGCCGTACTCGTCGGCGATGGCCGCGTTGATGGCGCGGGCATCCGCCGTGTCCGCCAGCAGCTGGGGCACGCGGTAGGTGTAGTGCCCGCTGTTGCCCACGCCGTCGGAATAGTCGAAGGACTCGTTATACAGCAGCCCCACCAGCGGATCGGCGGAAGTACCGTTCTCCGTGCCGTAGAGGCTCTCGGCGGCCAGCCGGATCTGAGACAGGAGCTGCCGGTCCACGCCGGCATACTTGGCCGCCAGCGTGTTCAGATAGTTCTGCACCGTGTTGGGCGCCTGCCGGTACCGCTGGGCCAGCGTGTCCATAGCGCCCTGGGCATACGCGCCGTCCGCGCCCAGATAATAGGCGCACAGGTAGCTGAGGGGGCACGTCTCCCAGTCCGGCATGTGCTCCGTATCATACACGATGCCGTAATCCGCCGGGTCGATGCTGACGGGGTCGTTGTCGCCCTCCGAGGGCCACGGCGTGATCTCCGACGCCGCGGCGCCCTCCGCGGTGACCTCCGCCAGCAGGGGACCCAGCTCCCCGGCCCAGAATCGCACGGTGAAGCCCTGAGCCGTGGGGATCTGGATACCCAGAGAGAAGGGCTGGCACAGGACGGTATCCTCCCCGTTCTTCTCGATGCGGACATCCTCTGCCACGGCGTTTTTGGGGCCGTCGTCCGTCTGGGCATACAGTGTAAAGTCGTTGAGCAGCGATGCGGTGCCGCCCTCCCCTGCGTACCGGGCCGACGCCGCAGCGGGCAGCGTGACCCGCATCTCGCCGTTGAGCCAGTCATTCTGATATGTCACGTTCACCAGCTCGGCCTTCACGCCGTCGTCGCGGGTCATGGACGCGGGACCGAAGTACATCTGCCGCCCGCCGCCCACAGAGCCGCTGTCCAGCCCGGTCTCCAGCGCCGCGATAAGCTGCCGCAGGCCGTCCACGCTCTGCCGCGCCGCGGCGATGTCGTAGGTGCCGTCGTTGGTGACGCGGCCGGACTCCACGCCGTCCATCTGCCACGCCACCCAGTCCAGATTATCCACAAGGGCCATGGCCAGATAACCGCCGGCCTCCATTAGCAGCGTGATCCCTTCGCCGGCCCCCACCACGTTCTCGTAGCTGGTGCCGTAGCACAGCGTCAGGCCGTAGGGCTCCTGCTCCGTGCTGAGCCGGATGGAAAAATCATCCCAGATACCCGTGCCCAGCTGATCCAGCCCGATGGCGCTGATGATGCCGCCCACAGCGCTGTTGTCGCCTACGTAGGGCGTCCGCAGAGCGTACAGCGTCTCCGCGTCCCAGTCGCCGTCGGCGGCAGGCTGCTGCCGCTGGGGACTGGTCAGGAAGCACACGCCGATGACCGCCGCCGCGATCAGCAGCAGCACCGCCGCCCACAGTGCCGGTTTCCGATAGCTCATGGCGTTCTTCACACGCTCTTTCACCGCCGTCTCGCCGAAGGCCAGGGGGCACACCGCCGCCGGACGCTGCCGCACGGCGCAGGCCACCAGCGCACGGGAGTAGGCCGCCCGTCCCGCGCCGTCCAGCGTCCGCAGTACCCGCTCATCGCAGGCGTTCTCCATGTCGCGGCCCAGCAGGACATACGCCGCCCACAGCACCGGATTGAACCAGTGTACCGTCAGCAGCAGGAACGCCAGCGGCTTCACCACGTGGTCGCCCCGCCGGATGTGGCCCCGCTCGTGGGCCAGCACCTGAGACAGGTCCGGCTCGTCCAGTCCCGCCGGTATATAGATGCGGGGGCGGAGCATGCCCAGCACGAAAGGAGTGCCCCACCGGTCGCAGCGGCAGACGTTATCCTCCATGCGCACCGCCGTCCGCACCTGCCGGTAAAGCCGCAGGTAGCTGACCAGCATGTACGCCAGCATGAATGCCGCGCCCGCCAGCCATACCGCCGTCAGCACCTCCACCGTCATAACGGGGCGGGCCGCCTGCACCGGCTCCGCGGACGTGACCGGTCCCACAGGCTGGACGGGTGTCAGGACCTCCCCGCCGCTGGGCAGGATGGCGTCCGCCGTCTCCTGTGTCTGGGGCAGCTGCTCCAGCGCCGCCGTCACGGGGCTCTGCTCCGCCTGCAAGCTGACGCGGCTCTGCAAAGAGACCGGCACGATCAGCCGCACCGCCACCAGCGCCCACAGCATGCACACCGCCCACTTGGGCGCGCGGCGCAGCGCCAGCCGCGCCAGCATCACCGCCAGCGCCAGCACGCCGGCCTGCCACGAAAGCTCCACCACTCTCAGAAACAGATCAGTCATGATTTTTCTCCTCAAGATCGGCGATCATCCGCCGCAGCTCGTCTGCCTCCTCCGCCGACAATCCGCGCCCGCCCACGAACGCGTTGAGAAAGCCGGGCAGACTGCCGCTGAAATTCCGCTCCACAAAGGCACGGCTCTCCGCCCGCTGCACCTGGTCGCGGGACACCAGCGCCGTTACCACGGCGTCCTCCGTCTGCACCACGCCCCGCTCCGTCAGGCGCTTGATGACGGTATAGGTGGTGGATTTTTTCCACCCCAGCTTCTCCGCGCACAGGTGCGCCAGCTCGCTGCTGCGCACCGGCTGATGCGCCCACAGGATCTCGCAGAACCGCAGCTCGCTGTCAAAGATCTTCGGTGTCTCCACCCGCATCTCCTCCTTTCGATAGGTCTACTTAGTTAGACCTCTTGCCAGTAGTCTAACCCATTAGACCCATCTTGTCAAGGGAAATTTGCATCCCGCCCTGATTTATGCTACACTCACCCCGTAAGGAGGTGACGACCATGGACATTCTCTATCAGGACGACCGCATCGTGGTGGCGGTAAAGCCCGTGGGCGTACTGTCCACCGATGAGCCCGGCGGTATGCCGGAGCTGCTCCGCGCCCAGCTGCACACCGACTGCATCCGCACCGTCCACCGGCTGGACGCCCAGGTGTCCGGCGTCATGGTCTTTGCCCGCAGCCGTATGGCGGCGTCCCTTCTGTCCCAGCAGATACGGGAGCGCCGCTTTACCAAGGAGTATCTGGCTGTCCTGTGCGGCACGCCGTCCCAGCCCTCCGGCATCCTGACGGACCTGCTGGCCCGTGATCCCCAGCGCCGTCTGACCTATGTGGCGGACACCCCCTCCCCCAGCGCGCGGGAGGCCCGCCTGTCCTTCGCCACTGTGGACAGCTCCGACGGTATGACATTGGTGCGCGTCCGGCTCCACACCGGCCGTACCCACCAGATACGGGTACAGTTCGCCTCCCGCGGTCTGTCTCTGGCAGGTGACCGCAAGTACGGTGCGTCCGACGCGCCGTATCCCATCGCCCTGTGGTCCTGCCGCCTGTCCTTCGTCCACCCCCAGACCGGCGAGCCCGTGACCTTCACCTGCCCGCCGCCGGACACGGCGCCCTGGGACCTGTTCACCCTCCCCGAAATGCTGTAAAGGATCGCAAAAGCCCTCTCCCGCCAGGCGGGAGAGGGCTTTTCTCAGTTGTCCTTTTTCGTGGTATCCGTCTTTTTGGAGGTGTCGGTTTTCGTGGTATCCGTTTTGGCCGTATCCGTCTTGGCGGTGTCGGTCTTGCCCGTCGTATCCGCCGCGGCGTCGTCCTCCGCCGGCGCCACGCCGATGATGCGGTCGGTCAGGCCGGCCTTTTCCGCCTCCTCGCGGGTCATGCGCAGGGGCTCGGCGGAGTCCTCCACCAGCTTGGCCATCACCAGATAGCGGTGGGCGTCATCGCCGTTCTTGCACACGGACAGGACCAGCACCTTGTCGCCCCACTTGGGCAGATCGTCGCGGTTGACGTTGACGCTGCCGGCGGAGGGTGCAAAGCCGTTCTTATGGTCGCTGCCGGAATAGCTCTTGTCCGTGGCCGCCTTGTCCAGCGCCGCGAAGAAGTCGGTAAATACCTGCTCATCGGTGAAATCGTGGTAGTACAGGATGTGGGTGGTGTCGTAAGGGATGCCCGCGAAAATGCGGTACGTCATCTTCCGCCCGCTCTGATAGACCTCCACCACTGCCTTGTCGTCAAACTTCAGCGTCTCGGCGTAGCTCTGGAGGCCGCCGAACATGGTGCGGTTGGCCATATTGTGGCCGTAGACCACGGTGACGGGATCGTCCAGCTTCGTATCGTTGTAGGTAGCCTCGGTATACAGCGTACCGGCCTTGTTGTCGTTGCCGTCCAGGTCGCGGTACAGATACCAGCCGTCATCCACCGGATGCTGGGCGATGAAGCCGCCCTCGCGGATGGCGCAGCCCGTGGCGTTGGGGATCTTCATATAGGCGTAGGCGTCGGGCCACGCCTTCTGCGCCGTCTCGAAGTCCACCGGCACGTCGGCGGCCTCCGGCTGCACCAGCACGATCTCCTGCGCCGGGTCGGTGTCCGGCTTATCCTTGTTCTTATCTTCCGTACCGTTGTTCTTACCGCAGCCGGCCAGCAGCGTCAGTGCCGCCAGCAGGGCTGCGCCCGACAGAATATACCCTTTCTTTCCCATGATGGTCTCCTTTCAGCAGTGCGGATACCATCAGCTGACAAGGGCACGCATGCCTGTCACCTGATGGCAAGAAATGCGGGACAGCGCGCCCGCTGCCCCGCACCTCTGCGCTGGGGGTATCTTACCATATGCCGCCCGCAAATGCAAGACCCATTCGATCGCTCACAGTGACGCTGTCTCATCGTAGCCTTGGAGCATCAGGGTAAACTGCCGCTTCTGCATGGGCGTCATCCGGTCCTTGTAGGATGCCAGCAGGGCCTTGGCCTCCGCCAGCTTACCCTGCCTCAGATAGCTGGCCACTGTGCGGTGCAGACTGGCGGCAGCCACGGAGCTCAGTGACTCGCCGCTGCTGCCGGAGCCGCTGCCGGAAGAACCGGAAGCTCCGGAAGGACCGGACGCGCCGCCGTATGGCAGCCCATCGCTGACCTCCGCGCCGGAGGCTGACAGCTTCTGCTCCTGCTGGGCCTTGCTGCGGTAGTGGCCCAGCATGGTCTCGTAGAGCTTCCGATCCTCCGCGCTGGCGTTGTCATACTCCTCCTGCGCCAGAGCCAGCCGCTTCTCCCACAGTGACACATCGTCCTGCCAGCGGCCGTAGTCGTTCCGCTCCCGCTGATCCAGCAGGTCGTAGCGGGCGCGAAGGTCGTTCCCCTCCTGCTGATAGGCGCTCCGTGCCTGATCCTCGAACTCCGGCAGCAGGGCCATCAGCTCCTGCATGTACCGGCTGTACGCCTGCTGCCCCGCGCCCTGGGCATAGCTGGAGCCGTACCCGCCGGTAAGCGCCGCCGCCTGGCCCATGGTGTCCTCCATGGCGGCGCGGCCCCGCTGGGTGTACAGCTGCGTATACTGCTGAAAGCCGCCGTCCGTCTCGGGATCGTAAGAAAATGGCGCGCGCCCCGCCAGCTCCTCATACAGCTGCGCCAGCTGCTGCTCGTACAGGGACTCATATTCCCCGGGCCGCTGGGATGCCACGCTGTCGCGGCGGGCCAGCGCCTCCTTTACGCTGTCCGACGGCTTGTAGCCGGCCTCCAGCTCTGCCAGTGCCTTGGCCGTTCTGGCCGTAGGCGCGGCCTTAGGCACGGATGCCTGCGGCTCCTCCGCCGCCGATGCCGACGCGCTCATCAGGCTGCCCCACGTCTCGTCACCGGCGATGCCGTCCCGCTTCAGGGAGTTCTTTTTCTGATAGTCCCGCACCGCCGCGCGGGTCTTTTCGCCGAACACGCCGTCCTCGTCCAGCTGATAGCCCTGCTTGTTCAGCTCGCTTTGCAGGCGGCGCACAGACTCGCCCTGCGAGCCATAGCCCACCATGGTATATGTCGATGCCATCGTTCCGTCCTTTCTCCTCAAGTGATCCTGCGCCAGGCATAGATACCCGCCATGCCGCAGTCCACGCGCTCCCATTCCGCACCCTCCGGCGACGGCTGGGGCTCCGTATCCTCCGCTGTCAGCCGCACGCAGCCCACGGGCCACAGCACGTCCGCCAGCGCCTGTCCGCCCAGGGTCAGCCCGCCGGACACCTCCACATCGCCGTAAAACACCGCCGGCCACGCGCACTCCAGCGCTTCACCGGTGCTTCTCTTGCCGAAGGCCGCGCCCCTGCCGCCGCTGTGCAGGTGCAGCGTCACCGGCGATACCGGCGGCAGCAGCTGCCGCACCGTCCGGACGCCGCCCGCCGTATCCACGGCGGATACCTCCGCCTCATAGGCCGCGTCCGCCGCCAGGCCGCCGCCTACCACTGTCTCCGCGCCGCTGACCAGTGTGGTATAGCCGCTCCAGCTGCCGCCCGCAGGACGCCAGCGCACCCGCACCTGCACGGTGTTCCGTCCTCCTACGGAGGCGCAGGACGCGGTACCCGTCACCTTCAGGTACGCGCCGTCCTCCGCTGCCGTACCGCCTGCCTTGCACCGGATGACCTCCGCCGCCAGTGTAGGCCGGTGGTAGGCATACACCGTCACCGCCTCGCTTTCCGCCGTCACCGAGCGGCCTCGGCTGTCCGTCACTACTGCGGAGGGGATCAGCGTCCCTGCCGCAGCGATGGGTGCTGTCTTTCCCGACAATCCCGCCACGGTCTGACCTCCGCAGGTAAAGCGGCACGCCTGCACCGATGCGCCGCCGGCCCCTGCCGCCGTCACCGTGTACTGCACGCGGCTGAGTCCCTGCACGCACACGCCCCAGCCGCTGACCGCCGTGTTATCGCTGACCGCCGACACCTGCACCGACGCCGTGGGCGCCATAGACGGCGGCACATAGGCGGTAAACGCCGTCTGCACACTGCCCACCTGCTCTGCGCCGCTGTATACCGCCATGGACATGGTCCCTGTACCCCGCAGGGCGTCCGGGATCTGCTGCGCCAGCTCCTCCGGCACGCGCCAGCGGTACACCGCCCTGCCCGCCGCATGGCTGACCTGCCGGACATCGCCGCTTTCCAGCGTGCCGGACGCCCCGCCGAAGGCGTAGGAGAATCGGAATGTGTACCCGTTCCCCGGCTTCACCACCGTCAGCGTGCCGCTCTGCCCGATGACAGCGTCCCTCGCCGTCAGTTCGAACCCCGCCATACTCACGGTGCGGCTGCTTCTCTGTGCCGCGTTCATCTCTCACCCTCCGATCCAGCGGATTGCCAATCCGTCCCCGTTGTCCTCCATGCGCCAGCCGCCCACATCCGCGCCGCCCAGCGCCGCCATACCGTTGACGTGCAGTCTGCCGTCCGCCACACGAGCTACCTCCTGAGCGTCCTGCCGCAGCGACAGCTCCTGGCCGGTAAAGACGGCACGGAAGCCGTTAGGCTCCACCTCCGTCTCCCCGTCTGCATCACGGCAGGCCAGCCCGAAGCCCACCGCCGTGCCGTACACCGGCGCGATCCCGTCGTACCCTACGACGCCCGTCCGAACGCAGGCCGCCGCGTTCTCCCTGTACCGGTCGAAGGCGTCCGCCACCGCTGCCAGGCCGTTCCTCAGCGTCGCGGCAAAGCCGTAATACGCTCCCAGTTTCTCCGGCTCCGCCTCCAGACGGCTGCTGAGCGCCGCCGCCTGCCCATCAAAGCTGTCCGCCGCCACGTATTCCGTCTCCACTTGCGCCGTCAACTCCTCCACGGCCCGCTTCAGCCGCTCCTCCCCACCGGCGATGAGGCTCCGCAGCTTCCGGTACTGCTGCTCCGTCCCCTTTCCGCCGGAGGACGCGCCGGTACCCTGCTCCAGCCGCTCCAGCGCCAGATTCAGCTGCTGGGCCATCTGGAACAGATACGAGTACTGCTGCATCACCTGCTGCTGTACGCTGCCTGCGGGACACGCGGGCATAGGGATGGTACTCACGGGCCGTCACTTCCTTTCTCATACACCGCCGACATGCTGAACACGCGGCACCGGCCGGTGCCCTGCAGCCGCAACCGCACCTGCCTGCATCGTCTGGGCCGCAGGTGCAGCAGATACCCGCGGGTCTGTCCGTCACCGCCGATGACCTGTCCCAGCGTCTCCCAGCTGCGTCCGCCGTCATAGCTGGCGCTGGCCTCCAGCCGCGCCCGATCCTCCGGCTGCACCCGCAGCTCCAGCCGCGCCAGATACTTGTTCTCCGGCTGAGAGAGTCCCAGCTCCCCCGTCTCCGCCATCCACCGCAGCGCCGTCTCCTGCTGTCCGCTGCCGCCGGTCATGTCCAGCAGCCTGCCGTCCCTCGCCAGACCGTACAGCGCCCCGTCGCACACGGTGAACGCCATGATGTCGGCGTCGTCCTGCCGGTGCCACAGTCCCCGCGCCGTATCGTATACCAGCAGGTGCCGCTTCCCGTCTCCATCCCGCGCCGCCAGCCAGTACTGCCCGTTCCAGCCCGCCGCCGCGCCGTCCTGATACCGTACACTGCCCAGCGGCATGGACACGCAGCCGGGCATACTGCCATCGAAGGCGTACACACCGCCCAGCCCCAGGTAGAACAGCGTCCCGTCCACCACGGCGGCCGCACCGTGGCACCCCTTCTTCACGCCCGGGCAGCGCAGCGTCACGATCTGATGCGCGCCGGTGGCGCTGGGGTATACCCGCTCCATACAGTCCTCCTTGAAGAAGATGACGCCGCCCAGACACGCCGCCGCGCCGGTAAACGCCCCGTCAGAGCCGCGGGACGCCGCGTAGCTGTCGGTACTGAGCCCTGCGAAGCTGTTCCAGTTCCGGAAATCCCCCAGCTTGCTGGCGTAGATCTCGTTCACCGGCCGCCCGTCCACGATGCCGTACTTGCAGCCCCACAGCCGGTTACCCTGCTCCACCACGAAGTCCATGTCCGGCACGCGCCGCGCCGCCGTCACCTCCGCCGTCTGGCTCCCCACCTTGGCTGTCGCCGCCGGCACCGCGATCCAGTCATCGCCCGCCGCATCCAGCACGTGCAGGCCGTTGAGGGTCTGGGCCTCGCAGCCCTCCACCGTCACGCCGTCTCCGGCGGCAAAGCCCCGTCCGATACCGGCGGCGGATATTTTGGTACACACGTTTTCCACGTCCAGCCACGCGCTGCCGTCGTACCGCTTCATCACCGGCTCGGCGTCGGAGGTATCCAGCCACAGAGTGCCCGCCTCCGGCGCATCAGGGGCCGCCGCCCCTGCGGCATAGTCCCCCAGCTCCTCGCCGCCGCTTCTGCACAGCGCCGTCGTCACCTCTCCCGCGGTGACGTTCCGGTTCTCCATGCTGCCGAAGTCCGACAGGTCCTGCGTGTTGATGTACTTTCTGTCCGGCCAGATCAACAGGTACGCCCCCATGTTCACCAGCTGCTTTTCGCCGTCGGACAGCGCCAGCCCCGTCTTTTCTCCGCCTACGTACAGTGCCGTGCCGTCCACCCACACCAGCGCATCGCGGCACGTCAGCCCGTTGGGCTTACTCAGTACCGCAGCCTCGCCTCTGGCCGGACGGGTCTCCAGCGCCGGGTACCCGCCGCCCCACAGATTCTCCATATTCTGAAAGCAGCCCATGGCGCTGCCCGCCCGCCGGTCCAGCCCCAGGAACCGGTCCACCGTCACGCGCCGCTGCGCCGGCGCCGTCAGCTTGGGAAAATACATCCCCCCACCTCCTTAAAACAGGCGCAGTGCCGCCGCGCTCCGCTGAGGCCGCTCCCTGCGGCACCGATAATCCTTGTAGGTCAGAAAGGCGTTGTTCCATTGGGCCGCCGCGTTGTTGTACCGCGCCATCTCGCCGTTGGCGTAGTGGATCTGCGCCTCCACATAGTGGCGGTACAGCTCGTCGTAGGGCGCCTCCGCCGTCAGCGCGTACTCCTCCGTCACCTCCGGCAGCGCCCCCGTGGCCTGCTCCGCCTCCCGCAGCACGAAGCCCTCGGCCTGCGCCAGCCACTGCATCTTCTCCTCTCTGCCGTACTGGTTGGGCAGCAGGGCGTCCACCCTGCCCAGCATCTGCCCCGCCGTCATTCTGTCCATGTCAGTTGGCCCGCTCGTCCACATAGCGGCGGGCGGTCTCCGCCATCATGCGGCTGTTCTCCAGCACCTCCGCCACGTAGTCGGGCACCTGTACCTGCACGCCCTTCATGATCTTCCAGCTTCGTCCGTTGACGGACACGATCACAAAGTTCTCCTCATTCTTTCTGCCGCGGGGCAGGAAGATGGACACCATATTTTCCTTCATCACGCCGTTCTCCTTTCATCGTTTCCCTGAGCTGCGGGAGGGGCCTGCCGCCCCTCCCGCGCCCTGTCAGTTGGCCTTGTCCTCGCCGGAATAGCTGGAGCCGCACTCCACGCGCACCATGTACTCGTCGTACAGGATAGCGGCGGCGTGGACGCCCTTCCAGCCCACACTGGAGCGCTGGTCCAGGGGGTCTGCGGTGCCGGAGGAGCCGCGGGGCTTCACGATGACCTCCGTGCCCTCGCTGAGATCCACCACGCCGTAGGCGCCCTTGCCCAGGAACAGGCAGCCATACACGGCACAGCCGTCCTTACCGCCCTCGCCGGGATAGATCACCGCCTTGTCGGTGGCAGTGACAGCCTGCTCCAGCACCAGCTTGGCCGCAGTGTTGGACTTCACCTTCACGCGCTGGCCGCCGATGAGCACATAGCGGCCCGCCAGTGCGTCGGCGGCTACAGTGCCGCCGGTAAAGCTCACCTCGGTACTGTTGGCCGCCGCGCCGCTGACCGTCAGGGTGCGTGCGTTCTGCGCCAGATCCTCACCTCGGTAGATCTTGGCCTCGGTGGTCTCCACAAAGCGCACACCGTGGAGCTCGCCGATCTCGCCGGAGAACAGCTCCGTGGCGGCAGCGTACTGGTGGGCGGCGATCCACGCCTCGTCCTGCCGCAGGTCGAAGGCCACGCTGGGATGGATGATGCACACGTACTTGCCGTCGAACGTGGGCGCATTCATCTTCTTCAGCTGGGTGGCGGCCTTGGCCACCAGCTCGCTGGTCATCTTGCACGTCCCGTCCAGCGCGTAGCGGCTCAGCACCTCGGCGGAGGTGCCGTCTGCCTTCTTCTGGGGCGCGTAGATGACCTGATTGCCCTGCTGGATCTCGTTGCGGGTCACGGTGTCCAGCGTCAGGCCCATGTTGCTGCCATGGCGGTCGGTGATCTCCAGCACCACGTCGTCGATGGCCGTCAGGTCCAGCATATCGGACACGGTGGTGTAGTCGCCGTACTGCGCCAGATCCTTGGTGATGTAGCTCACCGAAATACCGCTGCCATCGGGGGTCACGCCCTCGGTCAGCGGCGTCAGCGCCTTGTCGAAAGCGCCGAACTTACGCCACTCCACGGTCTTGCCGCCGCCCACCGGCAGGCCCTTGGTGGCTGCGAACTGGTTGTGTACCAGCTGGGGCTTGGCGTTCTCCAGCAGCTCCATGCCGTAGTAGGTCTTCATCTCGGCGCTGAGAGCACCGGTGGTCTGTGTGTTCATCTCCCCTGCAAACAGCTGCAAATTCATCTTCTCCATGCTCGTCCTCCTCATTTTGTTCAGAATCGTATCTTCTCTCCGTCCTGTACCCGTTTCCGGATGTCCGCCAGTTCGCGGCTGGTCAGTCCTCTGGGATCGCTGCGGGTCACGGAGCGGCTATCGCCGCGGTTCTCCGCAGCCCGCCCGCCGCCGGAGGCGATGGAACGTGCCATCTGACTGCGTGCCTGCGCCGCGGCATAGCCCATGGCCGCCTTCAGAAGCTCCTGCCGGTGTACGATCTCATAGGCGGTCCTGCCGTCCACACCTGCCGTCACCAATCGCCCGAACCGGGGTGATGCCATCTCCCGCCGCCAGTCGAAATCGGGATACACCTGCCGGATGCGTCCCTCCTCCGCCTGCAGGCGCAGCACCGCACCGGCCTGGGATTCCCGCCGCGCCTGCACCTCCTGGCGCAGCCGTGCGTTCTCCTGCCGCAGTCCCCGCAGCCGCCCGTCCAGTATCTTCTGCACACGGGCGTCAAACTGCTCCTTGTACTGCCCGCGGATCAGGGCGCTGAACGCCTCCTGCTCCCCGGCGTCGGGAGCCGCCTGACCGCCTGTCTCTCCGCCCGTCTCCTGACCGGCCTCTGCCGCCTCTGCAAACGTCTGCCAGTCCATCCAAAGCTGCTTCATAGCCTCTCCTTCCCGTGGTAGGTCACGACCCTGTTACCTGCACACACGCGGGATACTGCCGTGCCAGCTGCGCAAGCCCGCACCGCACCAGAGCGAAGGCAGCGCCGCAGTCCCCTGTGCCCTCCACCTCCGCAAAACCCCTGCGGATGCAGATCCGCGCCGCCTGTCCCGTCTCCTCCAGGCTGCCCGCCAGCGCGTACACCAGCGCCGACACGGCGGCGCAAACGATGTCCTGCCCCGCCGGAGCATGCCCCGCGTGACCGCATACCGTCACATGTGCCCCGTCGAATACCGCCTGTATCATCGCGGCCTCACGGCCTCACGGGACTGCTTTCTCTGCCGCTCCATGGCGTCCGGTGCGCTGCCCGTCTTCACCGCGCCCACGCCGGGTGCCTCGCCGCCGTTCATCTCCTGCTCCAGCGCCTGCGCAAGACTTGTCCCCTGTTTGGCGTCCAGCAGCTGCACCGCCGTCAGCAGCTGCCGCTGGAGCCACGCCACCTGCCGGGTCCGCTGCTGTCCCTGCCGGATGACCGATGCCAGCTGGTCCTTGTTCTTGAACTCCATCAGTTCCAGACACCGCAGGGCCTGCTCGGCCATATCTGCGCGGAAAAACCCCATCTGGAACAGCTGCAGCGCCAGCTGGTTGTACTCCATGGTCTTGTAGGGTGTCTCGTCCTGCGCCGCGATCTCCAGATCGAACTCCGGTACCCGATAGCCGCCCAGCGCCAGGGCCTTGGGCTGCATACCGCCGTTGTCGAACATGCGGAACTCCCGCTCCGCCCCGCGGCCCAGCAGCCGGAACTGCCGGGGTGCGCTGTAAAACTGCCGCACCAGCTCGATGCACAGCGTCATCACCTGCGCGAATGCCTGGTACCCGTCGTCGATCATATTGCGGGACAGCTTACCGCCCGCCTCCTGCAGGGCCGCGATGGCCGTGGCCGCCGTGACGCCGCCTGCAGTGCCGCCGCTCATCACGTCGCGGTTGCCCGCCGTCTCCTTCATCTCCGCCACCTTGTTCTGCAAGACGGCCACATACACGCTGTCCAGCGTGGGCACACGGATAGGCGCGATGGAATCGGCCCCCAGATTGCCGTTGGTGTGGACGAAGGGCTGCGTCCAGTCGGCGTACTCCTCCTCGTTCACCGCCCCGTCGGAGCGGATGAAGAACCGCGGCGTGGCGGCGGCCAGCGTGTTCTTCAGGATAGCCTGGTTCATCAGGTCGATCTGCTTCTGCGCCGGCTTGCACAGGTCCACGTAGCCGTAGCCGCAGGGCGTCCCCTCCTCGGGGAACAGCACGTCGAACACGAAGGGATACTGCCCGTGGTCGTACCATCCCCGCTTTTCGTACTGCGGGTCGTTTTCCGAGGCGTACAGCACCGTCTCTCCCACGAACTTGCAGTAGTGCAGCACCTGCCGCCCCTCTGTCACCGTGTGGTAGTACCAGTCCACCACCAGCGACTGGTCGGAGGTATCCACCCGATCATCATAGAGATAGCGGCTCACCTGGGACGCGCCGCCGCGCCCCAGCTTCCCTTCCAGCTGGGGATAGTCCCGCAGCAGCCGGTGGTTGGGTGTCAGCTCCACGGAGAAGAAATTCTCCGATGCCTGGATATCCTGCACTCCCGGCTCCCAGAACAGATTCAGCACGTCCATGCTGCGGATGTCGATGTCCCCCAGCCCGTGGAGCTTGCCCCCGTCCCAGAACACGCCGTACACGGCGCAGCCGGACTTCAGCTTGTTCCACCACGCCCTGGCATACTCCTTCTTGAACCGGTTGTTCTGCAAGATCACCGGCAGGATGCGGGTCAGCTTCTCCGCCTCCTCCCGATCGTCCGGCTCGCGGGGCAGCACCGTAGGCTCGGGATAGCTGTCCATGGCGTCCGCGTGCTTGGACAGGATGCAGTTCACCAGCCACCCGCTGGCGGGGCGGGGATCGTGGGGATTGCCGCCCCGTCCCTCCTTCTCCATCTGCTCCCAGTGCCGCATCTTCCAGAACTGCTCGTTGTCGATGATGCGCTTGTCCAGATTCTCCTTGCCGCGCCGGTATTGCCGCAGGATCTCCGCCGCGCGGACCACCTCCTGCGTGCCGATCCTTGGCCGCATGACTTCCTGTTCCATGTCGCACCTTCCTTTCCTTGTTACTGCCTCTGCCCGCCACAGGTCCAACGTTGCACGCTCCGGTGCAGCGCTCCTCAAATTCTTCTCACGCCGCCCCAGCTGCCGAACCGCCCCGACCGCAGGTCCAGCGGATCCTCCGCGATCTCCCGTGCCTCCGCCCGCACCGGCGCGATGGGCCGCGTCATGCAGAAGTACCGGCTCTCGTCGGCCACATGGTCCTCCTGTGTGGTGTCCACATCCTCCGGCACCGTCTCGCTGTATAAAAGCTGCGGGATGGTGCGGATAAATGCCCGGCAGTGCTGGAATACGTACAGCATGGGGTATCCCTCGCCGTCGAAACTCATGCGGTAGTGCATCTGCATCCACCCCGCGATGCGCCGGTTGTCCCCCTTCACGAAGAAGATACGGTGCTTCAGCGCCGTCTCATAGATGCTCTCGCCGCGGCTGGCGTCCCAGATGGCGGGGTCCGCCACGCCCTGTATGCTCCGCCCCCGCAGCAGCGGGTGCTCCTCCTCCACCCTCCGGATCTCTGCGAACTGCCGCTCCGGCGTCCACAGCACGCCCTCGTCCGGCGTGCCGGTGCAGCCGTACAGCTCCGCGATACGGTACACGCACCCATCGTGGTCCACCGCCCACCAGCCGCAGGAAAACGGCCTTGCGTAGCCGAAGTCATAGCTGCGGTAGATGTTCCATTCCCGCGGCACGTCGAAGGGCCGTATCACGTGGGTCCACCGCCTGTCATCGTAGTGGTCGGGGTCATCGGTGAACTCCTGAAACACCTGCCCCGCGAACACGTCCCACCGTCCCTCCAACCACGCCCGCCTCAGCTTATAAGGCAGAGCCTCCAGCGTCTTGAGATAGTCCGGCTGCCGCGCCAGCAGCGCCGCGTTGTCCGTGACCCGCGCCGGAATAAAGGCGTAGTCCTCCGGCTGCTCTCCGCCCTCGAACCGCCTGTCGATGAACAGCCGCTTGATATACCCGTGCCCCGGCCCGCCCGGATTGCACGTATAGTAGATGCGCTTGGGGAAGTCGTTGACCCCTCGGACGCAGGCGGCGATCTGCCGCATCCACTGCTCCTTCAGCTGCGTGGCCTCGTCCAGAAAGATGACGTCGTACTCCGCGCCCTGGTACCGGTCCAGATCGCGGTCGCACCCGCAGTAGCCGAACTGCAATACGCTTCCGTTGCAGAACCGGAACTGCCGTTCCCCCGCCCGATACTCCGCCACATCTGCCAGCTCCTGCCGCAGAAACGCCAGATGGTTGGCTTCCAGCTCCGCCAGACTTCGCCGCACCAGCAGGATACGTATCCCCGCGTACCGCAGCGCCAGCAGCTTGGCCTTGCACCGCACCGCCCAGCTCTTGCCGCCGCCTCTGGCCCCGCCGAAGGCCACATATTTCTTCTCACAGGCCAGAAATTCCCGCTGCCGCGGGTTGGGCGTCCCCAGCGTCATGACCTCCGCCCTCATTGGCTCAGCTCCTCCGCCTCGCCGGACAGCACCACCCGCACCGTGCCTCCGCTCTTTTTCTCCGGCGGCTTCGGGGGCTCCAGCGACTTCCCCAGCCCCACCAGCGCCTGCAAAAGTCCCGCCAGCTCCTTGATCTCCCTGACGTCCGCCTCGCCCATATCCATCCGCTCTGCGGCGGACGCGGCAGCGCGGTTCAGCTGCCGCGCCACATTGGCCAGACAGGTCTGTGTCTCCATCCGCTTCGTTCGGCTCCAGCGCCGCTGGCCGTACCAGTCCTCGTCCTGCGCGTGCCGGCTGACGGCCCGCTCCGTCACGCCGTACAGCTTCCCCAGCGCACGGAAGCTGATGCCGCCCGCCTCGTATCTCTCCCGCATCTCCTCCCACGGGATACCCTTCTTCCTGCCTATCTCTCCTCTCCTCCTCTCACCTCGTACACCGCCAGGATCTGGGCGGCGAAATCCGCCAGGCACTTCCGGCAGACGTTCTCACCGGCCACGCGGTAGTAGCGATCACCCCGCCGGATCTCCCCGCCGCACAGATCGCATTCTGTCCATACGCCGCGCTCCTGCTCTTCGTCTCTGCACATATGTACACCTCCCCTTCACCTCTCCCCCGCCGCGCCCCCCTCCGGTTGCCCTTTTCCGTCCACATCAGGAAATTATTTTTTCTTTTCCTGTCCTTATTCTCCGGCGCACCCCGACGGACACACCCCGTAGGGGCTGGGGTCTGTCCCTCTGTTTGCCCTGCCGTGGCCCCGTTCTCGCACCCCGTAGGGGCCGGCGTCCTCGACGGCCCGCATCGTTTTTCTTTCATGCCTACGGCGGGGATATTTCGCGCTCCGTCGCGACATCCTTTTGCCCACGGCGGCAAAAGGATGCAAAAACGCCGCCAAAGGCCCATGGTCTTTGGAATTCCTTTCGTCCGCTTGCAATCACGGCGCAAAAAGGTCCCACAACGAATCGCCTGTACTTCTATCCCCGCTGCCGCTCCCACGTGCCGCAGGATAGCGCCGCATCCTACCGCCGCGGAACAATGCTGCGGTCGCTTCTCTACACTGCGATGTACCATGATCTTAAATTTTCCGCGGCCCAGCGGGCCGCACATACACTTGCCGCCGGCGGCGGCAAGTGCGCGATTTGATAATCGCCCAAACGGTAGACCAGCACACCCACCGCGCCGTATGCGGGAGCGGCAGCGATAAGAGGACCGCAAGCGATTCGTTGTGCGGCTATCAGCGCTATTCGGATTTTCGCGTGGTACACGGTCACGTTTCCTGATGCACCCAGCCGCGCAGGAAGTCTTGAAACCTGCGGTTTCAAGCAGCGTTTTTGGTCACTTTTGGGGCTGCGGCCAAAAGTGACCCGCGCTCGGAAACGCGGAATCGTCCTCTCCGCTGCGGGAAGAAATGGGGCCGCCGGAGGCAAAAAAAGAGACGGACGCTTCAAAGCGTCCGTCTCTTTTTTCTTTCTGCTTATGCCACGAAATTCCTGATCTCCACCACAGCTGCCACGATACAGAACAGCCCGAACGCGAAGATGAGCGTGCCGCCCACCTTCTTTTTCTCCTTGAGCTGGAACATGATGGAGCCCACCAGCAGCATGCTGACCGCCAGCAGGATCATACTCAGTCCCGGCACATACAGCACATTCAGCTTTCGCAGCGCCCACAGCAGCATGGCCAGCGCCAGCAGCCCGATGGACACATTTTTCTTCGTATTCATTGACATCTTCTCTACCTCCCTGACGGCCCTGACCGTCCCTCTCAGTGTATCGCATCCGCCGCCGGAGCGCAAGCCCTCTCCCGCAGCAATCTGCCCTTCAGTACCGCCGCCACGGTCTTGGCGTCCGTCAGCGTCCCGTCCATGCACTGCCGCACCGCTTCGTCGAACGGCACCCGCAGCACCTCCAGGAACTCATCCTCATCCGGATGGGTCTCCCCGAACGTCAGGTCCTCCGCCATATAGAGATACAGCGTCTCTCCGTAGCACCCCGGCGACGCGATGAGCGCCCCCAGCTCCGTCCATCGTCCGGCCTCGGCGCCGATCTCCTCCTTCAGCTCCCGCTGCGCCGTGAGGAACGGCTCCTCGCCGGTCTCCCGCTTGCCCGCAGGGATCTCCGTCAGCACCCGCTCAAAGGCGTACCGGTACTGCCGCACCAGCACCACGCGGTCCTCCCCATCGATGGCCAGGATACCCACGCCGCCCGGGTGCTCTACCACCTCGCGGCTGCTCTCCTTCCCGTTGGGCAGGCGCACCGTGTCCTGCCGCACCCGAATGATGCGGCCGCGGAACACCTCCCGACTGTCAATGGTCCTCTCCGTCAGATCCATGCCGTACACTCCTCTCGCCGTTTTTCCGCAGTATACCACACCCCGCGGCAAAAAGCCAGTCCCATGATCCTCTTGCGTCCCGCCGCAGGATGTGCTATACTATATGAATCAGCCCACAGGGAAAGGAGGTCCTCCCATGGAAAAGTCCGGTGTCAAGATCGCCGCCCAGAACCGCAAAGCGTTCCACGACTATTTTGTGGAGGACCGCTACGAGGCCGGCATCGAGCTGTTCGGCACGGAGGTCAAATCCATCCGCGCCGGCACGCTGAACCTGAAGGATTCCTTCTGCGTCGCCAAGGACGGCGAGATCTATGCCTACAGCCTCCACATCTCTCCCTATGAGCAGGGCAACATCTTCAACCGCGACCCCGACCGTCCCAAGCGCCTGCTGCTGCACAAGCGGGAGATCCGCAAGCTCCACGCCCTGCAAAAGCAGGATGGTTACGCCCTGATCCCCCTGTCCGTCTACTTCAAAAACTCCCGCGTGAAGGTGGAGCTGGGCCTGTGTAAGGGTAAGAAAACCTACGATAAGCGGGATGCCGTGGCCAAGCGGGATGCCAAACGGGAGATGGACCGTGCCATGCGGGAAAAGAACCGCGGCTGATACCACCTTATACTTTGCAGAAACGAGGACACTGTTATGGCCAATCCTATCGTCACCATCGAGATGCAGGACGGCGGCATCATTACCTGCGAGCTGTATCCCGACATCGCACCCCAGAGCGTGTATAACTTCATCTCCCTGGCCAACGCCGGCTTCTACAACGGTCTGATCTTCCACCGCGTCATCCCCGGCTTCATGATCCAGGGCGGCTGCCCCGACGGCACCGGCATGGGCGGCCCCGGCTACTGCATCAAGGGCGAGTTCGCCGCCAACGGCGTCAACAACGACCTTCGCCACACCCGCGGCGTCCTCAGCATGGCCCGCGCACAGGCCATGGACTCTGCCGGCAGCCAGTTCTTCATCATGCACAAGGACGCCCCCCATCTGGATGGGCAGTACGCCGCCTTCGGCTGCGTCATGGACGGCATGGACGTGGTGGACCGCATCGCCAATCAGCCCCGCAACATGATGACCAACAAGCCCAAAAAGGACCAGATCATCGCCAAAGTCACCGTGGACACCCACGGCGAGACGTATCCGGAGCCGGAGAAGCTGGCGGACCCCTTCCGCAGATAATTTTCGCATTTCACAGCATTTATCATTTTTTTCACAGCGTTTGCACCGGCGGGGAGCATCCCCTCCCCGCCGTCCCATACGGGGCTGTACCGGTTTCGACGGGGGTGTGGAGGCTGGATAAGCGGGCGGCGGCGCCTGACCGCCATAAAACGGGCAATTTAAAATTAACTGACAACACTAACACTGTTGCCGTCGCTGCTTAAGCAGTGACCGTCTGAACCAGAGAGGCCACCGGCTGGGGAAGGCGTCGTTAAGGTGGCGTCCGTGAGGCGGGTAAGAGTTGCCCCGCCCATGCATCATGACTCTACTGAACTGCAAAGTCTGTCCGGTGTCTTTGCAGGGAGGGAATGCTGAAACCTGACTGCGCCCGGAGAAAGTCCTGTCAAAGTGCTTTCGGACAGGGGTTCGACTCCCCTCAGCTCCACCAGAAAGGTATCGGACGAACGCCTATTTCTTCAGCGGCAGCTTCGCCGTGAAGTGTTCGCTCTGATCCGCAACAGAAAAGCGCCGTCTTGGGAGTGATCCCGAGACGGCGCTTTTTGCTGCATATCATTCTGTTGGACATACTCCTGGTGTTCTGGCGGGATATGCGCCCGGATCGTGCTGTACTGGCTGAATCGTCCGTGCAGCCGGGAAAGGGAACAGCTCCGGTTTCCACCGCAGAAGGCCTCCACAGCGGCTCTGGCGAGCCGGACATCTGCCTTCTGCCTGATGTATTCAAAGGGAACGGAGCAGTTTATGCGCTCCACAAATCATACGCCAAGCGAATCGTTGTGGCCGGATAGATATTGCAGCCGCCGAAATGCCGCCCGGAATGTATGACCCCCCCGCTCAGATAAACAGCGGCAGGATTTTCCGGATAAGCTCCACGCAGCCATCCTCGCCCAGCTGCTCGGAGTCCAGCGACAGATCGTACCCCGCGGCGTCCCGCCATTCCTCGCCGGTATAGACCTTTTCCGCGGCGGAAAGCATCTCCTTCCAGCCGATGCGCTCATCCACCGCGCCGAAAAGGCGCTCGTGGATGCCGCTGACATCCGATGCCTTGCGCAGCAGATCCCGGTCATAATACGGGATATTCAGCTGTTGGGACAGCTTGCGGGTAATGTCGTGGCCGCCGCTGCCGGTCTCTCGGGCAACCGTAATGACAAAATGCTCCATAAATACTCCTCCTCACGCACCCAGATAGGCCTTGCGGACCCGGTCGTCCTCCGCCAGCTCCGACGCCGCTCCTTCAGTCAGGGAAAATGACCGTAGACCCGCTCCATGTTCTCCGCCACAAGTCTGGCGTCCGAAATGGTATAGGCGCCCATTTTCAGGTTTTCCTCCACCGTCATCTGGGCGAACACATGGCGGCCCTCCGGCACATGGGCCAGTCCCATCCGGATAATGGAGTTGGCGGGTACGGACTGAAGGTCCGTGCCGTCCAGCGTGATGGAGCCGGAGGCGGAACGCAGCAGCCCGGAGATGGCATGCAGCGTTGTGGTCTTGCCCGCGCCGTTCGCCCCGATAGGCCGTGACCGCCTCGATGGCCTCCTCCGCTCCGGACCTCCTCGCCCAGCGGTAAACCAGCCAGAAAATACGGGACACGCCCTGCGTATCCCGTATTTTCTGGCTGGTATTCATTCTCCCCCGCACTGCTGCCAGCGCCAGGCGTCGCGGCACATATCCTCAAGCGACCGCCGCGCCCGCCAGTGCAGCACCTGCGCCGCCTTCTCCGTTCCGGCGTAGCACACCGCCGCATCGCCGGCCCGCCGCCCCGTCATCACGTAAGGCACCGTCACGCCGGTGGCCTGTTGGAAGGCGTCGACGAGCTCCAGCACGCTGGTGCCGCGGCCGGTGCCCAGATTGAACACCTCCGCACCGGTGTGCTCCTGCGCGTAGGCCAGCGCCGCCGCGTGCCCCTCCGCCAGATCCATCACGTGGACATAGTCCCGGATGCAGGTACCGTCCGGCGTGGGATAGTCGCTGCCGAACACGCTGAGCTTTTCCCGTATCCCCGCCGCCACCTGGGTGACATAGGGCATCAGGTTGTTGGGCACGCCGTTGGGCCGCTCCCCGATACGCCCGCTCTCATGAGCGCCGATGGGGTTGAAGTACCGCAGCAGCACCACCGACAGCTCCGGCTCCGCCGCAGCCGCGTCCCGCAGGATCTCCTCAATAAAATACTTCGTCCTTCCGTAGGGATTGGTACACTGCCCCACCGGCATGTCCTCCGTCAGCGGCGAGGGGCTCTCCCCGCCGTACACCGTGGCGGAGGAGCTGAACACCAGCCTCCTGCACCCGAACTCCGCCATGACCTCCAGCAGTGTCAGCGTGGTGTCCAGATTGTTGCGGTAGTACTTCACCGGCTTGCGCACCGACTCCCCCACCGCCTTGAAGCCCGCGAAATGGATGACCGCGTCAATACTGTGGTCCGCGAACACGGCCCGCATGGCCTCCCGATCCGCCGCGTCCACGCGGCACACCGCCATTTTCCGTCCCGTGATCTCCTCCAGCCGCCGCGGCACGTCCGGACTGCTGTTGGAGAAATCATCCGCGATCACCACGTCGTACCCCGCAGCGGCGCAGGCCGCCGCCGTGTGTGACCCGATGTAACCGGCCCCGCCGGTCAGCAGTATCGCCATCGCATACATCCCCCTTTCTTCGATATTCCCATGATACCGTGGTCCATGTCCCCTGTCAAGAAATGCCTTTGGGCGCAAACGGTAAATTGTTACTTTTTTTCACTTGCAAAAGTGAAAAATTATAGTATCATTATGACACGCGCCGCACTCTGCTGGACGGAGGCGGCAGCAGGAGGTAACATAATGAATCAAGAAACGAAGCGCACGAAACTTTCCGTGCACGATCTGGTACAGCTGTCTGTACTGATCGCCATCATGCTGCTGTTGGAGCTGACGGGCCTGGGTATGATCAAGACCGCGGGCCTGGAGATCACCATCATGCTGGTACCGGTCATTGTGGGAGCCATCGTCATGGGTCCCGCCGCCGGTGCCCTGCTGGGCGGTGTATTCGGTCTCATCAGCTTCTGGGAATGCTTTGGCAAGAGCGCCTTTGGCGTGGTGCTGATGGGCATCAACCCTTTTCTCACCTTCCTTGTCTGCGTACCCACCCGCATTCTGGCAGGCTGGATCTGCGGTCTGGTGTTTCAGGCGCTGCGCAAGGTGGATAAGACCCGCCTGTTGTCCTTCGGCGCCGCCGGCCTGTCCGGTGCGCTGTGCAACACGCTGTTCTTCATGACCACCCTGTGCCTGTGCTTCTACAACACCGACTTCATTCAGGGCTTTGTGCAGGCTATGGGCAGCGCCAACGCCTTCCTGTTCGTCATCGCCTTTGTGGGTGTCAACGGTCTGGTGGAGGCCATCGTGTGCTTCTTCACCGGCGCCGTCATCGCCAAGGCTGTGGTGTTCAGCAGCGGCAAGCTGGCTGCCCGCCGCACCGCTGTACAGAACGGAAAGTGAGGTAGAGCGCTATGATCCTCGCGCTGGATATTGGCAACACCCATATCGTCCTGGGCTGCATGGAGGGCCGGCGCATCCGCTATCTGTGCCGCATGGCCACCAACCGGCTCACCACCGGCGCGGAATACGCCGTCACCATCAGCCGCCTGCTGGAGTTCGGCCATATCGCGCCTGACGCCTTTGACGGCGCCATCATCTCCTCTGTGGTCCCCCAGGTCACCCGCTCCCTGTCGGAAGCCGTGAAAATGCTGACCGGTGTGGAGCCCATGGTGGTAGGTCCCGGCATCCGCTCCGACCTGACGGTCCGTCTGGACGACCCCGCCACGCTGGCCAGCGACCTGCTGGTGGCCGCCGTGGGCGCGCTGGACGTGTATGAGCCGCCCCTGATCCTCATCGACATGGGCACCGCCACCACCGTCACCGTACTGGATGGCGAGGGTGCGTTCCGCGGCGGGGCCATCATCCCCGGCGTGCAGCTGTCCCTGTCGGCGCTGGCGTCCCACACGTCGCTGCTGCCCGCCATCTCGCTGGATGCCCCGCCCCACGCCATCGGCACCAACACCGTGGACTGCATGAAAAGCGGCAGCATTCTGGGCGCCGCCCTGCTGCTGGACGGCATGATCGACCGCATGGAGGCCGAGCTGGGCCAAAAGGCCACGGTGGTGGCCACCGGCGGTCTGGCCCACTGCATTGTTCCCATCTGCACCCACGAGATCCTGCTCAACGAGGATCTTCTGCTCTACGGCCTCGCCGTGCTGTACGAAAAGAACCGCTGACAAAAAAAGAGGTCCCGCGTCCGTAGACGCGGGATCTCTTTTTTTGCTACTCACCCAGCAGCTTGCCCCAGGTATCGCGGCCTACGATGCCGTCCGCCGCCAGACCGGCAGCCCGCTGGAACCGTTTCACCGCCCCGGCGGTACCGCCGCCAAAGATACCGTCCACCGCGCCGCTGTCGCAGCCGTAGCCGTTGAGCAGGGCCTGTACGGCCCTGACGTGGCCGCCGGCGCTGCCTCTGCGCAGCACCGGCAGCAAAGACGCCGCACCGCTCTTCCTGTCCGACGCCGCTGCCGCCGGAACTGACGGAGCCGATGGTTCCGCCTCCCTGCCGTAGGCGATGGCGTCAAACGGGAAATGGGTCCCCGGACACCCCGTGGCGTTGACATCGCTATGCCGCTGCACCGTGGTGACGCCGTACTTCTTCTTGAGATACGCCACCAGCTCCGTACCGGCCCTGCGCTGCACCGCCGGCATCTCCTCCTTGTCGAAGCTGCCCTCGAAGCACACGCCGATGCTGTCGGAATTGCTGCCTCCGGCGTGAGCGCCCACGGTATCCTCCGGCCTGCCGCGGTACACCGTGCCGTCCTTCCGCACGAAGAAATGGTAGCCGATGCCGGACCAACCGTTGGCCAGATGCCATGCGTGGATCTGGTCGGCACTGCACGTCACCGCCGCCGCATGGTGCAGGATGATACGCCTGGTGACGCCGCGTCTGGCCAGCGTTCCGCTCCAGCGGTAGGTCTTTTCGATGATCTTCATACGCTCTCGTCCTCGCAGCTCTGGCAGTCCCGCTTATACTGTGCCGTGCTGATCCCCAGCAGAGCACCCAGAAACGTAGTGACCACGGCCACGGTGCCCACCACCTGCTCGGCATACAGCCAGCCCCAGATGCCGCTGAGTCCCCAGTACAGGGCGCTCAGCGCCGGCAGCACGATGGTCACGATCCATTTCAGGGTATCATATACCTTGTCGCTCAGTTTCATATTTCTTTCCTTTCCGGCCCTCCGGCCTGTTACATCTTATGTACCGGCAGCTTGTCAACTTCCAGCATTACCCGTCTGGCGCTGCCGTTTCCCCCCATTTTTTCGTAGGGCTCGTACAGGTATACCCGCAGGTTCTCATATTCGTCCTGGGTGATGTACCCCCGCTCCACGTAGGCCATGCCCAGATGGACGATGCGGTCGTGGGCCAGACCCACCAGCATCTTCCGCTCCGCATCGTCCTTGTCCGCCCGCCTGCCTACCAGTGCCCACAGGCCGGAGGACGCCAGTGCCGAGCCCAGCACCGCCGCCGTCAGCTGCATCCACGGTTCCACTTCACCTCACCTCTTCATATGCCCATGCTGTTGGCATAGTACATCACGCCATCGATGCTCAGCGTGCTCTGCACCGGCTCCCCGCTCATGACGGGGCGGCAGTCCGCCGCCTTGCCGGGCCGCGCCGCCGCCGTGGTGTACAGCTGCAAGTACCGCTGGCACTTCCACAGCATCTCCGCCCAGTCCGGTATCTCGTTCACCGCCCAGCTGCCGTCCGGCTCCTGATGGGCCAGCGTGGATACGCCGCCCAGCTCCAGCTTCACTGCTCTCAGGTCGATACGTCCGTCGTCCGGCACGCCGAAGCCCACCGCGCCGATGTCCTTGCTGCTCACCGTCAGTACGTTCAGCGTATTGGCCTTCAGCGTCATGCCGATGCCCGGGTCCGTCCCCGCCGCCGTCATGACGTAGGCGCTGCACGCGCCCATCACCGGCCCCGTCAGCACAGACAGCGTTGCCACCTCCGTCACCGGCCACTCCAGCTTCTGCTGGTAGTACACGCGGGTGCCGGTGCCGGACTCCTCCAGCTTCAGCACTCCGTTTCCCACCGTGGCGTAGCACTGTGCTGACCGCGCCTGCCACCGATCCACGGTGAGTCCTTTACCGCTGTACACCGTCTTGCCCCGCTGATTCACCGGCGCACCGAAATACCAGTTGTCCAGCAGATTCCGGTTCCACGGCCTCGCCTTGGCGGAGATGGCGCTGCCGCTGATGGCGATGCCCTCTCCCGCCGTGTAGGCAGGCCCCGCCGGCCCCTGGAGTCCCTGCACGCCCTGAGGCCCCTGCTCTCCCTGCGGGCCCGCAGGGCCTACATCGCCCTTGTCGCCCTTGTCGCCCTTGTCGCCCTTGGGACCGCCGCTCCCCACCGGCAGCCGGCTGGTCTGATAGCCGCCGCTCTCCTCGTTCCACAGCAGCCAGTAGCCCTCCGCCCCCGCCTTGGGCGGATGGTCCATCATCCGCTGCAGCCGCTGCTCCAGCTCCGTAAACTTGGCGGGGATCTCCGGCCACGCCGTGTCCCCCGACAGGCTTCGGGGGATGAACACCCGCACCACGGTGCTGTGCCGCTGCACCGCGCCGTCAGCTCTGGCCGTGGCCCGCAGCTGTATGGCGTACTCCCCACTCTGGGGCAGGTCCTCCCGCTGCAGCAGCACCTGTCCGCCGCCGCTGACCTGCTCCAGCGTCAGGATGTTCAGCCCGCCCTCCGGCGCCTCCATCAGCACCTCCCAGTCATACCCCTCCGGCAGTTCACCCCGGATCTCCAGTGGGACGCTGCCGCTGTCGAACTGCATGGCCACCGGCGCGCCGTCCCACGTGAGATGCCATTCCTTAAATTGGATCATGTCGCTTCCCTCCTATCGTTGGTTTCGCCTCTGCACGCCCCGCAGCCCTTTGCCGCACGCCGGCATGCAACGCACCCCGGAACCTTTTTCCCACCATGCGCCTGCATCGCGGCGCTTCCATGCGGTTTTTTGTATCCTCCCCGTTCTTTTTGTACTTTTTCAATAAATTTTTCCGCTTTTGTTGCTTTTCCCAAAAATTATGGTATACTATCAGTGTTTGCTTACATAACAACTTTTTCCCTGTGCTGATACCACATCTTTCGCCGCCCTGTGCGGTATGAAGTTACCGTGCTCTGGACAAACTGTGAGCAGAGCTTATTGACCATCTGAAAAGAGGGAACTGCCTTGAACAAATACATGATCCATGGCGGCCATCCGCTGTTTGGCGAAGTGACCATCAGCGGCGCAAAGAACGCCGCCGTCGCCATTATTCCCGCCGCCCTGCTGGTGGACGGCACCTGCCGCATTGAGAACATCCCCCAGATCAGCGACGTGACCCTGTTTTTCTCCATTCTGGAGGAGCTGGGCGCCCGCATCCGCGTCCTGAACCGCCATGCGGTGGAGATCGACTGTCACGCCATCCACAGCACCCGCCCGTCCTATGATCTGGCCCGCCGTATCCGCGCCAGCTATTACCTGCTGGGCGCTTTGCTGGGCCGCTTCGGTCAGGCCACCGTGGCCATGCCCGGCGGCTGCAACTTCGGCGTCCGCCCCATTGACCAGCATATCAAGGGCTTCACCACCATGGGCGCCGAGGTGTCCGTGGAAGGCGGCTTTATCCACACCGCCGCCAAAGGCGGTCGTCTCGTGGGCGCGCCGGTGTATCTGGATGTCGTCTCCGTGGGTGCCACCATGAACATCATGATGGCCGCCGCCCTGGCTGAGGGTACCACCACCATTGAAAACGCCGCCAAGGAGCCGCACATCGTGGATCTGGCCAACTTCCTGAACTCCATGGGCGCGGACATCAAGGGCGCGGGCACCGACTCCATCAAGATCCGCGGCGTGAAGAAGCTCACCGGCGGCACCTACTGCATCATTCCCGACCAGATCGAGGCCGGCACCTATATGGCCGCGGTGGCCGCCGCCGGCGGCCAGCTGCTGCTGAAGAACATCATCCCCAAGCACATGGACTGCATCAGCGCCAAGCTCATGGAGATGGGCGTGTCCGTGGAAGAAAATGACGATACGCTGCTGGTTCGCCGCAGTGAGCCGCTGCAGAAGGCCAACGTCAAGACCCTGCCCTACCCCGGCTTCCCCACGGATATGCAGCCGCAGATCGCCGCCGTGCTGTCTCTGGCCCAGGGCACCAGCCTTGTCACCGAGGGCGTCTATGGCGCCAACCGCTTCAAGTACGTGGACGAGCTGAAACGTCTGGGCGCCCACATTCAGGTGGACGGCAAGGTGGCTGTCATCGAGGGCGTTGACCAGCTGGTGGGCGCTCCCATTCAGGCCTGCGACCTGCGGGCCGGCGCGGCGCTGGTCATTGCCGGTCTGGCCGCCAAGGGCACCACCGAGCTGAGCTGTGTCCAGTATATCGAGCGCGGCTATGAGGATCTGGTAGGCAAGCTCCGTGCCGTAGGTGCGGACATCGCCATGGTGGACGTGCCCGAGGAGAGCGAGGCCGAATCCCACATCAGCTGACAGGAGCCAGGACAGCGTTTGCTGCGAGAGGCCGCAGCCTTTGCGGCCTGCTGCGGCAGACGCTGTTATTTTTCCGGAAAGGTACATACCGCTTTGATCACCCTACATACACTGGCCAGCGGCTCCGAGGGCAACAGCCTGCTGGTCTCCGCCGATGGCACCCACCTGCTGGTGGATGCCGGCATCTCCGCCCGCCGCATCAAGCAGTCTCTGGCCCTGCTGGGCCTGACGCCGGACGACCTGTCCGCCATTCTCATCAGCCACGAGCACACGGACCACACGGCGGGCCTTGCCACCCTCCTGAAGCACCACCCCATCCCGTTGTACGCCACCGGCGGCACGGCCTTCTACCTCCGTCCCCGTCTGCCCCAGCTGGACAGCTGCCTGCGTCTCGTATCCCCTGGCAGCAGCTTTCCCGTGGGCTCTGCACAGGTGACGGTATTTGCCACCAGCCACGACGCGGGGGAAAGCGTGGACTACCGCGTGGACTGCGGCGACGCCGCCGTGGGCATCCTCACCGACACCGGCTTTGTACCGGAACCGGCGGCCGCCGCCCTCACCGGCGTGGATCTGCTGGTGCTGGAGAGCAACCACGATGTGGAGTGGCTTTGCTCCGGCCCCTACCCCTACTCCCTGAAACAGCGCATTTTGGGCCAACGCGGCCACCTGTCCAACGAGGACGCCGCCGCATTTGCCCGCCGCATGGCGGAGTGCGGCACCCGCTGCATCGTCCTGGCCCATCTGAGCCGCGAGAACAACACGCCCCAGCGGGCGCTGGCCGTCATGGAAACGGCCCTGTCCGGTCTGGATGTGACCGTAGAGGTGGCCCCTCGCGGCGAGCTGAGCGCCTGCTACGGAGCGGAGGTGGCACTGTGCAGAAAGTGACCGTCCTCTGCGTCGGCAAGCTGAAGGAAAAGTTCTATCTGGAGGCTGCCGCCGAGTACGCCAAGCGTCTCCAGCGGCTGTGCCGTCTGGAGGTCATTGAACTGCCGGAGAGCCGTCTGCCCGACGAGCCATCCCCCGCCGAGATCCGCCGCGCTTTGCAGACGGAGGCCGCCGCCATCCGCGAAAAGCTGCCCAAGGGCGGCGCGCTGGTGGCCCTGTGCATCGAGGGCAAGCCCTGCTCCAGTGAGGAGCTGAGCCGCTGCCTGACGGAGCTGGGGGTGCAGGGCAAGACCCAGATCACCTTTCTCATCGGCGGCAGCGTGGGACTGGACGAGAGCCTGAAGCAGCAGGCCGACTGGCGGCTGAGCATGTCGCCCATGACGTTCCCCCATCACATGGCCCGCATCATGCTGCTGGAGCAGATCTACCGTGCCTACCAGATCGCCGGCGGCGCAAAATACCACAAATAGGAGGTCTCACCCATGGAAAACTGGAGCTTTACCGGCCGTCCCGATGTGCCCGCGTGGCCCAAGGACGAGTCCGGCCGCGACGAAAAGGCTGCGCTGCTGAGGCAGACCTTTGACTCCCCCGCCGACGCCGACACCGTCATCTCCCTGCTGTCGGCCTACGGCGTCCCCTGCTTCAAATACTACGACCGCGAGGGCGGCGCCGGTAAGGTCATCAACGGCTTCTCCGGCTTCGGCGTCAGCCTGTATGTCCCCGCCTCCCGTCTGGAGGAGGCCCGGGACATTCTGAATGCCACCCCCGCGGAAAGTGACGAGTAAGTGCATAAAAATCCGGAAAGGAGTACCGATATGAACTACAAACAGGAATACGAGCGCTGGCTCCGCAGCGACGCCCTCTCCCCCGCCGAGCGTACGGAGCTGGAGAGCATCGCCGGCGACGAAAAGGAGATCGAAAACCGCTTCTACGGTCCGTTGGAGTTCGGCACCGCCGGTCTGCGGGGCACCATGAAGGTGGGCCTGCACCAGATGAACATCCACGTCATCCGCTGGGCCACTCAGGGCTTCGCCAACGTCATCGCCGCCGAGGGTGAGGCCGCCAAAAAGAAGGGCGTGGCCATCTGCATGGACTGCCGCAACAACAATATGCTGTTCTCCCACGCCGCCGCCGAGGTCTGTGCCGGCAACGGCATCCACGTCCGCATTTTCGAGTCCCTGCGGCCCACGCCGGAGCTGAGCTTCGCCGTCCGCTACTACGGCTGTCAGGCGGGCATCAACGTCACCGCCAGCCACAACCCCAAGGAGTACAACGGCTATAAGGTCTACTGGTCCGATGGCGCCCAGCTGCCGCCCCAGCACGCCGACGCCATCGCCGCCCAGCTGGAAAAGATCGACATCTTCACCGGCGTGAAGCGCATGGACTTCGAGGAGGCGGTGCAGGCCGGTCTCATCGAGATCATGGGCGAGGAGACGGATCGCGCCTTTATGAAGGAGGTCATGGCCATGGTCAACGACCGCGAGTCCATGTCCAAGGTGGCCGACACCTTCAAGGTGGTCTACACCCCGTTCCACGGCTGCGGCTGGAAGCTGGTGCCGGAAGCCCTGCGGGGTCTGGGCGTCAAGCACCTGTACTGCGTGGAGCAGCAGATGGTGCTGGACGGCAACTTCCCCACCGTGGCCTCCCCCAATCCCGAGAATCCCGAGGGCTTTTATCTGGCCATCGAACTGGCGGACAAGGTCGGCGCCGACTTTATTCTGGGCACCGATCCCGACAGTGACCGCGTGGGCATCATGGTCCGCGACCATACCGGAAAGTTCGTGGCCGTCACCGGCAACCAGACCGGCGTGCTGCTGCTGGATTATCTGATCGGTGCGCTGCGCCGCGCCGGGAAAATGCCGGAAAAGCCGGTGTTTCTGAAGTCTATCGTCACCACCAACATGGCCCGTACCGTGGCCGAGGCCAACGGCGTCACCTGCTGCGACACCTTCACCGGCTTTAAGTTTATGGCCGAGAAAAAGGCGGAGCTGGAGTCCTCCGGTCAGGGTGAGGTCATTCTGTCCTACGAGGAGAGCTACGGCTATATGATGGGCGACTACGTCCGCGACAAGGACGCCGTCACCGCGTCTCTCATCATCACCGAGATGGCGGGCTGGTACGCCGCCCAGGGCATGACCCTCTACGATGCGCTGCAGGCCCTGTACGTCAAGTACGGCTGGTACGGTGAAAAGACCCACAATCTGGTGATGCCCGGTGTGGACGGGCTGGAGAAGATGGCCGCACTGATGAAACATCTGCGCCAGACGCCTCCCGCTGACATCGCCGGGGTGGCCGTCACCGTCCGCAAGGACTATGCCGACGGAACCGCAACCGATTGCGCCACAGGGGTTTCCAGCCCCATGGAGCTTCAAGGAAGCAACGTGCTGCGCTACGAGCTGGCCGATGGCACCACCATTCTGGTGCGCCCCTCCGGCACGGAGCCCAAGATCAAGATCTACATCCTCACCCGCGGCAAGGACGCGGCGGAGCGGGACGCCAACCTCGTCAAATACTCCGCATGGGTGGAGACCCTGGTCAGGTAACAGCGGCGCGCCCCTTTTGACCCCCGATTTTCGTAAAAAAGAACTGCATGATGAAGAAAAAAAGAGACTGGGAACTTTCCCAGTCTCTTTTCTGCGTTTTTTTGCCGAAACGGTCATCTCCAGATCTCGCTGTAGAAGTAAACGGCCAGCATACCCGGGCCCACATGTGCGCCGGTGACAGGTTCATGACACACGGTGAGGATCTCTCCGGTGCAGCCCACCTGCCGCAGCTTGGTGGCCACCACCAGCGCGTCCGCCGGAGAACCGGCGTGGGAGATGCCCACGGGGGCGCTGCGGTCCTCCACCATCTGGTCGTACAGCTTCACCAGCTCCTCGATGCCGGCCTTCTTGCCGCGGACCTTGGAGAGCATCACGATCTTGCCCTCCTCGTCTCCCTCGAGGATGGGTTTGATCTGCAGCAGCGTACCGGCCAGCGCCGCACCGCCGGAGATGCGGCCGCCCTTGCGCAGGAACTTCAGCTCGTCCACCATAAAGTGCTGGCGCATCTTGCCGCACAGCTCCTCACAGCGGACCTCGATCTCCTCGATGACGCGGCCCTCCGCCGCCAGCTTGGCAGCCGCCAGCACGATGAGACCTTCGCCCAGGGACGCGCCCCGGCTGTTCAGCACGCGGATCTTCCGGTCCGGATACTCCTCGGCCAGCTCCTTGGCCACCAGCCCCACGCCCCAGCAGGTACCGCTGACGCCGCTGGAGAGGCCGATATACAGCACATCGTCGCCGTTTTTCAGATGCGGCTCCATTTCCCGCCGGGCGGCGTCCGGTGTAACCATGGAGGTCTGCACCACGGCGCCGTGCCGCATGGCCTCGTAAAAGCTGCGGCCATCGAACTCCGCGCTGATATCCGCCGGCTGACCGTCTATGGTGTAGGTCAGGCAAAGCTCACCGATGCCGTACTGCTCCAGCAGGTGCTTGGGCAGGTTTGCCGCGTTGTCGGTCATAATACGTACCATAACAGTGTTCTCCTTTTTGCTTTCGCATACTATGCCAGCTGCGGCACGACCCACTGGGCCAGCGTGTCAAACAGCTGCCGGTATCCCGGCATGGTCAGGTGGATGCCATCCGCCGAAATGAGCTCCGACAGATCCCGCTGCGGCAGGAAACGGCGGCGCACGTCGATCAGCGGCAGGCCCTCGCGCATGGCGAAGGAGGCCACCGTGTCGGAATACAGCTCCTGATGCCGATAGATGCAGCCCACATCGCCCAGCCAGCGCATGATACTGTCTCGGCTGAGGCCGCCCCTACAAATATAGTCCAAATAACGAGCGCCGTCAATAGGCGGAAGTGTCATCAGCACCGGCTGCACCCCCACGCGGGCCAATTCTGTTACCGTCTGCTTCAATTTGGACAGAAATTCCGGCAGCTCCGTGCGGGGCCTGTGGTCCCCCTCGGGATCGGCAGCGATGCTGGCCCAGTCAAAATCACTGTCGTTGCCGCCGTAGGCCACCAGCGCCCAGCGGGCGTCCATACCACGGGCCACGTCGTGCTCCACCAGCGAGAGTCCCTTGCTGATGGTGGAGCCCATCTTGGCGCGGTTCACCACCTCCAGCCGCTCCGTGGGGTACTGGGCCATGACCTCCGAAAGATGAAAATGATAGCGCATGGCGGCGTCCGGCACCGTGGCCTTCAGCAGCGAATCTCCATAAATATAGGCACGCTCCATGATCTGCCCTCCTTGGTGTCTTTTTACATAATATAGCATATTAGATTCCCTGCGTCAAGGTATCGGATCCATATTTTTCTTGTCAGATACGGCATCTTGTGATATAGTATATTACGTCTACTGACAAGGAGGCGTCTTTATGCAATACGACAGAAGTCTTGTGGCCCATAAGCTGCTGCGCTGGGACAAGTTCATCACCGATTACCATCTGCCGGAGTGGAACTCCATCCCCGATTTCGGCCTGTATATGGATCAGGTCATCGTGCTGCTGGAGCAGTATCTCAGCTTCATCCCCACGCCGGCGGGGGCCAAGGAGCATATCGTCACCTCCGCCACCATCAACAACTACGTGCGGCTGAAGATCATGCCCGCGCCGGTGAAGCGGAAGTATCATCGGGTACACATCGCCTATCTGGTGATGATCCTGACCATGAAGCAGAGTCTCAGCATCAGCGACGTGCAGAAGGTCATCCCGCCGATGGACAGCAGCGAGGATGAGGTACTGTCTGTCTATGAGGACTACTCAGAGAAGTTCCGGCGGCTGGCGCTGTTTTTCAACCAGCAGGTGCAGTCCGCCGCAGAGGGTGTCCGCAGCACGGAGCAGAGCTCCGACAACGCCGTGGAGCTGCTGGTCATTGAGAGCGCCCTGATCGCGGGCTTTTCCAAAATTCTGGCGGAGAAGCTCATCCGTCTGTGCGGCGCGGACACGGAGGATGTGCTGGCGGCGGAACAGGCCAAAGAGGAATAAAAAGAGAGGGCTGCGCCCTCTCTTTTTATTTGCCGCGTTTGTTGACCTTCTCCTTGTTGAACATGCAGAAGGCCGTCATGATGAGGATGCGCAGGTCAAAGGCCGGCGTCCAGTTTTCGATATAGTACAGGTCGTACTCGATGCGCTTTTTGATGGATGTGTCGCCCCGCAGGCCGTTGACCTGCGCCCAGCCGGTGATGCCGGGCCGCACCTGATGCTTTACCATATAGCGGGGGATCTCCTCCTTGAACTGCTCCACGAAGAAGGGCAGCTCCGGCCGGGGGCCGATGAGGCTCATGTCGCCCTTGAGGACGTTGAAGAACTGGGGCAGCTCATCCACAGAGCACTTGCGGATCAGGGAGCCGAACCAGGTCTTGCGGTCGTCCACGTTTTTGCTCCAGCCGGTGTTTTCGCTGCTGTTCACCCGCATGGAGCGGAATTTGTACATGTAAAAGTTCTTTTTGCCCTTGCCCACACGCTCCTGCCGGAAAATGATGGGGCCGGGGGAGGACAGCTTCACGCCGATGGCGGCGATCAGCATCAGCGGCGAGGTCAGAATGATGAGTACCAGAGAGCAGATGATATCCGCCGCCCGCTTGAGGAAGGCGTTGCCCAGATTGTCCAGAGGAATACGGCGCAGGTTGATGAGCGGCAGGCCGTTGACGCTGTCGAACTGGGGGTTTGCGGGCATGTAGCGCACGTAGGACGGCACCACGGACAGCTTGGTGCCGTCCTTTTCGCAGGCGTTGATGATGCGGCCCATCCAGCGGCCTTCCTCGGTGGGCAGGGCCACCACCACCTCGTCCGGCTTCTCGCTGGCGAAGATGGCGTCCAGCTCCTCGTAGCTGCCGCAATAGGGCAGGGCATCCCAACAGCTGCGCCCGGCCACGTAGCCGATGACCCGAAAGCCCAGGTTCTTATCCATGGCGACGCGGGTCAGGTACGCCTCCGCGCCCTCGCCGTGACCCACCAGCAGCACCCGCTTCTGGTTATAGCCCATGGCGCGGCAGCGCCGCAGCAGCAGGCGCATGGCGGCGCGTTTTCCGGTGAGCAGCAGGGTGCTGACGGCGTAGAAGAACACCACCGTCCAACGGGAGGTCTCGCCGAGGCGCAGCACGTAGATGGCGGCCATGACGATCAGCGACACCAGCAGCTCCAGCGCCGCTACGCGGCTGGCCTCCACATGGAAGCGCACGGTACGAAACGACTCGTACAGCCCTGCCACGGCGAACACCGCCAGCGTCAGGGCCGCGGCCACCACGCCCAGCCAGATATAGTAGTTCAGGGGCATGCCCCTCACGCCGCGGAACAGGCTGAAGCGCAGCCAGTAGGACACAAGCATGGCCAGAAATACGGCCAGTCCATCGGTAAAGACGTGCAGCTGGTTGAGCAGACGTTGATTTTCCCGCATCATCGCGTTTTTCCCTCCATGACAGACAGATAGCGGTCCATCACCTGCGGCAGCACCGCGTCCAGCGCGTAGCGCTGCATCTTCTCCCGTCCGGCCTGTCCCAGCTCCGCCCGCAGGGCGGCGTCGGACACCAGACGCTCCACGGCGGCGGCAAAGGCTTTGGCGTCGCCGTAGGGGTACAGCAGGCCGTTTTCCGGCCCGATCAGGTCGGTGTGGCCCTTGACGGCGCTGGCCACCGCGGGCAGGCCGCAGGCCATGGCCTCCATGATGTTGAAGGGCAGCCCCTCCGACCGGCTGGAGGATACGGCGATATCCGCCGCCGCCAGCCACAGGGGCATGTCGTGGACTTGCCCGGGAAATACCGTGCGGTCCGCGACGCCCAGCGATGCCGCCTGAGCGCGGCAGTCATCCAGCAGGGCGCCGCTGCCGGGCAGCAGGAGCTTCACGTTTTCCGGCAGGCCGGGCAGGGCCTCCAGCAGGGTATGCTGGCTCTTGCGGCCGGAGAATTCCGCCGCGTACAGCAGGGCCACATCGCCCTCCGACAGGCCCAGCCTGTCCCGCATGGTGCGCCGTGCGTCCGGCGCGGTGCGGAAGCGGGCGAGGTCTACACCCATGCCGGGGATCTCCTCCACACGGGGCGCGGCACGGTGGGCCATGGCCCAGCGGGTATCCCAGGCGTTCATGGTCAGGAGCAGGTCCGTCTGGGGCGCGGTCATGGTCTCCGCCCTGGTCAGGAGGCCCCGCTTCAACCCCGAGGTCTCGTCGTCGAAGAGGTAGCCGTGGACCACGTTGATGAGCTTCGGGCGGTGCTTCAGGCCCCGAAGGGCCCAGCGGGTGAAGAACGCCGCCAGTGACGTATGGGTGATGATGAGGTCGTACTGCTGCCGGATCACCATGGCCCGCAGCTGGGACGCCGCCTGAAAATTGGCGGGTGAGGACATCTTCTTCTCCAGCGGCAGCGACACCGCTCCGTCGGCAAAGGGGATGTCGCGGACGGGGCCGCCGCAGGCCACCTCCACCTGCCAGCCCAGCTCGCGGAAGCGGCGCAGGTAGGGCAGGTGGAAGTTGAGAATATGGGAAAATGTGGAGGCTGTGTACAGCACGGACGGCATAGGCGTCCTCCTTTCACCGGAGCGGGGCGGCTCAGCCAAGCATCTCGCTGAGGTAGGCCGCCACGTCGTCCTTCAGGGTGATGGCGCCCAGGTTCTGGGCGTTCCACTCCGTCAGCTTGTCCCGCAGCTGGGATGCGCCCGCCAGGAAGGCGGCGCTGTTGTCGTTATACTGCATCACCAGCCGGAAGCTGGCGTCCCAGGTGTCAGGGTCGGAGGGAGTGTAGTCCACGTATTTGTCCAGCATGGCGAAGCCCTGCTCCGTGCGGCCCAGACGGAAATCCGCCTCCGCCAGATACTTGGGCACGGAGTTGGAGTTCAGCTTCTCCAGATCCGCCATATAGCGCTCCAGCGTCTCCTGCATACCGGCAGGCAGATCGCTCTCCGCCGAGGCGCTGTATACGTAGGACAGCTTGTGATCCGCCCACTCGTAGGGGTCCAGATCCGCGGCCTCCTGGGCCGCATCGTAGCTGCCCTGCTGGACGAGGCTGGCGGCCCAGAGGTTCATGCACAGCAGCACCGCGAACACGGCCAGGCCCAGGCCCTCCACCCGCGCCATCCAGCGGCGGGCGCTCTCCTTAGCGAAGGTCAGGGGCAGCAGATCGCCGCAGCACAGGTTGACAACGGCCAGCGCGCCATAGCCGAAGGGCAGGAAGTAGCCGCTGGAGAAGATCACCTCCACGGCGGCGTGGATCATCAGGAACAGCAGCAGGGCGCCCAGCGCGGCGGACATGGCGTAAGCCTGCTGCTCCCGCTCCTTCCGCCACAGGCGGAAAACGGCGATGGCGCTGGCCGCCAGCGTGCCCACCCACAGGAGCAGGCCAATGATGCCGGTGTCCACCATGCTCTGGACATAGTGGTTGTGGACGTACTTGGTCTCGTAGTGATAGCTCTGGACGTTGTAGATGCCGTTTTCAAAGGCGCCCATGCCCAGCCCCACAACGGGGCTGCGGGAGAACAGCTTCATGGCATCCTGGATATACACGGTGCGCTGCACCACGTTGCCCTCGGAACGCAGGGTCTGGATACGGCCCGCGATGGCCTCCGGCAGCAGCGTGTAGTTCAGCCTCAGCTGGCCGGACGCCGCGCCGTCGTAGCGGATGGCATCGATATGCACCGAGGCGTCGGCAGTGACGATGAAGGTGACGGAGCGGTTATCCGCCGGTGCGTTGAAGGACGCGCCGTCCGCCGCGCCGGAATAGGCCGTCTGCTTGCGGTTCATGACGGCGTCCTCCCAGGTTTGGGTCTGGACCTGTACGTTCACGGGGCCGTCGGCCTCCACGTGCAGGGTGTAGGCGCCCTCGCTCAGGTACGCGCCGCGGGTGATGCTGTCGCCGGCGGCCATGTCGATGGGGCCGGTCCAGTTCACCGCCAGTACCACGGCGGCGGCCACCAGAGCCAGCGCCGCCAGCAGCACGATGTTCACGGTCTTCATCCGCCGGGCCATGCGCTGGGCCAGCGGACGGCCCGCGAAGATGTCCAGTGCGCACAGGGCCGCCGCTGCGGCCACAACGGCCAGCAGGGGCAGGATCTGTACCTTCTCCCCCGCCGCAGCGTAGGCAGGCAGCACGGCCAGCGAGGCCGCAGCCGCCAGCACCAGCGTCTCCACCATCAGGATGAAGGACACGGCGCGGCGCTGGCCCCGCTCCATCAGCAGGTACAGCAGGAACGCCGCCGCGATGGCCGCCATGGCGCCGCGGCTCACCGCCAGCAGGAACGCCGTGCTGTTCAGCAGCAGGCAGGAAAGGTGCAGGCAGCGCTCCTTCCGGTCCTCCGCACCGTCGGCCAGGCCCAGCGACAGCAGGATGGCCGCGCCGGCGGCGCCGGCGAACACGTTGGGGTTTTCAAAAATGGTCTTGAGACGCTGCTCCTGCAGCAGGGTGTTCAGCTGCATGGACGCGCCGAACTGGGCGGTAAAGGACACCATCAGCTTGTAGAGAAGCTGGGTGGACACGGTGTCGATGCTGACCAGGGACACCAGCGCTCCCGCCGTTTCCAGCACCGTGGCGGCGCAGCGCCCCGTGCGGCCCGGCCGCTCCGGCTCCAGCGCCGTCAGCAGCAGAGCCAGACACGCCGCCCCCGCCACCTTCAGAAATTCGTACAGGGCGAACTTCCCGGAGGGGGCGTACAGCGTGGAGATGCCGTCCATGCAGATATAGAGTCCCAACAGCAGCGCGGGCCAGCTCATGCGGCGGCCCAGCTGCGCCGTTTTCACCACGACGCACACCACCGCCGCAGCCAGCAGCAGCAGGGTGATGCCCTTGTTGGCCCCGTGCTTCATCAGACAGGTGATGAGAAAGTAAAAAACAGCCAGCACCGGCACCAGCCACGGACGCCGCAGCTCCTGATGCAGTGAGGCCGCAGATATCTGGTCTTTACGACCTGTTTTCTTCGCCATAACGTTCTCCTTGTCTAAGAGATAGTCTTTGTTCAGTATATCTTTTTCGCCGTTCTCTGTCAATGCGCAGGGGAAATATTCCGCCGCTGCGGCGCATAGTCTTACGTCATAGGAGGTGAGGCGGATGCGCGGTGTGCGCCATCTTCTGGCTTTGGGCACCGCCGCCGTGTGCGGGGTGCTGCTGTATTGCCTGCGCCTGCGGTTCCCCAACCCGCTGACGGAGGCGCTGGGCCCCGCCAACGCCAGTCCCTGGGAGACGGGGAAGCTGGTGTTCTGGGCCATGCTGCCTGCGGCGGCGGTGCTGCGGCGGCTGGAGGGCAGCGGCGGCGCGGGGCTGTGCGCCGCCATCCTGCTGGGTGCGGGGCTGGGGCTGGCCCTTGCCGCCGCAGGGGCGGCTCCTGCCGCGGCGGCGCTGCTGGCGGCGGCCATGGCGCTGGGCGTCCACGCGCTGGCGCTGGGACGGCTGGGCGGCGACGCCCTGCCGTGGTACGGCGCGGTGATCCTGCTGGCGGTGGCGTATCTCCTGTTCAGCATCCTGCCGCCCACGGGACGGCTGTTCGCGGAGCAGGCCGGTGTGCCCGCCGCCTCTATCCCCTTTTGACGGCAATGCGGGCAAAAAAGGTCCCCTGCACTTTCGTGCAGGGGACCTTTTTGTGGGGATGCGGTATCAGGGCATAGTGGCGCGGAGACCGTCGGTGTTGTAGGTACGGCTGAGGGTCTTGCCGTCGGCGGCCACGCCGCGGACGGTATAGGCGTAGGTGGTGCCGGACTTGCCGCTGGTGTCCTTATAGGTGGTGCCGCTGACGGAGGACGCCAGCAGCGTCCAGCCGGACGCGCCGTCCACCTTGCGGTAGACGTTGTAGGTCTTGGCGTCGGCCGCGCTCTCCCACGTCAGCTGGATGCCGCCGGTAACGCGCCTGGCGCTGGTCAGCTTCACGTAGTCCGGCGTGGTGGAGGCCGCCGTCACCTTGGCGGTGACGCCGGTGGGGGACATGGGCCCCAGCGTCTTGCCATCGGCGGCCACGCCACGCACCTTATAGCCGTATTTCACGCCCTTCTTCACCGTGGTGTCCTTGTAGCTGCTGCCCTTGACGGAGGAGGCCACCTGCGTCCAGCTGCTGCCGGCGTCCGCCGTGCGGTAGACGTTGTAGGTCACGGCGTTGGCCGCCGTGTCCCAACTCACGGTGATGCCGGCGGAGTCAGCCTTGGCCGAGCGCATCGCAGGGGCAGCGGGGGTGGGCACGGTGCCGTAGGTGATGGTCACCACGGAGCTGTATGCCGAGGCGGTACCGTTCGCCTTCAGGGCGCGGACCTTGTAGTAATAGGTGGTGCCGTTGGCGAGGTAGGAGGTATTGGTATAGCCGGTGGCGGACTGGGTGGACATCAGGCTGTATGTGCCGTCCTTGCTGCGGGCGCGGTAGACCTCATATTTGGCGGCGTCCGTAACCTTGTCCCACTTCAGGGCGGGGCGGCCCTGACTGTCCTTGCTGCCGGTGACCAGCGGCGCGCCGAAGGGAGCCTTGTAGGTCACGGAGACAGGGGTGCTGTACGGGCCGTAGCTGCCATCGGAGCCCAGAGCGCGGACCTTGTAATAGTAGGTGGTGCCGTTGGCGAGGTAGGAGGTATTGGTGTAGCTGGTGCCGGTGACGGTAGAATACTTGACGTAGTCGCCGTTCATACTGCGGGCACGGTACACCTCGTACTTGGCCGCGCCGGTGACGGCGTTCCATTTCAGGGTCGGACGGCCCTGTGCATCGGTGCCGCCGGTGACGGTGGGGGCCGTCAGCTTCAGGCGGCAGGTAACGGATACCACCGCG
>UMHI01033490.1_pt1 | contig 52700 bp, 45 predicted proteins | sample 1965481 | NCBI WGS metagenome assembly UMHI01 (sample SAMEA4836093, study PRJEB28245) | human gut metagenome | biome: gut microbiome; material: fecal sample | place: Denmark | collected 2008 | reverse complement strand
TCCGCACCCAAAAAGTTGCATTTATAAGTTGAACTCAAGTCTTATATGCGTGGGGGAACAGGTTATTACCGTTACCGTTCATTGGATGATTTCTTGAATGGTGCCGCTCCTGAAACAGTAGGTTTAGCGTATGGTTATAACGGTGAGTCTAATCCTAATGCCGAAGTCGTATTCAACCAGTATGGTCTGTATGTACAGGATGAGTGGAATATCTTGGAAAACCTGAAGCTGACGGGCGGTATCCGTTTCGACATGATTGCCTTCAATGATGATGACCTGATGCGTAACAACGCCATCTATGACCTGGACTTCGGTGGTCGCCACATCGACACCGGTGTTTGGCCCGACGGCAACGTACAGATTTCTCCGCGTATCGGTTTCACCTGGGATGTCTTTGGTGACAAGAGCCTGAAGGTGCGTGGCGGTACGGGACTCTTTGCCGGACGTCTGCCGCTGGTATTCTTCACTAACATGCCGACCAATTCGGGTATGGTGCAGAATCTGGTACATGCCGATACTTATTATTCGAACGGTGTCGTTACATCGTCTGACCCTCGTCTGCAGAATTTTGTCGGAGGACTGGTGACGGATGTCAACAAGATTCGCGAATTGCTTGGTGCGCCTGAATCGATCAGTCCCGACCAGGGTACAGTGCCGAGCGAGATTGCCGGTGTGGACAAGAACTTTAAGATGCCGCAGGTGTGGAAATCTTCGTTGGCCGTTGATTACCAGCTTCCCGTGATTTTCCCGTTGACCCTGACCGGCGAATTCACTTATACGAAGAACGTGAATGCTGTCATTCTGGACAACTACAACATCAAACCCATTGATGGCAGCTGGGAACAATTGAAGGGTGCCGACAACCGCTACATTTATCCGAGTGACTACCGCTACTATAAGGACTTCAGCAACGCTTGTGTGCTGACTAACACTCATAAGGGTTACGGTTGGACCATGAATCTGACAGCTACCGCTGAACCGGTGAAGAATCTTCACCTGATGGCTGCCTATACTCATACGGTAATGAAGGAAATGTCCGGTATGCCGGGAAACAATGCTTCTTCGGCCTGGTCGGGACTTTATACAGTGAATGGTCCTAACCATGTAGAACTGCATAACTCCCAGTATGTTATTCCTGACCGTGTGATTGCTTCCGTAAGCTATACTTATCATAAAGACCACTTCAGTTTATTCTATACCGGTTACAGAGGTGCAGGTTATAGCTTTGTTTATTCGAATGATATCAATGGCGACGGAAATAATACTGACTTGATGTACATTCCGAAGGATGATAGTGAAATACATTTCACCGATGAAAGTGACAGACAGCTTTTCTGGGATTTTGTAAATCAGGACAGTTATCTGAAAAATCATAAGGGTGAATACGCTGAAGCTTATAGTGCCTATGCTCCGTGGGTAAATCGTTTCGATTTCCGTTGGGCCCATGACTTTGATGTGAAGCTGGGTAAAACAACAAACAAGTTACAGTTGAGTGTAGATATCATGAATGTAGGTAACCTCTTTAATTCCAAATGGGGTGTAGAGAAGAACATGAGTAACTGTAATAATGGTGCTATCTTGAAGGTGGATAAAATAGAAAATGGAACTCCTTATTTCTCTATGTTCAAGAACAGTGATGGAACACCACTTACCAGTTGGACTTTCAACCGTAATTACGACCAGTGCTGGCGTATGCAGATCGGTGTTAAATATTACTTTAACTGATTTGGACAGGATATAATATATATTCTACCTGAAAGGGCGGGAATGTCCATAAAGCTATTGATTTTTTATGAATCGGCAGGCTTTTATTGGGGCATACCCGCTCTTCTTTTTAGATAACATGGATGATATGAGAAAGACTCTGATATTGCTTTTCCTTTTTGTTTCTGTCTGTTTGTTTGCCAGACAACATGTTACAGTCATTATTTCTCTTGACGGTTACCGATGGGACTATCCGCTTATGTATGATACTCCGTTTCTTGATTCATTGGCCCATCGGGGGGTAAGTGCTGTGATGCGTCCGTCATTCCCTTCAAAAACATTTCCCAATCATTATACATTGGCTACAGGGCTTGTACCCGATCATCATGGAATCATTGCCAACCGTTTCTACGATGTGTTTTCGGAACGGACATATAGCATCGGGGATAAGGTGACAGGTAAAGACGGATCGTTCTACGGAGGCGAACCTATTTGGTTGACGGCCAAGCGTCAGGGCATCAAAGTGGGAGTCGTTTACTGGCCCGGGTCCGATGTCGCGATTCAAGGGCAGTATCCCGACTACTATAAGGACTATGCACAAAAACCTTTATTGACTTATCCCCAGCGTTTGGCAGAAGTCGAGAGGCTGCTGACTCTCCCTGATAGTTTACGTCCGCAACTTGTTATGGTTTATTTTGATGAACCGGATCATTGTGGACATGTCTACGGGCCTGCTTCGCGACCTACTCGCCGAGCCGTAGAAGAGTTGGATTCATTGCTGAATGATTTTTATATCCGGCTTCGTGCTCTGCCAGCAGGTAAAGACATTAATTTTATTGTTACTTCAGACCATGGTATGGTTCCTACCTCGTCCGAACGTATTATACGTCTTTCGGATTATCTGCAACCTGAGTGGTGTGAGCGGGTATTGGCTGACTTGCCTACACTGATTTTTCCTCGGGAAGGTCATGAGGACGACATTCTAAGGGCTTTGAAGCAGGTACCTCATTTGCGCGTGTGGCGCCGGAAAGATATACCTGTGTATTTGCATTACGGCTCCAATCCGAATGTAGCTCCTATTGTAGCTTTGCCTGATAATGGTTGGCTGGTGACTGAAAATGAAAGAGTGAATCTGGGTAACCACGGCTTTGATCCCACGAATTCTGATCTTTACGTGCCTTTCCGTGCCGAAGGACCCGATTTCAAGCGTGGATATGTACGCCAGACGCTGTTCGATAATACCTGTATCTATCCGCTTCTGGCTTATCTGTTAGGTATTGAGCCTGCTTTCTGCGACGGCGATATCAGTCAGATTTCCGATTTATTGGCACGTTGATTCGTAATAATAATTGGAGAATCTTCCGGTAAAAGTCATAAATTCCCCGTTTTATATATAGCAGACCCGTGGAACATTCGAAGTCTGGCCATAATGAAAGAGCCGTATCATGACTCATCTTCTGTGTGAGTCTGTGATACGGCTCTTTCTTTATTGAGATCGTGTTTTATTCTCCGCGGGCGAAATCTGCGGGGTAAGTAACAAGGTTGATGACCTTGCCTCCTTTCAGACGTATCCAGGTCTTGAAGCTTCTTTCTCCTTCATGGAGTTCGATGACACGGGCACCGTTCCCTCCCGGAATATCGTGATATACAGTCTTTCCGCCGGTGAAGCGTCCGTAGCCTAACAGGATGTTGTTCCAGTCTGCCACGTAATCGTTTACATGGTCATGACCAACAAAGGTCGCCATGACATCACCGGCATTCAGCATGGCGGCATACAGACCGGTGTTGATGGCAGGTGCGCAGGCTTTTTCCTTGCGGGTACCTATCAGCAGGGCATTTTCGTTTTGGGCTGCCTGGTTATATTCCGGAAACGGAATATGGAAGAAAGCCATTGCCGGCAAGGGCTTTCCACCGTTGCGCGCAGTAAATGCTGCACTTTCCTTACGGTACCATTCTACCTGATCTGCCTTTATCCAGTCATATCCTTTAATCTGTTTCAATGGGGAATAGGTGTTGCTGTCAAAAATATAGAGTACAGCAGCTTCGGCGTTTCCCGTAGAGGCTTGGACAGGCAGAATGAAATTGCTGACTCCGGAAATGCCTTCGGTCCGGGTATTCAGGCAGCCGACTTTCTTTTCTACGTATTCCGATAATTCTGTACGGTTCATATCCTGTTCGTCATCGTGATTCCCCCAGGTAACAGCAAACGGAATGTGACGTGAGATGGTAGGTTCGAGTGCCTTGTCTAACCCTTCAGATGCAGGCTTGGCGAAAATCAGGTCGCCGGTATAGATGACCAGATCGGGCTTTTCGGCATCCAGCACTTCATTCATACGTTCAGCGGCCTCTTCCGAGGCAGGATTTCCAGGTACCCAATGGACATCGGTAAACTGAACTATCTTGAATTTCTTGTCGGGATTGAATTTCAAGGTTTGTGCCTGTATGCCGAATGTTCCCATGCATAGGAATGCCGCAGCCATGATTATTTTTTTCATTGATACTGTTTTTAAAAGGTTAGAATTCCATTTTCTTTCCGGCTTGGGGATGATTTGGAGCAAAAGGTATCTGGAGGAAATCGGCAATGGTAGCTGCTACCTGGTTATTATAATATTGTTTATTGCCGGATATTTCTCCTTGGGCAGGTATTCCTTTACCTATAGCCATGAACCAGGTTTCACCTGAGCCGGTTGTTTCGGTACCATGGTCACGCCAGTCGTCTGCTTTTACTTTACCGCATCCACGTCCGTGATCGCAGGTTATGATAAGGGTAGTCTGGTCTTTGTAGAACGGATCAGACTGGATGTATTCCCAGATTTCTTTCAGAAAATTGTCGAAAGTACGGGCGCCTTCCAGATAAAGCCGGTAATCTCCCATGTGGGCCAGTTCGTCAATGTCTCCATAACCGATGTAGAGTAATTCCGGCTTCCGGCTTTTCATGGCTTCAATGGCATATTCATGAGTAAAGACATCGGCACGTTCATGTTCCCAGAATCTTGGGGCTGCATCTTGCATCTTTTCTACCAGCCGTTCGCTTTCTGTTGGATGGGGAGAAAGTGAGTGACGGTATCCTGTATTTACTTCCAGATGACTCCGCTTTTCGTTTAGGATATGAATGAACCGGTCCCAACTTGCAAAGGCAAGTACTTTTCCTTTATACCGGTCTGTGTTATTGGCAACCTCCAGAATAGAAATATTCGGGTTCCATACCGGATTGTTGGTATTGATCCGTTCGTCATCGGGGTGTCCGCATAATAATTCGTTATATCCCGGATAGGAGAACTGCATTTTGTTTTTTACTTGCATGCGGCATCCTTTCCAACGGTTACCGATCAGAAGTCCATCATGGGCAATTTTTGACCAGGTGAATGGCATCAGAAGAGCCCGTCGTTCTTCGGGCGTTGTCTTCCAGTAGGTTTTTTTGAGTTGTTCATTGTTTCCTATCAGCAGAGAATCTGCTCCGCTGAATACTTCTTGCCAACGGTATCCGTCTACGGTGACGAATATTACACGTTGAGCATAAGTATACATGGTAAGGAATAATGATGCGGCAAATAAAATCAGTGTCTTTTTCATCGTTTCTTTTTTTGAATATTAGTTACTGCAACCACCAGGGCTTGTCGGAAGTCTTGTCTCCACCTCCGAATTGGCTTTCCAAAGCTGCCTGAACATTGGCGGTATTGTTGTTGTATTCGCTTTGTGGGTACATCCAGCGATAAGGTAGCTGTACACCTGGAGCTCTGCGGAAATCCGGATAACCGGTACGGAGTGCTTCGTAATAAGGCAACCATACACCTCCTTGCAGGAAAGTCGGCAGATATTTTTGCATGGCTATCCGCTCGATTTTCTTTTCTATGGGTAAGCTAGAATCGTAAACAACCTCGTTCCCTTTCAGGTAAGTGTCGGCAGCATCTTCTCCCAGATAGGCAGCAACTTCGCTGGCATATGTACGGTAAAATTCAAAGGATGCTCTGACTGCCGATTCATAATAGGCTTTGTCATCTCCGCTTATCCAACCTCTGACTACACCTTCAGCCAAAATCAGTTGCTGTTCCGTATAACCAAGCAGAATCATAGGCTCGTTGGTTGGGCTCTTGTAGTAACGTTCTGTCGGTTTGGAACAAAGTCCGGCTGTAGCTTTGTCGTTGACCAGACTGTAGGGAACAGCCGGATCGCCACCGTCGTATGCTGTAAAGTCATCTACAGCTTTACCTTCCTGCTCGGCTTTTGGGGTTTGGGTAGCGATGGCAAACAGGCGAGGGTCTTTACGTGTTACAAATGCTGCTATGTAGGTAGAGTCCATAAAACGTCCGGAACCGAAATCACTGTCGTTGAAATAAGGATAGCGGTTGCTGGACTGGTCGAGGTAAACAAGCTGTCCGTTGTCTGCCGCACTTTCCATCAATGGACAGTCTTTGACGATTTCGGCAAAGGTAGCAGGTACGTTGATATTGCCAACTTTTGTCTTGTTCGACAAGGACATGAGAATACGCAGACGGTAAGCGTTGATCAGTTTTCTCCACTGCAGAAGGTTCCCGTTGTAAATAATGTCTCCGCTGATGATTTCATTATTGTCTTTAAGTAAGTTATCGGCTTCTGCCAATTCGTTGAGGATACCTTCGAATACTTTTTCCTGACTGTCGTATTGAGGTTGGTATACTGCATTGGTTTCTCCTTTCAAGGCATCACTGTAAGGGATATCACCGAAATCCATTGTCAGTTGATAAAAATAATTGGCACGGAAAAAGTGTCCCAATGCCTGATACGCACTTTCAGATTCTGATACCTCCATCATCTTGGTGACATCACGCAGATTGTCGTAATAATCGAAATCGCCTCGTGTCCATTTGTATACCTGATAAGCACTTTCACCGGAGGTAAGAATCAGTTGTTTGGTGGCATGACAGGCACTGGAACTGGTTTGGTTGAAAGCTGTGTAGGCAATTCCTGTCAATAACAGGGCCGGCTGGGTAGTGGTAGGATTGTTTGGGTCTACGTTCAGCTCTTCCAGATCGATGCATGATGTACAGAAGCTGGAAGCTAGTATCAAAGAGGCAATGTATATGATAGATTTTTTTCTCATTTTCGTAATTTTAGCAGGTTGGAGTTAGAAAGTTATGTTGGCACTTACACCAATGTATCGTGCAGAAGGATCCTGAAGGTCGCCGTCGGAAGCTCCGAAGTCGGGATCCAGATAAGGAGTCTTTTTCAAGACAGCCAGATTGTTTCCGTAAAGTGTAACATCCAGCCCTTTGATAGTATTCGAGTGAATCAGATGACTGAAATCGTAAGTCACGGCTACACGTCTCAATTTCAGGAAAGAACGACTGAAAGTGTTGGCGAACAGTTCGCTTTCGCTGGTACGTACAACAGCGCGGTACGGATAGTTTTGAGCCCAAGTCTGAATATTGACTGCGGTTCCATTTTTCTTGTATTCACGGGTGTCGCTGATAATGTTACCATTGACATCATAGGTTACTTCACCGCTTACAATGTTTACACCTTCGGGTACATAGATAGGTTTTCCTCCGTTGTCATATTCTTCCTGGCGGTACATTGTGGATTTCGGATGTTTACCTCCCCACCACATCTTCTGGATTGTGGTTGAAATCAGTGTTCCTCCGATAGCTCCATCCATATCTACATTTACAGTAAAATGATTGAACTTAAAGGTATTCTGTAATCCGAAACGTACATCGGGATCCTGATTGCCGATATAACTCTTGAATGCGCTTTGGGTAGGCATTCCGTTGCTGTCCAGAATCAGTTGTCCGTCAGGAGTCTTTTCCCATTCGGTAGCATACATGGCATCGGCACGGTCGCCTAGTTTCAGGTCACCGTATTTTTCCTGACCTCCATAGATTTCAGTCAGTCTGCGGATGTTGGTACTCCAGTTGGTAGACAGGTTCCAGGTGAATCGTTTGCTTTGGATTGGGGTAGCTGTAACTATCAGTTCGGCTCCGTTGGTGGTATAAGTGTTTCCGTTGACATAACGGTTATTGAAACCGGAAGCAATGGAAATGGGAAGCTGGATGATGCTGTTATTGTCAATCATGTGATAATAGGTTACATCCAGACCGAGGCGATTACGTAGAAAAGAAGTCGAAAGGCCGATTTCATACGAGGTAGTCTTCTGAGGAAGGATGTTGGCATTCAACAGATCTGACTGGTAAGTGACTGAAGGGGTACTTCCGTAGAGAGTTCCTTTAGAATAAGTAGCATACAAAGAATAAGGGTCAAGGTCGCTGGATACCTGTGCCCATGCACCGTTTACTTTCAGGTAATCTATCCATGACGGAAGACTAATGTACTGGTCGAGCATTGCACTTACTGAAACAGAAGGATAGAAGTAGGAGTTGTTCCCTTTGATGATGGTAGACGACCAGTCGTTACGTCCGGTCAGAGTCAGATAGACACCATCAAACAAGTCGAGATTGACAGAACCGTATACACTTTCGATGGCTTTCTCGTTCATGGAATTGGTGGCCGAAACGGGATTCAGGCTATTGCCCATGTTGTATACACCCGGTACTATCAGACCGTCGGTTGCCTGGTATTCATTGCGGATTTGGCGATAGTAGAGTGAAGAACCGGCATTGACAGTCAATGCAAAATTCTTGTTGAAGGCGCGGGTATAAGTAATCAGCACATCGGTGTTGATATCCAGTTGGTCTGTGTTCCAGGTTTTATAGTCACCGTTGCGGGAATCACCGTAGTTCATGTATGATTTCGGCGATTTCATATCTTCGAAGGTGTCTTCCAGACGTCCTGCTGCGCGTCCTTGTATGCTCAGCCCAGGCATGATGTCCCAGTTCAGTTTCACCTGTCCGTTGGTTACGTTACGATCATGTACTTGTGTCAGTTCGTAGGTGGCGAAATAAGGGTTGTTGTACCAGGCATAGTTGTAGTTGGCTTGTCGTTCTCCTTCTGCGTCGGGACGCCAGTGGTGGGCTGCCAGTTCCTTTCCGTTGACATCGTTACCCATCCAAAGCAAAATGGTGTACATATGGTTTTTAGGTCCATATCCGTAGCGTGGATAGTTAGGAGAATATACTTTATTGTAGGACAAGTTGGCCGAGAGTGTTACAGCATCACTTAAATGATACATGCTGTTGAAATTCAAGCCTCCTGTATAGACAGAAGTATTAGGTACTTGGCCTTTCTGTTGTGAGAAATCGCCGTTAAAATTGAAATTGGCCTTTTTACTCTTATTTGCAACAGAAAATGTAGCCTTGGTAATGATACCGGTCTGAAGGAAATCTCTCAGATTGTCGTGAGCTTCCCAAGTGATAGGTACACGTTCATACTTGGATTGGTCGTCATAGATGGTTCCACTGACATCTCCCCACCAGGGAATGATATCTCCGGTCTCTTTGTCGCGGATAGGACTGTTCCATTGGGCGATTTTCTGACCTTCGAAACGAGGTCCCCAAGTCATATCGCCATCAGAGATACCTCCGTCTGCTCCATCCCAAAAGGCATATTGTCCGTTTGAACCTGAGCCGAATTCAGTTTGTGTTTCTGGAAATACGGTGAATCCGGCTGTTACCATGGTAGATAATCCGGCTTTTACAGTCAGACCTTCCTTATCGGCCAGTTTGGTGGTTATCAGGATAGCACCGTCTTTTCCCCTTGAACCATATAAGGCTGCTGCCGCTGTGCCTTTCAGAACATTGATGCTTTGAATATTTTCTGGAGAAACATCGAACAAGTCTGATTCTACAGGTACACCGTCAATAACCATCAGTGGTGTCTTTCCGCGTAGTGTAAAACTCGGAGCCTGGAATATTCCGGTTGGATTGGTTACAGTCAGACCTGCAATTTGTCCGGACAGTGCGTTACCTACATTGACTGTCCCGGGTTGGTCAAGTGCTTCTGTATTGACTTGCTGGGTAGTGTACCCGATTTTCTTTTTCTGTTGTTTGATTCCGATGGCAGTTACCACTACTTCGTCAATGGCCTGTATCTCGTCGGTCATTTTTACATTGATGACAGACTGTCCGTTTACTTCTTTTTCCTGATCATTATAGCCCATGTATGAATATACCAGTGTTCCGTTACTTGGTACATTGATTTCATACCGTCCGTCCATGTCGGTTACAGTTCCCGTTGAAGCATTACCTTTGATTGTGACAGTAGCTCCAATCAGAGCCCCTTCATTATCTGTTACTATACCTGTTACCTTAATATTCTGTGCCCATGCGTTAATGGAAGATAGCAGGCACAGAAAGACAATACCTAATGTTGCTTTCATATGTTGGTCGTGAAGTCAAATTAAAATTGGGTATCAATAAAGATCTTTTAGATTCACCTGTTGGAAGAGTGCAAGTAGTGCTTTTGTATCTTTACGGTGTGCATCAAGTGACTCTTCGAATGAGTCGCTTTCCGAATCGATGGCAGCTAAAGAAACCTTCAGCACATGATAGAATAGCTGTTCTGATTCTTTTTCACTGATTTCGTGTTTTTTTACAGATTTGTTGAGAGCTTTTTCAATGCTTTTTACGGCATTATAGATTTCTGGTTTACGAATTACGGTACGTCTGGTCGGGTCACCGGGAACAACTTCTTCTTTGACTACATAAGTATCTTTGAATAAATCGTAAAAATAAGATACTCTTTTACTGTACTTGTTGGAGGTAATGCCTTCAAGAAGTTCAGGAGAAGGGTCTTCGTGAGCGGAATAGAATTCCCATTTAGTAGCAGTTTCATTCGATGTAGTGGTGTTGTAAACTACATTTTCTTTTACCGGTTCATTGGTCGTGGCGAATGAAGCCGTTGCTTGCAGAACCATGGATGCACATAAAAAAATAAATGTCTTTTTCATAATTTTACTTTTTTTGATAGTGCAAAGGTACTGGAGGGATGTTTCGTAAATGCTACAATCGAATGAAACAAGATGATGAATGTGTTTCGTTTCTGTTGTTTTATTGTTTCGTTTTTATTTATTCAATGTTTGGCCTATCCTGCCCAGTTTTCCCTATCCAGGTTGCGGTAACTGATGGCTTCTGCCAGATGACTGGTCTGTATCTGAGAGCTTCCGTCCAGGTCGGCAATAGTACGAGCTACTTTCAAGATGCGGTCGTATGCGCGGGCAGACAAGTTGAGGCGTGTCATGGCGTTCCGTAACAGTTCAAGCCCATGTGTATCGGGTTGGGCATATTGTTGTAACAGTTTAGGAGTCATTTGTGCATTGCAATGCACGTCTGGTATGTGAGCAAATCGTTCGGTCTGTATCTGACGGGCATGGATGACCCGTTCACGGATGGAAGTACTGGACTCTCCTCGTTCCTGTCCGGACATTTTTTCGAAAGTAACCGGTACAATTTCAATTTGAATATCTATTCTATCCAATAGTGGACCAGAAATCTTGTTGAGATAGCGTTGTACTTGTCCGGTGTTACAGACGCAAGGGCGTGTCGGATGATTGTAGTAACCGCAGGGGCAGGGATTCATGGAAGCTATCAGCATAAAGCTTGCCGGATATTCCAGTGTATATCGGGCTCTGGAGATGGTGATGTGTCGGTCTTCCAGAGGTTGGCGCAAGACTTCCAGTACACTTCGATTAAATTCCGGAAGTTCGTCGAGGAATAGGACTCCGTTGTGAGCCAGACTGATTTCACCTGGTTGCGGAGTTGCTCCTCCACCTACCATTGCCACTTGAGAAATGGTGTGATGTGGGCCTCGGAATGGTCGGGTAGTAATGAGTGAACTACCTTTAGTCAGTTTTCCTGCCACAGAATGAATTTTGGTGGTTTCCAGACTTTCTTTTAAAGATAAGGGCGGAAGAATACCGGGGAGACGTTTGGCCATCATGGATTTCCCACTACCCGGAGGGCCGACCATAATCAGGTTGTGTCCGCCAGCTGCTGCTACCTCCAAGGCTCGTTTTACACTTTCCTGCCCTTTTACATCAGCAAAATCGAACGGAACTTCTTCCTGACGGGAAAAGAACTCTTCACGGGTGTTTACAACCGTAGGAGTCAAAGTCTTTTCACCGTTAAAGAAACCGATGACCTCGGTGATGTTGCTGGCTCCATATACATCTAGGTTATTGACAACGGCTGCTTCACGGGCATTCTGTTGAGGGAGGATGAGGCCCTTAAAACCTTGCTTACGGGCAGTGATGGCAATGGGAAGGGCACCACGGATAGGTTGCAGGCTACCGTCAAGACTTAATTCTCCAATGATAAGATATTGGTCCAGCAGGTCGGCTTTTACTGTTTCAGTGAGAGCCAGGATACCAATAGCCAGTGGAAGGTCGTAGGATGCTCCTTCTTTGCGAATATCTGCTGGGGCCATGTTAACTATAATCTGGCAGGAAGGGAAGCGATAGCCGTTTACGCGGAGAGCAGAGATGATGCGTTCGTGACTTTCTTTGACAGCAGAATCCGGAAGTCCTACCAGGAAGAATTTGATTCCGCGTGAACTGTTTACCTCAATGGTGATAAGTGTAGCGTCGATTCCTTGTACGGCGGCTGTATAAAGTTTTACTAACATTTTATTTATACCCTTTTATTATAAAGGTATAAACGACAGAAGGGAGAAATCTTTCCCCCTTCTACATATTGATTTTATGCTTTCTTTTCTTTTTCCTTCTTTTTTTCTTCTTGTATTTTTTTGAGCTCTTGCTTGAGCATTGCTTCATTCAAATCGGTTCCGATGATTTTCCGATTCTTGTCAATCAAGATATTTGTTGGTAGTCGGTTTATATTATGTTGCTTTACCAGTTGATTTTCCCATCCTTTGAAGTCGCAGGTTTCTATCCATGAGGTGGTGTCTGGTTTGCAAGCATTAAGCCATTGCTCCTTTTGGAAATCTAGTGATATATTCAGAACTTTCAGTGTGTTCTTGGGTAAAGAATCAACCAGTGTTTCTAATTCTTTACGTTCTGTCAGACTGCTTGGGCTCCAACTAGCCCAAAAATTAACTAGAATATATTCATGTTTGTCATTGCTGCTGTTCCAGGAGATGTATTTTCCCTTCCGGTCTTTGCAAGAGTAATAACTCAGATGTGTAATCGTTGATAAATCTTTTGTGGGGAGTGATTTCATGGCAACATTGAGTATACGGCTGTCTTTTACATTACCGCTCAATGGGCTGATGAGTTTTTGGATATGCTCTACATCCGGATGCGGTTTTTGGATAAAATAGCGATCCAGCAGGTAGGCAGAAACAACTGATTGCGGATGATTTCTGATAAATTTTTCAGCTTCTTTGGATTCAGCTTTCTCGTTACCTTGAAGAGGTACGACGGATTTTAAGAATTCCTGAAATTCTAAATTAGCGCCATCACCTTTTAAATCAGGTTTCTCAAATGTTCCTTTGAGTTGTACTTTCCATCCTTTGTTTGCAAAAATGGGAATGGCTTGTCCCTCTTTATTAACGAGGCGGATTAATATTAAAGTATCAGGGGAGAATTGGTAGGTGAACTTCCCTTTTTTGGGGAATATGGTATCAAGTTTTGCTTCCGGATCATCGTATATAACCAAAATGGGTTCATGAAATGAAACAGAATCTGTTAATTCTCCTTTCAGTAAGAAACTGTCTTTTCCTGAGCATGCTGGTAGCACGTTCATGAGTGAGACAATGAATAACAAGTATATGATTTTGCGCATGATGTGAATATTAGTGCTGCGAAAATACATAAATAAATCCGATTGACATTGGTTTTATCGGATATTTATAAATAATCGGGATAAGTCAAGGCATAAAAAAACCGGGATGAGAATCACCCCGGCTCTTTTATAGTATGAGAAAATCAGTATTATTTGATTTCGTTTGCATATTTAGCAAATTCGCGGTCGTCTTGTGCTTTAGCAGCCAAAGTAGCATCTTTCTGAGCAACCTTAGCCATGCTTGACTTAACCAAGTCAGCATTGTTTGTTCTAGCACCTACGATAGCCATCAAGTAATCTGTATAAGCGTCCGGATTCTTCACTGCGTTCAGTGTGTTCTTAGCCTTGTTATAGTCTTTAGCCAAGATCTGAGCCAAAGCAGCAGAGTTAGTCTTAGTATCACCGAATGCATTTACAGCGCGGTCGTATTGACCTTGTTTGATGTACAGGTTACCCAGAGCTTCGTTAGCAGTGTTGGCACCTGTAGATTTGCTCAAGTAAGTTTCAGCGTTAGCTACATTACCTTTAACCAGTTCACAAAGACCCATGTTGGTGTTAGCTTCTGCAGAGTTTGCATTCTTGCTCAAAGCCTGTTTGAAATAGTTTTCAGCAGCAGCCTTGTCACCAGCAGCGTATGCCATCATACCCAAGTTATTGTATGCACGGCAATCGTTCGGATACAATTCAACAGTTTTCTTATAGATAGCTTCTTTACGAGCATTGTCGTTAGTCAGAGTAGCAGCATACAACAATTCTTCTACGCTCAATACCTTAGCATCAGTATCAAATGCTTCGTTGATTTCTTCATCGCTACGGCCGATAACATCGTAGTTAGCAGTCAAGCGAGCACGACGCAACTGAGGCAGGATTTCGTCAGCCAAAGTCTTGTAAACTGAAGAAATGTTCTTGATTTCAGTTTCACGCTGTTCTGGATCCTGATACATAGAAAGAACACGCAGAATCAGGTCTTTATCCTGGATGTTTGATTTAGAAACCAGTTCCTGGAAGCCTTCCCAGTCCTGAGCAGTGTACTTAGTATCAACTTGAGTTTCGATCTTACCTTTCTTCAATTCTTTGTTCAGGTAAGTTTCAGTGTTGTCCTGACGTTTTTCAGCCAGACCAGTGTTCAATTCAACACCACCATCAGGTGAAGCGTATGCAGAAATTTCGATGTTGTTCAGTTTGAAGTTCTTAGTGTCACCTGCAACTTCAACAACTTTCTTGTTGAATGCTTTCAGGCTGTCAGACTTCAATTCACTTGCACGCAAGTTAGCCTGCTGAATCAAGAACATGATGTTAGCCTGCTGAGCCTGTTTGATGATACGCTGGAATGCATCTGCTGCATATGCGGCATTGGCAGAACCTACAGTAGGCAGTTCAGAAGTAGCGATTACACCGTCTGCAATTTTTACAGAAGGGATAGTGTATTCTTTTTTGCCTCTCTTAATCTTGAAATCCAGGTACAATTCAGATTTAGCCATTTCCGGAACATAGTCGAAAGAAGCTTTCATCGTATAAGTACCACCAGCTTTGTAAGAGATAGTCTGGTCGTTTCCTTCTACTTTTTCACCCTGGAATGTTGCAGACTGGCCTTTTGCTTCGCCGCCATTCCATCTCAGGACCGGAGTAACTTCAACAATTGCGTTTTTCTTGAAGTACTTTTCGGGGAACTTACCTGTAATGGTTACAGGAACTTTACCTCCTACTGCTTCCAGAACCTCAGGGTTCGTTGTGAAGTAGTCGGCAGACAACTCGCCCATCTTACCGCATGAAGAAAGAGCGAGAACCAACAATGCCACTAAAGGCAAATACAACTTTTTAATCATGATGTTTTAAATATTAAAAATTGTTTTATAAAAAATTTTCTTCGTTCATTTAGGTTAAGCCTAATTTTGGGGGCAAAGATAAGAAAAAGTCTGATTTTGTTAATCTTTACTCCTGCTTTTTTTTGATGATGATTTAATTTTTTCTTTAATTACGGCTCTGATACGTCTTTTTATTTAGTTTTTCATGTTCCGAGGATGATGTTCGATGATTTCTTGACGTAAACGGTTGCGGTCGATGTGTGTATAAATTTCAGTGGTTCCAATGCTTTCGTGTCCCAGCATGCATTGGATTGCACGTAGATTGGCGCCACCTTCCAGCAGGTGTGTTGCAAAGGAGTGGCGGAATGTGTGCGGGCTGATTCGTTTTTTGAGTCCAATCTGATCGGCCAGTTCCTTGATGATGTGGAAGACCATGATGCGGGAGATGTTTTTCCCGAAACGGCTGATGAATACATAATCCTCATAGCCGGGTTTAACCAGCCCTTCTCCACGGACTGGAAAATAGTTATTCAGCTCTTTGATGGCCCGTGGAGAAATCGGGACCAGCCGTTGTTTGTTCCCTTTTCCTTCTACCTTTATAAATCCCTCCTTCAAATAGAGGTCTGAGAATTTCAGGTTACACAATTCGGAGACACGAAGACCGCAGCTGTAGAGCGTTTCCAGAATCGCACAATTGCGTTGGCCTTCGCGTGTACTTCGGTCAATGCTTCCTATCAGGGCATCAATTTCTTCTACGGTCAGCACATCCGGCAGATGTTTTCCTATTTGTGGAGATTCCAGCAGTTCTGTGGGGTCTTGTTGGATATAGTCTTCCAGTAGCAGGAAATGATAGAATGACCGGATACCCGAGAGAATACGTGCCTGTGACCTCGGATGGATACCTATGTCATGTAAACCAGCAGAGAAATGTTCCAGTATATCTAGGGTCACTTCTGTAAAACTTAATTCCTCCAGAGTCAGATATGCCTGCAGTTTGTCAAGGTCGGCCAGATAGGCTTGTACGGTGTTCTCTGAGAGTGATTTTTCAAGTTTTAAGTATTGCTTATACTTTATTATTATCTTTCCGTTTTTATTGTCGGGGTATTTCATTTCTTTTTCGTATCTTTGTCCCAAATTCTTTGAACAAAGATATTAAAGTTCAAGTTTTATACAAAATGAGAATACAAATTATAAATGGTCCCAATATCAACTTATTGGGAAAGCGGGAGCCTTCCATTTATGGAGCCACTTCGTTTGAAGATTATCTGGAGACACTGAAATCGTCTTATCCGGATATTGAGTTTGCTTATTATCAATCGAACGTAGAGGGAGAGATGATTAATAAAATCCATGAGGTCGGATTTTCTTACGATGGAATCATTTTGAATGCCGGTGCTTATACGCATACTTCAATCGCTTTACAAGATGCGATTCGTGCCGTTACCACTCCGGTAATTGAAGTACATATCTCTAATGTACATAAGCGGGAGGAGTTCCGCCATAAGTCCATGATATCATGTGCCTGTCTGGGAGTCATTTGTGGCTTTGGTCTTGACTCGTACCGATTAGGCGTGGAAGCTCTTATACATGTTGACAATAATTAGTTTTAGATTAGAACCATATGATGCTCAAACAAACAAAAATCGTTGCGTCCATTTCGGACTTGCGTTGTGAAGTAGATTTTATTAGAGACCTGTTTCAGGCTGGTATGAATGTTGTCCGTATGAATACGGCCCATGCCAATCGTGAAGGGTTCGAGAAACTGATTGCGAATGTCCGTGAGGTATCCAATCGCATCGCTATCCTGATGGACACAAAAGGTCCTGAAGTACGTACTACTGCAAGTGCGGAAGGCCCTATTGATTTTAAGACTGGTGATAAGGTAAAGATTGTAGGTAATCCTGATCAGGAAACAACCCGTGAGTGTATTGCGGTTACATATCCGAATTTTGTGCATGACTTGAATATCGGAGTATCCGTATTGATTGATGACGGTGAACTGGCTTTGAAGGTCGTTGATAAAAATGAAGATACATTATTCTGTGAAGTGACCAACGATGCAACTTTGGGAAGCCGTAAAAGTGTAAATGTTCCGGGAGTACGTATCAATTTGCCCTCATTGACAGAAAAGGACCGTAATAACATCCTGTATGCCATTGAAAAGGATATCGATTTCATTGCACACTCTTTTGTACGTAACAAACAGGATGTACTTGATATCCGTGAAATCCTGGATGCGCATAACAGCGGCATCAAGATTATCGCTAAGATTGAAAACCAGGAAGGTGTAGATAATATAGACGAGATTCTGGAAGTGGCAGACGGTGTGATGGTAGCCCGTGGTGACCTGGGTATCGAAGTTCCACAGGAACGTATTCCGGGTATCCAGCGTAAACTGATCAAGAAATGTATTCTGGCCCGTAAGCCGGTTATCGTTGCGACTCAGATGTTGCATACCATGATCAACAATCCGCGTCCTACCCGTGCTGAGGTGACTGATATTGCAAACGCTATCTATTACCGTACCGATGCTTTGATGCTGAGTGGTGAAACTGCTTACGGTAAATATCCGGTAGAGGCTGTCAGAACAATGGCCAAGATCGCTGCTCAGGCTGAAAAAGACAAGATGGAAGAAAACGATATTCCTATTCCATTGACTCCGGAAAATACCAATGTAACCAGCTTCCTGGCTAAACAGGCTGTCCGTGCTACTACGCTGATGCCTATCCGTGCCATCATTACAGACAGTTTCAGTGGTCTGACTGCCCGTAACCTGGCTGCTTTCCGTGGTAAATATCCTGTATTGGCTATTTGTTACAATGAAAAGACGATGCGTCACCTGGCTTTGTCATACGGTGTAGAGGCTATCTATATGCCGGAGAAGGCTAACGGTCAGGAATATTATTTCACTGCGTTGCGTAAGCTGTTGGACGATGGTGTATTGTCACGTAATGATATGGTGGCTTATCTGAGTGGTGGAAAGATGGGAACCCGTACTTCATTCCTTGAAATCAACCAGGTGGATGATGTACTGAAAAATGCTGATGATTACGTATTGCCTAACCGTAACCGTTATCTTTAATTAATAAGGTATGAAAGAAACGGACGCTCTGGATGAGTATATATTACAGCATATAGACGAAGAAGGAGACTACCTGAAAGCTTTGTATCGGGCGACGCACGTCAAACTGTTGCGTCCCCGTATGGCTTCGGGACATCTGCAGGGACGTATGCTGAAGATGTTTGTGCGGATGATACGTCCGAAACAGGTACTTGAAATCGGTACCTACAGTGGATATTCGGCACTTTGTCTGGCCGAAGGGCTGGAAGAAGGAGCAATGCTCCATACCTTTGAAATCAATGATGAACAGGAGGACTTTACCCGTCCTTGGCTCGAGAATTCTCCGTATGCCGATAAAATCCGTTTCTACATCGGTGATGTAATGGAAATGGTACCGCAGATGGACTTACAGTTCGATCTGGTATTCATGGACGGAAACAAACGGTTCTATGTAGATTATTACGAGATGGTTCTGAAGAAGATGCCTTCGGGTGGATATATCCTGGCAGATAATACCCTATGGGACGGTCACGTGTTGGAAGAACCCCATCATACAGACCTGCAGACCATCGGAATCAAGAAGTTCAATGATTTGGTAGCGGCCGATGAGCGGGTGGAGAAAGTGATACTTCCGCTGCGCGACGGACTGACTATCATCCGAAAAAAATAATGATTATATGGAAACAACCAGACAGAATAAGATTGCTCGTCTGATTCAGAAGGAGCTGAGCGAGATTTTCCTGTTGCAGACCAAGGCAATGCCGGGTGTGCTGGTATCAGTAAGTACCGTACGTATCAGTCCGGATATGAGTTATGCACGGGCATATCTCAGTGTGTTCCCTTCGGAACGGAGCGAAGAGATTGTCAAGAACATCAATGGAAACATGAAGGCTATCCGTTTTGAGTTGGGCAACCGTGTACGCCACCAGTTGCGTATCATTCCGGAACTGAAGTTCTTTGTAGATGATTCGCTGGATTATGTAGAGAAGATAGATGAGTTGTTGAAGAAATAATATGGAGGGAGAACACAGGCTATGTGTCCCTGTTCCTGACGGAATGGGATGATAGAGCCTGTGTTTTTCTTTTTCAGTCGATAAAAATAAGTCTCCGTGAATTTTCCTTTTTATATTGCCCGCAGATATTTGTTTTCCAAGAAATCACACAATGCCATTAATGTGATTTCGGCTATTTCGGTGTGTGGTGTCGCTTTGGCTACACTGGCTTTGGTCTGTACTCTTTCGGTCTTCAATGGTTTTCAGGATCTGGTCACTACTTTTTTTACGGCATTCGATCCGCAATTAAAGGTGACGGCTGCGGCCGGGAAGGTTTTTGATGGTCAGGATGAGCGGATTCTTCAGGTCCGTAGGATGCCGGAAGTGGAAGTAGCCATGGAGTCGTTGGAAGATTATGCCATGGTGCAATATAACGGACATCAGGCGATGGCTGTCATTCGTGGGGTAGAAGATTCATTTGATAAGTTGACTCCCATTGACAGTATTCTATACGGCCGTGGTGAACTGTTATTACATGATGAGGTGGCTCACTATGCGATACCGGGTATTCAGTTGGCCGCTACTTTAGGTACGGGTGTGCGTTTCCTGGACCCGTTAGAGATTTATGCTCCCAAGCGGGGAGCTAAGGTCAATATGGCCAATCCGGCAGCGAGCTTTACAGAGGGAGATTTGTTTTCCTCCGGTCTGTTGTTTGCGGTCAATCAGGAGAAATATGACGGTAGCTATGTATTGACTTCTCTGGACTTTGCAAGGGAGTTATTTCAGTATACCACAGAAATCAGTGCCTTGAATCTGAAATTGAAGCCTTCGGTGGATGAGGATGACTTCAAGGAGAAACTGAGGGAATATCTGGGGCCGGATTTTCAGGTTCTCGACCGCTATGAACAGCAAGCCGATACATTCCGTATCATGAAGGTAGAAAAACTTATTTCTTACTTGTTTCTGACATTTATCCTGATGATTGCCTGCTTCAATGTCATCGGTTCTTTATCGATGCTGATTATTGACAAGCGGGATGATGTAGTGACTTTACGTAACCTGGGAGCCAGCGACAGGCAGATAGTCCGTATTTTCCTCTTTGAGGGGCGTATGATTTCCTTTTTCGGGGCTGTTGCCGGTATAGTGCTGGGGTTGTTGCTTTGTTTCCTGCAGCAGGAATACGGATTGATTTCACTGGGAGATTCCGGAAGCTTTGTGGTAGATGCCTATCCGGTCAGCGTTCATGGAAGCGATGTCGTTCTCGTGTTCGTTACTGTACTGCTGATTGGTTTTCTTTCCGTCTGGTATCCTGTGCGGTATCTCAGTAAGCGCCTGTTAAAAAAATAACCGGCATGCACCTTATTCCAAGGTGATGCTGGTTACTTGTATTTTTTCATGCAGGAATACCGAGGCCGATTCCTGAAATTTTTCTACTGATTCTGTAGTCAGGAACTCGCAGCGGTGATTCTTGGTACACCGTTCGTCCAAATCCGGATGCCGTTTCAGGTAATCTTTCAAACTGTTGCTGACATATTCTCCTTGTGCTACCAGCCGGATGTGTGCGGGTGTGTATTGTCTGATTTTCTTATAGAGCAAGGGATAATGTGTACATCCCAATACAATAGTATCAATGTCCGGGTCTTTTTCCAGCAGGTTATTTACATATTTCCGGACAAAATAATCGGCTCCCGGTGAATCGAATTCATTGTTTTCTACCAGAGGTACCCAAAGCGGACAGGCCATACCGGTAACCTGGATGTCCGGATAGAGCTTACGGATTTCCAGCGGGTACGATTCGGATTTGATGGTACCTGCTGTTGCCAGAATACCTACATGACGTGTTTTCGTCAGTTCTCCAAGAGATTCGGCTGTCGGACGGATAACTCCCAGTACACGACGCTCAGGCGCCAGGTGTGGCAAATCATTCTGCTGAATGCTGCGGAGAGCTTTGGCCGAAGCCGTGTTGCAGGCTAGTATGACCAGCGGACAGCCCAGATCGAAGAGTCTTCGCACCGCTTGTAGTGTAAATTCGTAGACGACTTCGAAAGAACGGGTACCGTATGGGGTACGGGCATTGTCGCCTAAATAGATATAGTCGTATTTGGGAAGGAGTTCGCGGAACTTACTCAGAATGGTAAGGCCTCCGTAACCGGAATCAAAGACTCCGATAGGTCCGGAAAGAGCAGAGAATGGTGACATGTCAGTTTCTTTAGCGTTCGGTTCAAAAAGAAGAAAGCGAAGCATGAATACGTTCCGGATTCTTTGCTTCGCTTTTATGGGAGATTGAGTCCGGAAACCGGACTTTCAGTTTCTTACTGAGCTGGTGTTGCTGCCGGAGCTGCCGGAGTAGCCGGAACAGCTGTCAGGCTGATACCTAATTTGGTTTTGATATCGTTGGTAATGTCTTTAGAAGCTGTTTCATCGATGTAAGGGATGTCAGTTCTGTTCAAGTCGAATACGTATGTATAAGCACCGGCTTTTCCTACAGCTTTTACAGCGTCTTCCATTTTCTGATAAATCGGTTCCATCATGTCAGCGTAAGCTTTCTGCAACTGCTGCTGTGCGTCCTGCTGGAACTGCATTCCTTTTTCAGACAATTCCTGTAATTCTTTCTGACGACGTTCCTGAATGTTCTGAGGAAGGTTTTTCTGTTCCTGCTGGTATTCAGCGAATTTCTTGTTGAACTCGTCTGAAGCACGTTTGATTTCGTCTTCGTATTGTTTCTGCATAGCCTGGATATCGGTCTGAGCCTTTGCGTATTCCGGCATAACCGGGATAATGTCCATTGACTTGAAGTGTGCGAACTTCTGAGCGAATACACTCATCGGAGCGATGAGCAAAAGTAATAATGCAATTTTTTTCAACATAATCTTATTCCTTGTTTTATTTGATTTTACTGATAAGGTTTCTTTCGGCTGCAAATGTATAAAATTAATTTGAATATCCTAATTTAGAAAGGATTTCATTACTGATATCGATGCGTGGGGAGGCAAATATCATGCTTTGGTCCGAAGCACGGTCGAATACCACATCGTAACCTTGCTGGGTGGCGACAGTCTTTACGGCATTGTAGATAGCATCCTGGATAGGAGTTATCAGTTCCTTTTGTTTTTTGGCCAGTTCGCCTTCCGGACCGAAGTATTTTGCGCGCAGGTCGGCCGCTTCCTTTTCTTTGGCTACGATGGCGTTTTCCTTTTCAGTCCGTTGACTGTCCGATAAAGTACTGGCCGATTGCTGATAGGCTTCGTACAGAGATTTGGCTTCTTGTCCTTTGGCTTCTATTTCTTTCTGGTATTGCTGCGACAGACTTTCCATTTGCCGGTTAGCCTGTTCGTATGCCGGAATATGCTTCAGGATATATTCCATATCAATCAGTGCAAAGCGTTGGGCTTGCGCTGTAATCATGCCTGTGAGGGCGATGACGACTGTCAGGATAACTTTCTTCATAATGTTGGCTTTTAAATCGTTAAAGTTGGTTCATTAGAATTCTTGTCCGATGATGAAGTGGAACTGGCTACCACTATACTGCATGGAACCGTTGATCTTGTCGAAACCATAGGCCCAGTCAATACCCATCATACCAATCATCGGCAGGAAGATACGTACACCCACACCAGCCGAACGTTTCAGCTTGAACGGGTTGAAATCGGAAACGTTGTTCCAGGCATTACCGGCTTCGACGAATCCCAGTGCGTAGATACTGGTAGAGTTTTCCAGCATCAGCGGATAACGGAGTTCGGCGCCCAAACGTACGTATGCATAACCTTCGCTTCCGTATGGTGTCAATGCACCGTTTTCATAACCACGGAGGGCGATAGTTTCTGAAGCGTAGTTGTAGCTATATCCGGTCATACCGTCACCACCTACATAGAAGGTTTCGAACGGAGAACGTTTATATTTGTTGAAGTGTCCTAACAGACCGAATTCCGTACGGGTCATGATAACCGGACATTTCTGGATATCCATCAGTGCGGTATAAGTCTTTGCTTTGAATTTCCACTTGTGGTATTCAATCCAGCGGTACATGCTAGCAGCTTCATCGTAATTGTCTTTTCCGTAAGTGGAGTAATCCTTCTTGCTGAAGAGTGAATACGGCGGTGTAATCTGCAAAGAAGCCGTAAATTCAGAACCGTAACGCGGGAAAATCGGGTTATCGGTAGAGTTACGTGACAGAGTCAGGTTCAGGCTCAGGTTATTACAGTTACCGGTATTCATGTACTGTCCGTTGTTCAGCTTGATATACAGGTAGCTCCAGTCTTTCAGGATGAACCGTTGGTATGACAGCTCTGCCATCAGTGTAAAGTAGTCATCCGGCCATCTCAGACGCTTACCCCATCCTAATGATATACCGAACATCTTGATGGATTTGTCCGGGTCGTAATATGATTCGTAATTATTATAGTAGTTGCCGTAGTAATTACCGTAACTGTATAGATAATTATAATAGTTGTTCAGATAAGCAGAGTTATAATACTGGCTGCTAACGTCTGTCTGTACAGAATAGAACGCCGATACAGAAAGTGAATTCGGACGTTTGCCTCCGAACCATGGGTCGAGGAAGGAGATGCTGTATGACTGATAGTAGCTACCGTTGGTCTGTCCGCTGATGGTCAGTGTCTGTCCGTCTCCTTGTGGCAGGAATCCACGGAAGTTGTCGTTCTTGCGGAACAGGTTGGCAAACGAGAAGTTAGTGAACTTCAGACTCAGCTTACCGATGATACCTGTCTGTCCCCAACCGGCGGAGAATTCTACCTGGTCGTTGGCTTTGGATTCCAGATTCCAGTTGATGTCTACCGTACCGTCCTGTACATTAGGCTGTACGTCCGGTTGGATATTTTCCGGATTGAAGTGTCCCATCTGGGCAATTTCACGGTATGAACGTTCCAGCGCGTCTTTACTGAACAGGTCGCCCGGACGTGTACGGAGTTCACGGCGGACTACGTTTTCATACAGACGGTCGTTACCGTTGATACGCACGCGGCTGATAGTTGCCTGCGGACCTTCGGTAATACGCATTTCCAGGTCGATAGAGTCACCGTCGATATTGACTTCTACCGGGTCAAGGTGGTAGAATACATATCCACGGTTATAATAGTTGTTACCGATAGCGTCTTCATCGTTCGAGATACGGTCGTTCAGCAGTTTCTGGTTGTATACATCTCCTTTTTTCATCCGGAGCTGTTCATTCAGCAGGTCAGAAGGATATACGGTATTTCCTACCCATGTGATGTCACGTAAGTAGTATTTGTTTCCTTCGTAAATTTTCATGTATACGTCTACAGTCCTGTCATCGTATGTCGATACACTGTCTGTGACAATCTGAGCATCACGGTAACCCAGTTCGTTGTACTTATCGATAATCTTCTGCTTGTCGTCTTCGTAATTCTGTTCGATAAATTTCTTGGTACGGAACAGGTTAATCAGCTTACCTTTTTCGTTGGTCTTTTTCATGACACGTTTCAGCTTCTTGTCTGTCAGTACCGTATTGCCGTCAATGGTAATCTGGTGCACTTTGACTTTTTCTTTCTTGTCAATGTATACGTCTACATAGACCTGTTCCTTGTTGGCCGGGTCTTCACGTTCTACGATATTGACTTCCGTGTTCTTGAAACCTTTGTCGCTGAAATGTTTCTTGATGACAATCTTGGCACGGTCAATCAGGTTCGGAGTAATCTGGCTACCTTTTACCAGTCCCAGTTTTGCTTGCAGATCTTCTCTTTCACTCTTCTTTACACCATGGTATACGATGTCTGTGATACGCGGACGTTGTGCCAATGAGATTTTCAGATAGATTTTATTACCTACAATCTTTTCGGCTGTTATCTGTACGGATGAAAACAATCCGTGTCGCCAATACCGTTTTACGGCTGATGTAATGTCATCACCCGGCACAGTAATGGTTTGTCCGACAGCCAGACCGGAAATTCCAATCAATACATAGTCCTCGTAATTCTTTACACCTTCCACCTGAATGTCGGCAATCTCATATTGCTTGGGAGTTCCGTTGTAGAGGATGGTCGGTTTATAAATCGTATCATTCACTTCCTGTGCGTAGATTTCGGCAGGAAGGCAGAATGAGCAAGCAAGTGTAAACAAGCTAATTGGAAAAAGGTTTCGCATGTTTCTGGGTTATATTTGTTCACTGGTTTTGCCAAAACGGCGTTCTCGTTGTTGATAGTCATAGACTGCTTTGTAAAGTTCTTCCGCACCGAAATCGGGCCAGAACGTATTGCAGAAGTAAAGTTCTGAATAGGCACATTGCCAAAGCAGATAATTACTTAATCGTATTTCTCCTCCCGTACGGATCAGCAGGTCCGGGTCGGGCATATAGGATGTAGCCAAGTGTTTGTCGATGGTTTTGTCATCGATGGTATTCGGGTCCAGCTTGTGGGCCATGACTTCCTGTACGATCTGTTTCATCGCTTCTGTCAGTTCCCATTTGGACGAGTAGCTCAGTGCCAGTGTCAGACACATCCCTGTATTATGGGAGGTACGTTCAATACACTGCTCCAATCTTGCCAATACATTGGATGGAAGTTTGGCCGTATCGCCGATAATCCGGAAACTGATGTTGTTTTTCATGAATGTTTCCTCTTCGATGGAATCCATGAGCAGACTCATCAAGGCTGCTACTTCGTCGACTGGGCGGTTCCAGTTCTCGGTGGAGAAAGTGTAAAGAGTCAGGAACTTTACCCCTAACCGTGCCGAAGCTTCGGCAATGGTATGTACCGTTTCTGCACCAGCCTGGTGTCCGAAAGAGCGGATCTGGCCTCGTTGTTTGGCCCAGCGTCCGTTGCCGTCCATAATGATGGCAATGTGTGACGGAATCCGTTTTTTATCCAGCTGTTCTAGATATTGCATAGTCTTTACTCTCTTTTTAGAAGATTACCATTTTGATGCGAATCCCAAGCGGTTGATACGGCCGCGGCAGATGGATCCGTCTTCCCAAATTATCCAAATGAAATTGTCCTCGTCTACAGCACAGGAATAAGTTCCTTCTCCTTCTGTATAATACTGTGTGAAAGGTTTCAGATTCGGGTTACTATCAGATATCTTTTGTGGGAAGATGATATTCCTTGTTTCTTTTGTCCATGAAAGACCGTTGTCGATGGAACAATACAAGGCTTCGAACGGTTTGATAGTACCTTTGGCATTGCCTCCACCGAATGCATAGAGCTTTTTGTCGTAATAAATCATGGAGATATTCTTCAGGTTCGGGCAAACGACCGGGTCGTTTGGTGTATAGATGCTCCATGACTTCTCGGTAGAAAGTCGGTTGGCTACTGCTGCCGTAGTATCTGCCTCTGCCGTTCCATTATTATAGCTGAGTGCTATCAGTCGTTTGATACTCGTATTGTATTCGACCGGGAATGTCGTTGAGGAAATGCGGTTTCCTGCCAAAGGTTTCAGTGCTTCGGCATCGGTATCTGTTGTCCATTGATAGTCGGTAGACAGATAGCCGCTTTGCTGTTGGTCATTGAATGCATAAAGTACATCTCCTCCCACAATCAGTTGGCTGATTGCTGCATCTGTTGTGATTGGAGTACAGTCGTTTGTAGACGGGTCAATGCGATAGAGCTGTTTGTTGGCCACAAAGTAGACTGCCCCCTGCCAGCTTGTTGCCGAATAACTGTCAATTCCGGAAAGTTCAACCGGAAGTGTCTGCCAGGCAGTTATACCTCCATTGTTTATAGAAGACCACTGGATAACAGTTTCTCCGGCTGTGTTCTGGCCGAATACATAGATATGATTGGCGGCATACACTGCTTTCTGGCGTTGTAGCTTTATGCCTTGGTCAAACTTATTGGTTATGAAACTCCATTGCAAAGAGTCTGGAACCTGCTTGTGCACATTCACTTTCACCTGATATGATTTTCCCAGTATACCGGTATAGGCCAACACCTTAAAGGTGACAGGCTTGGTGAAATCGATGGAGTCTGTGCTGGTCCACAGAGTGTCTTTTACACTCGAACCGTCCGGTTTCTCATAATAAATGTAATAAGTGTCGGCTGTAATATTTGCCAGAACTTTCGTAACATCCGTACCTACCGGTAAAGAATCCTTATTCTCGATGGTCCGGTTCAGCTGATCGATGGTAAAAGGATAATTGCTGCAGTTGATGGTATCAGTAAAGATACTATCACTGCCGTCTTTGGCGATCCCTGTCTTTTCGATGTGTAATGTCCCTATAGAAAAGCCTGTAATACTGGTGTTTGAACTGTAGGTAATTTCCTCAACGTCGTCATTAAGACATGAAGTCAACATCCATACGGTACTGCATAAACCAACAATCAGCGGTAAAAACTTTATTTTCATTTGTAAATGAGTTCTTTTGTTACAAGTTGCAAAAGTAGAAAGTTTTTTTGCGAATCTCCACTTTTATACCAAGTTTTATATAAAATTATGGATAAACGGGCCTTTTTTGTCCACCAAATCACGCATTTTATGTTTTGTTGGGGATAAAATGATGTACGTATCCGTATAAAGTCTGTATCCTCTGTGTCTGGAACGTACGTTTCCCGCATGCAGGATATATATGCTGTATGCGGGAAACGTACATTTTCTTATTGGAGGTTGAACACCGGATGGGGTTGTCTGAGTGAATGGAATATCATCTGTAGTAATGACTCACACAAATATTGTTGTCCTGGAGTTCATAGTCGCATGGGTATCCCTCCTTTACAGCCGGAGCTGCTACTCCCCGTCGGAGTATTTGGGTAGAGTGTTCGATAAAGATTTCATCCCAAAGTTCTTCGTCCAGGAAGGATTGGAGCAAAAGACTTCCTCCTTCTACCAGCAGTGATTGGATTTTCCGTTCTGTCAGCTCGCCCATTATCTGTGGAAGGATGTTTTGTGAGAAATCCAGTGACACATAAGTCAGATTAGGCTTTGAAATGGCCTCCCGGGCGGTAAATACGACGGTAGGAACACTTTTGTCGAACAACTTCAAATCGGCAGGTAAAGAGAGTTCCTTGTCAATGACCAGCCGTAACGGATTCTTTCCATACCAGTTCCGTACCGTGAGTGAGGGATTGTCTAGCAGGGCAGTCCGTCTTCCTACCAGAATAGCCTGGTGTTCGGCCCGTTGCTTATGCACGTACATGGAGGTGATAGGGGTGGAAAGCACTACTGGCTGACCGGAGGTACGTTCCACATCGATAAAACCGTCGGCCGACTGGGCCCATTTCAAGGTAATGTACGGCCGTTTGCTGATGTTTTGGGTAACGAACCGTTTAATCAGTGCTTTACATTCTTCTTCCAGTACGCCTACTTTGACCTCTATGCCGGCCTCTCTCAACTTCCGGATGCCTCGTCCGGCTACCAGCGGGAAAGGGTCTGTACATCCTACTACTACCCGTGGAATGCCTTTCCGGATAATCAGGTCGGCACAGGGAGGTGTTTTCCCATAGTGAGAGCAGGGCTCCAGGCTTACGTAAATGGTAGATTCTTTCAGAAGATTTTCATCCTTTACAGAACGGATAGCATTTACTTCGGCATGTCCTTCGCCACAACGGGCATGGTATCCTTCGCCGATGATACGGCCCTGATGTACGATAACCGCACCGACCATAGGGTTAGGAGCAGCGTTACAAAGGCCGTTGCGTGCCAGCTGGATGCAGCGGCGGATATATTTTTCGTCTGTTGTCATATCTTGATGGTTTTTTCGTACTTTTGCGTAGTTATGCATCCTATATATGATTATATCAAAAAGGCCTTGGCAGGATATTATTCTGTCGGTGAGGCTGCTGCATTGGGCAAATGGATTCTGACAGATTGTTTCCATTTGTCTGTTGCCGATTTGTATGCGGGCAAAGATACGAATTTTTCCAAAGAAAGCCGGGAGAGGCTGGAGGATATTCTGTCACGGGTAAAACGTTATGAACCTCTTCAATATATAATAGGTGAAACTACTTTTTGTGGCCTATCGTTTAGGGTAAGTCCGGCTGTATTGATTCCGCGTCCTGAAACGGAGGAACTGGTAGACTGGATTGTAGCCGATTACCGGGGTGTAACCGGAAAGACGGTACTCGATGTAGGTACGGGTAGCGGTTGTATTTCTGTAGCTTTGGCTGCCAGACTGGAAAATCCCCGTGTCTTTTCCTGGGATGTTTCCGAAGCGGCTTTGCAGGTAGCGGCAGAGAATGTGGCTCGGAATGGTGTAGAAGTGACTTTGCAGCAGGTGGATGTGCTTCAGTCTGATTGCCCTGTGTTTCCGATAGACATACTGGTAAGTAATCCTCCTTACATTGCCGAAAGGGAAAGAAATTCCATGGAGCGGAATGTGCTGGATTGGGAACCGGGGCTGGCCTTGTTCGTTCCCGATGATGACCCGTTGGTATTCTACCGACGGATTGCAGAAATCGGTTGGCAACGGCTGGTTTCTTCCGGAACACTTTATTATGAAATCAATCAGGCTTATGGAGGCGAAACGGTGGAATTATTGCGTTCTATAGGATATGTAGATGTGGAACTCCGGAAAGACCTGTCGGGGAATGACCGGATGATAAAAGCAGTACGACCATGAGTGAGGATATACTGAAGAAATGGATAAACAAGGCGGAAGCCTATTGCTCGGCAGCCGAGCGGTGTCCGTCGGAGGTGATGGATAAATTGCGCAGATGGGGAGCAGATGAGGAACAGATACCTGTCATTGTCGCTCATCTGGAGAAGGAACGTTATCTGGATGCGGTCCGGTTTTGCCGTTTTTTTGTGAGGGATAAATATCGGTTCAACCAGTGGGGCAGATTGAAGATTGCCCAAGCGCTCCGGATGAAGCAGTTGGATTCTGCACAGATTCAAGAGGGGCTGGAAGAAATTGACGAAGGCGAATATTTTCAGGGACTTGAGCGGGTGCTGAAACAGAAAGCCCGCAGTGTCAAGGCTGCATCTGAGTATGAACGGAATGCCAAACTGATACGCTTTGCTGCCGGACGTGGATTTACGATGGATGAGATTCTGAAGGTTGTCAAGCAGGTGGATGCCGATGAATCTGTGGACGGATTTTAAGGATTTTTTCTTTCCACGTATCTGCATGGGGTGTGGAAGGAAGCTGTTGGTTCATGAATCTGTCGTTTGTTTGTCCTGTTTGTCCGATTTGCCTTTTACAGGGTTAGGAAATACGCCTGGTAATGACATGGAACGTCATTTTTGGGGCAGATTTCCGGTAGAACGGGCTTCTTCGTTGCTTTATTATGCCAAAGGAGGGGTAGTGGCAGCTATTCTGCATGGTATGAAATATTATGGCAGACGGAAAGTTTGTCGACAAATGGGAAATTGGCTGGCGGCAGAATTGTCTGTAACCGGTTTTTTCGATGGAATAGATTGTCTGGTTCCGGTTCCTTTGCATCCTCGTCGGTTGCGGCATCGGGGATACAATCAGAGTGGATTACTGGCTGCAGGTATTTCCGATAGGACAGGTATACCGGTTTGTCCGGATGTGTTGGTTCGTACTCACAATAATCGCACCCAGACCCATAAGTCGGGTTATGAACGTTGGCAGAATACCGATGGACTTTTTGCGGCTACTCCGCAAGCTGTTTCCTTGGCGTATAAACATATCCTGCTGGTAGATGATGTACTGACTACAGGAGCTACTCTGACGGCCTGTGCCGATGCGTTGTCTTCGGTCCCCGGTATACGTATCAGTGTCGTTACGATAGCATGGGCCAAATGAAACATTCTGATGAGTTTTTAAAAAAATAATACACGTAAATTTTCTATTCTAGATGTATTTCCATAATTTTGCAAAAACGTTTATCAGATATTAGTTAAGTTATGAAAGCTTTGGAAAGATTATTTGCAGAAAAATTGCTGAAAGTGAAAGCAGTCAAGATTCAGCCTGCTAACCCGTTTACATGGGCTTCCGGTTGGAAATCTCCGATTTATTGCGATAACCGCAAGACACTGTCTTATCCTGCACTCCGCAATTTCGTGAAATTGGAAATTTGTCGTACCATTCTTGAGAAGTTCAGTGATGCCGATGCCATTGCCGGTGTTGCTACAGGAGCTATCGCGCAAGGTGCTTTGGTGGCTGAAGAACTGAACTTGCCGTTCGTGTATGTTCGTTCAAGTCCGAAGGATCATGGTTTGGAAAACCTGATTGAAGGTGAATTGCGCCCGGGTATGAAGGTTGTTGTGGTAGAAGACCTTATCTCTACCGGTGGAAGTAGCCTGAAAGCTGTAGAAGCCATTCGCCGTGACGGATGTGAAGTAATCGGTATGATTGCTTCTTTCACTTATGGTTTCGATGTTTCTGTAGAGGCCTTCAAAAATGCAAAGGTAGAACTGGTAACTCTGACTAATTACAATGCTGTACTGGAGGCTGCGTTGAAGACAGATTATATCAAGGAAGAAGATATTCCGGTGTTGCAGGCTTGGAGACAGGATCCTGCTCATTGGACTGGGAAATGATAATTTATTGAATTTATAATTAGCCGGACACGGATCGCACGGATTCACGGTTTCTTTCGGGAGACGTGGCTCGGTGTAGTCCGTGTCTATTTTTATTTTGTTATGGCAGTACAGTTTGAAAGTAGTGTGAAGCAAGTTCCATACAGTCAGGAACGTGTCTATCATAAATTGTCCGATTTGAATAATCTGGCATCTGTCCGTGAACGCCTGGAACAGTTCAAGGATAAATTCGAAGGGAAATTGGAAGATATGTCGTTCGACCAGGACTCGTTGACTATCAAGGTACAAGGTATTAGTCTGACCTTACGCATTATCGAGCGTGAGGAACCGAAGTGCATTAAGTTCGAAGGCGACAAATCGCCCGTCCCCATGAATCTGTGGATTCAGATTCTTCCGGTGGGCGAAGAACAGGCTAAGATGCGGGTAACTATCCGTGCCGAGGTGAATATGTTCATGAAGGCGATGGTTTCCAAGCCGTTGCAGGAAGGAGTAGAAAAATTGGCCGATATGTTGGCTATGATTCCATATTAATTTAAACAATAAGAAAATGGCTCAGAAACTTTGGGAGAAGAATGTCCAGGTAAACGAGGAAATCGACCGTTTTACGGTAGGCCGTGACCGCGAGATGGACTTGTATCTGGCAAAACACGATGTGCTGGGTTCCATGGCACATATTACCATGCTGGAAAGTATCGGTCTGCTGACTGCCGACGAACTGAAAATCCTGCTGGAGGAACTGAAACAAATCTATGCTTCGGCAGAGGCCGGTACGTTTGTTATCGAAGACGGTATCGAGGATGTACACTCGCAGGTGGAACTGATGCTGACCCGTAAACTGGGTGATGTCGGCAAGAAAATCCATAGCGGCCGTTCACGTAACGACCAGGTACTGGTCGACCTGAAACTGTTTACCCGTACACAGTTGCAGGAAGTGGCCGAGGCAGTAACCGACTTGTTCCATATCCTGATAGCACAGAGTAACTGGTATAAGGATGTGCTGATGCCGGGATATACTCATCTGCAGATTGCCATGCCTTCGTCTTTCGGTCTTTGGTTTGGTGCGTATGCCGAAAGCCTGGTGGACGATATGATGTTCCTGCAGGCGGCTTATAAGATGTGCAACCGCAATCCGTTGGGATCGGCTGCCGGTTACGGTTCTTCATTCCCGTTGAACCGTGAAATGACTACCCGCCTGTTGGGTTTTGATTCCATGAACTATAACGTGGTATATGCCCAGATGGGACGTGGCAAGATGGAACGTAACGTAGCTTTTGCCTTGGCTTCTATAGCAGGTACATTGTCGAAGATGGCTTTTGATGCCTGTATGTTCAGTTGCCAGAACTTTGGTTTCGTGAAGCTTCCGGACGAATGTACTACCGGTTCCAGCATCATGCCGCATAAGAAGAATCCGGACGTGTTCGAGCTGACTCGTGCCAAATGTAACAAGATTCAGGCGCTTCCTCAGCAGATTATGATGATTATGAACAATCTGCCGAGCGGTTATTTCCGCGACTTGCAGATTATCAAAGAAGTGTTCCTGCCGGCTTTCGACGAGTTGAAGGACTGTCTGAAGATGGCTTCGTACATCATGAACAAAATCAAGATTAACGAACATATTCTGGACGATGACAGGTATCTGTATATGTTCAGTGTGGAAGAGGTAAACCGTCTGGCTTCGGAGGGTATGCCGTTCCGCGATGCCTATAAGAAAGTAGGTCTGGACATTGAAGCCGGTAACTTTACTCACAACAAGGAGGTTCATCATACGCATGAAGGAAGTATCGGTAATCTGTGTAACGACCGCATCGAAGCTTTGATGCAGGAAGTGGTTTCTGGTTTCCATTTCGATAAGGTGGAAGCAGCAGAGCGTGCGCTTCTGGGACGTTAAAGTTCATTTTTTGAAAAGAAAACGGGTGAAATGTTTGGAAGCTATGCTAAAACTCCCTACATTTGCACCCGTAAACGCGGAAATAGCTCAGTTGGTAGAGCATAACCTTGCCAAGGTTAGGGTCGCGAGTTCGAGTCTCGTTTTCCGCTCTTCTTTGAAAGGCTGCTCGAATGGTGGAATCGGTAGACACGAGGGACTTAAAATCCCTTGGCCAGTAATGGCTGTGCGGGTTCAAGTCCCGCTTCGAGTACGATAGTAGATATATAACTCCTTGTAGGTTAAATACTTACAAGGAGTTTTTTATTGTTTTCGTAAATATAAGTATAGGCAAAGTCGTTTAATGGATTAACCATTTGAAAAGTTAGTGTCGGTTTGTACTTCTGATTGTCGGGTGGAGGTTGATATAGGAAGAAACATTCCGGTTGACTTGTTTATATATGTGTCGGCGGTAGAGTATTGGTCAGCGGTTCTGCCTTGATTCTTTTTATCAGAACTCCTTGATATTTCGGACTTAATTTCATCCATCCTTATGGAAATTTCAACGCTTTGTCTTATATTTGCAGATAAATATAAAAATTATTAATCATTAAATCTTCATTTACTTATGTTTAAAAATCATCCAAAAGGTTTGCTGGCTGCAGCAATATCTAACATGGGCGAACGTTTTGGCTATTACATCATGAATGCCGTGCTGGTATTGTTCCTCTGCTCCAAATTCGGTCTGAGCGATGAAACCAGTTCCATTATCTATTCGGTATTTTATTGCGGTATCTATGTATTGAGCCTGGTTGGGGGTATCATCGCCGACAAAACACAAAACTATAAGGCTACTATCATGTCTGGACTGATAGTGATGTCTTTGGGATATGTTATCCTTTCTGTTCCAGTATTGTCGACAGAATCCAACATCGGTTGGCTGTTGCCGTTGACTTGCCTTGCATTGTTCCTGATTGCTTTCGGTAACGGTCTGTTCAAAGGTAACCTGCAGGCTATTGTCGGCCAGATGTATGACAACTTCGAGAAAGAAGCTGCTGAGAAGGGACCTGAAGCTCTGAAGATTGCCAGAAGCCGCCGTGACTCTGGCTTCCAGATATTCTATGTATTCATTAATGTGGGTGGTCTGATTGCTCCGTTCATCGCTCCATTGTTGAGAGAATGGTGGCTGAAGGTTCATAACCTGGCTTATAATGCCGATCTTCCAGCTTTGTGTCATCAGTATCTGCAAGAAGGTGCAGGTATGGCAGCCGACAGTTTTAACAACATGTCTGAGCTGGTAGTCAAGGTAGGTGGTACCATGTCGGCCGATATGGCTCCGTTCTGTACGCAATATCTGGATGTATTCAATACGGGAATCCACTATTCTTTCATCGCTTCCGTATTGGCTATGCTGATTTCTTTGTTTATCTTCATTATTAACCGTAATATTTTCCCGACTCCGGGTAAGAAGACTGCAAAAGAAGTAGTCGATTATACGCCGGAAGAAAAAGCTGCGATGGCTAAGGAAATCAAGCAGCGTATGTATGCTTTGTTTGCAGTGTTGGCAATCGTTATCTTCTTCTGGTTCTCGTTCCATCAGAACGGTCAGTCACTTTCGTTGTTCGCCCGTGACTTTGTGGTAACAGAAAGTATCGCTCCTGAAATCTGGCAGGCTGTCAATCCGTTCTTTGTAATTGTACTGACTCCGATAATCATGTGGTTCTTCGGACTGTTTACCCGTCGTGGCAAGGAAATTTCTACACCTAGAAAGATTGCTATCGGTATGGCTGTAGCAGGTATCGCTTATTTGTTCCTGACTGTTTACTCAATTGCCATGGATTATCCTTCTGGTACAGAATTCAAGGCGATGGCCGATTCTGCCAAAGCAGGTATAAAAGCAGGTCCGTGGGTACTGATTGTCGTTTATTTCTTCCTGACAGTAGCCGAGCTGTTCATTTCTCCGTTGGGACTTTCATTTGTATCGAAGGTGGCTCCTAAGAATGTTCAGGGATTGTGTCAGGGTTTGTGGCTGGGTGCTACAGCTGTAGGTAACATTTTCCTGTGGATAGGCCCGTTGATGTATAACAAACTTCCTATTTGGGAATGCTGGACGGTATTCTTTGTAGTATGTCTTATTTCGATGGGAGTTATGCTGGGTATGGTGAAATGGCTGGAGCGTGTCGTTAATTGTTAAGCACTGAATGCTGCATCATATTGTTCAAGAGCCGACCGGTATACAGACCGGACGGCTCTTGACGTTTATATTGGGGCAGTTGTATTCTGCCAAAAAGAAAAGAGGCAGAGAAACCGTTCAGTTTCCTGCCTCTTTTACATATGGTTTAAAGGTTATTTACTAAATCAAGCTTGACGAGCAAGCAGTTTCTGGAGTTTGCTGTTCAATGCCTGACACATAGCACCGTTTCCCATAGCCTGATAACGCTTGATACGGTACTGTAACATCACGATTTCATTTACATTCTCTTTCATACTCATTTGCTTTTGTGCCTTCCGCGTTTCGGAAAGCTGTTCTACATCTATATTTCCTTATATCTGTATTATTAACGCTGCAAAGATACAAATTGTTTATGAAAAACATGTTTTAAAACATGAAAAATAGCGATTTCTCTATTTTTTTAACATGATTATGCCTTGTTTTGCTATTCAGACATTACAAAATCATGACAAGGCATCGGGCGAAGAAGGTCGGAGAAGCAAAATGAGGACAGTTGTCTGTAAAAGGATAGCCGGTTATTTCCTGAAGTTCATCTTTTATGGAATCAGTTTCTTTTTCATGAGGGTAGAGAGGGCAGGAAATTTTCAGGAAATATTATTTCAATGGGAAGTTGAAATAGATTGCTCCCCCAGTCTGGTATAAACGTTGAGGCCTGTTGGCAATACCTGTAGGTTAAGGTTTGCCGACAGGCCCTTATCTTTATGTCATTTCTCAGGCTGGTTGGATTTACGGTCGAAAAACGGATTCTTTGAAGAAGCACTTACCGGTATGGCATAAACACTTCGGCACCCTTTCAGAAAATCCAGACGCTGTGCTGCCAGTCCGGCGGAGAACATAACACGGGTATCTACCCGCATGTCTGCTGCTGTAGCGCAGGCTGATCCGATAGCGATACCTACATCGACCGAATTAATGGCACAGGGTACGCCTTCGGGTCTGGCCGTACAAGTAGGGAAACCGCAATGGCCACAGTTCAGTCCCTGTGCATGTTCATGGGTGCCGATAATGACTACACACTCGGCCTGTAGAATATTATTTGCATCCCGCAGGAAGAACTTCATGTCGGTTTCTTCGGCTATCTGTACCATTGTTTTCGAAAGCTGTTGCAGTTCGTCGCCTGTAATCAAGGCTACTTCGATGATGTCTACTCCCTTGCCTTTTGGAGCAGTGCGTGCCGCGGTCATCATTTGCCTGGCTATGCTGATGACATGTTCGTGGCGGCTGTCTCGTTCATTTTCTATCATGGCTGTTATGTTGTTTAGATTAATTAGATTTATTGTATAATCGTCGGTAAAACAAAAATAATGAATTCAAATGAGACGGAAAAGTATTTTAAGTACGGGCTGCAAGGAATCAGAATATTTGTAAGTCAGACGTATGTTTTATTTATCGGTTGTCTGTAGTCAAAAAAACGTTCCCATGTCCTGGTTGAAACATGAGAACGTTTTTGTGTTTACTTAGTCTGTGTGGTTGTATTTTACAGACCGTTTACTGAAGGAGCCAATGCATCCAGCATTGCGGAAAGGGTAAGAAGTGATGCGTTCCAGTTGATTGCAATTTCGTTGGTAGTATAGGACAGTTCCAAATCCAGGTATGCTTCATCGGGCGCACAGGTAAAAGCCTGTAGACCCATTTGTTGTTGTGGATTTGGGCCTCCTACCAGAAAACCGGGAATCGGATTGTCTATTCCGTCGGAAGCCGATAACCGGTGATGTGGGTGCATCGGACTTTTGAAACCGAATCCTGTTACGTAGCAGTAGCCCGTAGCATTCAAGCCTAGCAGATAGTTCATGTTTCGGTAAGCATTGTTCAGATAGATTCCTTTTTTGTCCAGCAGATAAGCGTGAACCAAAGAGATTCCTTGGCTGGCGCATTGGTCGGAGAGTGATCCCCAGAAAAAATCTTTGGTATGATGGCCATAAGGTGCATGGAAAGGAGTGGAGCCTGCATCTTGGACGAGGGAGTCGGCCAGATGAATCAGGCTGTTTTTCAGTTCTGGCAAGAACTTTTGCCCGGCTTCCTGTTTTTGAGTGGATGCCTGCATCCAGGAAAATACTCCAAGTGCTGACAGATTTCCCCAAACGGGCAGCATATAGCGATGTGGGGCATATCTTTCTGCATCCTGGAGATACGTCGGATTTCCGGTACTCAGGTATAGTTCTGTAGCGGCCCAGAAAAACTCGTCCTGAGTATCCCGGTCTCCGTATTCACCGGTAGAGATGGCCGGTTGGAACTGATGGTTCAGCTGTTGCTGGTCATAATAGGCGTCCGGGTGCGCTGTCGCCCAAGTGTAGGCTTTTTGAGCTGCCTGGATGGCTTTCTTGCTGAAACCTTGGAAATGATTGTCATAAGGAGAGAATAGGCGCGAAGCCTGTGCCATGACAGCTGCAAAATCGAGGGCGGCAGTGACTGATTTCTGGACGACATAGCGTGGCTGTTTGCAGTCTTCCGGACGGATAAATCCTTCAAAGTTGGGAGTCGTCAGTTTGTGGTATACACCACCGTCTGTCGGGTCTTGCATGCAGAGCATCCAGCCCAGATTGTAATAAGCTTCGTCCAATAAATCGGGTATACCGTTTCCGCTTTCGGGTATGTTGCTTTCCAGTTTTGCGAAGTATTCAGGGAATGCTTGGTAGGCAGAGAGCATCAGTCCGATTGTAAAGGCGGAATTGACGATGTATTTATTATAATCGCCGGCATCATACCATCCTCCGGGTGCAGATATGAGGGTTCCGGCAGGACGACCGGATGAGGCCGCATTGGCGTGGATGATGACCTGATTGTCCGGATGTCCGGTGGGTCTGGACCATACTCCGGCATAGATTTCTTTTATGGGTAAGCTACAGCGTTGATAATAGAAAGCTTTCAGGGCTGCCCGGCTGAGTGGAAGCAAAGCCTGGTTGTCAATACTGAACGGAACGGTGTATTTCCCGTCGATAGTAAGCCGGTAATTCCCGGGAGTTGTCAGAGAACTGAAATCGAGGACTGTACGGACCTTATCCGACCATTCGGAAGAAGCAGAATATAAAGGTTTCCCGGAAACAACAGTCTGTCCTGTGGATTCATCGATGACTGTAAACGTCTTTATATTTTTACAGTCAGTTACCGCAATTTTCTCTTGGTTTGGGTAATAACCCACCTGATTGATGCGGATGGTATCATTGGCAGCAATGGCTGTCAGTGGAGTTGCCAGAAGGAATAGTCTGGCCAATTGTCTGAAGCGTATAAATGTTTTTGGTTTCATATGTTTATCTTTAAGTGATAACTAGCCGGTTTGAATGAAGCGGAAGGAAGTGATATAGGTCCTTTTGTGTCTGTAAAAATATAGATTCCGGATGGCTTTAAAGGGTATGATTTGTTTTCAAGTTATTCAAACTATGTATTTATGTGTTCCTGAAGTGAGATAATACTGTATTTTACATCGAATTTCATACCTTTGCACAACTTAATTGAATACGGTCGGTTGTTTCCTGGAATAGGGGTAATCATCGTATATTTATAACACAAAGATATGATAAGTACTATGAATCGTCTGAAAGGTTTCTTTTATGGAATCATTACGTCTGTTACATTCGGCCTGATTCCGTTGTTTACATTGCCGTTGATGCAGCAGGGAATGAAGTTCGACTCTATCCTGTTTTATCGGTTTGTGCTGGCTACCATTGCATTGGGGGTCATGATGTTGGTTAAGAAAGAATCGTTCCGGGTATCGTGGAAAGATGTACCTTTGTTTATTCTGTTGGCTTTCTTTTATACGGCTTCTGCCATGTTCCTGTTCTGGGGCTATGATTTTATGGGAGCTGGAGTGGCCACTACCATTCATTTTACTTATCCGGTCTTTGTCACATTGTTGATGCTGGTCTTGTTCCGTGAGAAGGCTTCTTGGGTTACCTGGTTGGCTATTGCGCTGGCTGTTTGTGGGGTTAGCCGGTTATCAATGGAAGGGTCAGACCTGACACTGGATTTTGTAGGGGTCGGTATCGTATTGTTGTCGGCTGTCGGATATGCCAGTTACATTGTTGTAGTGAATAAGTCACGGTTGAAGGAGATGGATAGTCGTAAGTTGGCTTTTTATGTATTCATCTTTACTACATTAATGTTTGGGGGTAAGCTGCTGGTGGGAGGAGGCTTACAACCTGTGCCTGATACCTGGGCCTGGGGAAATCTCCTATTGTTGGCTGTATTGCCCACCGTAATATCGAACATTACTCTGCTGTTGGCTGTACGGTATATTGGAGGTACATTAACTTCCATTTTGGGAGCCATGGAACCAGTGACAGCTGTATGTATCGGTGCCTTTGTGTTCGGTGAACGGTTTACTGCTCAGGAAGGAGTTGGCATTGTACTGATTCTGATAGCTGTTACTATGATTATCCTGACAGGAACTATCCGACGTACGTTATCATCGTTTGTGCGGAAGATTCGTCCGCGTCATGCGTAGAAACTATATTCTTTTTTATAGCTTTGTAGTTGAATCAGTATTATTCTCTCTATGGAACAGCGTATCAGAACAGTCGTAATAGGGGCAGGATATCGGGGAAAATATCTGCTCCGGTTGTTGCAGGCTATTCCTGCCTATGAAATTCTGGCTGTGGCAGACCCGGAACCAGCTGCACCGGAAGACTTCTCGTGTCCGTTGTATGCGCAGGGAGTTTTCGATTATAGGAGGATGATTGTCGAATGTCGGCCGGAGCTTGTTTTTATTGCTTCGCCATGGCGCTTTCATGTGGAGCAGGGGTTGTATGCGCTACAGCAAGGATGCCATATCGCATTGGAAATCCGTGGCGGTCTGGTTCAAGACGAATATCGTCCGTTGCTGGAGGAATCCCAGAAACGTCATTTGTGTGTCTATCCGCTGGAAAATACCCTCTTTTTGCGGGAGAACATGGCGATAGCCCGTCTGGTTCATGCTGGTGTATTGGGAGAACTGATTGCCATGCGAGGCGGTTATCGGCATGATTTACGCGATATGTTGGTAGATTCTTCAGGGGGTATCGGCAATCCGGACAAACCTGAAGGTATCTGGCGTAGTCAGTTCTATCTGACTGAGAACGGTGATTTGTATCCTACACATGGGTTAGCTCCGCTGTGCCTGGCTGCGGGAGTTCCAAAGACTGACCCGATAACGGAATTGACAGCTTTTGCTTCGCGGGCCTGCGGGTTGAATGCATTTGTCCGCCAACGAGGTGGAGAAGGGACCTATGATGTTACTATGGGAGATATTGTCATTACTCAGATGAGAACCCGTAAGGGAATTCTGATAACCTTGACTCACGATACGACATTACCTCGTCCGAGAAGTCTGGATTTTGAATTGCAAGGAACACGGGGCATTTGGCAAGGTGAACATCGGCGCATCTATATTGAAGGTCGGTCTCCACACGAGGTTTGGGAAGATGATGAGGCGTATATAGCCGAATACGAAGCCCCCTGCTGGAAAGAGTGGGGCAAAGAGGCTTTACGTTGCGATGCTCATCATCAAGGCATGGATTATATTATGCTTCAGCAGGTGGTAGCCGACCGTTCAGGAAAAGAAGTTTATCCGGTAGGATTGGAAGACTTGATGTTGTGGACTTCTGTCACTTTATATTCCAAACAATCCATTGCGGAGAGACGTACTTTGTTGTTATCTGCAGCAAAGGTATTATAATCTTTCCCGATTCCTCCATCCGTATACCAGAAAACGGATGCCGGTCCCTATCAGCGCCAGGGAGAGTCCGGTGTAGAATACAGCAATGAAGGATTCCGGCAGGAGTTGAAAGTTACGTATTATTATGCCGAAAAAAATCATGAAAGCCATAATGAACCATCCTTTGACATCGAAAAAAGCAAAAGGACAGTTCTTGTTTTCTTTTTTGGAAATTCGGTTGGTATGTTTTCGGTAAAGTCTGTGAAAGATGATTCCGAAGAAAAGCAGGAATATCAGAGTTGCTTCACAGACTTTGAATAGCCAATAAACTTTATCATGAAACCAGCAGATTACTCCGATGCGTAAAATATTGGCTCCAGCAATCAGCCATACGATGCCGGCGGTAATCAACAAGGTTTTTCTGGAAACTCCGTATTTCATAAAAGGTAGTTCATGGAAGAGGTTGCGGCCTGCAGATTTTTAGTTAGTTTCTAGATACAAAAAAAGCCCGCATTTAACGGACTTTTCTGCTCTTCAGGTTGGACTTGAACCAACGACCCTCTGATTAACAGTCAGATGCTCTAACCGACTGAGCTACTGAAGAATGATAAGAATATGAGCTTTTAAAAAAGATGCTCTTCAGGTTGGACTTGAACCAACGACCCTCTGATTAACAGTCAGATGCTCTAACCGACTGAGCTACTGAAGAATATCACAATTGAGCTTTTAGCTCTTCAGGTTGGACTTGAACCAACGACCCTCTGATTAACAGTCAGATGCTCTAACCGACTGAGCTACTGAAGAAGGTTTTTCTCAATTGCGATGCAAAGGTAGCAGGTTATTTTGAATTATGCAATATCTTTGCAAAAAAAATGTGGTAGAATTGATAAATTTATTGGAATCGGACTTTATTTGGGTAAAAGAATTGGCTCTATAAGGCTTCACTTGTAGGGCTTTGGGGCGAAATTAAGTTAAATATTATTCTGGTTCTGTGTGTATAATCGGAATAATATGTTTCTTTGTAACCTTAAATGATAAGAAATAGAAAGAATATGAGATATATGAATGTTAAGAAATCATTGTTGGGGACATTTGTACTGTTAATGGGATTGGGATTCTCCAGTTTTACAGACGATGACCGTAATTTTCAGATATCCAAGAATCTGGATTTGCTGAATGCCATTTTCAAGGAATTGGATATGTTTTATGTAGATTCTCTTGATGTGGAAAAGACTATTCAATTGGGCGTAAACGGTATGCTTTCGTCTACTGATCCATATACGGAATATTATCCTGAAGAAGAGGAAAGTACTTTGAAGGAAATGACTACGGGGAAGTATGGTGGTATTGGTGCTGCCATTCGTTATTACGAGGCGAAAGACCGTATTGCCATTATTGAACCGACAGAAGGGATGCCAGCTGCCGAAGCCGGTGTGAAGGCGGGGGATATTATTTTGTCTGTAGGAGGAAAAGAAATGGTTCGAGGCGATATGAAGCCACAGGATTTTTCTTCGAAAGTGAGCGAAGCCCTGCGTGGCGAACCTGGAACTTCGTTTGTACTGAAAGTACTTCGCCCGTTAAAGAATGACAGTACGGTGATGGAGTTTAAAATCACCCGTAAAAGTATCCGTACCAATCCGATTCCTTATTATGGAATGGTGCGTGACAGTATCGGTTATCTTACATTAACAGGTTTTACCGAAAATTGTGCTAAAGATTTCAAGAAGGCACTTATCGGTCTGAAACAGCAGGGAGCTAAATCATTGATTGTGGATTTACGTGATAACGGAGGAGGTTCATTGACGGAAGCTATCGATATTGTGAACTATTTTGTCCCGAAGAACCAAGAAATCCTGGTAACCAAGGGTAAACTGAAACAGGCACAGAATTCTTATAAGACACAGAATGAACCGTTGGATGAGCGGATTCCATTGGTTGTGTTGGTAAACGGCTCTTCGGCTTCAGCTTCAGAGATTGTCAGCGGTTCTTTGCAGGATTTGGATAGGGCGGTTATCATTGGTTCGCGTACCTTTGGAAAAGGATTGGTACAAACCATCCGTCCGTTGCCTTATAACGCGACTTTGAAAGTCACTACTTCGAAATATTACATCCCGAGTGGACGATGTATTCAGGCTATCGATTATGCCAAGAAAAATGCTGACGGCTCAGTGGCCCGTATCCCGGACAGCCTGACTACCGTATTTCATACGGCAGCGGGACGTGAGGTACGCGATGGCGGAGGCATTCGTCCGGATATTGAAGTGAAGGGAGACAAGATTCCGAATATCATCTTTTATCTCATGAATGATGATTTGATTTTTGATTATGCTACACAGTATTGTCTGGATCATCCAGCTTTGTCATCTATTGATGATCTGAAAATCACGGATGCTGATTATGAATCTTTCAAGAAGCTAGTGAAATCGCGGAATTTCACATATGACCGCCAGAGTGAGAAGATGCTGAAGACCTTGAAAGAAATTGCCGAATTCGAAGGATATATGGAAGGGGCTTCCGAAGAGTTCAAGGCCTTGGAAAAGAAATTGAGCCATAATCTGGATAGGGATTTGGATTATTTTTCCAAGCAGATTAAATCTTATCTGGCAGAAGAAATTGCAACCCGTTATTTCTATCAGCGGGGTAGGGCGATGGAACGGTTGAAAGAGGATGAAGATTTAGAGAAGGCTATTGAAATTCTCAAGGATTCGGTTCGTTACCAACAGATTCTTTCGGCTCCTGAGGTAAAGGCTACCGACGAAGTGGCCGCAGCAGTTCTGTCGGGAACAAAGCGTTGAGAGACACATATAATAAAAAACAAGCAAGGAGGCCCAACGGACCTCCTTTGCTTGTTTGATGGTGTAGTGTTATACTTGTTCATGATAATCACCGTTGGCTTTAATCAGTTCAATCAGTTTCTCTACAGCCTGTTCTTCCGGGATGTTTTTCTCGATACATTCCTTTTTCTTATACAGGCTGATTTTGCCTCGTCCGGCGCCTACGTAACCGTAATCAGCGTCAGCCATCTCGCCGGGACCATTTACGATACATCCCATGATACCGATTTTCAGTCCTTTCAGGTGAGCAGTTGCAGCTTTGATGCGGGCGATGGTGGATTCCAGATTGTACAATGTGCGTCCGCAACCAGGACAGGAGATGTATTCGGTTTTGGAGGTGCGGATTCGTCCGGCCTGCAGAATACCGAATGCAGTTTCGTCGACTTTTTGTTCAGGAATGGCATTACCATGGTTGAACAAGAGGATACCGTCGCAAAAGCCATCGAAAATCAAGGCTCCCATGTCGGCAGCTGATTTTATCTGTAAGTCTTCGGTTTGTTTTTCCTGGTAAAACTGGAAAAAAACAAGCGGATTCTGAAGGCCTTGCGTCATAAGCTGATGGGCAATACCTCGGAATTCACCCAGACGATTCGGATGATTGCTTTGTACGATGAGTACTACTTCCGGATGAAGTTTCAGGCAGGCCTGTGTTTCCTCGTTCAGTCCCATGTAAGTCATGAACAGGAATTTCATCGGTGCGGGACAATGGTGGAGTTCCATCATTTGCTGGAAGTTGAATGCCGGATATGTTCCCGGAGTACTGTCCCAACAGTTGGCATCGAGGATGTAGCCGATATCTTCCCGTCGGTTTTCCGGAAGTTTTTGTCCACAATAGATGTAATCAGGTTTGAACTGTTCGCTGACTTCCATGTTTCCTTCCAAACGGGCCGAAATGACTACCGGCAGGTTATTACCTCCTATATTGCCGACTGCCTGTGTTATGCGGCGAGACGGGTTAGTATAATTGAATTCCGGCGCTTCTGCTCCGGGGATATACGGATGGTTTTCCCGTTGGATAATATAGTCTACGAGTTTGCGGGCGACAGGAATTTCTGCTTCGGGAGCTTCGCTCAAGGAAACCCGGATAGTGTCACCTAATCCATCAGACAATAGTGCTCCGATGCCTAAGGCCGATTTGATACGGCCGTCTTCGCCGTCGCCGGCTTCTGTTACACCCAAGTGCAGAGGAAAGCTCATTCCTTCCTTATCCATCTGTTCTACCAATAAGCGTACACTCTTAACCATGACTACGGTATTGGAGGCTTTGATGGAAATGACTACGTTCCAGAAGTTCTCGGATACACAGATACGCAGGAATTCCATACACGATTCTACAATACCTTCCGGAGTATCGCCGTAGCGTGACATGATACGGTCGGACAATGAGCCGTGGTTTACACCGATGCGGATAGCAGTATGATTTTCTTTACAGATATTCAGGAATGGGATGAAGCGTTTTCGGATTTTTTCAATTTCTTGAGCATATTCTTCATCTGTGTATTCCAGCTTCTTGAATGTACGGGCTGCATCTACATAGTTGCCTGGGTTGATACGGACTTTTTCGGCATATAGGGCCGCTACATCAGCTACGTTCGGGTTGAAATGTACATCGGCTACCAATGGAGTCTGATACCCTTGTGACCGCAGTCCGATGTTGATATTTTTCAGATTCTCGGCTTCGCGTACCCCTTGGGTCGTTAGCCGTACGTATTCTCCTCCGGCATCAATAATACGCTTGGCCTGTTCGATACAAGCCTCGGTGTCCATAGTCACCGTATTGGTCATACTCTGAATCCGGATAGGATAAGCGCCACCCATAGGAGTGGCGCCTACAAATACCTCATTCGCCTGACGGCGGGAATAATTGAAGTAATCCATTAATTTGTCTTATAAGCGAATTTGACTTCTTTCAGTTCTTCGTTTGCTTTCACAATCTTGTTCTTCAGGCTTTCTTTGTAGTCAGCAAATTTCTGTGCCAAGGTTGTATCTGACAACGCCAACATCTGTACAGCCAGAATGGCGGCATTCATGGCACCGTTGATAGCTACAGTTGCTACTGGAATACCGGGAGGCATCTGGATGATGGAATAGAGAGCGTCTACACCATCGAGAACTGAACCTTTTACCGGAACGCCGATAACCGGCAGTGTAGTATTGGCTGCAATCACTCCCGGAAGGGCAGCGGCCATACCGGCAGCTGCAATAATGACTTTGATGCCACGTCCGGCAGCTTCTTTGGCGAATTTTTCCACTTCAGCAGGGGTACGGTGAGCCGAAAGTGCATTCATTTCAAACGGAACTTGCATTTCGTCGAGCAGTTTGGCCGCCTTTTCCATCACTGGAAGGTCGGAAGTACTGCCCATAATGATACTTACAACTGGTTTCATGTATTCTGTCTTTTTTAGTAATTGGTCTTTATTCGTTGATGGTTTGTCTGTAAGCGTCAGCATCCATCAACTCGTCCATTTCGGTGGTATCTGTCGGCTTAATGCGGATAATCCAACCTTTGCCGTACGGGTCTTGGTTCACCAGTTCCGGATGTTCTTCCAGTTCCGGGTTGACTTCCACTATCTCTCCGCCAATGGGAAGAAACAAGTCGGAAACCGTTTTCACAACTTCGATAGAACCGAATGTTTCACCTTTTTCAAGTGTTTCTCCTTCAGTGGGAACATCTACGAAAACAATGTCGCCCAGCTGTTCTTGTGCATAATCGGTAATACCTACAAAAGCTTCTTCACCTTCCAGCCGAATCCATTCGTGTTCGCTGGTATACTTTACGTTAGTCGGGAAATTCATAATGTTTTTTATTTTTGAGGTTATCTTCTTCAAATAAACAAAATTCCAGTGACACCGCAAAATAAACCGACCAAAAAGCCACCTAATACTTCGTTCAAGGTGTGTTGGCGGACGATGATGCGGGCAGAACCCAGGCATCCGGACAGTAGGATAAAAAAACAGAGCCACCATACAGGATTGAACTGGAAGATGAAACTGTAAGACAACAGCCCTCCCACCATCAGGCCGCTACTGGCCATGTGAGTACTGATTTTCCATTTCAGATTGACAAATGTGCAGATGACCATACAGATAAGTACAGCCAGAATAATACCTGCCAGATAGTGGGGCATGTGTATACGGTACATGGTAATCAGGCAGGCCATATAACTCAGAATGGTCAATCCGTAGGGTATAAACCGTTTTTCCCGCTCTCCTAATTCACGGATTCCCCAGCCATTGATTTTCTGGAACAGGTAAATCCCCAGCATTGGCATCAGAATGGTGAAACAATATACCAAAGCCAATACTGTTACTTTATACGCTAACGGCATGATACGGAGGTAGGTAAAGAACAATATCAAAAAGAAAGCGACAAAAGGTACCATGAACGGTGTGAATATAGCTGATATAATCCGTGCTCCCAGATAAAGTGTATCTTTTTGGGGGATATCAGCGCTTTGTTTCCGTTCATGGAAAGTCAACTGGTCTGGAATGTTTGTATCTCCTGTCATATTATCTTCTTAATCGGGCTACCGGTATATTGAGTTGTTGGCGGTACTTGGCTACAGTACGTCGGGCAATAGGATATCCTTTCGCTTTCAGTATGTCAGCCAGTTCGTCGTCGGTATACGGTTTTTCTTTGTCTTCTTTATCAATGCATTCCTGTAAAATGCGTTTAATTTCACGGATGGACAGTTCCTCACCGCTTTCAGTTGTATAACCATCACTGAAGAAGAATTTCAGTGAATAAATGCCATAGTTGGTCTGTACGTATTTGCTGTTACTGACACGGGAAACAGTGGATATATCCAATTTGGCCCGTTCCGCTACATCTTTCAGGATCATGGGACGTAACAATGACTCATCGCCTTCCAGGAAAAAAGGACGTTGCAAATCAATAATAGCCTGCATGGTATTGAGCAGGGTTTGTTGTCTTTGCTTAACCGCATTGATGAATCCTTGGGCAGCGTCCACTTTCTGCTTCAGGAACATCAGGGCATCCTTCGATTCTTTGCTTTGGTTAGCTTTATTTCGAGTATGTTCATCCAATAGCTCGGTAAATTCCTTGCTAAGCCGAAGTTCAGGAACATTCCGGTTATTGAGACTTAAATGTATGGTACCATCCTCTTCTGTTTCTACTAAAAAATCAGGGGTAATGTGTTGGAGATTCTTTCCGATAGTTTCTCCCAGTGAACTTCCCGGACGTGGATTCAATTTAGTCAGTTCGGCTGTAGCCTCATTGTATTGCTGTTCGGTTATTCCCAGTTTTTGAAGAATTTTTTCCTTGTTCTTTTTGGTGAACTCATCGCAACATTTACTGATGATGTCATACTCTATTTGTTTGAGAGGCGAGTCCTCTTTTCTTTGGATTTGTAACAAGAGGCATTCCTGCAGGCTGCGGGCACCGATTCCTGCAGGGTCAAAATCCTGTATGATAGACAGAACATGTTCCAATTGTTCTTGAGTGGTATAAACACCTTGGTAAATAGCCAGTTCATCGACTATTGCATCCAAACCTTTCCGGAGTAGTCCATCATCATCCAATGAGCCAATCAGATATTCTCCCAGTTGTTTTTCTTCAGTGGTCAGTTCCTGCATGTCCAGTTGTTCTTTCAATGTTTCATAAAAAGAGACACTGTCTGAAAACGGAATTTCTTCAGGAGTATCTTCGCGTGACCGGTTATTTTCCTGTAGTTTGTAATCTGGAATATCATCTTCTGTGCGATAATCTCCTAAAGAGATGTCTTCGGCAGATGTCGTATCCGGTTCTCCATCCTCATTGGTACTATACTCATCGGCATTTCCATCTGGTTCTTCTGATGGTTCCTTGCCTTCTTCCAAAGCAGGATTATCCAGCAATTCTGCGTGAATACGTTCTTCCAGTTCGATGGTAGGTAATTCCAACAGTTTGACTATCAGAATCTGTTGTGGTGACAGTGTCTGGACTTGTTGCTGGGCCTGAGTTTGTACCTGACGTGAGTTTTGTGCCATAAATGATAGTTATGTCTAAATAATCTGTTGCAAAAATAGCTATTTTGTATATAACCTTAGATTTTATCCGTTAAATTATTTCATTTAGTATACAAAACTACTTCCTCCCAAGAATTCTCGTAATAGAGAGGTCGGAGGCAATTCTTCATCCTGTACTGAAACAAAATGTGATAAGAAACGTAGCAATCGATGTGCTTCTGAATAAGCAGGGTTATTGTTGGGAACTCTTCGTAGTACGGGTTCTACATGGTCCTTCAGGACTGCCAGTTCAAATATTAAAGCAGAGTTGAACATGGCATCGGCATATTCCTGGTAAGGGAATATCCATTTTTCTTCTCCTGCACGTACACTGGGCCAACGGTTAATGGTTGCTTCGGCAGAGTGACTGCGGTATTTATAGTCACGGATAATACGGCGGAGCAGACGATTGTCGGTGGTAGGGATGTAGTTATGATTATCCAGCAGAATAGTTGTCAGGGCAGATACATAAATTTTATACTTATTGGCAGCCGGAATATTCGGTGTCAGTGCCGGATTCAAGGCATGGATGCCTTCTAATACCAGAATCATGTTGTCATCGATACGTAACTTTTTTCCGCTGGATTCCCGTTTACCTGTATTGAAATTAAAACGGGGAAGTTCAACTTCTTCTCCGGCTAATAATGCTTTCAGCTGTGCTTCGAAGAATGGCAGGTCGAGGGCATAGAGCGATTCGAAGTCATGCTGACCATTCTCGTCCAGCGGTGTATCTTCTCGGTTGACGAAGTAATCATCCAGTGAGATAGGGTAAGGACGGAGTCCGTTTGTCATGAGCTGGATGCTCAGCCGTTTGCTGAATGTCGTTTTCCCGGATGAAGACGGACCTGAAATCAAGACCAGTTTTACCCGTTGTCCGTTTTCATTGCGGTTGGTTATCTCATCAGCTATGCGGACAATCTTCTTTTCCTGTAGAGCTTCCGAAACATTGATGAGGTCGGTTGCCATACCTTGGTTGCAAGCCTGGTTTAAATCTCCTACAGTGCTGATGCCTAGGATTTCGTTCCAACGGTGGTATTCCTGGAATACATCCAGCATCTTTTCCTGTTTGACGACTTCCTCCAGTTTGTCAGGATTCTTCCGGTTGGGGATACGTAATAGGAGACCGTCATAATACTTCACGATATCGAACAGGCGAATATATCCGGTACTGGGTACCAGGCTACCATAATAGCTGTCGATAGTATCACCCAATTGTTGGTAGCAGGAATACAGTTGTCCTGAGGTTTCCAGCAGCTTGACTTTGTCGTCCATTCCCCGCTCTTTGAATACTTGAATGATTTCGTCAGTATGTTTTTCATGGCGGATGAAAGGCATGTCGGCCTTGATGATTTCCTGCATTCGCTGTTTGATACGGATGACATCGTCCAGTCCGATAGTACGGTCAATACAGAGTTTACAGAAATAACCTTTTGATACCGGATGTTCCAATACAATGCTTCCGTTAGGATAAAGTTCTTCTACTGCTTTAGTCAAGATAAAGCAAAGTGAACGTACATAGGTACGCATACCTGAAGCACTGGTAATATCAAGGAATTCTACATCTTTGTTGTAGTAAACTTTAAAATTCAAGTCTTCTACCTTGTTGTTTACTCGGGCGCTTACTGGTCCATACGGCATATTCAGGTCAAAACCTTGGTAAATTTCAAAAAGTGAAGTTCCTTCTTCAAATTCTTTTGATAAATTTTTATTTTTGCAATATATTTGTAGCATAAACGTAATAGTTATTACTGAAAGAATTATTTGGCAGTTAATTTACTGATTAAACAGTGAATTGCCTATTTCCAACCTAATTAATTAAAGATGGAGTATTCTTTTTATGATTTTTTAAAGCTGCTGGGTTCACTGGCGCTTTTCCTTTACGGTATGAAAATCATGAGTGAAGGATTGCAAAAGTTTGCAGGCGACAGGCTGCGTAGTATTTTAACCGCTATGACTACCAACCGAGTCACCGGAGTCCTTACCGGTATGCTGATTACCGCTTTGATTCAATCTTCTTCGGCAACCACTGTTATGGTGGTAAGTTTTGTGAATGCCGGACTGTTGGATTTGGCACAGTCTATCGGAGTAATTATGGGAGCCAATATCGGTACCACCGTGACGGCCTGGATTATTTCTGCCCTTGGCTTTAAGGTGGATGTCTCTGCATTCTCTTTGCCGCTTCTTGCTATTGGAATTCCATTGCTTTTTTCTGCCAAAAGTACTCGTAAGTCGGTCGGTGAATTCATTTTCGGTTTTGCTTTCCTGTTTATGGGGTTGAATCTGTTGAAAGTAAACGCTCCGGACCTGAGTGAGAATCCGGATATGCTGGCTTTTGTACAGAACTATACGGATATGGGCTTTCTTTCAGTTTTGCTGTTTGTCTTGATTGGTACGGTGCTGACCATGATTGTACAGGCTTCAGCTGCTACCATGGCTATTACTTTGATTATGTGTGCCAATGGCTGGATTAGTTTTGAACTGGGTGCGGCTTTGGTATTGGGTGAAAATATCGGTACTACCATTACTGCCAATTTAGCCGCACTTACTGCAAATACACAGGCACGTCGGGCAGCAATGGCTCATTTGATGTTCAATGTTTTCGGAGTGGTCTGGGTCTTATTACTGTTCAAACCTTTCTTAGGTGTTGTAGATTGGATTATTTCGGATGTGATGAATGTCAGTGAGGCAGAAGGAGTTGCAGTATCTTTCAAGCTTTCAGCTTTCCATACCTGTTTTAATGTATGTAATGTATTGATACTTATCTGGTTTGTTCATTTTATCGAAGAAACTGTATGTAAGATTATTCCGCAGAAGGAACAGGAGGAAGAATATCGCTTGCAGTTCATCAATGGCGGTCTGCTGTCTACAGCCGAACTTTCTATTCTGCAGGCACGGAAAGAAATCAATCTGTTTGCCGAACGCATCCAGCGTATGTTCCGGATGGTGAGAGATTTGTTACATACTGAGAATGAGAATGACTTCAACAAACTGTTCAGCCGGATTGAGAAGTATGAAAATATCAGTGATAATATGGAAATAGAGATTGCCAATTATCTGAATAAGGTATCTGAGGGACGTCTGAGTTCTGAAAGTAAGTTGCAGATTCAGGAAATGCTCCGCGAGGTGACAGAAATAGAAAGTATAGGTGATAGCTGTTATAATCTGGCTCGTACTATCAATCACAAACGTTCGGGAGGCATCGACTTCACAGAGAGTCAGTATGAACATATTCATCAGATGTTCCGTCTTACGGATAATGCGCTGTCACAGATGATTGAGCTGGTAGAGGATGTACATCATCAGGTAGATATCAACAAGTCTTTCAACATCGAAACAGAAATCAATAATTATCGGAATCAGTTGAAGAACCAGAATATTGTCGATGTCAATAACAAGGCATACGATTATCAGATGGGTGTTCGTTACATGGACTTGATTGGAGAATGTGAGAAATTAGGTGATTATGTAGTGAATGTTGTAGAAGCCCATCGGGATGTGAAGAACAAGAAGGCTTCCTGATAAGCAACTTTTATCATGAATAGTAAAAG
>UMHI01071210.1_pt1 | contig 56508 bp, 52 predicted proteins | sample 1965481 | NCBI WGS metagenome assembly UMHI01 (sample SAMEA4836093, study PRJEB28245) | human gut metagenome | biome: gut microbiome; material: fecal sample | place: Denmark | collected 2008 | reverse complement strand
CCTCGAGCATGAAGCCCATGGCCTTGCAGCTGCGGAAGCCGCCCGAAGAGCCGCGGATGACCTTGGCGATCTTCTTGGCGATCTCAACATCAGAGGTCTCGAGGTTGCAGTTGAACGCGACCAGCGGCATACGGGCGCCGATGGCGGTGATGCCGGCGGTGGGGTGGATCTTGCGCTCGCCGTAGTCGGGAGCCCAGTCGGGCTGCAGGAGCTTCTCGGGCATGCCCTCGAACTCGCCCTTGCGGCAGGTGGCGAGATTGCGGCGCTCGGGACGGGTGGCGCTGTCCTCATACAGGAAGGAGGGGACCTTCAGCTCGTCCCAGATACGCTGGGCAACGCGCTTGGACATCTCGACAGCTTCCTCAACGGTCACGTCCATCTGGGGAACGAAGGGGATAACGTCGGTAGCGCCCATGCGCTTGTGCTCGCCGTGATGCTTGTTCATGTCGATGCGCTCGGTGGCGACCTTCGTCAGCTGGAAGGCGACCTCCTCGATGGCCTCGGGAGAGCCGATGAGGGTGAAGACGCAGCGGTTGTGGTTGCCGTCGGTCTGGGCGTCAAACAGGGTGCAGCCGGGAACGCTCTTGGCGGTCTCGACGAGGGCGTTATAGGTGGCCTCGTCCTTTTCCTTGGAGCAGCTGAAATTGGGGATGCATTCGATCAACTTTGCCATGGTTGTTTTCCTCCGTCAATTTATTTTGTATCGTCATTTTGCTCAGACAGGCGCGCTGCGCCCGTCCATTTTTGTTCAGCGTTGCCATTATATCGCGGCCCAACGGGGGAGTAAACAGGTTTTCTTTCTCTTTTTTCAACGGCGGCTTAATTTTTTTAAGTCATCTTCTCCTCGACGAAGCGCTGCACACACGGGGCGCTGAGCACCGCGCTGTTCCATGCCAAAACGGCATACGAGCGGATCGGCAGACCGCGCACAGGCTTTGCCTTTAAAGGTGCGCCCGGATGCGTGCTGAGGATGGACTTTGGCAGAAAGCTGATGCCAAAGCCCGAGAGCACCATCTGCATCGCCATGGGCGTATCGTAGCAGTGGCAGGTCACATTCGGCGTAAAGCCGCTGCGCTGGCACTCCTGCACCAAAAAGTCGTTGTAGCTCCACAGGTCGTCCGAGCGCAGAAGGCACATCGGCACACCCTCGAGCCGCTCGATGGGCACCTCGTTCAGTTCTGGCGCGGGGTCCAGATCCTCGCGCATGATGAGCTCGAGCTTATCCTCGCCCAGAATGCGCTCCTGCAATCCGCTCGGCTCGCGCGCGGCGGTGCGCAGGAACAGCGCATGCAGCTCGCCGCGGTTGAGCGATTCAATGAGCTCCTGCGGCGAGCCCACACGGATGAAGAGCTCCACCTGCGGATAGCGGCTGTGATATTCGTTTATATAATGTAACGCGTACGACATCGCCGAGTAGATGACGCCGAGCTTTATGCGCCCGCTCATGCCCGTCCCCACGCTGCGCACGCTGTCCTCCACGCGGCGGATGTCCTGAAAGATCTGCTGCGTCTGCTGATACAGGCTTTGTCCCGCGTCGGTGAGGGACATGCCCTTGCTGCCGCGCAGGAAGAGCTGCACGCCGAGCTCTTCCTCGAGCTGCGCGATCTGGCGCGAGATCGGCGGCTGCGCCACGTGCAGCTCGCGCGCCGCGGCGGAGATGCTTTTCTCCTCCGCCACCGCACAGAAGTATTCCAGCTGTCTGATCTTCATCGCTTGTCCTCCATGTCATACTTTTGCGGTATGGTATGCAGATAAATTAAGTACTTTTCATTATAGCACATCTTTGTTATAATGCAAGTTGTAAAGAAAAGTGAGAATTCCGTTTTCATTTTTATTGGTTTTTACAGAAATATTTTTATGAAAGTGAGGAACCCACCATGATCAATCTTGCAGACGATGCGATGACGATCAAGCTGGACTACGAGCTTCCTGAGTACCCGAAGTTCGAAGAGGGCTACCGTCGCGCACCCCGCCGCGAATCCCACCTGACCGAGGCCGATAAGGCGCTCGCCATCAAGAACGCTCTGCGTTACATCCACCCCGACCATCATGAGCAGATGGCCAAGGAGTTTGCGCAGGAGCTCGAAGAGCACGGCCGTATCTATGGCTACCGCTTCCGTCCCGAGGGCAAGCTCTACGGCAAGCCCATCGACGAATACAAGGGCAAGTGCATCGAGGGCAAGGCCATTCAGGTCATGATCGACAACAACCTCGACTTCGATATCGCTCTCTATCCCTATGAGCTCGTCACCTACGGTGAGACCGGCCAGGTCTGCCAGAACTGGATGCAGTACCGTCTGATCAAGAAGTACCTCGAGCAGCTGACCGATGAGCAGACCCTCGTCGTCATGTCCGGTCATCCTCTGGGCCTGTTCCACTCCCACAAGATGGCTCCGCGCGTCATCATCTCCAACGGCCTGATGGTCGGTACCTTCGATGACCAGGAGAACTTCAACCGCGCTGCCGCGCTCGGCGTTGCCAACTACGGTCAGATGACCGCCGGCGGCTGGATGTACATCGGCCCCCAGGGCATCGTCCACGGCACGTTCAACACGCTGCTCAACGCCGGCCGTCTGAAGCTCGGCATCCCCAACGATCAGAACCTCGCCGGCCGTCTGTTCGTCTCCGCCGGTCTTGGCGGCATGAGCGGCGCTCAGGGCAAGGCTGCTGAGATCGCCGGCGCTGCCTCCATCATCGCCGAGGTCGACGATTCCCGTATCGAGACCCGTTACACCCAGGGCTGGGTCAGCCACCGCACCGACTCTCTCGAAGAGGCCACCAAGATCGCTCTCGACCACCAGAAGGAAGGCAAGCCCTGCGCTGTCGCCTATTGCGGCAACATTGTCGACCTGCTCGAGTACCTGTACAACAACAACGTCCATGTCGACCTGATGAGCGACCAGACCTCCTGCCACGTGCCTTATGACGGCGGCTACTGCCCGCAGGGCCTCACGTTCGAGCAGCGCACCGAAATGCTCGACAAGGATCCCGACGGCTTCCGTGTCCTCGTCGACAAGACGCTGCAGCATCACTATGAGATGATCTGCAAGTTCCACGAGCGCGGCACCTACTTCTTCGACTACGGCAACAGCTTCCTCAAGGCCGTGTACGATACCGGTGTGAAGAGCATCTGCAAGAACGGCGAGAACGACCTCGACGGCTTCATCTTCCCCTCCTACGTCGAAGATATCCTTGGTCCCTGCCTGTTCGACTTCGGCTACGGCCCGTTCCGTTGGTGCTGCCTGAGCCGCAACCCCGAGGATCTGCACAAGACCGACATGGCTGCCGCCGAGTACATCAAGGCCCACAACCGCCGCTATCAGGACTACGACAACTATGTCTGGGTCCGCGACGCCGAGAAGAACAAGCTGGTCGTCGGCACCCAGTGCCGTATCCTCTATCAGGATGCCATGGGCCGTATGAACCTCGCGCTCAAGTTCAACGAAATGGTCCGCAACGGTGAGATCGGCCCCGTCATCCTTGGCCGTGACCATCACGACACCGGCGGCACCGACGCGCCCTTCCGTGAGACCTCCAACATCAAGGACGGCTCCAACATCATGGCCGAGATGGCGACCCAGTGCTACGCTGGTAACGCTGCCCGCGGCATGAGCTACATCGCCCTGCACAACGGCGGTGGTACGGGCATCGGCCGCGCCATCAACGGCGGCTTCGGTATGGTTCTCGACGGCTCCGAGCGTGTCGACACCATCCTGCGCATGTCCATGCCTTGGGATACCATGGTCGGCGTTGCCCGCCGCAGCTGGGCGCGCAACGAGAACGCCATGACCACTGTCGCCGAGTACAACAAGATGTACGAGGGTCAGGATCACATCACCATGCCTTACGTCGCGGACGAAGAGCTCTGCGAGAAGGCCGTGAAGGAATACATGCACTAAAATTTACTTCAAAAAAGGGGCATAGAAATATGCCCCTTTTTTGAGCTGGATACACTCCGCTGCGCGCGCTCGCTTTGCTCGCACACTTGCGGAGCGCAAAGAATCTTTCCGACGCACATGTCGTCGGAAAGATGATCTCAATTTATTTGCCGCCTGCGGGCGGCCTGGGCAGCCGCTGGCGGCTCTGCCGCCTTGCGGATGCCGCGTACCCCTTGCGGGTAAAACTCTGCGAGGCTTTTTTGACAAGCCATCGAACAGAATGCTCTTTCCAACAGTGAGAAAGGACAACATTTACTATGAAAAAGTTACTGGTCAAAAACATCGGCCTGCTGGCGACGCCTGAGGGCAGATCCGCCCATCGCGGCGAGGAGCAGGGCAAGATCAAATTCTTAAAGGATGCGTGGGTGCTCATCGAGGACGGCATCATCGCCTCCGTCGGTACCGGCGCGGTTCCCGCCGTCGAGGGCGCGGAAGTCGTCGACGCGGAGGGCCACCTCGTCACTCCCGGCCTTGTCGACGCCCACACCCACCTCATCTTCGGCGGCTGGCGCCAGAACGAGCTGGGTCTCAAGCTCCACGGCGCAAGCTATCTCGATATTCAGAACGCGGGCGGCGGCATCCAGTCCACGACGAACGCCACCCGTCAGGCCAGCGAGCAGGAGCTCGCCGCCAAGGCCTCCAAGGCGCTCGACGAGATGATGGGCTTCGGCACCACCACGGTCGAGGCCAAGAGCGGCTACGGCCTTGCCACCGAGCATGAGCTCAAGGCGCTCGAGGTCATCAAGGACCTCAACGATCACCACCGCATGGACCTCGTCGCGACCTTCATGGGCGCGCACCTTGTCCCCGCGGAATATAAGTCCAACCGCGAAGAGTACGTCCGCCTTGTGTGCGAGGAGATGATGCCCAAGGTCAAGGAGCAGGGCATCGCCAAGTTCTGCGACGTCTTCTGCGAGGCCGACACCTTCACCGTCGAAGAGTCCCGTCAGGTGCTTGAAGCGGGTCTCAAGTATGGCCTGCGTCCCAAGATCCACGCCGACGAGATCGAGGCCATCGGCGGCAGCCAGCTCGCCGGTGAGATCGGCGCGATCTCGGCTGAGCACCTGATCGTCTGCCCGCCGGAGGGCATTGCCTCCATGGCCAAGGGCGGCGTCATCGCATGCCTGCTGCCCGCGACGAGTTTCAACCTCGGCGCGGTGTTCGCGCCCGCGCGCGACATGGTCAAAGCTGGCGTGCCCGTTGCAATGGCGACGGACTTCAACCCCGGCTCCTGCCCGTGCCTGAACATGCAGTTTGTCATCAACCTCGGCTGCCTCAAGTACAAGCTGACGCCGGAGGAGGTCCTCACGGCTGTCACGCTCAACGGCGCCGCGGCGATCGACCTTGCCGACAAGGTCGGCTCTGTCGAAGAGGGCAAGCTGGGCGACCTTGTCATCTGGGACGCGCCCGACCTCGACTACATCTGCTACCGCGTTGGCAGCAATCTTGCAAAAACCGTCATCAAGCGCGGCGAGATCGTGTAAGAGAACGGTAGAGGGAGAACATGATGGATCGGACTGACTACCAAATCCTCAACCTCCTCCAGGACGACAGCCGTTGCACGCTGCGCCGCATGGGAGACCTTGTGGGGCTGACGCCGCCCGCCGTGTCGGAACGCATTCGCCGGATGGAGGAAAGCGGCGTGATCCGCGGCTATCACATCGACGTCGACCGCACGAAGCTCGACTGTAACATCACGGGCTTTATCTCCGTTGCGCTCGAGCCGGACAAGTACGACAAATTCTGCGATTTCTGCGCCTCGCAGAGCGCCATCATCAGCCACTATCACGTGGTGGGTGAGTTCAACGCGCTGCTCCGCTTCGCCGTGCGCGACACACAGCAGCTCGACCAGCTTCTCTCCCTCATCAAGAAGTTCGGCGACTCGCGCACCTCGATCGAGCTCAAGACGCTCTTCGACAGCAAGGAGATCCCGCTGCCGTAACACAACATTCCCTTTGCACCAAGCAGGGCGGCTTTGGCCGACTCCGCATAAGAAAACATGCGCCGTAAAAGGCAAATTTTGCACGGGCTCCTTCGTTGCGCCGTCTTGCCATGCGTCAGCATGCCCGCACCGTCGCGCCTCATCTCCGCACAAAATTTGCTCTTTTTCGGTGCAAAGCAGTTTTGCCAATGAATTTTTGAGATGAAATCAGCTGAAAAAATCTCCCCATACTGGCGTATGGGGAGATTTTTTCGGTTGTATTTCAGCCAAAAAGGCGCAGGCAAAACCGCATGTTTTCTTATGCGGAGTCGGCCTTAGGCCGCCCTGCTTTTTTGCGCGATCTGAATGTTCCCTTGCTTTTTTTGGGCCATTCCCGCGCATCTGTGTGTTGCGAAAAAAGGCGAAAACTGCTATACTTTAATTTACTGAATGAGCATCATTTGGGGAGGGAATCTATCGTGCAGCTTGAACAGAGGCAGACGCTGAGCCAAAAGCTCGTGCTGACGCAGACGATGCGCCAGTCGCTCGACTGTTTGCAGCTCTCCGCGCCGGAGCTTGCCGAATACGTGCAGGAAGTCGCGCTCTCAAACCCGCTGCTCGACGTACAGTCCCCCACCTATTACGAGACCGAGCTCCCCAGCGAGGCCGCTCCCGCCGAGCGTGAGCCGCTCGAGGTTCGCGAGACGGACTCGTGGCGCGGCGTCACCTCCTCCGGTATGGAGGATGTGCAGGACTTCACCGCCTTTTTGACGCGCGAAAAAACGTTCCGCGACCACCTGACTGAGCAGATCGGGCAGATGAAGCTCGTCGACGACGAGCTTCTGCGCCTGTGCCGCTTTTTGATCGACTGCCTCGACGAGCGCGGCTATCTTGACTGCCCGCTCGAAGAGCTGTCACGCGAATTCGACATCCCGCTCTTCTCACTCGAGCAGGCGCTGTTTGCCGTGCAGATGCTCGACCCGCCGGGCGTCGGCGCGCGGAATCTGCCGGAATGCCTGACGCTCCAGCTTGCGCAGGACCGCTCGCTCGACCCGCTGGCACTGAAGATCGCGCGCAACGGCTTAGAAATGCTCGGCAAGCGCAACTTTTCCGGCCTTGCCGTTCTGCTCGGCGTCAGCGTCAACGAAGCCAAGGCCGCCGCTTCCAAGGTGCTCGCGCTCAACCCGATCCCCTCGCGCAGCTTTGCCGGCAGCGAGCAGATCGCCTATGTCGCCCCCGACGCGGAATTTTCCGTGCAGCAGGGCCAGCTCGTCATCGAGCTCAACGAGCGCATTCTGCCGCGCCTGTCCGTCAACGCCGAATACGCCGCGCTGATGAACACGAGCGACGACCCCGAGGTCCAGCGCTACGTGAAAGAAAAGCTCTCCGAAGCACAGGCCCTCATCAAGGGCGTCCACACCCGCTGCGACACGCTCATACAGATGCTCACGCTCATCGGGCGCGAGCAGCACGGCTTTTTCTGTGGCGGCGAGGCACTGCTGCCCGTGACGATGCAGCAGCTTTCCGAAAAAATGGGCGTCAGCACCTCCACCGTGAGCCGTGCGGCGCAGAATAAATACATTCAGTTCCAGGGCAGGATCATCCCCGTGCGCAGCTTTTTCACCACGGCGATCCGCCCCGACGCGGCAGTCTCGTCCCACGCGGTCAAGCAGCGGCTGCAAAGCCTCATTCGCGCAGAGGACCCGTCCGCGCCGCTCTCGGACGAGGCGCTTCGTCTAACGCTCTCGGCTCTCGGCATCGAGGTCAGCCGCCGCGCCGTCGCCAAGTACCGCGCGGAAATGGACATTCCGTCCTCGTCCCAGCGCAAAAAGCGCTGAGCGCGGGGCGCGATCCAATATTTTGTCAGGAGGAGCATGCTCTATGGCCAGCGTCTACGACCGCACCGACATCTACGACCTCTTCGACTCCCCGAAAAAGGATGCACAGACCCTCTCCCACTGGCAGACCGTTTTCGACGGCAGGCCCATTCGCTCGGCGCTCGATGTGAGCATCGGGACGGGCTCGCTCACGCTGCCGCTCGGGCAGCTCGGCGTCTCGCTGTACGGCTCCGATTTGAGCGGCAGCATGCTCGCGCGCTGCCGCAAAAAGGCGGACGAGCGTGGCATCGCCATCGACCTGCGGCAGAGCGATTTCCGCGACCTGACGTCTCATTTTGACCGCAGCTTCGACTGCGTGATGAGCACCGGCAACTCGCTTGCCTACGTGACAAACAACGAGATCACCGGCGTTTTGGAGCAGATGGACGCGCTCGTGGAGCCCGGAGGCTGCCTCTACTTCGACCTTCGCAACTGGGACCGTATCGTGGGGCAGAAAAAGCGTTTTTACTGCTACAATCCCGCCTTTCTGCCAAACGGCGACCGCGTGAACCTCATGCAGGTCTGGGACCATTTATCCGACGGCTCCATTGTCTTCAATCTTGTCTACACCTTCGAGCGCGATAACAAAATCTTCCAAAAAGAGCGTTTTGAGGAGCACTACCACCCCGTGCCGCAGAAATTACTGCTCGACAAGCTCACGCAGCTCGGCTATCAGGACATTCAGGTCAAGGCCTTCCCCGTGCAGTTCGGCGCGTTTGACATCGAAAACACCGAGTGGTACTGCGTGCTGGCGCACAAAGCAAAATAATCGTTGCCTTTTTCCGCAAAAAGGGCATGATAAGAAAGTCATATCACGCGCGGCGGTAAACGCCGCGCGTTTCAACAGGAGGAAATTATCATGGACGGTATGAAAAATATCAGCAAGGCAGAGGTTCTGACCCTGCGCGATCAGGTCGCCTATCAGTCTGGTCAGGTCGTCAGCCGCACGCTGGCGCAGAACGAGCACGTAAGCGTCACGCTCTTCTCGTTTGACAAGGGTGAGGAGATCAGCACCCACGAATCCGGCGGCGACGCGATGGTCACCTGCCTCGACGGCATGGGTCGGATCACGATCGACGGCGTCGAGCACATCCTGCACGAGGGCGAGAGCATCGTCATGCCCGCGCGCCATCCGCACGCGGTGTACGGACAGGAGCAGTTCAAGATGCTGCTCGTCGTTGTGTTCTGATCTTTTTATTTACCGAAAAGGTGCGAAAGCAGTCTGTTTTCGCGCCTTTTTCGCGCCTTTACCGCAAGGTGGCGCATTATCGCGCCGCATGCTTCTTTGCGTGGCTTGAATGAAGCTTCATCCGTCGGCCCAATTTTTCGCTTCCGATTTTAACATATCATTCTCTCATTGATACTTGACAAAATGTAATGACATGGTATAATGATGCCAATTTCCGCAGCAAAGGAGGCGATCGTTTGAACACCATGGTTACGTCCAAAAATGTCAATTTTGGAGTAAGCTGGCGACTGATCGTTGGCGTAGAGGGGCATTCGTCCGAATCTATGTCGTCGATGCAGTCGGCAGCGGTTTGATCGACCTCATTTTCCAAGGCTCGGTTTGATTCGCTGCCTGCAATGATCGGCAGCATGGATCCGGTATGCTCCATTGATCTGGCAAAGCACTTGTGGAATGTTCCACAAGCATGGGAGTATCCCCTTGCAATGTCAGAGCGCGGGAACAGACCGGTTTTTTTGTTACCCGAATCATTCAGGACGGGGCATTTTTGCCCCACCGCCATGAAAGGAAATTTTTTACCATGAAACGCAAGCTCGCCGCCACGGTGACGCTCGCGTGCCTCAAGACCGCCGTCGGTCTCATCACGAGCTGCGCCGAGACGTTCAGCGCGCTCTTCCCCGACGGGCCAAAGTACCGCATCTGGGCAATCATTTTCAGCCTCGTGTCGCTGCTGTTTGCGAACCTCGGCCTCAGCGCCATCATCAGCTATTCGCTGCCGGTGCTGATGTTCCTCTATCCGCTCTCCATCGCGCTCATTGCGCTGGCGCTGCTCGGTAAATTCTTCGGCCACGACCGCACGGTGTACTGCTGGACGATCGGCTTCACGCTCATCGCTGCCGTTTACGATCTGATCATCGCGCTGCCCGAGAGCGTGTTCAACGCCATCCACGGTCCGGCCATCAAGGCGTTCGGTCAGCAGTTCCTACCGTTTGCCGACCTCGGCCTCGGCTGGATCTGCCCGACGCTTATCGGCACGGCCATCGGCCTTATTCTGCACTTCATGCGCGGGAACAGGGCCAAGGCGTGAACCCCTTACAAGTCAAAAATCCGTCCGGTCGATGACCGGACGGATTTCTTTTATTTATCGCGTGTTTTCGCCGCTCACAGCGTCGCGGCAAACTTCGTCACCGCGGCAAGGCCGTCTCTGAGCGTGTTGACGTCGCAGGCGTAGCCGACGCGCATGCTGTGGGGCTGCTCGAAGCAGTCGCCCGGCGTGACGAACGCACCGGTCTCGTGGTACATGCGCTTGCAAAACTCATAGGAGGGGATATCGAAATCGTAGTAAACGAGCGCGGTCGTACCGGCTTTGGGCTTGGTGTAGAAAAAGTGCGGATTTTCCTTGATCCAGTCATCGAGGATGGCGAGGTTCTCGCGCACGATGCGCCGATTGCGCTTGAGCATCACGTCGCTGTGGCGCAGGGCGATGGACGCGATCGCATCGTCGAACATGCCGCAGCTAATTAAATTGTAGTCGCGGTGCGACAGGAACGCCTTGCGCGCCGCTTCATCGTGCGTGGCGATCCAGCCCATGCGAAGGCCCGCGAGCGAGAAGACCTTGGACATGCTGCTGACCGAGATGCCCTTTTCGTACAGGTCGACGATGGATTCGCACCACTCGTCCTCCTGCGTCAGGTGGCGGTAGACCTCGTCACAGAGGATGTACGCGCCCACGCCGCGGGCGATCTCCACGATGCTCCCCAGCAGCTCCTTACTCATCAGCGCACCGGTGGGGTTGTTGGGGTTGTTGATGCAGATCATTTTCGTCTCGGGCGTGACGAGGCTCTTGAGCTCATTCAGGTCGGGGAGATAGTCGTTTTCCTGCTTTAGGTGCATGATGGCGACGTCCGCGCCGATGGCCTCGGGGATGGAGTAGAGCTGCTGATAGGTCGGCATGATGCTGACCACACGGTCGCCCGCGGAAATGAGCGAGCAGAATACGTGATGGTTCGCGCCCGCCGCGCCGTGCGTGAGCACGACCTCATCGGCCTTGATCGTGTGATAGAGCTTGGAAATGCCGCTGCGCAGCGCCTCACTGCCCCAGATATCGCCATAGGTCAAGCGCTGGGCACAGAAGTCCTTCAAAAAGTCCTCCTTGTTCTCGCCCGTGAGCTCGAAAAGCTCGTCGAGCGAAACGGAGTCGACGCAGGTCTCGGCGATGTTGTATAGCGCACCCACCTCGTACTCGTTCATCCATTCTTCCACCGCAAAGGGCTTGATGTTCATATCGTTCTCCTTTTCTCTATAAAAAAGTAACAGCACCCACGACCCAGCCTTATCCGGTCGCCCGGAATACCTACGGCTCAGTCATGGATGCCTTTTCTCTCCGGCCGGTGCCAAAGGAGGCATTGATGATGAAGTTGATTGTATTATAATGCATTTTTATAGGATGTCAAGCGGGAAAGCGTAAATTTATCGCCCTTTTGCAGGGCGAATATCCAGCTTTCCGTATGGTTCCGTCACGCTGCTCTGTCTGCGCCGCACAGCGTCTTTTTCTTGTCCTTTTTCGCGCGGACTGCTATACTGGGAAAAAACGACGAAAGTGAGAACGATCATGCCGAATTTTGATCCGTTAACTTACCGATATTCTTCCCGCCGCAACGTGGTCTACGCCAAAAACGGCGTGTGCTGCACGTCCGTTCCCCTCGGCGCACAGGTCGGCCTCGACGTGCTGAAAAATGGCGGCAACGCCGTCGATGCCGCCGTCGCCATGGCCGGCGCGATGCCGCTGCTCGAGCCGACGGGCAACGGCCTTGGGTCCGACTGTTTCGCGCTCGTGTGGATTGAGAAGGAGAAAAAGCTCTACGGCTTGAACGCCAGCGGCGTTGCGCCGATGGCGCTGAGCGCGGACGAGGTTCGCGCAAAAGGCTTTTCCGAGGTGCCCGAGGAAGGCTGGCTTCCCACGATGGTGCCGGGCGCGCCCGCGGGGTGGGCGGCGCTGAACAGGCGCTTTGGCACAAAGCCCCTCTCCGAGCTATTTACCCCCGCGATCTTCTACGCGGAAAACGGCTATCCCGTGCCCGTAAATGTCGCGCGCCAGTGGGAGCGCGACAGCAAGCGCATCGCCAGGGTCATGGCGCAGGACCCCGCCCCCTATGAATACTGGTGGAAGAGCTTTATGAAGCCGGACGGCTCGCCGTACCGCGCGGGCGATGTCTTCCGTTTCCCCGCCTATGCCGACACGATGCGCTCCCTCGTTGAGACGAACTGCGAGAGCTACTATCGCGGTGAGCTGATGGAACGGATCGTCGCCCATTCGCGCGCCACGGGCGGCTACTTCTGCGAGGATGACTTCAAGAACTACCACCCCGAATGGGTCGAGCCCATCACGCAGGACTACCGCGGCTACACCGTTTGCGAGATCCCGCCCAACGGCCACGGCATCACGGTGCTGATGGCACTCGGCATGCTCAACGGGCTGACGCTGCCTGAAAAGCGCGAGGACGCGGACTACTATCACAAGGTCATGGAGGCCATCAAGCTCGCCTTTGCCGACACGAAGACCTACGTCGCCGACCCGCGCTATATGAAAACAAAGGTCAGCGAGCTGCTCTCGCCCGACTATCTTGCCGCCCGCCGCGCACTCATCACAGACAAGGCGCTCGAGCCCAAAGCGGGCGACCCGCACTGCGGCGGCACGATCTACCTCTGCACCGCGGACGCAGAGGGCAACATGGTCTCGCTTATCCAAAGCAACTACTGCGGCTTTGGCGCGGGCATCGCCATCCCCGGCACGGGCATCTCGCTTCAGGACCGCGGCGCGAACTTCTCCCTCGACCCGAAGAGCGATAACTATTTGGAGGGCGGAAAGAAGTCCTACCACACGATCATCCCGGGCTTTCTGCTCAAGGACGGCGAGGCCGTCGGCCCGTTCGGCGTGATGGGCGCGTTCATGCAGCCGCAGGGGCAGGTGGAGGTGCTGACAAACACCATTGACTATGCCATGAACCCGCAGGGGGCGCTCGACGCGCCGCGCATCCAGTGGATCGGCGGCAAAAAGCTCCAGATCGAGCGCGAGGCGGGCGAGGCGATCGCCGAGCAGCTGCGAGCAATGGGGCACGAGGCCGAGATCGTCGACGACCGCACGGCCATGGGCCGCGGCGAGATCATCTGGAAGTGCGAAAACGGCGTTTACGCCGCGGGCACCGAACCGAGATGCGACGGCACGGTCGCAAGCTGGTAATAAAGCAAAAAAAGGAGGCTTCCCGACGGAAGGCCTCCTTTTTTGCACATTTTTCAAAATTAGACCTTGGCCTCGCTGTTGTGCTTGCTGGCGACGTAGCTTCTCATCGAGTTCACGACGATGGTCGCGCCGAGCACGATGAGCAGCACCGCGATGATGAGCTGCAAGCCGTTGGCGATAAACACCGCGCCCCAGGTCGTCTCGCCCGCGGGGATGGTGACGGCAGCGGCATTTTGGATGGCGCTCACCATGGCCATCAGGCGCTGCACGAGCGCCGTGAACGTGACGCAGAGCATGATGACGAGCGGCGGGAAGAGCATCTTGTTGCTGCGGCCCGTGACCTTGAGGAAGACGCACAGTGTGATGAGCACGAGCGCGGAGAGCAGCTGGTTCGCCGAGCCGAACAGCGGCCAGATGTTGGAGTAGCCGATCTTCGTGAGCACGTAGCCGAGCACGAGCGTCAGCACCGTGGAGAAATACGTGTTGCACAGGAGCTTGCGCCAGGGCTCGGCGTGGGCCATGTCGTCCACGCTGAAAAGCTCCTGGAAGCTCATGCGCGCGATACGCGCGACGGCGTCAAGGCTCGTGAGGGCGAGGGCGGAGACGCACATCGTCATAAAGACCGTGGCGGCGTAGTTCGGCACGCCGAACATCTCGAAGAAGCCCGCAACGCCGCGGCTGAAGATCTGGAACGGGGTACCGGCGGCGGGAGTGCCGTCCGCCGCGGCGGCCGCACCGGCCACGCAGAGCGCGAGCACGGCAAGCAGGCTCTCGAGGATCATCGCGCCGTAGCCGACCTTGAGCATGTCCTTCTCGTTTTCGACCGTCTTGGACGACGTGCCGGAGGAGACGAGGCTGTGGAAGCCGGACACCGCGCCGCAGGCGACGGTGACGAACAGGATGGGGAACATCGTGCCGAGCTTTTCATTGTTGAAGCCCGTGAAGACGGGGAGGTTCATCGTCGGATGCGCAACGAGAAGGCCGACGACCGCGCCCGCGATCATGCAGATGAACATGAAGGTGGTCATGTAGTCGCGCGGCTGCTTCAAAAGCCACATCGGGAGAACGGCGGCGAAGAAGATGTAGACGAACGTGATGTAGCTCCAAGTCGCCTTGCCGAAGATGAGTGGGCAGTTCATGCCGACGGCGAACGATGCAACGATGCAGAGGATGCCGAGCACGGCTTCCTTCCAGCCCGAGAGGTTCAGCTTCTTCTGCACAAGGCCGAAGACGACGGCGAACACCATGAACATGATGGACACCATACCGGCTGCGCCGTTGGTCTGCGCGGCGTCAGCAAGCTGCGTCACGCCGTCGACCACGGTGTAGGCGTTGAACGTGCCGGCGACCATGTCGGCGAACGCCGCGATGACGATCAGGCAGAACAGCCAGCAGAACAGCAGAAACAGCTTGCGGCCGAGCTTGCCGATGTACTTTTCGATCAGCATGCCCATGGACTTGCCGTCGTTTTTGACGGAGGCGTACAGCGCGCCGAAGTCCGTCACAGCGCCGAAGAAGACGCCGCCGAGCAGCACCCACAGCAGCACCGGCAGCCAGCCGAACGCGGCGGCCTGGATCGCGCCGGTGACAGGGCCCGCGCCCGCGATGGAGGAAAACTGATGGCTGAAGACGGTCCAGCCGTTGGTGGGGACAAAGTCCTTGCCGTCGTTATACTTGACGGCGGGCGTCTGCGCCTTGGGGTCGATGCCCCAGGTTTTGGCGAGCCAGCGCCCATAGAGTGCGTAGGCAGCGACGAGGACGACCGCCGCAATCAGCACGATGACGAGTGTGTTCATGTGATTTCCCTTTCTTTCCTAAAAAAGCTGTGTTCTTCGTCAATGCCGGGAGCAAAAAGAAAAGCCCCGCCTCTGCTGCGGATTTTCCACAACGAAAACCCATCGCAAAGACGAAGGCCAATATCGCGGCGATATCCGCCGCGGATCTCAACTTCCGCGTTACCACTTTGCTTGCCGAAAAACCGGCCGCTCGACCGCTGCCCGAATGGATCGGAGAGCGTACCCTGTTAACGGTGGGGGACCGGCTGCGATTACTCGGCGTTTGCGCCTTTCACCGCGGCTGCTCACAGGGGATGGCCTGCCCGTTCCTTGCTGCCGTTTTGCACCACCAACGGCTCTCTGAAAGCGGTGATCCGGGGAAGTCGTGTCCTGCTCAAAGCATTTGACGAATGATGTGTGTACAATAGACCCATCCTCCGCCGTTGTCAATACAATTTTGTCCGCGCAGGACGGATTTCGTCGAAGAAAATAGACGCCCCATCACTTCTCCGCCGCCGCTTTAGGCAAAATGCAAATGCGAAATACAAATAAAGCTATGCCGAAGCGAAATGGAACCTGGCCGGCAACGCAGTCATAACAACGGGATGCTTTCAAATTTTGACCCGTTTCGGCAGTTTTCGGTTTGCCGAATTTCCGCTTGAAATATTTTAACAAAATATTATTTTTTCTTTCTTGACAAAGGTTCATTCTTATGTTAACTTTAAAAAGCAAAATGAATCAACCGATCGGATGATGAGTTCGGGAGAGACCGCGGAATATTCTGCCGCGGCGCCGAAGGGGAACGCAGAAGCTCTCAGGCAAAAGGGCCGAACTCGGACGACGCTCCGAAAAGTGCGTTTACGCACGCCGAAGGTGCAACCTGCCGCGATGACTCGGGCGGGGAATCTCTCAGGTGATCAACGGAGGCACAAAGCTCAAAAGGGAGTTTTGTGTCTCTTTTTTGATGCTTAATTTTAATAATTTTTATAATATTCATTAAAATTATTGTTTTCGGAGGATGCGCACTATGGAAAAGAAGACCCCACTTTACCAAACGCATGTGGACATGGGCGGCAAGATCGTCGAATTCGGCGGCTTCCTGATGCCCGTGCAGTATCCCACCGGCGTGATTGCCGAGCACATGGCCGTTCGTGAAAAGGCCGGATTGTTCGACGTTTCCCACATGGGTGAGCTTCGCCTCAAGGGCCCTGACGCCGTCGCCAACGTCCAGAAGATCATCACCGCCGACATTTCGAACATGAAAGACGGCGAGATCAAGTACTCGATGTTCTGCAACGACAATGGCGGCATCATCGACGACTTCATCGTCTACCGCTGCGCAGCGGACAATTACTGGCTCGTCGTCAACGCGGGCAACCGCGAAAAGGACGCCGCCTGGGTCGAGAGCCATCTCTCCGGCGACGTCGACTACCGCGACGAGGGCAACGACTGGGGCCAGATCGCCCTGCAGGGCCCCAGATCCGGCGACATTCTCAAAAAACTCTGCGACGAGCAGTACATCCCCGCCAAGTACTACACCTTCACCGAAGGCGTGCCCCTGAACCTCGGCGAGCGCACGATCCGCGCCCTCGTCTCCCAGACGGGCTACACCGGTGAATACGGCTTTGAGATCTACTGCAAGGCCGAGGACACCGTCGACCTGTGGAAAGCGCTTCTGAAGGCGGGCGAGCCCGAGGGGTTGATCCCCTGCGGCCTCGGCGCGCGCGACACGCTGCGCTTAGAGGCTTCGATGCCGCTCTACGGCCACGAGATGAACGACGAGATCACGCCGAAGATGGCGGGACTTCCGTGCAAGCTCACGGGCAAGGACTTCATCGGCCGCGACGCGCTTGTCGCGCTCGGCGCGCCGAAAATGAAGCGCATCGGCATGAAGGTCGTCGGCCGCGGCATCGTGCGCGAGCACTGCGACCTCTACACGATGGACGGAGAAAAGATCGGCTGGGCATCCTCCGGCACGTTCGCACCCTATATCGGCTGCGGCGTCGCAATGGGCTATATCCCCGCCCAAGATATCGAGATCGGCAAGCACCTCAACGCCGACGTGCGCGGCCGCATGGTCGAGCTTGAGATCGTACCAATGCCGTTCTACAAGCTCGAACGCTGAAATAGAGATTTTTGACCGAATATTCGGAAACCATTTGACCGTAAATAACAACCAACATTCATTGAGAACGATTTTGAGGAGGAAATTACCATGAACATCCCTGCTGAGCTGAAGTATTCCAAGTCCCACGAGTGGGTCAAGATGGACGGCGACGTCGCCGTGATCGGCATTTCTGATTTTGCCCAGGATGCGTTGGGCGATGTGGTCTTTATCAACCTGCCCGCCGAGGGCGACAGCGTCACCGCCGGTGAGAGCTTCGGCGATGTCGAGTCCGTCAAGGCGGTCTCCGACGTGATCTGTCCCGTCAGCGGCACGATCTGCGAGGTCAACGAAGCGCTCGCCGACGCACCCGAGACGCTGAACTCCGACCCCTACGGCGCATGGATCATCAAGGTCTCCCCCGTGACCGACACTGAGGCGCTGCTTGATGCCGCCGCTTACGAAGCGCATTGCGCGCAGGAGGGCTGAGATGGGCTCTTACGTTCCCACCACGGCTGCGGAACGGGAAGAAATGCTCGCCGCCATCGGGGTCGACAGCCTGGAAGGGCTGTACAAGGCCGTCCCGCAGGAAATGCTCCTGCGGAGCGGCGGGCTGAACATCCCCGAGGGCCTGAGCGAGCTTGAGGTGCGCGAGGCCGTCACCGCCATGGCCGAAAAGAACAAGGTCTTCAAGACCGTTCTTCGCGGCGCAGGCGCCTACCGCCACTTCATCCCGTCGGTCGTTAGATCCGTCACCTCCCGCGAAGAGCTTGTCACCTGCTACACCCCCTATCAGGCGGAGATCAGCCAGGGTGTGCTGCAGGGTACGTTTGAATTCCAGACGATGATCTGCGAGCTGACCGGCATGGACGTTTCCAATGCCTCGCACTACGACGGCGCGACCGCCGCGGCCGAGACGATCCCCATGTGCAAGGACCGCAAGCGCACGAAGGCCTATGTCTCCGCCTGCGCCCATCCGCAGGTCATCGAGGTCATGAAGACCTACTGCTTCGCCTCGAATACCGAGCTTTTTGTCGTCCCCGCAAAGGACGGCAGAACTGATCTCGACGCGCTCAAGGAAGCGCTCGGCGATGACGCCGCGTGCTTCTACCTCCAGCAGCCGAACTACTTCGGCCAGATCGAAGACGCGAAGGCGGCCGGTGAGATCGTCCACGCCGCGGGTGCCAAGTTCGTCATGGGCGTGAACCCCATCGCCTGCGCCATTCTGCCCACGCCGCGCGCGATGGGCGCGGATGTCGCCGTCGGCGACGGTCAGCCCCTCGGCCTCGACACGGCGTTCGGCGGCCCGTTCCTCGGCTTCATGGCCACGACATCCGCCATGACGAGAAAGCTCCCCGGCCGCATCGTCGGCCAGACGAAGGATGTGGACGGCGAGGTTGGCTATGTGCTGACGCTGTCCGCGCGCGAGCAGCACATCCGCCGCGAAAAGGCCAGCTCCAACATCTGCTCCAACCAGGCGCTATGCGCCTTCGCCGCGGGCGTTTACATGGCCGCGATGGGCGAAAAGGGCATGAAGCAGTGCGCGCGGCTCTGCACCTCGAAGGCGCACTATTTCGCTTCTGAGCTCCAAAAGATCGGCTGCACCTTGAAGTACAAGGGTGAATTCTTCCACGAGTTCGTCACCGAGGTCGAATGCCCCAACTGCCGCAGGAAGATCCTCGACGCGCTCGAAGCAGAGGGCATCCTCGGCGGCGCGGAGGTCGAGGGCGGCATTCTCTGGTGCGTGACCGAGCTCGTCTCCAAGTCGCAGCTCGACAAAGCTGTCGCCATCGTGAAGGAGGTGCTGTAAATGAAGCTCATTTTTGAACTTGGCGTCGAAGGCCGCGGCATGACCCTCATGCCGGAGTGTGACGTCCCCGAATATCAGCTTCCCGAAGAGCGCAGCGAGGCGCTGCACCTGCCCCATGTGAGTGAAAACGAGCTCACCCGCCACTACACCGCCCTCTGCAAGCGCATCCACGGCGTGAACGACGGCTTCTATCCCCTCGGCTCGTGCACGATGAAGTACAACCCCAAGATCGACGAGGACATGGCGGCGCTGCCGGGCTTCACCCAGCTCCACCCGCTCCAGCCCATCGAGACCGCGCAGGGCGCGCTCGAGGCGCTGCACACGTTAGGCTCTGAGCTTGGCGAGGTCTTCGGCATGGACGCTGTCACGTTCCAGCCCGCGGCGGGCGCGCACGGTGAGTTCACCGGCGTTCTGCTCATCAAGGCCTATCACACCGACCGCGGCGATTTTAACCGCACGAAGATCATCGTGCCCGACTCCGCCCACGGCACGAACCCCGCGACCGCCGCGATGTGCGGCTTCCAGGTCATCAACATCCCGTCCGGCGTGGACGGCTGCGTCGACCTCGACGCGCTGCGCGCCGCCGTCGGCCCCGACACCGCAGGATTAATGCTGACGAACCCGAACACCGTCGGTATTTTCGACAAGAACATCCTCGAGATCACGAAGATCATTCACGATGCGGGCGGCCTGTGCTATTACGACGGCGCGAACCTCAACGCCGTCATGGGCGTCGTCCGTCCCGGTGACATGGGCTTTGACTGCATCCACAGTAACCTGCATAAGACGTTCGCCACACCGCACGGCGGCGGCGGCCCCGGCGCAGGCGCGGTCGGCTGCAAGGAATTCCTCAAAAAGTACATGCCCGGCCCGCTGGTCGTCAAAAAGGACGGCAAGTACGGCTTTGCATACCCCGAAAAGTCCATCGGCCGCGTGAAGATGTTCTACGGCAACTTCGACGTCGTCGTGCGCGCGCTGACCTACGTGCTCACGCTCGGCAAGTCCGGCATCCGCGAGGCGGCGATGAACGCCGTGCTGAACGCGAACTACATGCGCGTCAGGCTCAAGGATACCTTCACCATGGCCTATGACGAGATCTGCATGCACGAGTTCGTCATGTCGCTCGTCGATCTCCACAAGGAGACGGGCGTCTCCGCGCTCGACCTTGCCAAGGGCATGCTCGACTTTGGCCTGCACCCGCCCACGATGTACTTCCCGCTCATCGTCCATGAGGCGCTCATGATCGAGCCCTGCGAGACTGAGAGCAAGGAGACCATGGACGAGGTCTGCGGCATCTACTGCAAGCTCTTTGAACTCGCGCACTCCGATCCCGAGACGCTCCACACCGCTCCCCACTCCACGCCCGTCCGCCGTCTCGACGAGGTCGGCGCGGCGCGCAACATGGTTTTACGTTATCAGTTTGCCTGACGAAGGCAGCGCATATCTTAACATCACGCAATGCCGCCGAAAAGTCGGCGGCATTGCTCTCAAAAAGGAACGAACTATTATGGCTCATTATGAACTCATCGTCATCGGCGCGGGCCCCGGCGGCTACGAAGCCGCGCTCCATGCGGCCAAGCTCGGCAAGAAGGTCGCCGTCGTCGAGAAGCGCGAAGCGGGCGGCACCTGCTTAAACCGCGGCTGCATCCCGACGAAAACGCTGCTGCACTCTTCTCAGATCTTCCACGACGCCAAGCACGGCGCACACGCCGGCATCCACACCGACGATATCCGCGCCGACATGACGGAGATTTTTGCCTACAAGCGCGAAATTTCGCAAAAGCTGTCCTCCGGCATTGAATCGCTTTTCAAGACCGCAAAGATCGACTTTCTGCGCGGCACGGCGCTCATCACCGCACCCGGCGCTGTCCGCGTGACGGATGCCGCGGGCGGTGCCAACGACTACACCTGCGACGATATCCTCATCGCCACCGGCTCCGTCCCGTCCCGCCCGCCGATTCCCGGACTTGAGTTCGCGATGACCTCCGACGAGCTGCTTGAGGGGTGCGACCACCTGTACCGCTCCATCGTCATCATCGGCGGCGGCGTCATCGGCATCGAGTTTGCGACGTTTTACGCAGACCTCGGCTGTGAAGTGACCGTCATCGAAGGCATGGACCGCCTGCTGCCCAACATGGACAAGGAGCTCGGCCAGAGCCTCGCGCTCATCCTCAAAAAGCAGGGCGTGAAGGTCTTCACGAACGCGATGGTCCAGAGCGTCGAGAGGACGGGTGAGGATATCGCCGTCAACTTCACCTGCAAGGAAAAGAGCGAAACCGTCTCCGGCGAGGCCGTGCTCTGCGCCATCGGCCGCCGCCCGTACTGCGATGGCCTGTTCGCGGATGGCATTTCTGTCGAGATGAACCGCCGCAGCATCGCCGTGAACGAGCGCTACGAGACGAGCATCCCCCACATCTACGCCATCGGCGACGTCTCGGCCAAAATTCAGCTCGCTCATGTGGCGACCGCGCAGGGCATCGCCTGCGTCGACCTGCTCTACGGAAGGGAAAATCGCACATCCATGTCCGTCGTGCCGAGCTGCATCTACTGCCGTCCGGAGATCGCGGTCGTCGGCCTCACCGAGGCCGAGGCCAAGGAGGCGGGCATCCCCGTCAAGGTCGGCAAACACGTCATGTTCGACAACGCCAAGACGCTCATCGCCGACCCGGGCCGCTGCTTTATGAAGTTCGTCGCCCACGCCGAAACACGCGAGCTTCTCGGCGCGCAGCTCATGTGCGAGCATTCAAGCGATATGATCGGCGGCGTCTCGCAGGCGCTCGCCAACCACATGACGGTCGATCAATTCCTGCTGGCCATGCGTCCGCACCCCTCATTTGAAGAGGCGATGACCGCCGCGCTCGAGGACCTTGCGCAGAAGCTCGGCTGAAAGGCCGCGGATGAAGCTATCGGTCGCCTTTAGACGGGCGATACCGCTTTTATGCAAAACTTGCGTTGCAGCATATGATGGAGTATGCTACCCTTAAAGTGAAAAATTGCTCTGACGGGGAACGCTTCTTTGAAAGCGGCGCACCGAAAGCGTGATAAGGGAGAGGAGAATCATCCATGAAAAAGCGATTGCCCATCATTTTGACGCTGCTTCTGGTTTGCATTGCCGTGTCTTATGCCTCCGCCGCGAATGTGGTGGCTTCGCCGCAAAACCTGTCAGTCGACGGCGTCGATGCAGACTGTGACAAATACAACATCGACGGCAGCAACTATTTCAAGCTGCGCGACCTTGCGCAGCTTCTGAGCAAGACGGACAGCCGCTTTTCCGTTTCGTTCGATGAGCAAAGCAATGCGGTCATGGTCGTTTCCGGGAAGGAATATACCCCTGTCGGCGGCGAGCTTGCGCGCGGGCGGGATCAGTCCAAAACAGCCGTTGTCAGCAAGCAGTCCGTTTTGATCGACGGAAAGGCTGCGGACGGTCTTTCTGTCTACAACATCGGGGGGAACAACTATTTTAAGCTGCGCGACCTCGGCGATGCGCTCGGCTTTACCGTCGATTATGACGCCGACAGCAATACTGCCATCGTTTTGAGCAAGGGTTCCACAGCGGTCTACCAAAACGCATTTGAAAAACTGCTTAAGGACGTGAACGAGAAGCGCCGCGCCGATATGGCAAGGGAAGAGTCGTTCGACGGCTTTGAAGCATATTTACAGCATCACCGCGGCGAGGTCGAGATCACGCAGGCAGAGATCGACAGCCTGAAAAATCTGAACAATCCCGGCAAGGCGGTTCTTACGCGCGCGGAAGCGCTTGAGGATGTGGATCTGTTCTTCCGCGCGCTGCATTACTCCTACGGCGCTTACTACTATTTCGGCGAAGAGACATTCCAAAAAGCGGAGGATGCCATCCGTGCAGAGCTTGCGTCCTATCGGACGATCACTAAGGATCAATTGATCTCGCTGGTGTATCCACACCTACTTTTTATACGGGATGCGCACTTCCGCTTCGGCACAGAGCAGAATGAGCCGGCATTTGAAGACGGCGTTCAGTATCTTTACTATTACTGTAACCGCAGCTTTGGCAAGGATGAAAATGGGTATTATCTGCTGGGTCAGGGCGAGAAATGGTACTATACCTCCTGCGGCAACGCGAACGCGGAAATGCAGCCGTATCTTGAAAAGAACGGCCGCGTGTGCTATTCCCTGTGCCAGTTCTGCCCCACAACAGCAGCACATACAACAGACATCATTACTCTGACAAAGGGCAGCGAAGTGAAAACGGTTTCGCTCACATGGACGCAGAGCGAGTCTTATCTGGAGGATAGCTCGCAAGTCCCAGACTATCACTATCTGAAAGAAAACGGCATTGCCCTGGTCACCATTCGATGCTTTGAGTGGGCCTATCAGCCGACAGTGGAAAAATTTGTCCGTTCCGGCTCCGACCTCAGGGATGCGAAGCTGATCATTATTGATGCGCGCTCCAACACTGGCGGTTCCGACCACTTTATCAGAGAATGGCTGAAAAACTACGCGGGAGAGGAGCCTGAACAGAAAACGATCATCTCCAACTGGGGAACCGCTATGTATGACCGCAATCAAGTCAGCTCAAATCTCGGTGAAGAGTTTGCCGCTTTTCGGACAGGCGATAAGGACTATGAGCTGTTTCAGGGAAAGGTGCTGGAAAACAGCACACCGTTCCTGCTGCTGACAGATAACATGTCCGGCTCCTGCGGCGAGAGCATCGTTACCTACAGCAGAACGCTCGATAATTGCCTAATCATCGGAGGTTCGACGAGAGGTGCACAGATCGTCGGAAATATAAATAAGTGGAAACTTCCCAACTCCGGCATCTTCTTCCAGTTCGGCCAGGCGTTTCACTTTATCTACAACATGGAGAACGTAGACGGCAAGGGCTACGAGCCGGACCTCTGGTGCGATCCGAAGACCTCGTTGCAGGCGGTTTTGAGCATGGTGGAGCGCTATGACCTCGGCTCCGCCGAGGGCGTGGCCGCCCTGCGCGCGCAGCTGCCGAATATTCTGACCAAGTAGGCAGGCACTTCCCATTAAATGTCCCACAACGTAGGATGAGTAGAAAGAGAAGCATTCTACTGAACCTGTCTTATGGCCATATACCGCCGTCATCTGAACGAAAAACCGCTCCCGAGATCATCTTGATCTTGGGAGCGTTACTTTCTCTATTATGATTGCTTTTTGTGCCCAAAAACAGCCTTTTGCCGAAATGTGTTAGAAAAGTGTTAGAAAGCGTTATTTTGTTCTTTCTAATTACTGCCAAAAGGTTAGAAAAAAGTCCTAAAATCTTACGATTTCAGGACTTTTCTGGTTGCGGAGGCAGGACTCGAACCTACGGCCTCCGGGTTATGAGTTCAAAACAAGGCGTTTGCTATCGTGACGCAATGTCGCGCAAAGTATTGATATTGCTACGTTTTTTGAATCCGCCGTTTTATATCGTCGAGTAAAATAGTTGAACTTTTTGTAATGGAGTTGAATTTTTGTTGAACTCAAGCAGGAATTAGCACTCCCTGATATCAACCCAATTTTCGGGAAAACCCATACAAGACAAAATCTTATTTGGAGGGAGCACCTTTGTCTTCGAATGTAGTTTGCATAGAGCAGCATCGATGCTCATCACAACTTCATCGAACTCGTCTTGCTCCAATAAGTATTTCAAACAAATAAGTGATGCAAAAAGATCCTTCTTCCCCTGATTGTAAAGACCCGACTTGCTTTTTGCAATCCCGAGTGTAGCGTGAGCGGGCATGTCCAATATTGCCCGACTTCTCTTAACTGAAAAGTCATATAAGCGTTCGCTATGTGCGCATACATTGCGCACCCTTGTTAGCATGTCCAGCATTCCCATCATCGCCTCAGATGTAACCTTTGGAAATTCTTTTGCTACCTCAATTTGTATAGACTCCGTACACAGACTATACATTTTGGAAATATTTCCGAGAGTAAGGACTTTCACCGCGGCCCACAACGGCACGTTATCGTGTTTATCCCATTGATGGCGAATATATTCATGATCTGACGGTGGAATTGCAATAGAGGAAAGTGCGGATATGAGTTTTTTTATTTCTCGCTGTCGAGTTGAAAAATCTGCGGTTGCCGGCTTTGCATCATAATTCGCAGGAGAAAGATATGCTGTCTGTTCATCTCCATACCTTGCAACAAACGAATATGAAAGTAGCGACTTCACATGCTTCTCGACAATTTGGATCGCATGGAAAAACTCATCCCGGAGTGTATCGTCAAACTCATAAAGTGCTAAAATATCATCAATATGCGTATCGGCAATATATGTTCCATCCGCTTTCTTAAAAAGCCCCTTGTAACCAGATACCAGCGAAAAATAGCTATACTTCTTTAATAATCGCGTTGCTTTCTCTTCATCCTCTGGTGGAATCGTTAACTCTTTTTCGTCCCTTAGTTTATTGATAAGTTCAGCATAGGTCTTAAAAGGCTTGTCCATATATTTCTGCCTCCTACCACAAATGAAAAAGGGAACCCCCTCGCGGAAGTTCCCTTCTTCGGCTGCACGCCCCACGAGCATGTGCAGCACAATCACTGGAGATACTATACCAAAGCAATTACTAATTGTCAAGCATCTTTCCACAAGGTTTTCCACAGGTGTGCTGTGAAAACTGAGGAAAAAAGCAATATATTGTAAGTAACCGCTCTGTTTTCTCTCCTCTTCATACTATATGCAGTTTTAAAAAAATATTGCACGTTATTGTGCACCTGATTCCTCATAGTTGAGGCGAGTTGTACTAATAGTTCCGATAGCTCCACCCCTTATAAGCGCATCATCGTTTTCTGGTGTCATTTCCTTCTCTTTTCAAGAATTGCAGTTAGAACTCACTTCCCCCGCCACTGCCCGGATTTCAAATCGGCGCAGTGAGCGCCTGATCTGGACAGTCGCAAGGGTCTCATTTCAGATGAGGCCCTCAATGCACCGAAAGGCTCGGATTTCAAATCCGACCTTTAAGACATTTCACAAAACGCAGCAAGAGCGGAGGAATCACCCTCCGCTCTTTGCTTTTAGTCAGATCGACGCCACCGCTCAAAACGCCGATCTTCTATTTTGCAATGGCATAGCTTTCAGTATTCTTTAGCGGCAAAAATCAGAACGTAACTCCGCGTTCTGCACAGAGGTCTTTCAAAAGTGCTACCGCTTTGTCAAGCCCCATAGCATGATCATGGATATCGTTGTTTGACGGATAGACCAGGCAATTAGAGCGATAGTCTAAAACCTGGTATCCAACGATTCGTTCACCATCCAAAGTGTGAACATAGCCCCAACCATCGTGATTATACCGCTGATAACCTTTCTGGAATGAATAACCGGCCTCGTTGGCCTTTTTTCTCAATGTGGAAAGTGAATACTGCATAAGCAAACCTCCTGAAATTTATGGTTTGAGCAGTGTGCTTATGTTGTGGTTTGTTGTTTTATAGTGTTTATACGCTATGCCATCTTGCAAACGTCCTATAAATGCCCCTCAGAGGCCGCAGGAGCGCTTTCGTCGCGCTCTATGGCTTCGTCTATAGCTCGGTTGATAAAGCTGTTTACGCTCTCGCTGTGGACTTCTGCGTGGGGTCTGAACAAATGGCCCGTTCTACTTCTCGCGCGCGTAGTCGTGTCATTAAATTCGTCAAAACGTTATTCCGTGTCCTGCTTTTCTCCAATGCAGTCGAGAACGTAATCACGCAGGACTGCATTTGAAGTCTTGCCAATCTCTGAGCAATACGCCTTGAATCTGTCGGCTTGCTCCTTTTTGACCTTGCAACCAACAACCGCCATATTCTCTTTGTCCCACTTAATAGCTGCTCTTTTCTGTGCATCGCTCGGCGCCAATATATCACCCCCCTTGCTTTTTGCCCATTATAGCACAAAAGCGCACAGGTTAACAGTATAATAATTGCTAAAGATATACGGTTAACTTTATGCAGTTTGTCAATGGACATATACGGTTAACAGTAGTAGAATGTAGCCATAGCAAGGGACAAGAGATCGAGCGAAGGTCGATAGCCAACGCGACACCGTAAGAGCTGGAACGGAGAAGCTTGAAAGAAATTCCCGATGGGATAGATACTCAGAGCCACCAGCCGCCGATCTCACCCGCAAATAAGGAGGTAAAACAATGAGCATCAATGAAATGGATAGCAAGATCAAGGAGCTGCGCGAGCTTCGCCGGATGGCTGACGAGCTGACCGCAGAAATGGAGGCCATTCAGGACAGCATCAAGGCCCACATGGACGCCGAGGGCGTGGACGCCATCAATGGTACCGATTGGAAGGCAACCTATAAGGCCGTGACTTCCTCTCGCCTGGATGCCAACGCATTGAAAAAGGCTCTTCCCGATCTGGCGCAGCAGTTCACAAAGACCACCACGGCCCGCCGGTTCTGCATCGCATGAGAAAGGCTCCATGTCCCAGCCGACCAAAGCAAGACACGGAGCCACCACCAACCACCACAGGGAGGCCGGTATCGGTATTATACCGACCTCCCGCCAAGAAAACAAGGAGGAAATAACAATGAGCAAAAACAGTGCAATTATGAAATTCGGTGAGATGCTGACCCATGCGGCAAACTTTTTCGCCGTGGGAGCGGCCGGGCCGTCCTTTGCGTGGGCCTCCCCTAACGACATTGTGATCCTGGGCAAAACCCCGGATGATATTAACGGGCGTGTGTGCCTTGTGAGCCTTCCTGACGATGAAAAGAGGCGTTTTGTGCGTCTGTATCGGCACGGAAACACGATAAAGACCTATTACATGGACGATTACGATTGTAGCGGGGAGTATCCGGCTAACGGCGTAGAAGTTCATGGGGAAGTACTGGCAATCGTCCACCAGTACGGAGTGGAGCCAGAGGCCCCCAAAGCATCCACGGCGTGGGAAAAGCGTGTGAAAAAGGCATTGAAGGGCCGCTTTATCCCATTCAAGGATCAGGAGCAAATTTTGAAACGGCACACCAACGCCGGACGCTGGACAACCCTAAACGTGGCCTATTGTCTGGGCGCAGAGGCCGGGAGAAAGGAGGCCATGAGCGATGACAAAGGCAGAGCGTGAAATGATGGAACGCATCCACGCCTACGGTATAATCCTATCACTCGACGAGGAGCAAGCAGGACTTGTCCTCGCGAGGATTAAGAAAATGTTAGCGGAGCAGGAAGCGGAGGCGAAACTTCTGACAGGTAAGGGGGCAAGCGCATGAAGCTTCTATACTGCGCCCGCTGTAATACACCGCTTATGAACGCCGCCACGGTGCATATTTGCCCGACCTGTGGGGCTGTTTACCGTCAGCGCGGCACGCGCTTTTCCTTTGTCGCCGATCTATCCGGCGTATCCGTCAAAGAGCTGATGCAAAGCATGGAGGTCACGCTATGAACGATAACGATAGATTCTATCCGGTCGTGCAAACGCCGATCGGAAAGGTGCTGCTCATCGGCGCAACTATGACCGTTGAGCGCGAACGCGAGCTTTTCGGAAAGAAGGTGCTCCCGAATGAGCACAGATGAGTGTACTCGAGCGCATGATCTGATCGACACGCCGCTTTCCCATGTATGCGCGCCAAAGTGTACAGTAGCCCGTAGAGTCCGCCGAAGAGTAGCAAAGAATACAGTGTGCGAATACAGCGAAAGCTGCTTCACCTGTCCTTTATCGGACTGCAAACAGACTGTTGTCAAATGCTTAACGGTCAACCGTTTGCCGATAGATCCTCTCATGTAACGCAGAAAGCCCACAGGAGTGTTCCTGTGGGCTTTCTTATGGATTGAGATAGAATAAATGGCACTATCGCTACTCCCGCGCCCAGGTGCTTTAGGGCGCTGCCTGCCGCTGTACTTCGGGCAGGACTTCGCAAAGGCTCAACGGAAAGGCAATCCTGTGGCCTCTGCTGCGGTCTGTCGGGCTTTCCCCGACCGGTAGCCCAGTAAGATGATTTCCTTTCTTAAACGCCCATTGCGCGGGCTTCGTTACGCATAATAGGCACCATCTGACGAACTAATGTCTTTCCGTCAAGCTGTGCGGTAAAGTCAATGACGATCGGACGCATCTCATCGCCTCTGCTACGGTTTGCAGCCTTTGCAAGGCGGCTGGTCGCAGATGTCGCATAGTCGATGCTCGCTGTGTCAAAGTCAAGGCCGTTTTTGATGCGGTCTGTGACACCGCCTACACTGTCCATCAGCGACGGAAGACCGTTTTCAAATCCGTCGGCCATGCCCTGCATAACGTACTTGGCGACACCGTTTGACCACTTTGACGGGGAATGTTCGTCAAACCCACGCTTGCCGGTAAACCAACTCTGGATCGTATCAACGACGCCCGTGACCTTGCTTTTGAGCCATGCGATCTTGTCGGAAATGCCGTTCCAAAGGCCCATTAAGAGGTTTCTGCCGACATCCCGCATCTGATCTGGGATGCTCTGGAACCACTTGACCGCAGTTCTTCCGGCATTTGGGATCGTTTCAGTGAAAAATGTCTTGATCGATGCAACCGCATCAGAAATGGTATCCTTGATCTTTTCCCAAGCGGAAATGACAGCATTGCGGAAGTCATCATTTGTGTTCCATAGCACAACGACCGCCGCCGTCAGCGCTCCAACAACGGCAATGACTGCCCCGATGGGATTCGCGCTTAATGCGGTGTTCAAGGCAAGCTGTCCTTTTGTCATAGCAGCCTGCGCGAGCTGCGCTAAGGTCATTTTCCCTGTGAGCAGCGCTACGATCGTCTCGCCGACAGTCATCGTCCCGTTTAATGCAGCCTGTGCAAGTGTCGTATTATTCAGCCCCATAGTTAGGAGCGAAATGGCGACCTGTGCATTTTGAAAGCCCTGGACAAGATGTTGAATCGCCATTCCCGCCTTGAGCGAGGCAAAAGCACCGGCAGCGACCCCGACAACAGGGATGATCTGATTAAGCGTGTCCATCAAAGTCTTGCAAGCGTCTACAGCGGAATCAAACCCCGTCGTAATGACATTTGCTACTTTATCCCAATCCACTTTTGCCGTAAAATTCTGCACTGCCGCCGTTGCGCTTTGCAGCATCGGCGTTACAGAATCCAGAATAGGCTCACCGAATGCGGCTTTTAGCTGTCTCCACGATTCTTTCAGGTTGCCGAGAACGTTTTCCCAACCGTCAGCCTCGCGTGAAGCTTGCCCCAGTGCGCCGGATAGCTTTTGCGAATCCTCCACCATTTTCAGAAGAGTTTCCTGTTTCTGGATTTCGGAAAGCTCATTATACTTTTGCCCGAAAAGCTCCATAGCGGCCGCGTTTCGTGTGGTCTCCGTGGCCGAAAGTCCGAGGGCTGCGTCGTTGGCGAAGTTACCTTTCAAAAAGGACTGCAACGTTTCTGTGGCCTGCTCAACACTGGTATCATAATAGGCCGCGCTGTCTGCCGCCGCTTTCAATGCGCGCTCCATCAGATTCATGCTTTCGGTCGCATCACCGCCGGAAGAGCGAGCAAACGCATAGATTTTACTGCCGAGTGCGTTCAAGCGCGTCTGCAAGATGCCGGATTCATCAGCTACGCGCCCAATTGCCTTTGTAGCGGTGTCCTGCATATCACCGAAGGTCTGTTCAAACGCGCTTGCCTCTGCCCTCACCTCAGCGGCGGTATCTACTCCGACCGCGGTTAACGCTGTTCCGACTGTGGTAACAACTGCGCCAATTTTTGAAGCCGTCTTTATCACAGAACCGACGTTGTTTTTGACCTTTTCGAACGAGGACGTTATTTTATTTAGGCCGCTGTCAACACCGCTGTCATCAACCGTGATTTTGACGGCAAGGTCAAGTAAATTCATTTTGCCATCTCCTTTCCGAAGGTATAGCCTTTGTTGTATGCCTCCTGCGCAAAGAGCGTCGCGGCATATACCAGCGTCCCGGACTGCGCCGCTTCCGGGAAGGGCGGGGCCTGCCGCTCTTTTCCAGCAGCCCCGTCTTCATAGCCCATTCCAAACGCAATAACAAAGCTTTTGTTCATCGCTTTTAAGTATTTCCGCATCCAGACATTGCATTTCGCTCTGTGCGTCATATCATCACCTCTTTTCAAGCTGGATCCCAACAGAGACCATAATTGCGCCAAAGAACGCACCGACAGCAAACGTCACCGCGCCGCAGATCATCAAGCCCATGTAAGCCCCTCCCTTAAAAGTTCTCGACGATCTCGCCGGAAAGCTGCTCCCACCATTCGCCCATGCTAAGCGTTACGCCGGGAGTAGTGCGCCGGTTGCCGCTGCCGCCGCGCCCGCTGCAATAGTTGGCGGCGGTCATCAGACTGTCCCACGCTTTCAAGGTCTTTCCCGTGCCTTTGGCGCAATCCTGCGCGAGAACGGTTAAAGCAACCTTGTCTTTTCGGTCGTCGGCGCTGTCGGCGGCTTCCTTTGCATAATAACCGATCAGCTTTAGCATGGTCGGGTTTCCGTCGTATCTGTCTGCAAAGCCGAAATAATCATCCACCGTCAGAACGCCGGTTTTCATCAGCTCCACGGCGTTGCTGTCAATGGCGGAAGGATCAGCAAGGTTGCTTGTCTGTACTTCCTTTTCCAATGCGCGGCGGAGGTCTGCGGCCTTTGCGTCAAACTCCGCCCAGATGCGCACCGCTTCCGTTCGCATCTTGTTTTCTGCCTCTTGGAGCTGGAGCGTGGCAATCTGCTGCTTTACGGCATCTAAGCCCGCCGCGCTTGCGTTCTCCTTCGCTTTGGCCAGCTCGTTATATGCGGCGGTATATTCGCCTCTCGCGGCGCGGAAAGCGGCGTCAAGGTCTTTTGCAAAATGGTTGTATTTAGTAGACATTGGTATCCTCCGTTCCTGTGATTTCTCTGAAAACTGCGTAATACTCGCGGTTTTTACTGTCTCGGTTGCTTGCGTTTGCGCCCTCGCTGTTTCTTGCGATAAGCTCGCGATTTTCACCCATGAATTGCTCAATCTCGCGGATAGCGTCGATGTTAGTCAAATCGCGGATCATTCGCTCGATTTTCAAAACTCACGCCATATCCTGTTTGCTTCCTGTGAACGATCTTAAATAACTCATTTCGTTTTCCTTTCTGCTGCAAAGATGGTGCAGCGCCCGTCTTTATACATCATGCAGCTATCGCCGCAAGTCAAATGCGCGGGGAGCGGGCAACGCCTGCCCGCCTGCGCTGTTCCCGGCTTGCACTTGCCGTTTTCGTAAAAGCTGCAATCCTCTGTGCAGCGGGGATATAGGCCGCCCTGAAAGGGGCAATCTTTTTTCGGCGTGATTTCCTCCGGCTCAGTATGCTTGCAAATGACCGTGCCCGCCGGAACTTCCCCAGCAGTTGTTACGATAGTCGGCGCATACTCTCGGCATCCGCGCCCGAACTCGCGGTATCTTTTCCCGTGTTCATCTACAAGGGGAAATTCATTCAAAACGTCCATAGACCATCCTTTCAATTTCTTTGATGATTTCTCTATGCTCTTCTTGCGTTGGCGGCTTTGGTCGTCGCTCAAGTGGCTTGTCCAAAAACCTGTCTGTGTCAGTAACTTGCAATGAAAACATTCGTTTCTGCGCCATTACCAGCCCACCATTCTTTCCTGGCCGGTCATCTTCAAGAGCACGTCTTCCGCCGCGTGTGAGATTGCTGCGATCTCCCTTGATCTTCTTGACATCGAGCTGATGAAGCGCTGAATGTCAAGCGTGCTCGTCGGCAGAAAATACCCGCTCTTGCAGTCGGACAGAATCAGTTTTCCGGCTTTGCGCTCTGTTTGGATGCGACGGCGGATCGTCCGTTCGTCCTCACCGGTAAGTTGGACGAGTTCTGTGAGCGTCACACCGTTTTCACTTCCCTCGTGGAGCAGATCGGACACCAAATACTGTCTCACGCCTGCACCTCCTTGACCTGTCGACTCTCAGCCTCGAGATATTCACGCAGCGCCTCGACGTTCACGAGAAAACGATTTCCGGAATAGACGCCCGGGCAAACCCCCTGCGCCACAAGGCGACGTACAAGGCTTTCGGGGATTTCAAGATAACGTGCAACTTGCCGAACTGTTCGGAACATAAGTGATAGCCTCCTTTCGTCATTTAAATTTTCTAATCGTAGTTTATCATTGACCAAACAAATGTTCTATGTTATAATAGCGTTATAAATGATTTTCTCTATAGGAGGTTCATCATTTTGAATGATATTTTTAAGTATGAGAAGCGAAAGGAAGAAATCGGCAAACGAATTAAGACATTGCGAAAGCAGAAGCATCTTTCTCAAGACGATTTAGCAAATCGTCTCTTTTATATTGCCCCTACAAAAGACAAAGCGTTGGGGCAGTCAACTATATCAAGTTGGGAAAGAGGCGTTACCTTACCGCCTTTAGAACGAATGATTGCGCTTGCCTCCATATTCGATTGCGATGTAGCATATCTGCTCGGCGACTACTCCAAAGAGAAAAAAGACAACTCAGATATCTGCGATATGACAGGGCTGTCCCAAAAGTCTCTTTCTCAACTGCTGCGATATAAGGAGCAATATCCAGACTATATTGACTCGCTGAACTTTTTGCTCGAAAGTGATAATTTTGAAGATGTTCTGTACTATATATATGAGTGCGATAATGCTTTGCGGTACGTGGGTATGCTTCGGGCAGTTCGTCAAAAACGTCTTAAATCCATCGATAATGTTCGGGACTATACTCCTGACTTGAACCTTCTTAATACAATAAACAATGGGCAAGAAAAGGCGAATTCATGTAAATTAAATCTTTCTACGCAGTTTGGCTTTATCGTTCAGGAACTCGAAAGAAAAGTTGAATCTGAATTCAATACGCCAAAGGAGGGTTACAATGGCTAACATTCAAGAACGCCGGGACAAGTCCGGCAAGCTGATCTCCTACTCCGTCCGCGTTCACCGTGGCCGTGGTTCTGACGGAAGGCAGCTTAAGCCGTGGACAGCCACCTTTGAAGTCTCGCCCACATGGACGGAGAAAAGCGCAAGAAAAAAGGCCGAGGCTTTCGCCGCGACCTTTGAAAAGGAATGCCGGGAGGGTGTGACCTCCGACAGCCGTTTGAAATTTGAGGAATACTGCAAATATGTGATTGATCTGAAAGAGCAGCGAGGAATAAAGCATTCAACCATCGTTCGTTATAAGGAGCTGGCAGTGCGCATCTATCCCGCAATCGGGCATATCAAGTTAAAAGACCTCCGTGCCGATCACCTGAACAGCTTTTACACCGATCTCGCCAAGCCCGGACAGAACAAACGTACCGGCGAAGGGTTGTCGCCAAAGACCATATTAGAGCACCACCGTTTGATTTCGACTGTATTGGATCAAGCCGAAAAAGAGGGGCTTGTCCCATTCAACGTGGCAGCAAAAGCCACATTACCGAAGGTCAGCAAAAAAGAAGTCAACTACTTTCAGCCGGAACAAGTTGCAGCTATCCGTGATGCACTGGACGCAGAACCGCTAAAATGGAAAACGCTCACACATTTACTGCTCATCACAGGAGCGCGGCGCGGCGAGGTGCTGGGGCTGAAATGGAATGCTGTTGACTTTACAGGAAGCCGCATTCATATCTGCAATAACATCCTTTACTCGCCGGATATAGGCGTATATGAGGATACGCCAAAAACCGCGACTTCGGATCGTTGGGTTTCTCTGCCAACGGAAACGATGCAGCTCCTTCGGCAATACCGGGCATGGCAGAACGCGGAGCGGCTGCGGCTGGGTGAGTATTACCGAGAACAGGGCTTTTTGTTTGCTCAAGATGACGGAAAGCCAATGCACCCGGACAGCATAACAGACTGGTTGTCCAAGTTCAGCAGGCGGCACGATCTCCCGCATATCAATCCTCATGCTTTCCGGCTCACAATGGCCTCTATGCTTTACTTTAGCGGCGTGGACAGTGTATCTATTTCCAAGCGGTTAGGTCATGCGCAAGTCAGCACAACGGCGAACATCTATGCACATGTGATGGAGAGCGCCGATCGGAAAAACGCTGACATTTTAGCTGACGTGTTTTTGAAAAAGGCTTGAATTTTCAAAGTGAGTTGAACTAAAGTTGAATTATTTCTTCTCGTCACAGATAGAACATCTTGTTAAAGTTGCAAAAACAGCCGTTTTCGTAAAGAAAACGGCTGTTTTTCTGGTTGCGGAGGCAGGACTCGAACCTACGGCCTCCGGGTTATGAGCCCGACGAGCTACCAACTGCTCCACTCCGCGATATGAAATTAAAGGAATACTGGTGCCGGTGACCGGACTCGAACCGGTACAGTATCGCTACCGGGGGATTTTAAGTCCCCTGTGTCTACCAATTCCACCACACCGGCAGATATCGGCAACTGATAATATACCATACCTCCGCCGTGATGTCAACACCTGTTTGCGAAAAAAGTTCTCCGTTCGCGTTTTGTTCCTTTGACTTGCCGGTCTTGCTATGCTATACTATGCTTGTATTGTTATCGAAAAGAGGCGGACTATGCAGATCGGAACGGTAAAAATTGAATCGAAGCTCGCGCTCGCGCCGATGGCGGGCGTAACGGATGCTGCATTCCGCCAGATCTGCTCCGAAAAAGGCGCGGGCTACACCGTCACGGAGCTTGTGAGCGCCAAGGCGCTGTGCTACCACGACACGAAGACCGCGCAGCTGCTTCGTCCGTTTCCGGGCGAAAAGCCGTTTGCCGCGCAGATCTTTGGCAGCGATGTGAACTGCATGGCCGAGGCTGCGCAGATGGCGATCGAAATTTCCGGCGCGGACATTCTGGATATCAACATGGGCTGCCCCGTGGGCAAGGTCGTCAAAAACGGCGACGGCAGCGCGCTGATGAAAGATCCCGAAAAGGCCGCGCGCATCGCTGAGGCGGTCGTGCGCGCCGTCAAGGTCCCCGTCACGGCGAAGATGCGCCGCGGCTGGGACAAGGGCAGCATCAACGCCGTCGAGCTCGCCAAAATGCTCGAAGAAGTGGGCGTCAGCGCCGTCGCGGTGCACGGGCGCACGCGCATGCAGATGTACGGCGGCGAGGCCGACTGGAATACGATCCGCGACGTCAAGCAGGCCGTCAGCATCCCCGTCATCGCCAACGGCGACGTTTTTTCGCCCGAGGCCGCGGTGCGCATCCTCAAATTTACTGGCGCGGATATGGCGATGATCGGCCGCGGGAGCTTCGGCAATCCGTGGCTTTTCGAGCAGTCCGCCGCCGCGCTCTCGGGGCGCGACATTCCGCCGCTGCCGCCGTTTGCCGAGCGGTGGGACACCGCTGTGCGTCAGGTGGAGCTCTCCGCACAGTATCAAAACGAGCGCGTCGCCATGCTGCAGGCGCGCCATCACCTGTGCTGGTACTTAAAGGGCATCAGCCACGCGAATTATTATAAGGAGAAGATCGTGCAGCTCTCGACGCTTTCCGAGCTGCACGCGCTCAGCGTGTCGATCAAGCGGGATCTGCGCTGAGGATCAATAAAAAGCTATGGACGAACGGGAACTCATTGCGCGCCTTCAAAAGCGGGATGAAGCCGCCTTCGAAGAGCTGATCCGCCAATATGAGAAAAAAGTGTATACGCTGTGCTTCCGCATGTGCGGCAACAGCGAGGACGCCGAGGAGGCCGCGCAGGATGCCTTTCTTGCGCTCTGGCGCGGGATCGACCGCTTCCGACAGGAGTCATCGCTTTCGACGTGGATCTACCGTCTGGCGACGAACACCTGCATCGACACGCTGCGGCGGCGAAAAAAACAGAGCGGCAGCGTCTCGCTCGACGACGAGGAGCTGTTTGTCGACGCGGTCGACACCTCGCCCCAGCCGCAGGAGACGGTCGAGCACCGCGAGGCACAGAAATTATTGCAGGAGGGCCTCTCCGCCTTGCCGGAGGAGTACCGAAAGGTGCTCATCCTGCGCGAGATCGAAGGCCTGAGCTACACCGAGATCGCAGAAAGCGCGTCGATCGAGCTGGGCACGGTCAAATCGCGCATCAGCAGGGGCCGATCACTTTTGCGCAACTTTTTATCCGGAAACGGGAACTTTTTTGAAATTGCTTCGTCAAAAGTTACAGAATGTAATCGTGAGGAGATGAGCGCCAAATGAAATGTTGTGAACAGTACGCCGCCGCGCTCTCTGCCTTTGTGGACGGAGAATTGAGCGAAAACGAAAAGGAAGAGGTGCTCTCGCACGTAGAGCACTGCCAGAACTGCCGGGAGTATCTCTCGGAACTGATGATCGTGCACACGATGTTCGAGGAAATGCCCGAGCTCGACGCGCCGGAGGGCTTTTCCGAGCGCGTGCTCGAGCGGGTGCATGAGGAAAAGCGCGAGAGATCGCGCCACCGCCGTGCATGGCCGCGCGTGCTGGCCGCGTGCTTTGCGCTGCTTGTCGTCACGGCCGCGGTGTGGAAGCTGGCGCCCGCGATGGTCAGCAGCAACGACAGCGCCGCGGACTGCAATACCAGCGGCAATGACACGGCGAGTGCGCCCGCTGCGTCCGGCGGCACAGCGGAGGACTTTACCTACAGCTATTCCGCCGTGCAGAAGGAGGGCGTGCAGGCCGACGCCAGCCCGTTCGACACCTATGACACGGAAGACGGCGCAGACGACCGCTCCGCCGACGCAAGCGGCGGCTATGCCATCATCACGCTGGATGTGCCCGCGGCGGCGGAATTTCTGCACGAGCGTGGCATGGCCGTGTACGCGGAAAATGACAAGTACGTCAGCTACCTCGTCGTGGCCGAAGCGGCACATGACTTAGCAGACGCCATGGAGCTGCCTGAGGCTGAGCGCACCGCGCTCCGTCAGGCAGACGATATTCTGATCGTCGGGGTCGCCAAGACCGCACCGGCGGTCGAAGAGCCTGCGGAAAACACCCCCGCAGGAGAAGAGGAGAGCGAATGAACGATATCGGCGTGATCGGCGGCGCGGACGGCACGACACAGATCGTCGTCTCCGGCAGCATCGGAGGGCCGATCCTGTGGATCTTTTTCGGCGCGCTGGCGCTGATGGTGATTTTATACGCTGCATTTTACCGACGCGGCAAGGGCAAGGCAGTCTGCCTTGCCCTCGCGGCGGTTTTCTGCGTGGCGGCGGATCAGGCCGTCAAATTCCTCGTCGTGAACACAATGTCGCCCGGCGAATCGGAGCCGCTGCTGCCGCCGCTGTTACAGCTCACGCGCGTGCACAACTACGGCGCGGCGTGGTCGAGCTTTTCGGGCGCACGGTGGCTGCTCATCGCGCTGACGGCGGCGGGCATGTGCGCCATCGCATGGCTGCTCGTCAAGATCGTGCGCCATCCGCTGGGCCAGTGGTCGCTTGCGATCATCCTCGGCGGCGGCATCGGCAATCTCATTGACCGCGTGCGCCTCGGATACGTCGTTGACATGCTGGACACGATGTTCATGGACTTTCCCGTCTTCAACGTGGCGGATGTGTTCGTCGTGTGCGGCACGGTCTGCGCGCTGATTTACTACCTTGCCTTTTACAGCAAGAGCGACGAGAAAAACTGGGGGAACAAGGTCGATGGAACCGATCCTGCTGCAAACAAGTGAAGCCGATGCCGGTACGCGGCTCGACGCCTGCCTCGCCCGCGCAATTGAAGACCTGACCCGCTCCGCCGCGGCGAAAGCCGTCGAGGACGGGCGTGTCCTCGTGAACGGCAAAGCGCCGAACAAGAGCTACAAGCTCACGGGACACGAGCAGATCGAATTCACCCCCGAAGAGCCCGCGCCCATCGACGCCGTTCCGCAGGACATCCCTCTGGACGTTGTCTACGAGGACGACGACGTCATCGTCGTCAACAAGCCGAGCGGGCTCGTCGTCCATCCCGCGCCGGGCCATCCGGACGGGACGCTCGTGAACGCCCTTTTGTATCACTGCGGCGACAGTCTCTCCGGCGTCGGCGGCGCGCTGCGCCCCGGCATCGTGCATCGCATCGACCGCGACACGAGCGGGCTCATCATCGCGGCAAAAAACGACTACGCGCACCAGTTCCTCTCCGCCCAGCTGGCCGACCACACGCTCGCGCGCACGTATGAGTGTATCGTGGTCGGCAACTTATGTGAGGACAGCGGCACGGTCGACGCGCCCATCGCGCGCGACAGCCGCGACCGCAAGCGCATGGCCGTCGTTCCGGGGGGGCGCCGCGCGGTAACGCACTGGGAGGTCATCGCCCGTTATCCCGGCTACACGCATGTGCGGTGCAGGCTCGAAACGGGCCGCACGCATCAAATTCGCGTGCACATGGCCTACCTCGGCCACCCGATCCTGGGCGACACGGTCTACGGCGCAAAAAAGGCCGTTCCAGGCCTGACGGGTCAGTGCCTTCACGCGGTGGGGCTTCAGTTCATCCACCCGCGGACGAAGGATCTTGTCTCGCTCACATGCCCGCTGCCCGAGGAATTCACCGCCATGCTGCGCAAGATCGACCGATAGATCAAATCCCGCAGGCGAGGGCCGACGCCTTCGCCTTATTCTACAGGAAATACAGGTGAACAATGTGAAAGACCTGCAAACCATTGAGGAGACCCTCAAATATCTGCAATTCGACAACTGGGAGCAGAGCGCGCCAGGCCTTGCGCGCTCGCGCGAGCTTCTGGGTCTGCTCGGCAATCCCGAGCAGAAGCTCAAATTCGTCCACATCGCGGGCACGAACGGCAAGGGCTCTACTGCCGCGATGCTCGCCTCCGTGCTCCAGCGCGCGGGGTACCGCACGGGGCTCTATACCTCGCCGCACCTGCTGCGCTTCCACGAGCGCATGCGCGTGAACGGGGAAGAGATCGACGACAACTCCCTCATTTCGCTCACAAACACCGTGCGGAACGCAGCGGAGAGCATGAGCGAAATGCCCACGGGCTTTGAGATCATGACGGCCATCGCCTTTTTGTACTTCGTGCAGGAGCAGTGCGACATCGTCTCGCTCGAGGTCGGTCTCGGCGGGCGCATGGATTCGACGAACGTCATCCCCGCGCCGGAGGTCTGCGTCGTGGCGAACATCGGCTTGGAGCACACGGCCATTCTCGGCGACACGGTCGAGAAGATCGCCGCGGAGAAGTGCGGCATCATCAAGCATGGCTCGCACGCCGTGCTCTTCGGCCAGAGCGAGGGCGTGGAGAACGTCGCGCGCGAAAAGTGCGCGCAGGAGGACGTGGCTCTCACGATCACCGCGCAGGAAAAGCTTGAGCGCATTTCGTCCTCGCTCGACGGTCAAGAGTTCAAATACCGCGGCCGCGGGCCGTACCACCTGCGGCTTCTCGGCGAGTATCAGCTCTTGAACGCGCTGACGGTCATCGACGTGTGCAGCGCGCTGCGCTCGCGCGGCTGGGACAAGCTCACGGACGAGGCCATTGACGAGGGGCTTTCCCACGCCCAGTGGCCCGGACGGCTCGAGCTCCTGCGCCGCGGGCCGGACTTCATCGTTGACGGCGCGCACAATCCTCAGTGCGTCGACGCGCTGATGGATTCGCTCGCCGCGCTCTACGGCGACAAAAAACTCATCTTCCTCACAGGGGTGCTTCGCGACAAGGACTGGCAGCAAATGCTGCGCCGCGCGCTCCCGCTCGCCAAGGCGTTCGTCGTCATCACGCCGCCTTCTGCCCGCGCACTCGATGAAAACGAGCTCGCCGCGTGGCTGAATGCACAGGGCGTGCAGGCCGTCCCCGCCAAGGACACCGACGACGGCGTCCGCCGCGCCCTGGAGCTGGCAGGCGAGGATGACGCCATCTGCTCCTGGGGCTCGCTCTACTTCACCGGCGAGGTCCGCCGCGTCCTGACGGAACAGTAAACACGATAAAAAAGACCGCTGCGAAACGCCGCAGCGGTCTTTTCATGATCCCCATGCCGCATTTGCCGCGACCGGCGGCAAACAGGCCCCCACACCCCAATCGGCGCAAAACCCATCAACCTACATCCGCCGCATTTTCTGCCCATACGGGCAGAAAAACGGGAAAAAGCGTCGCAGACTTTGCCGCCCGCAGGCGGCAAATAATTTTAATCATAAATCGCCGCGACATGCGCGTGGCGATTTATTCTTCTCGCTTCGCGCGTGTCGCAGCCGCCTACGGCGGCAAGGCACGAAGCGAAGTGCGATCCCCTAAAATCAAAGGGATCCCATCCATCGGATGGGATCCCTTTGATTTTAACTTAGATAGTTGAGCGGGTTGACGTAGCTGCCGTTTCTCTGAATGCCGAAGTGGCAGTGGACGCCGCTGGCGACGCCGCTGCGGCCCGCCTTGGCGACCTGCTGGCCCTTGTAGACCGTCTGTCCCGCGGAAACGAGCAGCGACGAGTTGTGCTCGTAATACGTGACATAGCCGTTGTTGTGGTCGATGATGACGACGTAGCCCATCGCGCCCTTGTAGCCCGCGTAGGTCACGCGGCCGCCGTCGGCGGCATAGATCGGCGTGCCGTAGGAGCAGGCGATGTCGATGCCCTTGTGGTTTCTCGTCGCGCCGCGGATGCCGGTGTTGCGGTAACCAAAGCGCGAGGTGATGCGGCCCGAGCACGGCCAGCGGAAGCTGCCGGTGGGGTACCAGGTCGGGCGGACCTTCGTGCCGCGGGCGCGCGTCTCGGCCACAGGGTCGGAGAGCGTGACGGACGAGATGACCGTGCGCTCCTGCTCCTCGCCGTTGACATAGGTAACATCGGCCACGATATCAGCCTTGCCGAACGAGCCCTTGGAGATCACGCGCTCGTCGCCCTGATACATGGACGAATCGCTCACGTAGTTCACGTCATAGTTGACGTCCTCGACATAGTTCTGCCGCTCGGTGACCGTGACGGTCAGATACGGCACGGCGTTCGAGAGCGTCAGCGCATCGCCGATGTGGATGCGGTTGATGTCGTAGCCGGGGTTCAGCGCTTCGAGCTCGGCGGCGGTCATGCCGTTGTTGTTGGCGATCTGGCCCCAGGTGTCGCCCTTGACGACGGTGTAGGTCACCTCGCCCGACTTCGTCGAATTCAGGATCTCGGCGATCTCGCCGAGGTTCATCACGCTGTCGGTCGGGACGTAGCCCTCCGCGATGCGGACATTTTCGACAAAGTCGACGCTCAGCGTATCCGCCGAGGCGTAGACCTGCTTGATCTGCTTGAGCAGCTCGTCCAGCGCGCCGGCGTACTGCGTCGAACCGATGAGCTCATCGTCGACATAGAGCGAGTAGCCGTAGGTCACCTGGCCGAGCTCGTCGGCGAGATCCTGCTCGAAGGTCGTCGAATCCGTCACATCGCTGCGGCGGACGAAAGCCGTCGAATAATGGATGGCATCCTTTGCGATCTCGTAGGACTTGCCGAGCGTCTCGGTCGTGATGCTCTCGAGCTTGGAGGCCGCCTTGCGTGCCTGCGCGGCACTCGCGACGGTGTCGACCACGCTGCCGTTATACTCTACGGTCGTTCCCAGCGTGTAGAACGAGAAAAACAGCGCGATCGCGGCCACAACAGCTGCGCCGCCGATAAAGTAGAACGGATTCACGCGCCGCGCGTGCCTGCGCCAGCGGTCCTCGTGCTCGCCGGCAGCGTGGCTGCGCTGGCGGCGGTGTGCCATCACCCTTTCATGCAGCAGCGAGCGCCACATCGGGAACATCCCGCCGATGACGAGAAAGACCTGCACCAAAAAGCGGTTGGATTCAGGAAAGTTGCGCGCCCTGCTCTCGCGCATGACCGTGCGGGCGCGTGGGCCGATGCGGCGGATGCGCGCACCGAGCGTGGAAAAAAACAGCGCCATGTGCTCGAGCCAGCCGCTCAGCCATTGCGGCATGCCGCCGCGCCTGCTCGGCCGTCTTCGCGGCGAGGCATTCGAACGGCGGCGCTGCGTGGGTGCATCGCTGCGCTGCGGGGTGGATCGTTTTTGCTCTGACATATCAAAACTCCTTAAAGGATGCAAGTAAAAATAAAAGTTACAATTTGTAACCATTGACCAGTATACTTGGTTTTCAAGGCTCCGTCAAGCCTTTTGGGGAAATGATACTGCTAATATGTTGTAAGAGTTTGGAAAATTTGTAAACTTTTGCATGAATTTTGCGTTATTTTTCCTTGAGAGGGTGAAAAAGTGGGTGTATACTATATCCGTAAATCTGTGCCCGCTTGACCGGCACATCATATATCAGGAGGAATCAACATGTTTGCACAACTGATCAGCACGCTGAAAAAGAGTCCCAAGACGATCGTTTTCACCGAAGGTACCGACCCCCGCATTCTCGAAGCGAGTGCCCGTCTGCTGTCCGGTAATTTCTTAAAGCCCGTGCTCGTCGGCAACCCCGATGAGATTGCCGCCGCCGCTGAGGACATCGGCTTCAACATCCGCGGTGCCGAGATCATCGACCCCGAGAATTACGACGGCATGGACGAGATGGTCGACAAGATGGTCGAGCTGCGCAAGGGCAAGATGACCGCCGACGAGTGCCGCGCCGCGCTCAAGAAGAGCAACTACTTCGGCACCATGCTCGTCAAGATGGGCAAGGCCGACTGCCTGCTCGGCGGCGCTACCTACTCCACGGCCGACACGGTCCGTCCCGCGCTCCAGCTCATCAAGACCAAGCCCGGCAACAAGATCGTCTCTTCCTGCTTCATCATGGTCCGTCCCGCCGCTTCCGGCGAGAACGAAGTGCTCGCCATGGCCGACTGCGCCATCAACATCAAGCCCAACGAGGACGAGCTCGTCGAGATCTGCAAGGAGACCGTTTCCTGCGCCAAGATCTTCGGCGTTGACCCGAAGGTCGCTTTCCTGAGCTACTCCACCCTCGGCTCCGGCAAGGGCGAGGACGTCGACAAGATGCGCAATGCCTGTGAGAAGGCCAAGGCCCTCATGCCCGACACCCCGATCGGCGGCGAGTTCCAGTTCGACGCGGCGGTCTCTCCGGCTGTCGCCAAGACCAAGCACATCACCGACGCGGTCGGCGGCCACGCCAATACCTTTATCTTCCCCGACATCAACGCCGGCAACATCGGCTACAAGATCGCCCAGCGCCTCGGCTCCTTCGACGCCTACGGCCCGATCCTGCTCGGTCTGAACGCGCCGATCAACGACCTCTCCCGCGGCTGCAACGCCCAGGAGGTCTACTCCATGGCGATCATCACCGCGGCGCTTGCCTAAATACTTCAAAAAAAGAGGACGGCGAAAGCCGTCCTCTTTTTTTGAGGGGGATACACTGCGCTTCGTGCCTTGCCGCCCGCAGGGCGGCTGCGACACGCGCTCCGTGAGAAGAGTTTTTTCTGACGCACATGTCGTCAGAAAAAACGATTAAGATTATTTGCGCCGTGCGCGGCGCAAAGTCTGCGACGCTTTTCGGTGCGTGATAAGGGTCTCTGCTTCTATTTTGCGTTTTTAGCGCTGTTTTGCGCGGGGCGCAAAATGCGCGTCGGGGTACCTGAGCTGTTTTGCGCCGGAGGCGCAAAATGCGCGGCGGGGGTGCGTTAGCTGTTTCGTGCGGAGCACGAAATGCGCGTGGGGGACGTTGGCTTATTTCGAGCCGAAGGCTCGAAATAAGCCAACACTGAATTTAGGCTGAAGTAAAACGGCCCTCAAAGAGGGCCGTTTTCGTTTTGCAAGTTTTCTGTCATTTTAGTGCGATAAAGTGCAATTTTTTGCACGAACGGATGCTTCGAATGTTTCAAATGTATGGAATATTTGGAGAAGTTAGACAAATGTTTTTCGCTGTTTTTGTCTGTTTTACACACATTTGTACAACAAAGTTCAGCTACCTTTTTCCCGAAAAGGGGAAGACAAAAAAATACGCCATGATATAATGATTCTGCAATGACGGGGCGCGAGCTCCGAACAATACGATCACATTTTCTGTGGAGGATTATCATTATGGCTATCAAAGTGGGCATCAACGGCTTCGGCCGCATCGGCCGCGTCGTGCTGCGCATCATGATCGAGCATCCGGAGCAGTTCGACATCTGCGGTATCAACCTGCGCAAAGCGGATCTGGATTACATGGTCTATATGATCAAATACGATTCCGTGTTCCGTCAGTTCAACGGCACGGTGGAGCACAAGGACAAGAACCTGATCGTCAACGGTCACACCATTCAGGTCTTCAGCGAGTCCGACGCGGCGATGATCCCCTGGTCCAGCTGCGGCGCGGAGTACATCATCGAGTCCACCGGCGCTTACAACACCACCGAGAAGGCCTCCCGCCACTTCAAGGGCGGCGCGAAGAAGGTCATCCTGACCGCGCCCGGCAAGGATGAGGTCACCCCCACGTTCGTCATGGGCGTGAACCACATGCTGCTCCATTCTGACATGAAGGTCGTCTCCAACGCCTCGTGCACCACCAACTGCTTAGCGCCCCTTGCCAAGGTCGTCAACGACGAGTTCGGCATCGAGCAGGCGCTCATGTCCACCATCCACGCCGCCACCGCCAAGCAGAAGGCGGTCGACTCCCGCGGCGGCAGCGATTGGCGCACGGGCCGCTCCATTCTCAACAATATCATCCCCTCCTCCACGGGTGCCGCCAAGGCCGTCGGCCGCGTCATCCCCGAGCTCTACGGCAAGATGACCGGCATGAGCTTCCGCGTCCCCACGGCGGACGTCTCCGTCGTTGACCTGACCGCCCACCTTAAGGTCAAGACCACCTACGCCGATATTTGCTACGCCATCCGCCACGCCAGTGAGACCTATATGAAGGGCATCATCGGCTACACCGCGGACCAGGTCGTCTCCACGGACCTGATTGGCAATTCCTGCCCCTGCATCTTCGACGAGACCGCCGGCATCATGCTCGACAACGACTTTGTCAAGCTGATCGCGTGGTACGACAACGAATGGGGCTACTCCAACATGGTCGTCCGCCTGCTTGAGCATATGGTCGCGGTGGACGAGGGCCGCGTGACGCCTGAAAAGCGCGTCGTCCCCAAGGATAAGCCGAAGGAAGAGCCCGCCGCCAAGGAAGCGTAACAACGAAATAAAAAAGGAAGGACGCTGCGCGTCCTTCCTTTTTTATTCGTCCTTTTTTTCTGCTGCTTTTGCTTCAAGCTCGGCGACGGTCGTGTTGTCTTCCATGCCGCGGGCGTGGAGGACATCGTCGCGCGTGAGGGTCATCAAATCATCCTTTGTAAAGCTCTCCATCTTCGCGAGGCGGTTGGCCTGCGCGGTCAAGATCTGCTCGAAGAGGTTGCGCACGCCGCGCGCGTTGCCGAACGTCACACCGTCGGCGTTCTCATCGTAGATGAAGTCCTTGACGTCCTGCTCGGCGTCGGGAGAGAGGGTGTACTGCGACTTGCGGCACTGCATTTTGAAAATCTCGAGCATCTCGTCGAGCGTATAGTCGTCAAAGTGCAGGTAGCGGTTGAAGCGGGACTCAAGGCCGGGGTTCGATTGGATGAACTTTTCCATCAAGCCATCGTAGCCCGCGACGATCACGACGAGGTCGTCGCGGTGATCCTCCATCGCCTTGAGCAGCGTGTCGATGGCCTCCTGACCGAAGTCGTTGTCGCCCTTGCCGTTGAGTGCGTAGGCCTCGTCGATAAACAGCACGCCGCCGAGCGCCTTTTCGATGACCTTGCTCGTCTTGATGGCCGTCTGACCGACGTAGCCCGCGACGAGCCCGCTGCGGTCGACCTCGACAAGCTGACCCTTGGAAAGGATCCCGAGTGAGCGGTAGACGCGCGCCATCAAACGCGCAATCATCGTCTTACCTGTACCGGGGTTGCCGGTGAAGACCATGTGGAGCGAGAAGTCCGCGTTCGGAAGCCCCGTCTCCTCGCGCCGCTTGAAGACAGTCGCCATGTTGATGAGGTTATTCACCTCGCGCTTGACCTCGCCAAGGCCGATGTAGGTGTCGAGTTCTTTTTTAAGGTCCTCGATCTTCTCGGGCGGGGGAAGCGGCGCTTCCTCTTCCTTTTTCTCGTCCGCGCCGGTGGAGGCGGCGGGCTTGTTCGGCTTTGCGCCGTCCGCGCTCTTCGGCGCGTTTGCTTTGGGTGCAGCTTCCTTCGGGACGGCGGATTTCGGCGCGTCCGGCGTCAGCGGCGTGCCCCAGAAGTCGCTGCCCATGCGGTTTAAGTTGTTCTGCGTCATCGTGCGGATAACGTCGAGCTGCTGGAGAATGATCTCGTCCTTTTTATCCATGTTGATTCTCTCCCTTCGTTCCGTAGGGCGTGTGCGCCATTGCGCGGAACAAGAATGCAGTGATCAGGCCGCTGAGCGCGCCCGTGAAGAGCGACACCAGCAGCAAAAACGGCAGATAGTAGAGCGGCGCGGTCGAGCCGAGCATGATGAGCGCGGCGCAGACCTGCCCGCAGTTGTGCGCCGCCGCGCCCGCGATCGAGACGCCGAAAATGCTGAGCTTTTTCGCCCCGCTCAAAAGCGCCATCACCAAAAGCGCCGACAGCCCGCCGAGCAGCGAGAATAAAAGCGCCGAGGCATTCCCCGCAAACAGCGCGCCGAGCGTGCAGCGCACGAGCAGGATGGCGAGCGCGCTCGGAAATCCGATGGCATAGAGCGCGTAGAGCGTGACGATGTTGGCAAGGCCGAGCTTGACGCCCGGCAGCGGCACAATGAGCGCGAGCGGAAAAAACGACTCCATGTAGGACAACGCAAGCGCGAGCGCCGCGAGCACCGCGCAGAGCGTCAGCTCTCTTGTTTTGATCTTCATGCGCTCACCCCGCGATCAGATCGTAGTCGGACGCCGCGCCCTCGAGCATGACGGCCACGCGGGCGGGCAGGCACACGATGCTCTGTCCCGCGCGCGAGATCGCGCCGGAGTGCACGCAGTCCTGATTCGGGCAGTCGCTTTCGCTCACGCGCACCGCACCGTTTTCCACAGCGACGGTGAGCGTGTAGCCGCGGCTCTCATACGTGCCGCCTTCATAATTGCTGAGTGCGCAGCGCTCGACGGTCTCGCCGTCGATGGCGATGCTGATCGTCAGCTCGCCCGCCGATTTCGCCGCGAAATACGGCCTTGCGCCAAGTCCGAGCGTGAGCAGCAGCACCGCGAGCACGACGAGCGCGTCCCACTTCGTCGGCTTCAGCTTAGGCGAGCGCTTCATACGTGTACCCGCTTTCGTCGTTCGGCGTGAAGGCATCGGCAAGGCCGTCGGTGTAAAGCACGCGGCCATCGTCGGTGACTAAAATGAGCTCAAAATCCGTCCCCTGGTCGGCAAGATCGTCGCGCAGCGCAAGCGCGCCGTCGGGGCCAAGGACGAAGCACGCCGTCGAGAGCGCGTCCGCCCACGCGCCGTTCTCGCACAGCACGGTCACGCTGACGAGCCCGCTTTCCGCGGGGCAGCCGGTCTTGGGGTCGAGGATATGGTGATAGCGCACGCCGTTTTCTTCAAAATAGCGCTCGTACACACCGGAGGTCACGATGAACTTATCCGCCGCCGATACGACGCCAAGGTAGCTCTCCGTGTCCGCAGGGTCCTTGACGGCGATGCGCCAATCGCTGCCGTCGGTCTTTCGCCCCATGACGAACACATCACCGCCGAGGTCGAGTGTCGCGGACGTGACGCCCTCCTTTTCAAGCTGCGCGCGCAGAAGATCCGCCGCGTAGCCCTTGGCGATGCCGCCGAGGTCGAGCTGCGCGCCATCCAAAAGCGTGACCGTCCAGCCGTCCGCCGTTTTTTCGAGCGCGACCTTGCCGCAGCCCGTATGACTCAGCAATTCTTTGAGCTCGTCTGCGGACGGCACACGGCGCTCGTCCTTCGTAAATCCCCACGCGTCGAGCACAGGGGCGAGCGTCGGGTCGAACGCGCCGTCCGTCGCGTCAGAGATCGTCAGCGCCGTTTCGATCAGCGCGGGTAAGATATCGTCCGCGCCGTATTCAACCGTTTCGCCGTTCGACGTGTTGAGCGCATAAAGCTCACTGCCCTCCGCCGTGCGCGAGAGGACGGCTTCGTCCAACGTGTGCAGTTCCTTTTCCGCGCTCTCCAGCGCGGCAGCGGCGTTCTCGCCGTAAACCGTCAGGTTCATCACCGTGTCCATCGCGTACACCGTGCGCGTCTCGCTCTCGGCAGCCGTTTCGCCGCAGGCAGTGAGGGACAGGGCAAAAATCGTCAGCAGCAGCGCTGCAAGTTGTCTTTTCATAGGTTCTCCTGCGAAAACAATTTATCAAGCATAGCTTATCAAATGTATTTTACCCGCGTCTGTGCGGTCTGTCAAAAGAAAAAATTTGAACCGCCGTGCGGAACATTTATAAAAGGGGAGAGCCTCTTCTATAATAAGAGGCTCTCCCCGATCTGCGTCTGCGCGCAGGCAAAATTATTTTCTCTCGAGCGAGACGCGGTACGTAAGCCGCAGGAACGTGGCGTTCAAAATGACGCTCACCACCTCCGCGATCGGAAACGCGAGCCACACAAGCTCGAGCCGCCCCGTGAGCGAGAGCAGATACGCCGCCGGCAGCAGCACGACGATCTGGCGGCAGACGGAATTGATGAGCGCATAGATGGGCTTGCCGAGCGCCTGACACGCGCTGCCCGCGATGATGCTGAAGCCCGCGAGCGGGAAGTGCACGCCGATGATGCGCAGAGCGACCCTGCCGATGGAGAGCATTTCGTCCGTCGGCGAGAACATCCCCAGCAGCGTTTCGGGGATGAGCTCGAAGAGCGCGCAGCCGACGCACATGATGCCGATGGCCGTGAAGACTGTCAGGCGGACGGTCTTGCGCACGCGGTCGAATTTCTGCGCGCCGTAGTTGTACGACACGATGGGCACCATCGCGTTGTTGAGGCCGAAGCACGGCATGAAGATGAAGCTCTGGAGCTTGAAGTAAGCACCGAACACCGCGGTCGCCGCCTCGGTGAACGAGATGAGAATTTTGTTCATGCCGAACATCATCACCGAGCCGATGGACTGCATGATGATCGACGGAATGCCGATGGCGTAGATGTCCGCCACCGTCGCGCGGTGGGGACGGATGTCCTTGAGGTGGATCTGCACCTCGGGATTTTTCTTGAGGTTCAGGAAAAGGCCGAGGCCCGCGCCGACGAACTGGCCGACGATCGTGGCGACCGCCGCGCCCGCGACCTCCATGCGGGGAAAGCCCAGAAGGCCGAAAATCAAAATCGGGTCGAGCACGATGTTGCACACCGCGCCCGCGATCTGCGAGATCATCGAAAGGTCCGTCCGCCCCGTGGACTGGAGCAGGCGCTCGCCGTAAATTTGCAGGAACAGTCCGAGCGAGCCGCCGATGCAGATCATCACATAGTCGCTGCCGTAGGCGATGATCTGCGCATTCTCCGTCTGAAAGCGGAAAAACGGCGTGGCGAGCGAAAAGCCGAGGACAGCAAAGACGGCGGCGGTGCAGAGCGTCAGGAAAAGTCCCGTGCCCGCGGCGCGGTCGACCGCCTGCATGTTCTTTTCACCCAGCGAACGCGCGAGCAGCGCGTTCATACCGACGCCCGTGCCCACGGCGAACGCGATGCACAGCGTTTGCAGCGGGAAAGCGAGCGACACGGCGTTCATTGCGTCCTGACTGAGCCGCGCGACGAACACGCTGTCGACAATGTTGTAGAGCGCCTGAAAGAGCATCGATATCATCACGGGCCCCGCCATGTTGGCCAGCAGCTTGCCGATGGGCATCGTGCCCATCTTGTTTTCTCTGGTATTTTCTTCCATGTTTCCTCCCCGTTTAACTTTTTCGTTCCGACATATAAAATTCCGGCGCCGCAGCGACGGAATCGAAATCAAATCATTTTTTCCAACGACATGTGCGTTGGAAAAAATACCCCTTAGAGCGCAAGCGTGCGAACGGAGTGAGTGCGACGCAGCGCTCGGCAAAACCCAAATCAAAAATGCACCGCAGTGCATTTTTGAATTACTTTTTTAATTCCCCATTCGCAGACTTGGTGAGATACGCGTTGATGAAGCCGTCGAGGTCGCCGTCCATGACGGACTGGATGTTGCCGGTCTCGTAGTCGGTGCGCGTGTCCTTGACAAGCTGGTAGGGCATGAAAACGTAGGAGCGGATCTGGCTGCCCCATTCGATCTTGAGCTGCACGCCCTTGATGTCGGAGATCTTCTCCGCGTGCTGCTGAATTTTGAGCTCCATGAGCTTGGATTTGAGCATCTGCATGGCGTAGTCGCGGTTCTGGAACTGCGAGCGCTGGGTCTGGCAGGCGGTGACGATGCCCGTGGGCTTGTGGATGAGTCGAACGGCAGAGCTCGTCTTGTTGACGTGCTGGCCGCCGGCGCCGGACGCGCGGTAGACCTGCATTTCAATATCCTCGGGACGAATTTCGACCTCAATGTCGTCGGGCAGCTCAGGCATGACCTCGAGGGCTGCAAAGCTCGTCTGGCGGCGGGCGTTCGCGTCGAACGGGGAAACGCGCACTAAGCGGTGCACGCCGTTTTCGCCCTTCAGATAGCCGTAGGCGTTCTCACCCTTGACCATGACCGTCGCGCTCTTGAGACCGGCCTCGTCGCCGTCGAGATAGTCGAGCATCTCGAATTCAAAGCCGTGCTTGTTCGCCCACTGCATATACATGCGGTAGAGCATCTGCGCCCAGTCCTGCGCCTCGGTGCCGCCCGCGCCGGCGTGGAACGTCAAAATGGCGTTGCAGTTGTCGTATTCGCCGGAAAGGAGCGTCGTGAGTCGCGCCTGCTCCACATCGGCTTCGAGCTTTTTGTAGCCCTCTTCGAGCTCGGGCAGCAGGCTCGCGTCGTCCATCTCCGTTCCCATGTCGATCAGCGCGAGCAGATCGTCGCGCGTGGAAACGAGCTTTTCGTAACGGTGAATTTTATTTTGCAGCTGCTTGGAGCGCATCTGGTTTTTCTGCGAGCGCTCCAGATCGTTCCAGAAGCCGTCCTCGTGCGCCTCGAGCTCGAGGCGGTTCAGCTCCTGACGGGCCTGCTCGATCTCCAGCGCCTTGAAGAGGTTTTCAAATGTTTCGTCCATCGCAAGCAGCTTCTGCTTGTAGGAATCGTATTCGATCACAGCCATGGCGTTCTCTCTCCTTACTTTTATCCTTCATTAGCCGAAAAAGTATATCACACACACCGTGCAAAGGCAAGAAAAATCCGCCTCTCGGGACGAAAATTCCCGTGGAAGCGGCCCTTTTTCGCCTTTCCGGCGATAAAAACAAAAAAGCCACGCTTTCGCGTGGTCGATACAACGGATCTCAGCGCTCGCTGATGATCTGCTTGGTGCTGCCGAAGATCATGTCGTCAACATCCTGCTTGATGAAGTTCTCAAACATATTCGTTTTCACGCTCCTTTCTCTCATTTACTTCAGTTTGTATTATAGACGCGGGAAACGCAAATTTCAATCGTCAGCTCTCATGGCTTTGCCCAAAAAATTAGCGGCTTTTTCATGCAAGTTGCTATATCTACACTTGCATTTCCGTTATTTTCCGCTTATAATAAAATAGAAATGATATTTGAAGCGGAGGAGTCGGACTATGGCGGCTTTCGTCACATTTGAGGATGTTTCCAAAGTCTACCACAGCGGAGAGATCGAAATTCGCGCGGTGGACCACATCAGCTTTACGATCGAAAAGGGTGAGTTCTGCGTCATCGTCGGCCCCTCGGGCGCGGGCAAGACGACGGTCCTCAACATGCTCGGCGGCATGGACGCCTGCTCGGGCGGCACCATCACGGTCGACGGGACGCTTGTGAGCGGCTTCAACGCCCGCCAGCTCACGACCTATCGCCGCCACGACATCGGCTTTGTCTTCCAGTTCTATAACCTCGTCGGCAACCTGACGGCGCTTGAAAACGTCGAGCTCGCGGCGCAGATCTGTAAAGACCCGCTCGACGCAGCGACGGTCTTGAACGAAGTCGGCCTGTCCGCGCGCGCGAACAACTTCCCCGGTCAGCTCTCCGGCGGCGAGCAGCAGCGCGTCGCCATCGCCCGCGCGCTGGCGAAAAATCCGAAGCTCCTGCTCTGCGACGAGCCGACCGGCGCGCTCGACTATGTGACCGGCAAGCAGATCCTTAAGCTCTTGCAGGACACCTGCCGGCAAAAGGGTGTGACGGTCGTGGTCATCACGCACAACAGCGCCATCACGCCGATGGCCGACCGCGTCATCCACATCAAAAACGGCACGGTGGAGAGTATGCAGTGCAATGAGCATCCGACCAGCGTGGAACTGATCGAATGGTAACGAAGAAATCGGAACGAAAGGGGGCGGCGCGATGAAAAACGCCATGCAGAAGGACTTCTGGCGCGAGATCCAGCACACGCGCAGCCGCTTTTTCTCCATGATGATCCTGGTCGCGCTCTCGGTCGCGTTTCTCTCCGGTCTCAAGGCGACCGCGCCGGACATGAAGCGCACGGGCGACGACTATCTCGATTCCCTGCACTTGGCGGACATTCAGGTGCTTTCAACGCTCGGCCTGACCGACGACGACATTACCTCTCTTCGAGCACAGGACAAGGTCGAGGACGCCGAGGGCGAATACGTCATCGACGCATTCGCCTCGTCCGACTCGCTCGACGCGGTGGTCAAGGTCCTCTCCCTCACGGGCCGCGGCATCAATGAGGTGCTGCTGCGCGGCGGGCGCATGCCCGAGCGCGCGGACGAGTGCGTGGTGGAGGAAAACATGCTCTCGCTGATGAACATTGAAATTGGCGATCGCATCACCCTGACGCCGGGGGACGATCTCTCCGACGCGCTGTCCCAGAATACATATACGGTCGTCGGCACGGTGCGCTCGCCCGTGTATCTTGCGGTGGAGCGCGGCACGTCGACGCTCGGCAGCGGCACGGTCAAGGCGTATCTGTACCTGCCGCGCGAGGCGTTCACGCTCGACTACTACACGGCGGCCTATGTGCGTGTCTCCGGCGCGGCGGAGATGACCGCGTTTTACAGCGACTATGACGACTATATCGACGCCGTCATCGATGAGCTGGAGCCGTTCGGCGACGCACGCTCTCAGCTGCGCCACGATGATCTTGTCGACGAGGCGACGGAAAAGCTCGACGATGCGCAGCGTGAGCTCGATGACGCGAAGGCCGAGGCCGACGAAAAGCTCGGCGACGCGCAAAAAGAACTGAGCGACGCGCGCAGGAAGCTGGATGATGGCTGGCGCGACTACCGCGACGGGCAGCAGGAGCTTTCGGACGCGCGCACAGAACTGGATGACGCCTATCAGAAGCTGATCGACGGCGAGCAGGAATACAAGGACGGGCTTGCCAAATACGAGGAATCCGCCGCCGAGTATGAAAAGGGACTTGCCGAGTATGAGGACGGCAAGGAGAAATACGAGCAGGGCAAGCAGCAGCTCGGCGCCGGCGCGAAGAATCTTGCCGAGGGAAAGAAACGGCTGGACGAGGGAAAAGCGCAGCTTGACGCGCTGGGCAGCACCGTGACCGGCGCGCTCGACGGCACGGGTTCTCCCTATGAGGGTAAGCCCGGGCAGTTGATCGAGGATCTCGGAAAGGGCGATCAGACTGCCGCCGCTACGACCGATGCCGCGCTGGACGAAATGCGTGCGCAGCTCACGGACGGCATCGCGCAGGCGCAGAGCACGATCGACGGGCTGAATCTGAAGATCGGACAGCTGAACGATGCGCTGCAAGACCCGAATTTGTCCGCCGAGGAACGCGCGGGCTATGAAAAGGGACTTGCCGAGGCGCAGGCGGGACTTGCCGCGGCACAGGCGGCGCAGGCGCAGCTTTCTCAGCAGCTTGCCCAGCTCAAGAACGTCAACTCCGGGAGCATCGCGCAGAGCAAGCAGCAGCTTGACAAGAGCCAGTCGGATTACAACATCGGGCGCATGGAGTTTGCTGAAGGCAAGGTCGAACTGGACAAGGGCAAAAAGGAGCTGGACGCGGCGAAGAAGGAGCTGGACGACGCGCCCGCGCAGCTTGAAGAAGCAAAACAGAAGCTTGCCGACGCGCGCAAAAAGCTCGACGACGGCTGGAAGGAATATTACGACGGCGAAGAAGAGTACGCCGACGGCGCACAGGAGCTTGCCGACGCCTATGTTGAACTGACGGACGGCGAGCGCGACTACCGCAAGGGCCTGCGCGAATATGCGGACGGCAAGGCGGAGGCGGACGAGAAGATCGCCGACGCACAGGAAAAGATCACCGACGCACGCCGCAAAGTCGCGGATATCGACAGCTGCGAGTGGTACATCTTCAGCCGCAGCTACAACCCCGGCTACACGGGCTTCGGCCAGGACGCTGACCGTATGGCGAACCTCGCGAGCGTGCTGCCGATCATCTTTTTCCTCGTCGCGGCGCTCGTGTGCCTGACGACGATGACGCGCATGGTCGAAGAGCAGCGCGTGCAGATCGGCGCGCTCAAGGCGCTCGGTTACAGCCGCCTTTCGATCTCACGGAAGTACATCGGCTACGGGCTGCTGCCGAGCCTTGTCGGCGGCGTTCTGGGCCTTGTCATCGGCTATATCCTGTTCCCGAAGATGATCTTCACGGCCTATCAGATCATGTATCAGATGCCGGATATCGAGCTGCACGCCTACACGGATATTTCGTTCTTTTCCGTGCTCGCGGCGGTCGCCTGCACAACAGTCGCGACGCTCTGGGCCTGCCTTGCCACGCTGCGCGAGACGCCGGCGAGCCTGATGCGCCCCCGCACGCCGAAGGCGGGCAAGCGCGTGTTCCTTGAGTACATCAAGCCCCTGTGGAGGCGTATGTCGTTCATCCACAAGGTCACAGCGCGCAATCTTTTCCGCTACCAGAAGCGCTTCTGGATGACGGTCATCGGCATCGGCGGCTGCACGGCGCTCATCATCGCGGGCTTTGGCATGAGGTCTTCCCTGCTCTTTACGATGTCGCGCCAGTATGACGAGCTGTTCCACTACTCGGCACAGGTGACGCTTGCCGGCAACGCCCTGCCCGAGGAGCGCGCGGCGGTGGAGGACTTCCTTGCAGGCGACTCCCGCGTTGTGAACTACATCCCCTGTGCGGCCTCGTCCGCCACGGTGGTCACCCCCTCCTATTCAACCACCGCCTATGTCGAGGTGATGGCCTCCGACGAGATCGGCAAGGTCGTGGACCTTTTCGACTACAAGAGCGGAGATCCCATCACAATGGGCGATGAGGGCGTATACATCGACCAGAAGCTCTCCGAGCTTTTGAAGGTCTCGGTGGGCGACACCTTCTTCCTCGACGGCGACATGCGCGGCGATGTGACGGTCGCGGGCATCTACGAGCACTATACGGGCCACTTCATCTATATGACGCCCGGCTACTATGAAAATGCGCTCCACGCCGACGGCGAGCCGAACGCCTACCTTCTGAACTTCACGAGCGACGATACCGGCACCTGCAACGCCATTTTTGAAAAGCTGCTCGACATGAGCGGCGTGGCGACGACCTCGCGCATGCGCGACACGCAGGATACCTACACGCACAGCATGGAGCGCGTGGACTTCGTTGTGGTCATCATCATTCTGGCGGCGGCGGCGCTGGCGATGGTCGTGCTCTTCAACCTTTCGAACATCAACATCACTGAGCGCCAGCGCGAGCTCGCGACGATCAAGCTGCTGGGCTTTTACGACGGCGAGGTCTCGGCCTATGTGTATCGCGAGAACATCGTGCTCACGCTGTTCGGCATCCTGCTCGGCTGCTTTATGGGCCACTGGCTGCACATTTACCTTGTGCGCTCGACGGAGATCGACCTCATGATGTTCGGGCGGCAGACCGCGCCGTCGGCCTACGTGTACGCGGCGATCCTGACGGCGCTGTTCTCGCTGCTCGTCAACGTGCTCGCGCACTTCAGGATGAAGAAGATCGACATGGTCGAGAGTCTCAAGAGCGCGGAATAAAATTTCTTGTTTCAAGGCAGGACAGTGTGCTACAATAAGGGGCGGCAAAAGCCGCCCCTTACTATTGTCGAAAAAGCGGCATGCCGCTTTTTCGAGGAGAA
>UMHI01070442.1_pt1 | contig 56748 bp, 40 predicted proteins | sample 1965481 | NCBI WGS metagenome assembly UMHI01 (sample SAMEA4836093, study PRJEB28245) | human gut metagenome | biome: gut microbiome; material: fecal sample | place: Denmark | collected 2008 | reverse complement strand
GTGCTTGAGCCGTTAGGCGGGAATTGTGCGGTATTGCCTTAAGGCAAAGAGCCTTGGAATCCTTTGTGGACTCCAAGGCTTTTTAATGCAAAATTCGGCGGTGCTTGTAGAAATAGACTAAATTTTCAACTTTTCAGATGAACCCTAAAACAGACCACAAACAACACCACCCGCCGGGCGTGTGGGAAAGCAGCGCAATGCTGCTTTCCCTGCCCCGGCAGGTGGTGTTGTTATTTTTATTGTTGTGTTTTGGCCACTTTGTGCCGCAGCCAGGCAGTGACCAGAAAAGTGATGGCAATGCAGGGCAAAAAGCCGAGCGCATCCACGCCGACATCCTGAATCATTCCGGCGCGGCCCGGGATAAAGAGCTGGTGGAATTCATCAGTGCCCGCATAGGCGGTACAGGTCACAGCGCTGATCAGTGCTTCTTGCACAAGCTGTTTGGCCCCGCCCGCTTTGCCTGCGCCGCCAAACAGATGGACGGTGACGGCGGTGCTGACACCGAGAGCACAGTAAATATAAACATGTGCCCACTTGCGAATGTTGGCATTGTCGTTCTGGCTGCTGAACCACTTGGGGGTCAGGCGGTGAGCCGCGGTGGATTCCACTTTTTCCGTTATCTGCTGGCTGAGGGCAGAGGAGCTCTCCCCCGGCTGGGCGGAAAACAGAAAGATTGCCGCCATGATGGCCAATGTAACGCACAGCATCACCGCGCGCACAAGTTTCAGCTTATTGTTCTGCTCCGGCATTCCCGTACCTCCGCGTTCCATCGTGCCATCATGTACAATACACATGGCATACTTGAAAAGCATACCAGTTTTGCGGTGCAGAATCAAGCGAAAAAAAGGCACATCCGCATGGATTGTACGATGTTATATTTATTTTGTCTTTCACTTTAGGCAACACTGCACAATTCCCGCCTTACGGCTTAAGTACCGCTCCGACGGCTGCGGCACGGCATCTGCGTTGCCAAAATGCTCGATAATGTCGGGTTGCGGTACCCGCATCGTGCTTCGGGGGCAAAAGCCCCTCGCACTCTGCGACCGCTGCCCCTGCTTCGGTTCGCTGTTTCCGCCACTGGCGGCGCTCACCTTTGCAGCATCCAGTATTATCTGCGCTTTTGGCCTAGCAGCTGCCGCACCTCGCTCGCCGTATCGGCACTTAGAATTATGCGGTATTGCCTTTATTATTTCTGCTCTTATTGGCTGCAAAACCGCAAAAAGGGCCGCAGCCCTTACGGACTGCGGCCCTACATATTACTTTATGCGGTGCGGCTATTAAATCAGTACATACCGCCCATGTCACCGCCGGCGGGGGCTGCCGGTGCCGGGGGCTCCGGCAGGTCAGCGACCAGGCTTTCGGTGGTCAGAACCATAGCGGCAACGCTGGAAGCATTCTCCAGAGCGGAGCGGGTGACCTTGGTCGGGTCAACAATGCCGGCTTCGATCATATCGTCAACATATTCTTCCTTCTGGGCGTCATAGCCGTAGTTGGGCTTGCCGGCCTGCAGAATGTTGTTGATGATAACGCTGCCTTCCAGGCCAGCGTTTGCGGCGATCTGGCGCAGAGGAGCTTCCAGAGCCTTGCGGACGATCTTAGCGCCAGTGCGCTCATCGCCTTCCAGCTCGCTGACCAGCTTATCAACAGCGGGGATAGCGTTGATGGTAGCGGTGCCGCCGCCAGCAACGATGCCCTCTTCAACAGCAGCCTTGGTTGCGTTCAGGGCGTCCTCGATGCGGAGCTTCTTATCCTTCATCTCAACTTCGGTAGCAGCGCCGACCTTGATGACAGCTACGCCGCCAGCCAGCTTGGCCAGGCGTTCCTGCAGCTTTTCACGGTCAAAGTCAGAGGTAGCGGAAGCGATCTGGGAACGGATCTGGGCAACGCGGTCAGCAATGGCCTGCTTATCGCCAGCGCCACCGACGATGGTGGTGTTCTCCTTGCCAACCTTGACCTGGCGGGCGCTGCCCAGCAGCTGGATGGTAGCGTCCTTGAGCTCATAGCCCAGGTCGCTGCTGATGACGGTGCCGCCGGTCAGGATGGCGATATCCTGCAGCATTTCCTTGCGGCGGTCGCCAAAGCCGGGAGCCTTGACAGCAACCACATTCAGGCCGCCGCGCAGACGGTTGATGATGAGGTTGGACAGTGCATCGCCCTCAACATCCTCAGCGATGATGAGCAGTTTGCGGCCGGACTGGATCACGGACTCCAGCAGAGGAACGATATCCTGGAACACGCTGATCTTTTTATCGGTGATCAGCACGCTGCAGTCCTCGTAAACGGTTTCCATCTTCTCGGTATCGGTGACCATGTACGGGGTAACGTAGCCACGGTCAAACTGCATGCCTTCCACTACCTCGGTATAGGTTTCAGCAGTGGTCTTGTTCTCCTCAATGGTGATCACACCGTCAGCAGTAACCTTTTCCATAGCGTCAGCGATCAGCTGGCCGATCTGTGCATCACCGGCAGAAACGGTGCCGACACGGGCGATATCCTTGCTGCCGTTGACTTTCTGGCTGTGTGCCTTGACGGCCTCAACAGCGGTGTTGACAGCCTTCTGGATGCCGCGCTTGATGTCCATCGGGTTTGCACCGGCGGTAACGTTCTTCATGCCCTCGGTAACAAGAGCCTGTGCCAGAACGGTAGCGGTGGTGGTGCCGTCGCCGGCAGCATCATTGGTCTTGGTGGCAACTTCACGCACGAGCTGTGCACCCATGTTCTCGAAAGCGTCTTTCAGCTCAATTTCCTTTGCGATGGTAACGCCATCGTTGGTGATGACCGGGCTGCCGAACTTCTTGCCCAGAACAACGTTGCGGCCTTTGGGGCCCAGGGTGATCTTAACGGTATCAGCCAGCTGGTCAATGCCGGCGCAAAGAGCCTTGCGGGCATCTTCGCCCTGCTTAATCTGTTTTGCCATAAATCAGCATCTCCTTTTATCAGTAAGAACAGTTAAAGTTTACTCAACGATTGCCAGGATATCGCTCTGGCGGACAATGGTGCATTCCTCGCCGTCAACCTTGACTTCGGTGCCGGAGTACTTGCTGGTGAGAACCTTATCGCCAACCTTGACGATCATCTCAACGTCTTTGCCATCGACATTGCCGCCGGGGCCGACTGCGATAACTTCAGCAACCTGCGGCTTTTCCTTGGCGGAACCGGTCAGGATCAGGCCGCCCTTGGAGGTCTCTTCTTCTTCAACGAGTTTGATCACAACGCGATCAGCAAGAGGTTTGATTTTCATGATGAAATATCCTCCTATAATTAAAGTTTCTTTGAAACATTTTGTTTAGCACTCTTTTCTCCTGAGTGCTAAATCTATTATAGCGTTCCTTTGCCAAAAATCAACCCCTTGAAGTATAAAATTTTTGTGAACAGTGTTTTTTGTCGTTTATTCGTTGTAATTTATTAGCGCTCCGGGCTGTTTTCTATCTGTTTTTTGGTCTTGGCTGGCAGACTGCCCGGCTGAATGGCACACTGGCACTGCAAATAAAGGCGTGCTTTGGTGGGGATCAGCCTTCGCCGGGGCGGTGCCAGTGCAGGGTAAGCTCCGCCCGCAGCGCCCCCTGCGTACTGCCATAACGGTTTTGCAGCCAGAAACACAGGTCGAGCGGGTCGGCATCCGGGCCGTTTATTCCGTACAGCGCCGTTATCAAACCGTCAAATTCCCGGTTGGCGGCTGCGGCAAATGCCACCTGCAGTTCGGCATCCGGGCGGGCGGCGGGAGTCAGGTCTTTCAGTTTCACATCCCGCAGGGTCAGGTTTACCCGCACACTGCCGGGGGCCAGTACCTGCACATCGGCGGCGGCTTTGGCGGCAAGGTGCAGGTCATCCGGCAACGTGCAGTCCAACCGATGGGCCTGGCCGCACAGAATAGCCGCCAGCTGGGCAGTCAACGGGCTTTGCGTCTGGCGGGCTGTATTGGCAGCGGTATCATAAAACAGCATGGCGTATTCCCCGCCCGCACTGACGGGCACAGCGGCGGTTTCGGCGTTATCAAACAGGGTTTGCAGGCCGCAGTGCAGCTGCTGCTTTTCTTCCAGAGCTTTCAAGTTTTCGTACAGGGTCGGCGTTTGGTCCTGGATGGGCATCTGCACGGCAGGATCCAGCACAAACACGGCGATTTCCGGCGCGGGGCGGGCGGTGCTTTGCAACAGCTGAGCGATTTCTTCTGCCAGCGGCCAGCTGCACCCGGCAGGCAGAACGGCAAGGTCCATCAGGCCGTAAAACGGCTGGCCGTTCATGGTTTGGGCGGCGGCATTCCAGGCGGCAGCACAGGTAGCGCCGCTGCCGGTAAAGGTTTTGCAGGCGGCGGAATCCTCGCTTTGCTGGTCACTGGTCAAAAGCGTGACCGTGCAGCCGGCATCCTGCGCGGTAAAAAACACCGCCCGCACAATTTCCCTGTGGGAAAGCAGCTGCCCGCCGCAGCCCGCCAACAGGCAGCCCAGCAGCACCGCCGCCATCAGGCGGGATGTTTTATGCATGATACCAGCCATTGGCAGCCTCCTGTTACCATCACAACCGCAGCGAAGCCCCAGCAGACGGCACTGCGCCAATAAAATGCCTGTTCCAGCGGCACGGTGCGCAGCACAGCACACAACAGAGCCATGCCGCCAAAGTACAGCGGGTAACGGTCCAGCCCGGCGGCAGCGCTGCCCGCCCCGGCGCGGCCACCCCACAGTTCCACCATGGCGTACAGGTACAGTGCCAGCCGCACCGTGACTGCCATGCACCACAGCAAAATTTGCAGCCATTCCAGCCGGTTAAAAATTGAAAGCGCCCCGCACTGTGCAGCCCCCTGCACCGGGGTTTGGCGGGTGGGCATGGCCGCGCCAAAAAACAGCTCCAGCAGCAGGTGGACCGCGGCATCAAAGCCCAGTGCTGATGCGGCAAATGTTACTGCCTTGCGGCAGCGCTGGCCGGGCTGCGGAGGCCAAAGGGCAAACAGCAGATATTCCGGCGGGAGCGCCAGCTGAGAAACAAACGCCGCCTGCCAGTCCTGCCCTGTCAGCGGTGCCGCATGCAGGTTGGGTACACGCAGGCGCGGCGCGACCGAGAATACCATGATTGCCATACACGCGGCACCGAACACCAACAAGGCGTTGGCCGTCTGGCGCAGGGCGGGCTCCCGCCGGAGGTAGATGACCGGTGCCAGCACGACAAAACAGGTGCCCGCCAGCCCCAGTGTACCGGGGTACACGCTGCCAAACAGGGCGTGCAGGCGCAGAATTTCCAATGCTGAACTGATTGCCAGCAAAACACAGAGAACTTTTTGCAGCAGGGCGTTTCCCTGCCAGCTGGTCGACACTAACAGAAGCACAGCGGCCAGCACCGCCGCGCTGGCGGGCAGAGCCAGCAGCCCTGCCCGCGCCCAATAACCGGTGTGCAGCCGCAGCAGCGTATCGGCCAGAATGCTGAGGAGCAGCACGGGGTAAAAATCCACATTACTTTTTTGCATGGCGCGGCAGCACCTCCCCTTTTTGTGCCAGGCGGGACCAGATGGCCCGCACAAAACCATCCCGCAAGGCTGCCTTGCCCGGCGGCATGAGCGGGTAAAGATAATCATAACCGAACGGGTCGCTGCCGCAGGCCATGGCCAGAATCAGCAGCGCCCCGCAGGCCAGCCCCGGCACACCGAACAGTCCCGCCAGCAGTATGACCGCAAAGCGGAACAGAATCGACTGTTCATACAGCGCCGGGACTGCCAGGGTGGCGATGGTGGCCGCCGCGGCCATAGTGAGCACCGGCACGCTGATGATGCCTGCCGAGACAGCAGTTTCGCCAATGATGAGCGCCCCCACAAGGCTGACGGTGTGGCTGATGGATTTGGGAGCGCGCAGCCCGGCTTCACGCACAATTTCCAGCAGCAGGGTCACGGCCAGCATTTCCGGCATGGGCGGTAGCGGCGTGGAGGCTTCGCCCTGGGCCAGTTTGGCCAGCAGGTGCACGGGGATCAGCTCCGGCGCAAAGCTGACCGCCATGACATACAGCCCCGGCCCAAACACCGCCAGCAAAAACGCCAGATATTTGAGCAGGCGGATGAGACCGGCAAACACTGCGCCGGAAGAATAATCGTCCAGGCATTCAAAGTGCTCGGCAAAAAAGCTGGGCACCACCATAGCAAGCGGGCTGCCGGATACAAGGATAACGATTTTGCCCTCACAGATGCGGGCGCAGGCGGTGGCCGGGCGCTCGGTATAGGCTGCCGCGGGGAAAAGGTTGAGCTTGTCCTGCTTGAGGAACGAGGCAAAATAGGTGCTGTCCAGCAGGACGGGGATTTGTACCCCGGCCAGCCGCTGTTTGAGGGTTTGCACCACATCCGCCGGGGCCAGGGCGGTATCATAACAAATGGCGTACTCGGTTTTGGCACGGGTGTTGGCGGTGCAGATCTCCGCCGTAAAGCTGCCGGTGCGGAACTGGCGGCGCAGCTGGGAAATGTTATTGCGCAGGTGCTCGGTAAAGGCATCCTGCGGGCCGCGCATGTTGCCTTCCCCGCTGGGGTTGGTCACGCTGCGGCCCGGCATATCCTGGGTGGAAAACGCCAGCGCCTGGCCGCTGCCCTCCACCAGCAGCACGGCCATGCCGCCGGCGAGGGCTTCCACCAGCTGGGTACGAGTGGTGATGGGGGTTTGCTCTGTGGGTAGGCAGCTTTGCTCTGCCAGGTACTGCACCAGCTGCGGCCCGGCCTTGCAGCCCGGCACGCCTTGACCCAGTGCGTGCAGCACCATGATGCAGAGTTTTTCCGGCGAGGAAAGCCCCGCAAACATGGCGATGCAGCAGCGGCAGCCGCAAATCGTAAAGCTTTTGGTATAGAAATCCGATGAGCCGCCAAACATAGTTTGCAGAAACGCCTGATTTTCAGCAAGGGCCTGCCCCAGCGGCTGGTTATCCGCAGTTGTCATGTAATCACCTTCCCTTGCTGTTCAGTGTGACCCAAAAACGGCAGGGATAAACGCAGGAGGTGTTTTTATGCTTGCATCGGTTTTGCATACCGTAATTATTTATGCTGTGGTTATTTTTGCCATGCGGCTGATGGGCAAGCGGCAGCTGGGGGAATTGCAGCCATCCGAGCTGGTAACAACGTTCATGATTTCCAATGTTGCCTCCATCTGCATTGATGAGCCGGATCTGCCGCTGCTTTCCAGCCTGGTGCCGATTTTATTGATTGCGGCGCTGGAAATATTGAACTCAACCGCCGCCTATTACCTGCCCGGCTATGCGGCGCTGCTGTTTGGGAGACCGGTGACGGTAATCCAGGATGGGCAGATCCGGCAGGATGCACTGCGGCATCTGCGCATGACGCCGGGCGATCTGATGGAAGCGCTGCGCGGCAAGGATATTTTTGACCCGCGGCAGGTAGTATGGGGTGTGGTGGAGCCCAACGGGAGCATCAGCGCCGCGCAAAAAATGGCGGACGACAGCCCGCTGCTGCCGCTGTTGGTAGACCAGGAAGTTTACCCCGAAAATCTGGCCCAGCTGGGGCGCAATGAAGCCTGGCTGGATACCGACCTTGCCAGGCGCGGGATGCGGCGGGCAGAGGTACTGGCTTACCTTGGCAATAAGGAAAGCTGCGTTGTGATACAAAAAAAGACCGCCCAGAACGGGCGGTCTGAAAAACCGGAAAGTACAGGTGGTTTTTGAATGAAGCGCAACTGGTATGCCATCGCCATTCTGGTCCTGCTGGCGGCGGTGCTGCTTGGCTGCAAACAGTATGTAAGCGCCACTGCGGGCAGCCTGCGCGCCCAGGTGCAAAGCGCTTATGCGCAGACACTGACGCACCAGTACCCGCAGGCGCAGCAGGCTTTCCGGCAGGCCGCGCACAGTGCAAGGCAGGCCAGCAAAAAGCTGGGGCTGCTGGTGCGCCGCAACGCGCTGGATCGCATGAACGAAACCATGGCGGTTTTGCCGCAGTATGCCAACCCGGAAAACCAGGCCGACCTTGCGGTGGAAGCTGCACGGGTGCTGGCGCAGATCGACCAGCTGGAGCAGTGCTTTACGGGCACATTTTAGCCCTGCATGCCGCCGTTTTTGGCGCGGGAATCCAGCATGTCTTTCAGCTCATCCATAAAGGTGTTGACATCGCTGAACTGGCGGTAGACGGAAGCAAAGCGCACATAGGCAACATCGTCCATCTTTTTCAGCTGCTCCATGGCAAGGTTCCCAATATAGACGGAGGTCACTTCCCTGTCGTAAGAGTTCAGCAGCACCTGTTCAATGCGGCTGACGGCGGCATCCAGCTGCTCATAGCTGACAGGGCGCTTTTCGCAGGCGCGCAGCATGCCGTTGAGCAGTTTCTGGCGGTCGAACACTTCACGCGAACGGTCTTTTTTGATGACCATCAGGGGCACAGTTTCCACGATCTCATAGGTGGTAAAGCGTTTTTTGCAGGAAAGGCACTCGCGGCGGCGGCGGATCTTTTCGCCGTCCTCCGTGGGGCGCGAATCAATTACCTTGGATTCATCGGCACCGCAGTACGGGCAACGCATAGCAAAGTTCCTCCTGGTTTACGCTTTCTTGGGGGCGGGGGCAGCCTTGCGGGTCTTATAGCTGACCCACAGCTGGGTTGCAATACACATGGTGCTGTAAACACCGCTGACCATGCCAAACAGCAGCGGCACCGCAAAGGTGAAGATGCTGTCCAGCTTGAAGATGATGGACACCACGCAGACGATTGCCAGTGCAATGCAGGTGGTGATACTGGTCATCATGGAACGGCCAAAGCTCTGGTTGATGGACAGGTTGACCAGCTCCGGCAGGGACATCTTTTTGCCGTAAAGGCCGGTGTTCTCGCGGATACGGTCATAGATAACAACGGTATCGTTGATGGAGTAGCCCAGAATGGTAAGCATAGCTGCAATAAAGTTGCCGTTGAGGGGAATGCGCAGCAGAACAAAGACGCCGTACACAACAAACATATCGTGCAGCAAAGCAACGATTGCCATGGCACCGGCGGACCAGCCGCCAATGCGGCGGAAACGCACGGCAACGTACAGCAAAATCAGCACGCAGGCAGCCACAACAGCTACAACGCTCTTGGCCAGGAACTCGTTGCCGATGGTGGGGTTGACGTTGCTGACTTCCTGCTGGACAAACTGGTTGTCCGGGTAGGTGGTGTTCAGGGTTTCGATCATGCTGTCCAGCTGCTCGGTGGAAAGGGTCTCGCTGCCGGGCAGGTTGATGGTCAGGGTCTGTGCACCGGAAACATCAGTGCCGGTCTGTACGGTCAGGTTGCTCTGGCCCAGCTCGGCGGCTACCGTCTGCTTGACATTGTTCAGGTCAACATCGCCCTGGTAGCCAACGGTAACCATAGCGCCACCCTTGAACTCGATATCCATGGTAACGCCGAAGACAAAGCTGAATACCAGCACCACGGCAACCAGAACGCCGGAGAAGGTGTAGAACTTCTTGCGGTTGCCGACAAAGTTGATGTTGGGGCACTTGTAAGTCTTTTTGCCATCCTTGGAACCGCCATACAGAACGGGGTTGCGGAACACCTTGCAGCGGGATGCACCACGGATCATAATGCGGGTTGCAAACACGCCAAAGACAAAGTTGAGCAGAACACTGGTGAGCAGCGTGAAGCCGAAAGAGTAGATGCTGCCAGCCGTGGAAGGACCAAACATGAAGAAGATGGGGTTGAACACCTTGCCCCAGAAGCCATCGGTGGGGCCAAAAGCACCCATCAGCAGGGCTGCAACGATGACGATGGTCACGTTGCCGTCAATGATGGGGGTCAGGCCCATCTTGAAGCCGCTGGCGATAGCGCCATCCAGCGTTTTGCCGTTGCCAAGCTCTTCTTTGATGCGCTCAGCGGTGATAACGTTGGCGTCAACGCCCATACCGATACCAAGGATGATACCGGCGATACCGGGCAGGGTCAGCGTGGAGCCATTGAACACGGTGAAGTAACCGGAAACAAATGCCAGCGTGGCGACAACCTGGCCAAACAGAGAGATGACCGCAATGGTACCGGGCAGACGGTAACGCACGATCATGAGCAGAGCCACAAAGGCAAAGGCAATGATGCCGGCCAGCACCATCACATCCAGGCTCTTAGCGCCCAGGGTGGGGCTGATGGTGGAGAAGCTTTCGGCCGAGAGGGCAAAAGGCAGAGAACCGGAGTTAATCTGGTTTGCCAGCGCGGTGACCTGGTCCTGGGTGAAAGAACCTTCGATCACAGCGTTGCCATCCGTGATGGCAGTCTTGACGGTAGCGGTGGAGATGTTCTCGCCGTCCAGCCAGATGGAGATGGTGCCGTTGGACTGGGCTGCCAGCTCGGTGGTGGCCTCAGCAAACTTTTTGGCACCGTCAGCACTGAACTGCAGCTGAACAACATAACCGTTTTCCTGGTTGTAGCCTGCGGTTGCGGACGTCACATCGTCACCGCTCAGGATCTCTTCGCCGTCGGCAGTAGAGCCCTTGCGGAACACCATCTCGGCGGTGGTGCCGATCTCGTCAATGGCGGTCTGGGGATTAAAGTCGGTTTCGCCGGTTTTCCAGGGGAAACGGACGATGATGCGGTCCTTGTTATAGTCCACATAATCCTCATAGTCGGTAATGCCAAGGCCGACCAGACGGTCTTCGATGACGGTTTTGGCCGCGGTCATCTGGTCATCGGTGGCTTCCACACCGTCAGCCGGCATGAACGTCACGTCCACGCCGCCGCGGATGTCGATACCGAAGCGGATATCCTCCGCGCCCTTGATGTAGACGTTCTTGGTATCGCCGTATGTGTAGCTCACGCCGAACAGGGCGGTAAACGAGAACACGACGATCAGCAGCGCCGTGACAATCAGATGCCACGACTTCCCTCTCTTATTCATATGTACCTCCAAACATTGCCCGCGCACCGGCACGGGCGGGGTTTTATTACCGGCGTATGCGCGTTGCCGCACACCGCCATGCAGGGAAGCAGCCGCCTGCCGGAAAGCAGACGGCTTTTTCCCTTTTTACAGGCGCACCCGGCCGGGAAAACCGGGCGTACCTGTTTTAACTATGCAGGATGGCTGCTTATTTTATTCTGCCAGCAGCTTTTCGACCACAGCCAGGCGCACGCAGACGGTGAGCAGCATGGATGCGGTTTCTACCTCAGACAGGCTGGGGTAAGTGGGGGCAATGCGCAGGTGGGAATCCTGCGGGTCAATGCCATAAGGGAACGCTGCGCCGGCGCCGGTCAGGGTCAGGCCGCAGTCCTTGCAGAGCTGGGCTACACGCTTGGCACAGCCGGGCATGACATACAGGCTGATGAAGTATCCGCCTTTGGGATTGGTCCAGTGGGCGATATCACCGCAGGGGGTCAGCTCATGGGCAAAGGTGGTTTTGACTGCGTCAAAGCAGGGCACCAGGCGGCGGCGATGCTTGGCCATATGCTGCAGCACGCCGTCCTTGTTCTTCAGGAAGCGGACATGGCGCAGCTGGTTCATCTTGTCATAGCTGATGATCATGACAGAGAAGCGCCTGCAGATATAAGCCAAAGATTTTTCACTGCATGCCAGGGCAGAAACACCAGCGCCGGGGAAGGTGATCTTGCTGGTAGAGGTGAACATGAAAACGCGGTCCTCGGTGCCATACTGCTTGCTTTCATTCAGCAGCACCGGGGTCTCGATGATTTCATCGGTCAGGTGGTGGACAATGTAAGCTTCGTCCCAGAAAATCTTGAAATCCGGGGCAGCGGTCTTCATGGATGCAAAGCGGCGGATGGTTTCATCGCTGTAGACATAGCCATCGGGGTTGGAGTACTGCGGTACGCACCAGATGCCCTTGATGGTGTCGTCTTCGGCAACCAGCTTTTCCACCATATCCATATCGGGGCCGTCCGGCGTCATGGGGATCGTGATCAGCTCAAAGCCAAACTCCTCGGTGATTTTGAAATGGCGGTCATAGCCGGGGGCTGGGCAGAGGAACTTGCGGTGCTCCACCTGGGACCACGGGCAGGGGGATTCCGGGAAGCCAAAGGTATGACCTATGCTGATAAGGTTGTACATCAGCTGCAGGCTGGAGTTGCCGCCCACAAAAACCTCGCTGGGCTTAACGCCCATCACATCGCCAAACAGGGCGCGGGCTTCTTCCAAACCTTCCAAGTTGCCATAATTGCGGGCATCATAGCCATTCTCGGTGGTATAGTCACTCATTTTCAGCAGATCCATGGCCAGGTCCATCTGATGAGGGCCTGGTTTACCGCGGGCCATGTTGAGCTTAAGGCCCTTGGCCTTGAACTCGGCATAGGATTGTTCCAGCGCAGCCTTTTCTGCACGGAGCTGGTCTTTGGACATTTCAAAATAATTTGCCATAATCATTTCCCCTTAGATCGTGGGCTGCCATGGTGCTGCACGCGCACAGGGCAGGTCCAAGTACGTTTCCCTCTTGTGTCCGCTTGTATGCACAGAGCATACAGTTTCAAGACATACATATTAGTATAAACGAAACGGCCACAATATACAAGCAGTTTTGAAATTTTTCCCACAAAAAGCAGGCGGTTTTTGGCCCAAAAGCAGGTAAAGAAGAATGGATAACCAGCCATAGATTTCTATATTGACCTTTCAGCGTGGACATGTTACACTTTTGTTGTACTAAGGTGTACGCATATTTATTCATGAGCTCAACTTTTGTCCGGCCGGGCAGCACAACTGGAGTATGGTTATGGAACAGCATGTCACCTTCCGGCGCGTGGCCGGTATCCTGGTAGGCATTGTGATCATCAGCCTTGGTGTTGCCCTTTTCAAGTTTGCCCATCTGGGCAACGACCCTTTCAACGCGCTCAACATCCGCTCTGCGGAGCTTGCCGGGCTGACCCTTGGCGTACAGAACCTGATTTATAACGCGGTATTTTTCACGATGCAGATGATTTGGGGCCGCAGATATGTCGGCTTTGGCACCGTTGCAAATGCCGTTTGCTGTGGGTTTATCATCACGTTTTTCTATGATTTCCTCACTGCGCATTTTGCACAGGCCGCTACCCTGCCCGCACAGCTGCCGTGGGTGGCTGCGGCTGTGGTGTGCACCTCACTTGGCATTTCGCTGCACCAGACCTCCGATTTGGGGGTTGCCCCGTATGATTACCTGGCGCTGGGCCTGCGGGACCACACGCCACTCCCCTATTTCTGCTGCCGCCTTTTTACGGATACGCTGTGCGCATTACTGGCTTTTTTGCTGGGCGGGCTGCTGGGGCTGGGCACCCTGATCTGTGCGTTCTGCCTGGGACCGCTGATCCAGTTTTTCAACACCCATGTTTCCGAAAACGTGTTGCAATATGTTCCAACCGGGCAGCAGGCATAATATTTACCAGCGGCGCAATTATAATTTTGCAGCGGCGGCAGCTTTGGCTTGCCGCTGCTTTTGGTTGTTTAATGGCATTTTATCTAAATTTGGTGTAAGATATAAGAAAACATAGATTTAGGAGCGTAACAAAACAAGATGGCACAACAAAACAAGAGCAATTCCCTGACCGAAGGCAGTGTAGCGCGCGGCATGCTGCTGTTTGCGATCCCTATTTTTATCAGCAATTTGTTCCAGCAGCTGTACAACGCGGCAGACTCGCTGATTGTGGGCAACTTTTTGGGCGGCGAGGCGCTGGCGGCAGTTGGTTCTTCCGGCAGCCTGATTTTCCTCTTGACCGGTTTTGTGAACGGCGTAGCGCTGGGTGCCGGTGTGCTGATTGCCCGCTACTTTGGCGCAAAGGACTGGGAGAGCCTGGAAAAAGCCATCCACACCACGGTGGCGCTGGGCCTGGCCGCCGGGGCGGTGCTGACGGTTGTGGGCGTGATTTTGACCCCGCAGATCCTGCACTGGATGGGCACGCCGGAGGATGTTATCGGCAACTCGGTCGCCTACTTCCGCACCTACTTTTTGGGTTCCATTGCAGTGGTCATGTACAATGTGGGTGCCAGCATTCTGCAATCGGTCGGCAACAGCCGCAGCCCTATGAAGTACCTGATTACAGCATCGCTCATTAACATTGTGCTGGACCTACTGTTTATCGGCGTACTGGGGTACGGCGTGGCTGCGGCCGCATTTGCCACGATTATCTCCCAGTCAGTCAGTGCCATTCTGGCATTCTCCAAGCTGATGCGCAGCAAGGAAGCCTGGGCTGTGAGCTGGCGCAAGGTTCGGTTTGACGGCCCCATGCTGCATGGCGTTATTTTGCAGGGCCTGCCCTCCGGCATCCAGAACTCGGTCATCTCGCTGGCAAATGTTATTGTGCAGGCAAACATCAACTCGTTTGGCGCACTGGCCATGGCCGGGTGCGGCTCTTACAGCAAGGTGGAAGGTTTTGCTTTCCTGCCGGTCACCTGCTTTTCGATGGCACTGGCCACTTTTGTCAGCCAGAATGTGGGTGCGGGCAAACCTGACCGCGTGCACAAGGGTATGCGTTTTGGCGTGATTTGTTCGATTACGCTGGCCGAGTGCGTCGGCGTTGCGGTTTGCCTGCTGGCGCCTTGGCTGATTGGTGCGTTCAGCAGCGAGGCCGATGTGGTCGCCTTTGGCGTGCGGCAGGCACACACCATTGCGCTGTTCTACTTTTTGCTTGCGTTCAGCCACTGCTGCGCCGGCATCCTGCGCGGATTGGGCCGCCCCATTGTGCCCATGGCCGTTATGCTGGCGGTCTGGTGCGCATTGCGCATTACTTACATTACGGTAACGCTACACTTTATCCATGATATCGGGGTCATCTTCTGGGCATACCCTCTGACCTGGAGCATCTCTTCTCTGATGTTCCTGCATTACCTGCGGCATTGCACGATTCCCCGTGTCGGCGGCGGCGCACCGCACGATATGAAAGATGTGTGATGTGGGCGGATACAAAAACACATCACATATAAAAGAACGGATACACTGCCACATGAAGTGAGCTGCTTTGCCGTTCGCCGCAAATAAACCATTCGCTTTTTTACACTCTGGGCGGCAGGGCTTTGCGGATTGACAATTTCCCCGTTTTGCGCTACAATACCATACAGTTAGCCGCCGTGGCGGAACTGGCAGACGCAAGGGACTTAAAATCCCTCGGTGGAAACATCGTACCGGTTCGATCCCGGTCGGCGGCACTGGCTGAGCCTTACCGGATTTTCCGGTAAGGCTCTTCTTTTTTTGTGGGGTTCCCCTTTGCATAACCGCTGCAGTCACGGCCAACACTGATTGGAAAGCGGTGGGCGGGGTCGGCTCGCATTTGTTATGCCTAACCGCCATTTCTGTGGTCACCGAACGCCAAAAATCGCCCGATTCGTCCATTTTTGGTGCAAAATTGCAGGGTTTGTACCAGTTTTTGCGGTTTGCCCTTGACGCAAAGAAATTGTTGGAATATAATAAGCACCGTTAATCCTAGAGTTTTTATAGGATATGAAAATAACAAAGGTGCCCGGCACACCGCCGCCTGCCTGCTTTGCGCTGCAAACGGATGGCTGCACCGGACGCCGAACCAAGCTGCGGGTTTGCCTGCGGCTTTTTGAAATACAAACGCTCACCTTATTATAAAGCGAGCAGGAGGCAGTTTTTATGGCAGAGCAAGTTTTGAACGTAACCGGTCTGGCCGCACGCGTGGAAGACAAACAGCTGTTGCACGGCGTGGATCTTACCATCAACAAGGGCGAAACCCATGTGCTGATGGGCCCCAACGGCGCAGGCAAATCCACCCTGGGCTATGTTTTGATGGGTGCCCCCAAATATACCGTGACCGGTGGCCAGATCCTGTTCAAGGGCGAGGATATCACCCATGAATCCACCGATAAGCGCGCCAAGGCCGGCATGTTCCTTTCTTTCCAGGAACCGCTGGAAGTTCCCGGCCTGACGCTGGAAGGCTTTATCCGCAGCGCATTGCAGCAGAAGGTCGGCCATGTGCGTTACTATGACTTCAAGAAAGAGCTGGCCCGCTGCATGGACATTTTGCAGATGGATGCTTCTTACGCAGAGCGCAGCCTGAACGTTGGTTTTTCCGGCGGCGAAAAGAAAAAGGCCGAGATTTTGCAGCTGATGATGCTCAAGCCCTCCCTCGCCATTCTGGACGAGACGGACTCCGGCCTGGACGTTGACGCCGTGCGCCTGGTTTCCAAAGGCGTGGAAGAATACCAGAAAGACCACAACGGCGCTTTGCTGATCATCACCCACAGCACCCGCATTCTGGATGCGCTGTCTGTTGATTACACCCACGTGCTGGTCAACGGCAAGATTGCTGCAAACGGCGATGGCAGCCTGGTGGAAGAGATCAATGTGAACGGCTACGAGCGCTTTGAAAAGATGGCGGAGGCCTGAGAAATATATGGCAGAAGTAAACGAAGCAAAACGCGAAAAATCGCAGGTTGAGGACATTAACCGCAGCCTGTATGATTTCCGCTATGAGGAAAAAGACGCCTACAAGGTAGACGCTGGCCTGACCCCCGCCATTGTAGAGCAGATTTCCCGTGAGAAGAACGATCCCGACTGGATGTTGGAGCTGCGCTTGAAATCGCTGGAGATCTATAATAAAACCGGTATCCCGGAGTGGGGCCCGCCGATTGATGAGCTGAACATGGATGATATCATCACCTATGTGCGCCCCAACACCAAAATGAGCGCCAAGTGGAGCGAAGTGCCCACCGACATCAAGGATACCTTTGAAAAGCTGGGTATCCCCCAGGCCGAGCGCGACAGCCTGGCCGGTGTCGGCGCACAGTATGACTCCGAGCTGGTATATCATAACGTGAAAAAAGAGGTTGCGGAGCAGGGTGTTATTTACACCGACCTGGAAAGCGCCATGCACGGCCCTTATGCCGAGATGATCCGCACCCATTTCATGCACCTGGTTCCCCCCACGGATCACAAGTTTGCCGCCCTGCACGGCGCGGTATGGTCTGGCGGTTCTTTTGTGTATGTTCCGCCGCATGTGCATGTGGAGATTCCCCTGCAGTCCTATTTCCGCCTGAACGCCCCCGGCGCTGGCCAGTTTGAGCACACGCTGATTATTGTGGACGAGGGTGCTTCGCTGCATTTCATCGAGGGCTGCTCTGCCCCCAAGTACAATGTGGCCAACCTGCACGCCGGCTGCGTGGAGCTGTTTGTGGGCAAGAACGCCAAGCTGCGGTATTCCACCATTGAGAACTGGTCCAAGAACATGTACAACCTGAACACCAAGCGCGCCATTGTAGAAGAGGGCGGCGTGATGGAATGGGTTTCCGGTTCTTTTGGCTCCCACACCTCTTACCTGTACCCCATGACCATCCTGAAGGGCAAGGGCTCCCGCATGGAGTTCACCGGCATAACCTTCGCCGGTCATGGCCAGAACCTGGATACCGGTGCCAAGGTTGTTCACACCGGCGCGGATACTTCCAGCTATATCAACACCAAGTCCATTTCCAAGGACGGCGGCATCAGCACCTTCCGCAGCGCGGTGGTCATCAACAAGGATGCCAAGAACAGCAAGGCTGCGGTTTCCTGCCAGTCTTTGATGCTGGATACCATCTCCCGTTCGGACACGATCCCCGCAATGGACGTGCGCACTCCCGATGCTGACGTGGGCCACGAAGCCCGCATTGGCCGCATCAGTGATGACGCCGTGTTCTACCTGATGAGCCGCGGCATCCCCGAAGAGGAAGCCCGCGCCATGATCGTGAGCGGCTTTGCGGATAATGTTTCCAAGGAGCTGCCGCTGGAATACGCAATGGAAATGAACAACCTGATCCGCCTTGAGATGAAGGGCAGCATTGGGTGAGCAAAGGAGTTGGGAGTATGGCAAATGAAACAATGACCGTCAACCGGCTTCCCGCTCTGACGTGGAACTGGCTGAAAATGAATGCAGCCCGGCTGGAAGCAAACGCCCCCGCCGTGGGTGCCGCCCCCAGCTTTGTGCAGACCGCACAGCTGGCCCGCAGCAGCGCCGCACAGGACTGGGCCATGGAGACCGGCATGGGCACCGACGTTGACCGTTTTCTGGCCAACAGCCCAGCAGAGTACCTGAACCTGGGCGAAAACGAAGTGATGGATGCCCCCGCGGTTATCACCTATACCTACCAGCCCGGCACCCCCACCGGGAACCGGCTGTACCTGGAAGCCAAGGCTGGCAGCACCATGCAGGTGGCTGTGATCCTGCGCAACGAGACCGCTGGCGAGGGACTGGCCGCTTTGCAGATCAAGATCAAGGCCGAGGCTGGCGCTGTGGTCAAGCTTTCGATGGTGCAGGTACTGGATAATGGCTTTACCTGCCTGAGTGATATCGGCACCACCTGCGCAGACGGCGCAAGCTTTGAGCTGACCAAGCTGGAACTGGGTTCCGGCAAGCTGTATGCCGGTGCTGCCGCCGATCTGATCGGCAAAGGCAGCAACTTTACCGCCAGGATCGGCTACCTGGGCCAGGGCGAACAGCGCCTGGACATGAACTATGTAGCCCGCCACCGCGGCAAAAAGACCACCTGCGAGATGGATTCCACCGGCGTACTGGCCGGTAAGGCATTTAAGCTGTTCCGCGGCAGCATTGACCTGCTGCCCGGCGGTTCCGGCGCCAAGGGCCAGGAGCAGGAGAACGTTCTGCTGCTGGGCGACGGCGTGGTCAACCAGACCATTCCGCTGATTTTGTGTGGCGAGGAGGATGTGGAAGGCAACCACGGCGCAACCATCGGCCGCCTGGACGAAAAGATGCTGTTCTACCTCGCCAGCCGCGGCATTCCTGAAGAAGCTGCCCGCAGCCTGCTGGCCCGCGCCCGCATTGAGGCCGTAGTTGATCTGCTGCCGGAGGCACTGGCGGAAGAAGCACACAAATTCATGGAGGCGCACACCGATGAGCTTTGATTTTGTGGATTATAAAAAGGACTTTCCCCTGCTGATGCAGCAGGACGTCGCCTATCTGGACAGCGCCGCCACCGCGCAGCGCCCGGCCAGCGTTTTGCAGGCAGAGAAAGAATTTTACGAGCAGGCCAACGCCAACCCCCTGCGCGGCCTGTATGAACTGGGCGTGGAGGCGACTGACCGTTACGAGGCCGCCCGCGAGCGGGTACGCAAGTTCCTGAATGCACGCAGTGATGCCGAGATCATCTTTACCCGCAACACCACCGAAAGCATCAATCTGGTTGCTTACAGCTATGCGCTGAACAACATCCATGCCGGGGATGAGATCGTCATCACCATCATGGAGCACCACAGCAACATGCTGCCGTGGCAGATGGTTGCCCGCCAAACCGGTGCCAAGCTGGTTTACCTGGAATGTGAAAAAGACGGCAGCCTGCCGGATGAAAAGCTGGAAGCCGTCATCGGCCCCAAGGTAAAGCTGGCCGCCATTGGCCATGTTTCCAACGTGCTGGGCTGCGTAAACCCGGTAGAGAAAGTGATCGAGCTGGTACACCGCAACGGCGGTGTTGTGCTGGTCGATGCCGCCCAGAGTGCCCCCCACATGAAAGTGGATGTGCAGGCACTGGATGCTGATTTTGTTGCATTCTCCGGCCACAAGCTGATGGCCCCCATGGGTATTGGCGTTTTGTATGGCAAGGAGAAGCTGCTGGATGCCATGTCGCCGTTTTTGACCGGCGGCGAGATGATCGATTCCGTTACCCGCGATGGCGCTGTGTATGCCGAGCTGCCCCACAAATTTGAGGCCGGCACCGTGAATGCAGGCGGCGCGGTTGCGCTGGCTGCAGCGATTGATTATCTGGAATCCGTTGGGCTGGAAAATGTCCACGCCCAGGAGCAGGCCCTGACCCGCTATGCCTATGAGGGCATGAAGAAGATCCCCGGTGTGAATATTCTGGGCAGCGATGACCCGGACAAGCACTGCGGCATTTTGAGCTTTACGGTGGATGGCGTACACCCGCACGACATTGCCACCATTCTGGACAGCTGCCATGTGGACGTGCGTGCCGGGCACCACTGTGCACAGCCGCTGCTGGCTTATCTGGGTGTGCGTTCCTGCGCACGCGCCAGCCTTGCATTTTATAACACCACCGCTGACATTGACCGCTTTCTGGCGGCGCTGGGCGGCGTAAGAAAGGAAATGGGTTATGCCGAGTAGTACGTTTTATAATGAGGTGCTGACCGACCACAACCTCTACCCCGCCCATAAAAAGCCGCTGCCCGGCGCCAACATGACGCTGGAGGGTGTGAACCCCAGCTGCGGCGATGACATTATTTTGCAGCTGAAAGTAGAAAACGGCAAGATTGAGGACGGCAGCTTTGTTGGTGACGGCTGCGCGATCTCCCAGGCTTCGGCAGATATCATGCTGGACATGATCATTGGCCGCAGCGTGGATGAAGCCAAAGACCTGGCCGAGACCTTTTTGAAGATGATTAAGGGCGAAGCTACCGATGCCGACATTGAAAAGTTGGAAGAAGCCGGTGCGCTGCAGGATATCTCCCACATGCCGGCCCGCGTAAAGTGCGCAGTGCTGGGCTGGCACACCATGGAAAAGCTGCTGGATCACAAGGACGAGCAGTGATTCCTGGCGGAGGGCTGATTCTTTCACGTTGGCCCTGAAAGTGATTTTATAAAATAAAGCCAGGCGTGTTTTGCAAAGTCGATTGCTTTGCAGGGCACGCCTGGTTTATTTTTTTGCTCTTTTATTTGTTTTATTGCGGTTGGATAAACGCATCTGCGAACGCTTTATCCACGGCGGGAAAAGAGAGCCGGGAGTGTTTTGTACCAGATGTTTGCAATGCCGTTCAGGATGGCACACACCGGGGCGCTGGCGCACAGGGCCACCACCGCGGGGATGATAAAGCACAGCCAGGTAATAACGGCAGGCAGACCGTGGGAAGCACAGGCTTCGTAACAGCCAAGCTGAACCAGAAGCGCGTACAGCGGCATGTGCAGGATGTAGATGGGCAGGGTTCGCTGGCCCAGGCTGGCAAGCGGCTTGATGAGCCCCAGAATGGGGGTAATGGCCAGCACGGTTCCAAAGCCCAGCAGGTAGAACACTGCGCGATCCTGCATCAGGTAGCCGCCCACCGCATAGGCGTTGGACTGGAAGATGCGGGCTCCCTCATACACCGGGGTTTCGGCGGTGACGATGCGCTGGACGGTTACGGTATAAAACACCACGATGGCCGCCGCCAGCGGGCCCCAGGCATACCAGCGCTTTTGCCAGCTGCGGAACGGCTCTGCAAACAGCACACCGAACGCAAAGAACGGGAAAAAGGAAAACACACGGCCCAGATCAAACGGCCAGTTGACACAGCCGCCCAACAGGCCTATGGCAATGGCCGCGGCCATCCCTACGGTGCTGGCCAGCAGGCCGCGCCGCTGGATGGCGCGCAGCAAAGGCACGGTGAGCATCCAGAACATGAGGGCGTACAGATACCACATGTGCCGCCATGGCAGCAGTACATTTTGCAGCCAGCCGCCCTGATCCACAATGTTATCTTTCAGGGCAGCCGCACGGAACGCCGTGATGCCCGCCTGGCTGATAAGGTAGAGCCATAGCTGCTGCGTGACCAGCTTGCGCAGGCTGAACTTAGCCACCAGGCCGCTGGCTGTGCAAAAAATTGCCATATGGAACAGGTAAATGCAGGTAAACAGCGCGTTGATGCCCGGCGCGGTACCACGGTGATACTCGATAAAATGGCCAATGACAACGCACAGGATGCCAAAGCCTTTCATAGCGTCCACATAGGGTTGGCGCTGGGCGGCAGTTTTCTTGTTTGGCAAAGGTCGGCTCCTTTCTTGAAACGGCGCTGGCGTAGTTTATGGGTTCCAGTATTCATACACCAGCTGGCCAAGGGTCTGCATGGCCTGGGTGGGTTCTTCGGGGAAGTCTACATTTTCATCTCCCTGGTCTGTCATGCAAACAATCCAGTAGGGATGCTTGGCATACACAATGGCAACATCGTGATATGCGTAATCCCAGCTGCCATACTTTTTGGCGGCAGGCACGCCATCCGGCACATACAAAATATCATGGTCGGCGGCCAGCATACAGGTTTTCAGGTAGGCTGCGGCGGCGCTGCCTGAATCCAGATAATCATACACCGCGGACACAATGTTGGCAAACTCGCCAGTGGAAGCCATACCGATAATGCCGGTTTGCGGGGTAAGGTCGCAGGTTGCGGCATAGGCAAAGCCGTAATCCGCCAGGAACTGCTGGAAGCCGCTGGATTCATTGGCTGGCCAGTGGGTGGTCAACAAGGTGACGGCGTTGTTATCGCTGTGGGCGATCATAGCACGCATGGCGGCTTTGGCCGGGATGGTCTCGGCATCGTTATAGGCTTGCAGCGCCGTATCAGACAAACGGCCGCGGAACTGGTTGGGCAGTTCATCTTCCAGGTCCAGTGTTCCGGCATCGGCCTGGCCGCACAGCCAGAACGCATAGGGCAGCTTGAGCAGGCTGGCGGGGTAATACAGGGCATCCGTGTTATAAGTATAGCTTTCCCCCGTTGCCGGATTTTGCAGGTAAAGCGAAAAGCTGCCCGGCTGTGCGGCGCAGAATTCATCCAGCAGCTCGTTCAAGTCTACGCTGGGGGCTGTTTCCCGCGTGGCGGCAAGGGCGGATTCCAGCTTTTGGGCTGTGGACCAGTATTCCAGCTCTTCCGCCGCAGTAGCATAAACGCTGCCATTGGGCACCCATTGCACGGCCATGGCGGTTTCGGCTGTGGCCTGTTCATTCAAATCCACCGTTGCGCCGCAGCCCGCCAGCAAAAGCGCGGCCAGTGCCGGGGCGATGCACGGTACATACCAATGTTTTCTTTTCCCCATAGGATTGCTGTTATGTTTCCTTTCCCGATTGACCGCGGGCATGGGATTCTCCTTAATGCCACGGCCAAAATTCCGGTACTATTGTAACACATGTTCGGCAAATTGTGGCAAAAAATCCGAAATTTCTTCATTTCCGGATGGCTGGCTTTTTCGAAATTCCTGTGCTGCGTTCTGGAAGCATTCGGTTCGTCTTCCCTGTCACGCTGCTATGCTGCCGCACGGGCGTATCTATTCTTTCCGTTTTCCTTTTCACCGGACCAATCCCAATGAAACAAAAATCCCGCTGTATGCGGCTTTTCAGGCTGCACACAGCGGGATTTGATTTTAACTCATTAGGGAGCAGCTTCCCAAAGACTTACCAGAGGTTCACGACCTCATTGTACAGGCCCTCATAGCTCTTGGCGGAGTTGGACCAGCTGAAATCGCATTCCATGGCGCGCTTGACCAGCACGGGCCAGCCTTCCTTGTTCCAGTAGCCTTCCTTGGCACGCCAGCAGGCTTCGTACAGCTCGTGGGCGTTGTAATTGGCAAAGGTAAAGCCATTGCCATAGCCATCGCCGGAGTCGTGGATGGAGTCGCGCAGGCCGCCGGTCTCACGCACAACGGGGATGGTGCCATAACGGCAGGATACCATCTGGGCCAGGCCGCAGGGTTCGGAGCGGGACGGCATCAGGAAGATATCGGCACCGGCATAAATGCGCTGGGCCAGCTTGGCGTTAAAGCCAATGTACACGCCAACGCGGCCGGGGTTGCGGGCGCACAGCTCGTTGAAGAAGTTCTCGTACTGGGCTTCGCCGGAGCCGAGGATCACCAGCTCAATGCCCTGTTGCAGCAGACCTTCGGCAATGCTGCGCACCAGGTCAACGCCCTTGTGACCAACCAGACGGGTGACCATGGCCATGACCGGGCTGCCATCCTTGTTCAGGCCGAACTCATCCTGCAAAGCTGCTTTGCAGACGGGCTTGCCCTGCTGCACCGTGTTGGCATCATAGTTCTGCGGGATATCCGGGTCGGTGGCGGGGTTGAAAACATCCACGTCAATACCGTTCAGGATACCGCACAGCTTATACTGCTTCTGGCGCAGCAGGCCATCCAGACCATGGCTGAACCACGGGTCCAGGATCTCCTGTGCATAGGTAGGGCTGACGGTGGTGACCTTATCAGCAGTCTCGATTGCGCCCTTCATAAAGTTGGCGCAGCCATCATACTCCACAATGTGGGCATCGCGTGCGCCAATGCCGCAGGTATCCTCCAGGATATCCATGCCATACTTGCCCTGGTAGGCAATGTTATGGATGGTGAATACCGTCTTGATATGGTTGAACTTATCCAGGTGGCGGTAGTACAGGTTGAGGTAAACCGGGGTAAGGGCGGTCTGCCAGTCGTTGCAGTTGATGATATCCGGCTCAAAGTCGGTATAGAACAGGGTTTCCAGAATGGCGCGGGAGAAGAAAGCAAAACGCTCGCCGTCATCATAGAAGCCATACAGGCCGCTGCGCTTAAAGTAATATTCGTTGTCGATAAAGTAGAACGTCACGCCGTCATGCTCGGCCTTGAACAGGCCGCAGTACTGGCTGCGCCAGCCCACGGGCACGCTGAAATTGGTAACATAGGTTAGCGTATCCTTGAACTTGAGATCGCCGTACAGGGGCATGATAACGCGGCAGTCAATACCGTCACGAACCAGAGCCTTGGGCAGTGCACCGGCAACATCGGCCAGACCACCGGATTTTGCATACGGTGCAGCCTCGCTGGCTGCATAGAGAATTTTCATGGGTACCTCCTTGCAGAGCCGCTGGAGCGGCTGTTTGCAACGCCTGCCGGGCAGGCTGTTATGATAAAATAAGGAAAGAGCGGAGAAGCGTGTTCACTCCCCCGCCCTTTCCTGCAAACTACCCGCCGGGGAGAGTTGGCGGGAAAGTTCAGGGCGTAATCAGGTTACACCGTGTGCCTTTTGGCAACAAACACCGGGAAAGAATCCGTGCCGATCAGCTTTTTATCTGCCGTGATGTGGACATTCTTGTCGGTAACCACATACTCAACGGAGCTGTTCTCCTCCACAACGGTATCCTGCATCAGCACACAGTTGCGCACAACAGCACCCTTCTTGATCTGGCAGCCACGGAACAGCACGCTGTTTTCAACGGTGCCTTCCACCACACAGCCGTCAGCCAGCAGGCTGTTCTTGACCTTGCTGCCTTCCAGGTAACGGGTGGGGTTGTCGTCACGAATCTTGGTGTAGATGGGGTTGCCTTCGTTAAAGAGCTTATCGACATTGCCAGCCTGCAGCAGGCGCATGTTCTCGTCAAAGTAGCTCTTCATATCGCTGATGCGGGCCACATAGCCGTCAAACTCATAAGCCTGAACATTCAGCAGGCTCAGGTTGCGGGCCAGGATATCGCGCTCAAAATAGACCAGACCGCGCACAGATGCATCGCGGACAAGCTGGATCAGGCTTTCGCGCTCGATGATGTACAGGTTCATGGACAGATTCTGGACGCCGGGACGATAATCGTTGGAAAGCAGCTCAGCCACACGGCCATTATCAATGCGGATGGTGTAGTTATCGGTGCGGGCGCCATCGGGGATTTCGCCGCGGTTGTATACCATGGTAACGTCTGCTCCGGACTTGACATGAGCTTCGATCAGCTTGTTAAAGTCGAAGTTCATGGCAATGTTGCTGTCAGACAGGATCACATAGCGCTCTTTCTGGTCCCTCAGCCAGTTCAGAACGCTGGCCAGTGCATCCACACGGCCGCTGTACAGCTTGATGCTGCGTTCTGCAAAAGGCGGAACAATGTTCAGGCCTCCGCGCTTGCGGGTCAGGTCCCATTCACGGCCTGCGCCCAGGTGGTCCATCAGGGAATGATAGTTTTTACGGACGATGACCGAAACATTATCCACACCGGCGTTTGCCATGTTGGACAGAACAAAGTCGATCATGCGGTAACGCCCTGCGAACGGGATGGAGGCCATTGTGCGCTCCGCTACCAGTTCGGGGACAAGGTTATCATAAGAGTTTGCAAAAATGACGCCCAGTGCGTTTGCGTTGCTGCTTACCATTGTTCCTCACCATCCTTTACATCATTGGAAATCATTGCCTTGGGGCCAACCGTTGCGCCCTTGCCGATCTTGACACCGGAGCCAACCGTTGCAACATCGCCGGGTTCGGCAATATTCAGGCCGCTTTCCGGCATTTTGCCCACGGTAGCACCCTCTTCGATGGTGACATTTTCGGCCACGATGCAGTGTTCGACCTTTGCGCCAGCCTTGATGACAGTGCCGCCCATAACAACGGCTGCTTCAACAGTGGCGCCCTTTTCGACCACAACGCCGGGGAACAGGATGGAGTTTTTAACGGTGCCGTCAACCTGGCAGCCTTCGGTGATCATCGAGTTCACGATGTCAGCGTCCGTGCCAATGCGCTGGCAGGGGCGGCCGGAGTTGCGGGAGTAGATCTTCCAGTTTTCATCAAACAGGTTGATGCCGGAATGGGTCGGATCCAGAACCTCCATGTTGGCCTGCCACAGGCTGGAGATGGTTCCGACATCCTTCCAATAGCCGCTGAAACGGTAAGCGTACATGCGGCGGTTATCACGCAACAGTGCAGGAATGACATTCTTGCCGAAGTCGTTCTCACTGTTGGGATCGTTTTCGTCCTCGGTGAGGTACTTTTTCAGGATATCCCAGTTGAAGATATAAATGCCCATGGAAGCCAGGTTGCTCTTGGGGTTCTTCGGCTTTTCCTGGAATTCGCTGATGCGGTCATTCTCGTCCGTAACCATCAGACCAAAGCGCGGGGCTTCGCTCCAAGGCACTTCCATAACGGCAACCGAGAACTCGGCGTTCTTCTCTTTGTGGAAGCGCAGGAAATCAGCGTAATCCTGCTTGCAGATCTGGTCGCCGGACAGGATGATGACGTACTGCGGGTCATAACGGTCAATGAAGGAAATATTCTGGTAAATTGCGTTGGCAGTGCCCTTGTACCAGTCAGAGCCGGTGGCCTGCTGGTAGGGCGGCAGCACATGGACGCCGCCATGCAGGCGGTCAAGGTCCCACGGCTGGCCGTTGCCGATGTATTCATTCAGGACCAGCGGCTGATACTGGGTCAGGATGCCAACGGTGTCAATATCAGAGTTGACACAGTTGGACAGCGGAAAGTCGATGATACGGTACTTACCGCCGAACGGAACCGCCGGCTTAGCCAGCTTCTGGGTCAGCGCGTAGAGGCGCGAACCCTGGCCGCCAGCCAGGATCATTGCGATCATTTCTTTTGCCATAATTGTTCTCCCCTTAAACTTGTTTATCTCCACGGGCCGCACCGGCTGCGGGCTGCCGCCGGTACCGCCCTTACACACCAGACGTTTACGATTCCGTTACCGGTGTTTTGGGCTTGGTTGTTTTTGCCGCTCTGGGCTTTTTAGCAGCCGGTTTTGTTGCCACGGGTTTGGCTGTGCGCTTTTTGGGGGCGGCAGTTTTGGTGGCCGCAGGCTTGGCTGCCTTTTCGGGTTTGGCTGCTTCGGCAGTTTCTGCCTTGGCGGGCTTTCCTGCCTTTTTGCGGGCAGCGGGAACGCTGAAATAGATGGTGGACAGCGGCGGCAGGGTTACCTCAATATGCTGGTCAAAGCCGTGCATCGGGCCCTTGACGCTCTTTACGCTGCCATTTTTGACACCGGTACCGCCATACTTGACGTCATCCGAGTTGATCAGCTCTTTGTATGTACCGGGGTTGGGCACGCCCATCGAGTAGCTTTCGCGCAGGACGGGGTTAAAGTTGCAGACAACCAGGAGCATCTTACCCTTGGCGTCCCGGCGCAGGAACGCGATCACGCTCTGTTTGTTATCATCCGGCACGATCCACTGGAACCCTTCCCAGCTGTAATCGACCTGCCAGAGAGAGGCGGTCTCACGATAGAAGTGGTTCAGATCCTTGACGTAGGTTTGCAGTTCATGGTGCTTATCATAGCCAAGAAGCATCCAATCCAGCTGCTTTTTCTCGTCCCATTCAATGAACTGGCCGAATTCCTGGCCCATGAACAGCAGTTTTTTGCCCGGATGGGCCATCATATAGCCATAGAAGGTGCGCAGGTTGGCGAACTTTGCTTCGTAATCACCGGGCATCTTATTGATCAGGCTGCACTTGCCGTGCACAACTTCATCGTGGCTGATGGGCAGGACAAAATTTTCACTGAACGCATAGAAGAAGCTGAACGTAACTTTGTTATGGTTGCCGGCACGGAACAGCGGGTCAGTCTTCATGTAGCTGAGCATATCGTTCATCCAGCCCATGTTCCATTTGAAGTTGAAGCCAAGGCCGCCATCGGCTGCCGGTTTGGTAACCAGCGGCCATGCGGTGGATTCTTCGGCAATCATCATTTTATGCGGGTGGCGGCCCAGGATAGCCGTATTGCACTTTTGCAGGAACGCAATGGCTTCCAGGTTTTCCTTGCCGCCCTTTACATTTTGTTCCCACTCGCCATCGCGGCGGTTATAATCGAGATACAGCATGCTGGCCACTGCGTCCACACGCAGGCCGTCCACATGGTACTGCTCAATCCAGAACAGCGCACTGGATACCAGGAAGCTTTCCACTTCCGGCATACCAAAGTTGAACACCATGGTGCCCCACTCTTTATGCTCACCGCGGCGGGGGTTGGGGTCCTCATAGCAGGGGGCACCGTCAAACATGTACAGGCCGTAAGCATCCTTGGGGAAGTGGGCGGGCACCCAGTCCAGGATTACGCCGATACCGGCCGCATGCAGCTTATCCACAAACTCCATAAAGTCGTGCGGGGTACCGTAACGGCTGGTGGGGGCAAAGTAACCGCTGACCTGATAGCCCCAGCTGCCGTCAAACGGATATTCCGTAATGGGCAGCAGCTCCACATGGGTATAGCCCATATCTTTAATATAAGGCACAAGCTGATCCGCCAGTTCGGAATAATTATAGGGGACACCGTCCTCCTTCATTTTCCAGCTGCCGGCATGCAGCTCGTAGATGCTCATCGGGCCGTTGATCACATCATTTTTCTTCTGCGCATCTTCCCACGCGGCATCGTGCCAGTCAAAGCCGGAAATATCAAAAACTTTGCTGCCGTTGGACGGGCGGGTTTCGGCATGGAACGCATACGGGTCAGCCTTGTACACCAGCTCATCCGCCGGGGTGGTAATGCAGTATTTATAAACATCATAGGTTTTGATGCCGGGAATGAACAGCTCCCAAATGCCGTCTGACACCTTTTCCATCGGATGGCTGGTGGGCACCCAGCTGTTGAAATCGCCCACAACGGAAACTGCTTTGGCGTGCGGTGCCCACACGCGGAACACCGCGCCGGGCTGGCCATCCTGCTCTTCCAGGTGGCTGCCAAAGTAGCGGTAGGCTTCAAAGTTATTGCCCTGATGGAACAGGTAAACTGGCAAATCGGAAGGCTTCGCCGCTGACTGTGTTTGTTTCACCTTGTAATCTCCCCTTTTGGCATGCACCGCGCCGGTTTACCACCGACCGGGCTGCCCCTTTGATCATGTTCCCAGGGCAATACCGCATAATTCTAAGTGCCGATACGGCGAGCGAGGTGCGGCAGATGCTAAGCCAAAAGCGCAGATAATACTGGATGTCTTATCGAGCATTTTGGCAACGCAGATGCCGTGCCGCAGCCGCCGAAGCGGTGCTTAAGCCGTCAGGCGGGAATTGTGCGGTGTTGCCTTAGGTTTCCGGAAACACCTCTGATTGAGGCAGGCTATGCGCCGATGATACAAAGAACAGCACAAATTCCTGTTCCTGCTGCCTGTTCCGGCATAAACTGCACCCAATTTGTTTTTGCTATATTTATATTACCTGTTTTGCAGCGGAATTTCAAGAGATTTCTGTAATAAAGCGCTAAAATTTTCGTAAGTTGCTGGGTCGATTTGTGTAAAATTGACACACATTTGCAGGAATCCTTGTTAAACTAGACAAAAAACGATTTAATACCGCGAAATATCCCGCCGTTTTTTCTATGCAAATAGAACAAAATGCACCGCCTTGCCCCACGGCAAAACGGGGGCTGGCAGTGCATTTGTTGTGCTTATATTGTTGATGCTGCATAAAGGCCCGGGCAGCATCAGCTGCCCAGGATATAGAGCGGATTTTCGCCCGCATAGGTGTTGCGGCGATCCCATGCCGTATGGGTTGCCAGATAGTTGCACCAGGCGGTATAGCCTACCGGCTGCATGTGGATGCCATCGGCTTCGTATTCGTCAATCTGGCTGCCATCGGGCTGATTCAGTGCTTCGGCAATATTGACAAAGTAGCAGCCCTTGCGCAGCGCCATGTTAGCCAGCAGGTTGTTGACCAGCTTGATGCGGTCATTCTGCAAGCCGGGCTTGGAATCCTTGACCCATTCCTGAACGCCGGGGATGGACTGCACATAGATCGGCACGTTCGGCAGGCTTTCGTGGAACATGTCGATCATTTTTTCATAATAGGTGATGAACTTGGTGGCGGTGTCCTCGCTGCCGTTGACCAGGGTGTTGGTGCCGAACAGGATATACAGCGCATCGGGCTGGGTCTCCACCACGGCGTCAAAGGCCGGTTCCTGCACATTGCGGATGTGATCCTTGACGGTGGTGTTATAGACAACACTTTCCGGGCCGGCACCGCGATAGGCACGCACATGGGCGTTCTGGTAGCCAGTAGCATAACACTCCATGCCCTCGGTAATGCTGTCACCCAAAAAAGTAACAGTGTCAAAGTGGCTGCGCTCCACGGTGCCAAGGGCAGGCAGGGCGGCCATGCGGGAATCGGTGTTCAGGTACTCCAGATCTATGGTCTGTTCCACCGGGGTGGCTGTATCCCACGCGGCGTTATCCACGGCGGGAAGCAGGCGCTGGGGGTTACCCGGCGTTTGAGCGGTGGGTTCGGGCTGCTCCGGGGTTGCCGTGGCAGCAGTTTCCGCCGTGGGCATGGTAGGTTCCGCCTGGGGGGTGTTCGCCTGCTGATTGTGGCGGGACATCCAGAAAAAGCCTGCAGCTGCACACAGTATGATCAGCACCACCATCAGGGCAACTACCGCGTTGCGGCGGCGGCGCTGTTTTTCTATTTTTTGGCGGTAGTGGTAATAATCAGCCATAGGGTTATTTTCTCCTTTTATCAGCAGCCCCGGCGCGCCGGAGGGCAAAAGCAACAGATATAGATATTATACCCCGCTGTACACATTGGCGCAATAGCCCGCCGGGAAAAGGCGCTAATTTTTACACTTGCTGTTTTTTCTTGCTTGACGCTTTGTTGGGCGGCCCGTATAATAGAATTAGAAAATAGTATCCGCGGCCTGGGGGTTGGCCCCGCCGCGGCACGGCGGCCACGAGCGCGCCAAAAAAATGCCGGATTGTTCCGGCTGATTACGCAGCTTTTTGCCTGCGTTACAGGAGGACTTTTTATGGAATGGATGATCGCATCGGACTCTTCTTGTGAGATCCGTACCCTGCCGGACACTGCACCGGGGGTTCAGTTTGCATTGGTTCCATTCAAGATTCGCGTTGGCGAGCGCGAGTTTGTGGACTTGCCCACCCTGAACACCAAAGCCATGCTGCAGGCCATGACGGATTATAACGGCGCCAGCGCCACCGCCTGCCCCAGCCCGGAAGAATGGGCCGAGCTGTTTTTGATGGCGGACAAAAGCATTGCGCTGACCATCAGCCATAATCTTTCGGGCAGCTACAACGCCGCGCTGGCCGCGCGGGAGATGGTGCTGGAAGAACACCCCGAAAAGCAGATTTTTGTGTTGGATACCCTGAGCTGTTCCGGCGCGCTGGCCGGTGCAGCAGAGCTGGCCAACAAGCTGATCCGGATAGGAACCAACTTTGATACCATCTGCATTGAGCTGGCCAACTGGGCACAGAAAGGGCACATTATGTTTGCCCTGGCCAGCTTTGATAACCTTGCCAAAGCCGGGCGGGTCAGCCGCGTGGTGGGCTTTATTGCCGGGCGGCTGAACATGCGCGTTTTGGGCCGCCGCACCGAAGATGGCACAATCGACTTTTTCTTTAAGACGCGCGGCGAAGCGCGGGTGCTTGCCAAGATTTTGGAACAGATGGACGAGGACGGTTACGATGGTGTGCGCCCGGTGCTGATCAGCGAGTGCAACAACCAGAATGCCGCCAATCTGTTGGAACACGGCATCCACGCCAAATGGCCGGATGCGCGGGTGGATATTGTGCCCTGCAGCGGTCTGTGCAGCTTTTACGCACAGGACCAGGGCGTGATCATCACCTATTAAATTTTGAGCTGAATGGCCTGCAAACGGGGCCGCTATCCTGTTTGCAGGATTTTTTAGGGCAATACCGCATAATTCTAAGTGCCGATACGGCGAGCGAGGTGCGGCAGCTGCCAAGCCAAAAGCGCAGATAATACTGGATGCTGCAAAGGTGAGCGCCGCCAGTGGCGGAAACAGCGAACCGAAGCAGGGGCAGCGGTCGCAGAGTGCGAGGGGCTTTTGCCCCCGAAGCACGATGCGGGTACCGCAACCCGACATTATCGAGCATTTTGGCAACGCAGATGCCGTGCCGCAGCTGCCGGAGCGGTGCTTAAGCCGCAAGGCGGGAATTGTGCGGTGTTGCCTTATATTTATTCCATCCGAAAACGATCCATACAGAATGCCCATATAAAAATAAAAAGCACATGCTCTCCTGACTGGCCGGATTTTCCCGGCTGACATGGGGCATATGCTTTTATTTTATCTAATTTGAATTCTGTTTTCGCCCTGATTTTACAGCCAGAACTGCACCAGACGGCTGACATTCTGGTACAGCGCGGGATTCTGGCCCAGAAGGCCTGGTTCCGCAGCAAAGTAGACACAGAAGCTGTAACAGATCCCCACGGCAACAGCTGCCAGCATCGCCCCCTGCAGCATGTGCTGCACGGTATGCAGGATGCTGCCCGATGCGGCGGCCTGCACGCGCGGGGCAAGGGCGCTTTCGGCCCACAGCCAGACCAATGCGGCGGCGAACAGCAGCGGGGTTAAATAGTCGCTGAGATAGCGGTAGAGCACACCGGCCATCTGGCAGTCCAACGCGGCCAGAATAACAGCCAGCAGCACGGGCAGCAGCACCATGGCGCGCAGGTCTTTCTGCCTTGCCATACGGCGGCGCAGCAAAGGCAGGGCCGCAAAGGCCCACAGCAGCGGCAGGCTGACCAGGGCACCGCCGTAAAATACTTCGGTAATGGTCATACCCATAAAGTTTGTCTGCATTTTGATACCCGCCAGGTAGGGGAACACCGCCTGCACCACCGGCAGGGACAGGAAATAGGTGAACAACGCCGGGGCCAGCCGCCCAATGCGGAAGCCGCGGTGGGTCATATCGTTGCTGGTCAGGTTGTAATTGGCGCCAAAATCAAACGGCGAGCCGAACCGCGCGGCATTGTAGGCCATCAGCCCCAGGGCTACCAGAATAACCGGCAGAACAAAGGCGATAGCTTCTATTATTCCCTGCTTGCTGCGCAAGCGTTTTTGCCGGATATACTGCGGCCAGAAGATCGGCAGGCAGAGCACGGCAAACAGCTCCATCTGGGGGCGGCATCCCGCCACCAGCGCCATGCACAGGCTGCCAAGCGCCATGTGCAGCATGATTTTGCCATGGTGCTGCACCGGGGTGTTGGCGGCGCACAGCCACTGCCACAGGGCCAGCAGCACAAATGCCGCGCCGCACAGGATGGCGTATTCATACACCGAGGGGCGCAGCAGCAGGTAGTACACCTGGCTACCGCCCGCAATGCCCGCCGCAGCCAGCAGGCAGGCCGCCGCTGAGGCGGACGGGAACCAGCGCTGCGCAGCCTGCCGCACCAAACCAAACACTGCCAAAATCAGCAGCCAGGCCATCACGATCATGGCCAAGCTGGGCGGCAGGTCCGGTACGCCGGTCAGCAGCTCAAACGGCAGCTGGAACAGCAGGCACGGCACAATGCCAAAGTAAACATAGTACCGCCCCTGATAATAAGCAACATCCCACAAAGCATCCGGGGCCGCGCTCTGACGGGCGGCGGTATCGTAAGGGTTCTGCATCTCCGCCATGGCGGCGGGCGGGTCGCGCTGCAGATCCAGGCGGCCATTCAGCAGGCTGTGGGCCAGAGCGCCGTACTGCGCAGCGGAATCATTCTGCCAATCGCTGATATGCTGGGTGAAGGTGATGCGGCTTTCGCCGTCCCAGTTTTCGACATTATAAAACGAGGTCGCCACGCCGGAGTTGCGGGCATCGGCAAAGGGGGCCGCTGCGGCCAGCAGGCAGAGCATGCAGCCCAGCACCAGCACCGCCGGGCGGTATTTGGCGCGGTGGGTCAGGTAGGCTTCGTGCCACGCGGCAGCGCCGGGGCGCAGCCCCCACAAGGCCAGCAGTGCCAGATACACCACTGCCAGCCGCAGCAGCGAGAAATCCATCGGGCGGGGTACATTGGCCAGAACCGCCTGCACGGTATAGTTCAGGTCATAACTGCGGTACTCTCCGCTATAGCCCGCCGCTTGCAGGGTCAGGGTATCCACCGCGCCGGAAAAATCCAGCGTGCGCACCAGGCTGCGTGCCGCTCGCGGGGCCGCCTGCCACTGCCAGCTCTGGCGCGGGGCGGTGCTGGCTTCGTCGGTACCGGACACCCACAGGATAAACAGCGGGTTCTGATCCTGCGGATAGTTGCCGTCATACTGGTAGACAACGCCATCCAGCGCAACGTTATACAGCGGCTGATGGATGCCGGTAAAGGTAAGGGTACTGTGCGCATCGTTCAAAGCAATCGGCTCTCCATCCGCCGGGGCATCCTGCAAATAGGCGCGCAGGTCAACGGGCTGGTAGCCGTGGGTTGCAAAATAGGGTGCGTTGCCCACGAATACTTCCAGGCCGATGGCGGCAATCAGCAGCGCAGCAACCGTCCAAAGTGTGCGGTACCGCCGCCCGCTGCGCAGGCGGAGTAACAACACAGTGCCGCAGGCCCACAGTGCCGCCCCATTGATGGCCAGCAGGCGGAACAGATCAAACCCCTGCGCCAGCCCCGGCTGGGCAAACACACATGCTGCGATGATCCACACTGCCAGCACAATGCCCGGCCCGGCCAGTACATCCGCATGGGTTGCCCTGCGGTCGCACAGCCGCCCCGGCAGTGCCCAAACCAGCACCCCCAACAGGATGCTGACACAAATTGCTGCTGCAAACATAAAAAGCCCCCATACCAAAGTGTATGGGGGTATTATACTATGAATTGCGGTTTTTGTCGATATTGGGGGTGCAGGCGTCCTCTTCCTGCGGGTCGGACGGCTGTTCGCCTGCCCGCTCCGCTTTGCGGTACTGCGCGGGGGAAAGCCCGGTTTCCTTTTTGAACACACGGCTGAAATACAGCGGGTTATCATACCCGACGATCTCGGAAACTTCACCGATGCTGTATTTGGTGCGTTCCAGCAAGCGCTGTGCATTGACGATACGCAGCGACTGGATATACCGTGCGGGCGACAAGCCCACATACTGTTTGAAGCTACGGATGAACCATGCCGTGCTCATGTGCAGGGACTCGGCGTATTCATCCACATTGATGCGGGCAGTATAATTCTCGTTAAAATAGGCGGCTGCGGCTTCGATCTGCTCCCGCGTAGTGCCGTTGATCGACCGCCGTTCCTGCCGCTGGCGGCTGACCAGCACCAGCATCATCTGGAACAGCCCGGCCGTATAATCCCGATAGGCGTACTGGCAGAGCTGCAATTCCTGGATCATGCGGCGGAAAGTATTTTTGTACTCCGGCATAATGCCGCTGTAAAACACATGGCCATCCAGCGGAATCTCATGCGCCTGCAGCACTGCAGCGGCCTCGCTGCCGGAAAAATAGACCCAGAACACCTCCGGGTGGTCCTCAAGATAGTAGATATAGCGGCGCTCTTCCTGCGGGCGGTACAGCACCATATGACCCGCTGTTACCACATGCTCGGCATCATCAAACCAGAAGTGCGCCTTGCCCGCAGCGATATAAAACAGCTGATACGCATTTTCATCATACCGCGTAATAGTTGGCAGGCTGGCGTGCTTTTTCAATCGGCATGTTCCGCAGGAATCCACTGTAAGCGGTGCAGTACAGCTGCCGTCCGCAGCCTGGCGGCTGTTGATGGAACCAAAATTGATATACATCTGTGTTGCCCCCTCGTGTTGGCTGGGTAAGACGGGCGCACCCATCTTTTATGTAGATTGTATAAGGCAACACCGCACAATTCCCGCCTAGCGGCTTAAGCACCGCTCCGGCAGCTGCGGCACGGCATCTGCGTTGCCAAAATGCTCGATAAGACATCCAGTATTATCTGCGCTTTTGGCTTAGCATCTGCCGCACCTCGCTCGCCGTATCGGCACTTAGAATTATGCGGTATTGCCATAATATTATCCACTATAGTGCAAGTGCAACTGGCCAAATCATATTGTTTTGTTATCCTTCTGTTATGATTTTCGTAAATAATATTAGAATGCTTATCAAAATATTTTTTCAGTTTTTCTGTTTTACCGCGGGGCCACAACAAAAAAGTGCCCGCCTGCTGCAAGGCAGCGTGCGGGCGCTTTCATGCTTATTCCTTTGCTTTTGAGCCGGGATTATTCAATGCCAGTCACGGTATAATCTTTGTCCTCAACGGCTTTTTTCAGCACAGTGTCATCCACCGGCTTATCCAGCGTTACAACAGCGGTACCGGCGGTGTGGCTTACTTCGGCGGCGGAAACACCGTCCAGCGCTTCCAGTGCCTTTTTCACGGTTGCTTCGCAATGGCCGCACATCATGCCTTCAATTTTAATGGTCTTATTCATGGTCGTGTTCTCCTTTTTGCTTGTTTTGTGTGCTTTGCGTTTATGGTCATGTTTGGTGCTACGAATATCGAACAGGTTCAGCCGCAGTGCGTTGGAAACCACGCAGAAGCTGGACAGGCTCATGGCCGCAGCGCCGTACATCGGGTTCATCTGCCAGTGCAGCAGCGGGATAAAGACACCTGCCGCCAGGGGGATGCCCAACACATTGTAGGCAAAGGCCCAGAACAGGTTTTCGTGGATATTGTGCAGAGTAGCGCGGCTCAGGCGGATGGCGGCGGGCACATCGCTCAGGCGGCTCTTCATCAGCACAACGTCAGCGGCGTCAATCGCAACATCCGTACCGGCGCCAATGGCAATACCGACATCCGCGCGGGTCAGGGCCGGTGCATCGTTGATGCCATCGCCCACCATGGCCACGCGTCCCTTGTTTTTCAGGCTGCGGATCACAGCTTCCTTGCCATCGGGCAGCACACCGGCAATCACTTCGTCCACACCGGCCTGTGCACCAATGGCTTTGGCGGTGCGCTCGTTATCGCCGGTCAGCATCACAACACGGATGCCCATGCCCTGCAGTTCACGCACAGCCTGCGGGCTGTCCGCCTTGATGACGTCCGCCACCGCGATAACGCCCTGCATGGTGCCATCCTTGGCAAAGAACAGCGGGGTTTTGCCCTGGGCGGCCAGTGCTTCGGCGCTGGATGCCATCTTTTGCGGCACCGCCACGCCAAGGGTCTGCATCAGCTTGGCGTTGCCGCCGTACAGGGTACTGCCGTTCAGCACAGCCGTCAGGCCGTTGCCGGGCAGAGCCTGGAAATCTACCACCTCGGCGGGGGTCAGGTTATCCTCCTGTGCCTTTTGCAGCACAGCACGGGCCAGCGGGTGTTCACTCTTCTGCTCCAAGGCAGCGGCAAGGCTCATCAGTACCTGCTCCGTCACACCGTCTGCGGGCAGGATATCCGTCACGCGCGGCTCGCCGCTGGTGATGGTGCCAGTTTTATCCAGGGCAACGATCTCGGTTTTACCGGTCTGCTCCAGCGAAACCGCGGTTTTGAAGAGAATGCCGTTTTTAGCGCCCACACCATTGCCAACCATAATGGCAACCGGCGTTGCCAGGCCCAGCGCGCAGGGGCAGCTGATGACCAGCACTGAAATACCGCGGGCCAAGGCAAAACCGACCGTCTGCCCTGCCAGCAGCCAGACAATGGTGGTGATGACCGCCAGGGTGATGACGGTCGGCACAAACACACCGGAGACGCGGTCTGCAATTTTGGCAATGGGTGCCTTGGTGGCTGCGGCATCGCTGACCATCTGGATGATCTGAGCCAGCGTGGTATCCTGACCCACGCGGGTGGCACGGCAGCGCAAAAAGCCGGATTGGTTCAGGGTTGCGGCGCTCACGCTGTCGCCTTCGGCCTTATCCACCGGGATGCTCTCACCGGTCAGGGCCGATTCGTTCACCGCGCTGCTGCCTTCCAGCACCACGCCGTCAACGGGGATATTCTCGCCGGGACGCACCACAAACACATCGCCCTGCTGCACCTGTTCGATGGGAACGGTAACTTCCGCCCCATTGCGCAGCAGCGTTGCGGTTTTGGGGGCCAGGTTCATCAGGCCTTTCAGGGCATCGGTGGTCTTGCCCTTGGAGCGGGCTTCCAACGTTTTGCCCACCGTGATCAGGGTCAGGATGGTTGCGGCGGATTCAAAATAAAACTCCTCCATATAGCCCATCACGGCCATGGCATCCCCCTGCACCTGGGCCACCGTCATGGCAAACAGCGCGTAAGTGCTGTAGCCAAAGGCCGCGGTAGCGCCAAGGGATACCAGGGTATCCATATTGGGGGCACGGTTCCACAGCGCCTTAAAGCCGCTGATAAAGAACTTTTGGTTGATGACCATGATGATAATGGTGAGCAGCATCTGTAAAATACCCATTGCCACATGGTTGCCCTGCATAAAGCCCGGCAGCGGCCAGTTCCATAGCATGTGCCCCATGGAGAAGTACATCAGCACCACCCAGAAGATCAGCGAGGCAATCAGGCGGCGTTTGAGGCGCGGGGTCTCGGTATCTTTTAAGGCATCTGCTGACGGCGCGGCGGACTGGGCGGCAGCGTTTTTAGGGCTTGCGCCATAGCCTGCGGCTTCCACTGCGGCCACAATATCTGCCGGAGCGGCGGTGCCCTCCACACCCATTGAGTTGGTCAGCAGGCTGACCGAGCAGGATGTTACGCCCGGCACTTTGCTGACGGCTTTTTCCACCCGGGCACTGCACGCGGCGCAGCTCATCCCGGTTACGTTATATTGTTCCACTTCTTTCCTCCTGTTCCCTCTCTTTTGCGGTGGTGATTCTATAATTCCTGTGTGATGATTGGTGAGTGGTTTCGCTTTGGTGTTTGAACACGGGTTGTTGATGTTTGAGTTGTTTCTATGACAATACCGCATAATTCTAAGTGCCGATACGGCGAGCGAGGTGCGGCAGATGCCAAGCCAAAAGCGCAGATAATACTGGATGCTGCAAAGGTGAGCGCCGCCAGTGGCGGAAACAGCGAACCGAAGCAGGGGCAGCGGTCGCAGAGTGCGAGGGGCTTTTGCCCCCGAAGCACGATGCGGGTACCGCAACCCGACATTATCGAGCATTTTGGCAACGCAGATGCCGTGCCGCAGCTGCCGGAGCGGTGCTTAAGCCGCAAGGCGGGAATTGTGCGGTGTTGCCCTATCCTCACTCCCCTTTTGGTGAGCGGCTAGCCTGCAATTCGACATATTATTGAGGTTACCATTTCTATCCACACTCTCCTTGCGGAGAGCGATACGTTGGGGGCAACCAAGGCCGATGCGGCATTTCTATCCACACCCTCTCACAGGGAATGACTGACATTTATTCATGGCTCTGGTAATGTTACACAAACTTTTACCGATGGTTTGTGAACAGAAAAACAATCATACTGGGCACTGGCATGGCATTTTTGCTGGCTCAAACACTCGTGCATTTATTTCATGTTCTGCTTCTGCTATTTTGTGCAGGCAATGCTTATTTCATCAGTTTCTGCAGCGTTTTCAGCAGCTCATCCACAACTTCGTCATTCCCGGCACGGATACCATCCGCCACACAGGTGCGGATATGGTTTGCCAGCAGCTCACGGTTGAACGCGTTCATCGCCGCCGTTACCGCCGCCGACTGCACCAAAATATCCGGACAATACACTTCGTTTTCCACCATCCCACGGATGCCCCGAATCTGCCCTTCGATCCGATTCAGTCTGTGGACCAGGCTTTTATACTCTTCTTCACTGCGATGCTTTGTTTTGTGTGCACAGCAGCAACACGGTTCCTTCTTTTCGTTTTCCTGCATTATGTTACCCTCCCATCATATGCAAGGTACCCCGGCGGGGTATATTCACTATATACCCCGCCGGGGTACCTTGTCAAGTAGATAATATAATATTTTTATATTATTTTATGCGAGAGTTTTTTACTATAGCAATTTTTAAGATTAAAGCGGATATCCGCATGAACAAAACCACCCTGAACAGTCAGAAAGAGAAACATTCCATGCTCTCCTTGCGGAGAGCGACATTCCGCCGGCAAAGAGCACGCAGGGGGCCGCAACATTTCTATCCACGCTCTCCTTGCGGAGAGCGACGCCCGTTTTAAGCGTGAACGTAAGGGCATGATTGCATTTCTATCCACGCTCTCCTTGCGGAGAGCGACAGCTTGCCATTTATAATCAACTCCTTATTCAAAATATTTCTATCCACGCTCTCCTTGCGGAGAGCGACGTGGCTGGTCTCATATTCCGCGCCAAGTTTGTTATATTTCTATCCACGCTCTCCTTGCGGAGAGCGACGTCAGCACCGGCAATCAAATCCTGCTGGTCATCGTATTTCTATCCACGCTCTCCTTGCGGAGAGCGACTCCGTGTTAGCGTTGGGGATGCCCACGTCTGTGTCATTTCTATCCACGCTCTCCTTGCGGAGAGCGACCAGCTGCTTTTGGATAGAGGGCTGACGCGTGATGACATTTCTATCCACGCTCTCCTTGCGGAGAGCGACACCACCTTTTCTGGTACTGTGCACCGCAAAGAAATTTCTATCCACGCTCTCCTTGCGGAGAGCGACCTTTGTCGTTGTTGCGTTCGGTCATGTTCATGGCATTATTTCTATCCACGCTCTCCTTGCGGAGAGCGACGGGCAATACCCTGTTACCGCCATGATGTGCAAAATATTTCTATCCACGCTCTCCTTGCGGAGAGCGACATCAGGCCACCTGCACACAGGCGCACTACATAAGGTATTTCTATCCACGCTCTCCTTGCGGAGAGCGACCCCTTGCTATTCCGCGCCACCAGCAGGCAGACGCATTTCTATCCACGCTCTCCTTGCGGAGAGCGACCAAAATCTGCAAATACGTTGCCCGCCGTAACGTTATTTCTATCCACGCTCTCCTTGCGGAGAGCGACATATACTGCCATTTGTCTGGCGCCTCCTATTCTATTTCTATCCACGCTCTCCTTGCGGAGAGCGACGGGCCGTGGTCCACACTCCCCATTGGTATGGCAAATTTCTATCCACGCTCTCCTTGCGGAGAGCGACTTGTAGTTGACGGGCACCGGGTCCACATAACAAGATTTCTATCCACGCTCTCCTTGCGGAGAGCGACCATTATACTTAGATACAGTGTCAGCCTTAGCGTCTTTTCTATCCACGCTCTCCTTGCGGAGAGCGACCGTGGTGCATATCGCGGAGCACGCCAGTCCAGGCCGATTTCTATCCACGCTCTCCTTGCGGAGAGCGACCTGCCAACCGCAAGTGCTTGGACTTTGGGTGGTGTATTTCTATCCACGCTCTCCTTGCGGAGAGCGACTCCGCCTTAGCGCCTAAACAGAATCCGACAGAGCATTTCTATCCACGCTCTCCTTGCGGAGAGCGACAATCAATGCAAGATAGACCAGAAGAGAAGTAGCAATTTCTATCCACGCTCTCCTTGCGGAGAGCGACGACTTGTTAATGCTTTTCATGGTGGTGATCTCCTATTTCTATCCACGCTCTCCTTGCGGAGAGCGACAGCCGAAGTAGCGTCATAATTGGCGGGAATGTCAGATTTCTATCCACGCTCTCCTTGCGGAGAGCGACATCGCCGGGCGGATAACGTCAAACGGGACAAAGATTTCTATCCACGCTCTCCTTGCGGAGAGCGACAAGTTTAAACCTCCCGTCCAAGCCCATGGAAAGGATTTCTATCCACGCTCTCCTTGCGGAGAGCGACCAGCACCTTTGCATATGTGTCATAGAGTTGATACATTTCTATCCACGCTCTCCTTGCGGAGAGCGACCGCGCCCCCAGCCCCCCAAGGCAAGAGTTCTATATTTCTATCCACGCTCTCCTTGCGGAGAGCGACGCGTGAAACGGTTCCACGCGGCGGACATATCATATTTCTATCCACGCTCTCCTTGCGGAGAGCGACAGGCTGCCAACGGCCTTGCGCACGCCCCACCAGAGATTTCTATCCACGCTCTCCTTGCGGAGAGCGACGCGAGTTAAATTCCAATTGAATTTCATCAATTAAATTTCTATCCACGCTCTCCTTGCGGAGAGCGACGGCAGAGCCGAAACAGCCAAAACATCAATAGGGGATTTCTATCCACGCTCTCCTTGCGGAGAGCGACGGGGCTTGATGGGAGGTTCAAATTGTGATAGAAATTTCTATCCACGCTCTCCTTGCGGAGAGCGACACACCAAACACTTTCCGGCATTGCACCACATACTTATTTCTATCCACGCTCTCCTTGCGGAGAGCGACGCCGGAGCCGGAAACAACGCCATCGGAATAAGTTATTTCTATCCACGCTCTCCTTGCGGAGAGCGACCCGCAAACAATGAGTAAGATGAGTAAGCCACATGTATTTCTATCCACGCTCTCCTTGCGGAGAGCGACAAGACGCTGGCAAGGCCCTCCAGCTGCCCGACGATATTTCTATCCACGCTCTCCTTGCGGAGAGCGACCTATTGGCCCGTAAGTAGTCGCTGATCGTGTCGGTATTTCTATCCACGCTCTCCTTGCGGAGAGCGACGCCATGGCACGGGGTTGTAATTACAAGCCTCCACCATTTCTATCCACGCTCTCCTTGCGGAGAGCGACGGTTCGGCCCAGGTGTCGGGGGTGCCCAGCAGCGTATTTCTATCCACGCTCTCCTTGCGGAGAGCGACCCCTGGTACATCAGCTTAGAGGACTGGCAGACGTCTCTATTTCTATCCACGCTCTCCTTGCGGAGAGCGACTGTATACCTTGACGCGGTGCGCGTCCCATGGGTTATTTCTATCCACGCTCTCCTTGCGGAGAGCGACCTCATGCCAAATTAACCGGCACCCTTGATTATTCCATTTCTATCCACGCTCTCCTTGCGGAGAGCGACGTGTCAAAGAGAGCTACACCGGCAAGACATCCCTATTTCTATCCACGCTCTCCTTGCGGAGAGCGACAACAGTCCTCGAGCTACAATGCATACTTGGAAGATTTCTATCCACGCTCTCCTTGCGGAGAGCGACAGAGGGGTCAATTTGTTTAGATTCCAGACTGTTATTTCTATCCACGCTCTCCTTGCGGAGAGCGACCCAATACAAGCACCTCCTTACAAATATAATGATATTTCTATCCACGCTCTCCTTGCGGAGAGCGACGAAAGCAAGCAGGGCCGCCACTACATCGGTTGCAATTTCTATCCACGCTCTCCTTGCGGAGAGCGACGCGAATGTCAACAGGAGAGGCGCCGAATGTGTCAATTTCTATCCACGCTCTCCTTGCGGAGAGCGACGCTGCCAAACGCTGTCGGATTGCCGGTATACTGCATTTCTATCCACGCTCTCCTTGCGGAGAGCGACCTTAACATCTTTTAAGGGCACATATAGCTCCTTTCATCAATTTCTATCCACGCTCTCCTTGCGGAGAGCGACGCTTGGAGCCAGGCACAGGCACGCCCACAATCTTGCATTTCTATCCACGCTCTCCTTGCGGAGAGCGACGCTGAGGGCGCGAGCGCCCGAATAAGGCCCGTTATATTTCTATCCACGCTCTCCTTGCGGAGAGCGACCAGGAGATAGACAACGGACATGAGACATCGCCTTATATTTCTATCCACGCTCTCCTTGCGGAGAGCGACGAATTAAATTCAAGCTGGATTTCATCAATCAGGAATTTCTATCCACGCTCTCCTTGCGGAGAGCGACTTTGAACCTCCCATCAAGACCCATAGACAAGAAAATTTCTATCCACGCTCTCCTTGCGGAGAGCGACCTTGGCAACGTGGTAGTCGTATTACGTACGTGGAATTTCTATCCACGCTCTCCTTGCGGAGAGCGACACCACATGCCAGCCGTCCACGTCCAGTTGTCGATATTTCTATCCACGCTCTCCTTGCGGAGAGCGACGGGGGTTTCGATGCTCTGCCAAAAATTAATACCTTCATTTCTATCCACGCTCTCCTTGCGGAGAGCGACATCATCAGTCAACGAATCGGCATCAGGGTCAACATTTCTATCCACGCTCTCCTTGCGGAGAGCGACGGAGTAATGGCGGCAACCATTACTCCTACATACGAATTTCTATCCACGCTCTCCTTGCGGAGAGCGACTCACACTCAAAGGATATAGACCAGCCTGAACAAACATTTCTATCCACGCTCTCCTTGCGGAGAGCGACATACGTCATAAGACACGCCGTCAACCTCCATCCCAATTTCTATCCACGCTCTCCTTGCGGAGAGCGACCTATTTTTCGGGCGTGATGCGCCAAAATCCTGGTATTTCTATCCACGCTCTCCTTGCGGAGAGCGACGGAGAAGGTGAATAGTATGCTTACGTTGATACAGATTTCTATCCACGCTCTCCTTGCGGAGAGCGACAAACAATGCAAGCAATCGCGCAAGCTCTTAACACTATTTCTATCCACGCTCTCCTTGCGGAGAGCGACCAATTGCGGGGCGTATCACGTCAAACGGCACGAAAATTTCTATCCACGCTCTCCTTGCGGAGAGCGACCTGACAACCGCATTTTCCATGTACGGAGCTTTACCAGCATTTCTATCCACGCTCTCCTTGCGGAGAGCGACCCCTCACCGAATACGGATTGAAATGGCTTGCAGAATTTCTATCCACGCTCTCCTTGCGGAGAGCGACGGTATTCGTCGGCTCCTTCATGGCTCAGAATCTATTTCTATCCACGCTCTCCTTGCGGAGAGCGACAAGAAACTCACTTCGCTTAATCCCCATCATCCTGCATTTCTATCCACGCTCTCCTTGCGGAGAGCGACTGACAACGTGCATTCTTTGCAGTATGATGTAGAAATTTCTATCCACGCTCTCCTTGCGGAGAGCGACTAAGTATCATACAACTGATAGAGTGAGGGCTTATATTTCTATCCACGCTCTCCTTGCGGAGAGCGACCGACTTAGAGCCGTCCAAAACACGAAGATTGACATTTCTATCCACGCTCTCCTTGCGGAGAGCGACCAAGCCAAGGCGTTTAAAATCTCGCCGTTGAGTAATTTCTATCCACGCTCTCCTTGCGGAGAGCGACATCAATCGGAACATTGGGAACGGTTAAAGTCAGGAATTTCTATCCACGCTCTCCTTGCGGAGAGCGACGGTATGTACCAGTATCAGAATTGCGAGTAACTTCTATTTCTATCCACGCTCTCCTTGCGGAGAGCGACTTTGTGTTGAATGCCTAAGACTGTAACACCCATACATTTCTATCCACGCTCTCCTTGCGGAGAGCGACACCTCCTTATAATTTAATAATACATCACAGAAAAATTTCTATCCACGCTCTCCTTGCGGAGAGCGACGCTTTCTTCCTGTTTCTTGGCATAGACTATTATAATTTCTATCCACGCTCTCCTTGCGGAGAGCGACGAGCTTTCTTCCTCGTTCCTTGATACAGATTATAATTTCTATCCACGCTCTCCTTGCGGAGAGCGACAACGTGGTTGTTCATTCCGCCCATCCCCACAAGTCATTTCTATCCACGCTCTCCTTGCGGAGAGCGACAGGAAAACTATATGGACGGATATAATATTGTTTATATTTCTATCCACGCTCTCCTTGCGGAGAGCGACGACAGTGGAAACAGAAATTTGGCCAGTCATTGCAGATTTCTATCCACGCTCTCCTTGCGGAGAGCGACAAAGAACGCCCGCAAAGCCGTTTTCAACTTCAGACGATTTCTATCCACGCTCTCCTTGCGGAGAGCGACGATGTGGCCGTGGTCCCCCTTAAACAATGACTTACATTTCTATCCACGCTCTCCTTGCGGAGAGCGACAATGCACGCCCTGATATTCGCCAACCTTGTGTTATTTCTATCCACGCTCTCCTTGCGGAGAGCGACAAGATTTAGAACCATCAACAACCCGAAGATTAACATTTCTATCCACGCTCTCCTTGCGGAGAGCGACCCCGCAAGCCATCTATCCATGTGTAACACCTCCCATTTCTATCCACGCTCTCCTTGCGGAGAGCGACCGTATCAAGGCAAGATAGACAAGAAGAGTAGAAGCATTTCTATCCACGCTCTCCTTGCGGAGAGCGACAATACCATATTTTAGAAGATACATCGGGAGCAACATTTCTATCCACGCTCTCCTTGCGGAGAGCGACCCAAATATGATATTTGGGTAGCGCAGTACAGCAGCATTTCTATCCACGCTCTCCTTGCGGAGAGCGACACCATATTTTAGAAGATATGTCAGGAGCAACAGGACATTTCTATCCACGCTCTCCTTGCGGAGAGCGACGATTCCAATGAGTTAAACTCAAGTTGAATCTCATATTTCTATCCACGCTCTCCTTGCGGAGAGCGACCGTCTCTGTCCTATGTGCAACTGGCGTAGGTCGTTATTTCTATCCACGCTCTCCTTGCGGAGAGCGACCGGGTGGTATGTACCATACCAAGGATCAGACATAGATTTCTATCCACGCTCTCCTTGCGGAGAGCGACGCGACATCTTCACGGATAGAATCATCATCAATATATTTCTATCCACGCTCTCCTTGCGGAGAGCGACCTTGCGGATTTTCTGGAAACAGCCAATCCAACCACATTTCTATCCACGCTCTCCTTGCGGAGAGCGACTCTTCAATAGATGATTTAGAACCATCAACAACACGTATTTCTATCCACGCTCTCCTTGCGGAGAGCGACATAGCATTCTTAGCTCTTCGAATATTGTCATCAAGCATTTCTATCCACGCTCTCCTTGCGGAGAGCGACCTCCGGCACAAGCAGAAATTTAATAGACACATTATATTTCTATCCACGCTCTCCTTGCGGAGAGCGACACCTTCGCAACACCAGTGCGTTCGCAATAATCACATTTCTATCCACGCTCTCCTTGCGGAGAGCGACTCTTCAGCTTTATTCAGCCCCCTGCTGTGATAGTATTTCTATCCACGCTCTCCTTGCGGAGAGCGACAGCAAAAGTGCACAAAACAGTGGGGCACTTTTGCGCATATGAAACAAATTTTATGGAGATTGCATCTTCATGCTGACAGGCAAGGCTGTATTTTACCCTTTCTGCCCCTGTTTTTTCATATTTTCTGGTGCGAAGGAACCGGGAATTTTATGATTGCCTTCCCCTCGCACTAAGCAAACAAGATTCCATCCTGATCAAAATCCGGGTGCAGACCCACATGCTCGACTTTGCTTTTGTAATGGTTTCCCAGTTGATAAAAGCGCAGGCTGTCCGATTCCGAATCGATCAGTTCGGTCAATTTTGCTTTGAACATCGTGTATTGCGCGGCATCCAGCAGGCACTCAAATACGGAGTTTTGCACCCGCTGGCCGTAGTCTACACAGACTTTTGCTACTTTGCGCAGCCTGCGACGACCGGCGGCTGTTTCGGTGTTGACATCATAGGTTACAAGCACCAACATAACGGCACCTCACTTCCAGAAAAACGGTGGGTACACTTCCAGGTCGCCGCGCAGAGCACGGGCCAGTAAAAGCGCCTGAACATAGGGCACCAGCCCCCAGGGCAGTTTTTCTTTCAAAAACGGATGGGTGATCTCTTCCTTCTTTTTGTTCTGCCATGCGGTCAGGAAAGCTTTGCGGCCATCATCCGTCAGCAGTACGGCACCATTTTCCTGTTTTTGCAGGTGTTTTGCCGTGATGATCTTTTGATTGATGCAGCTGATGACCAGCCGGTCTGCATAAACCGCCCGCAGTTCTTCCATCAGGTCAAGTGCCAGACTTTTGCGGCCGGGGCGCGGGCGGTGCATAAAGCCAACATAAGGGTCCAAACCCACAGCGGTCAAGGCAGATGCACACTCCCGCGCCAGCATGCTGTAGGCAAACGAAAGCAGCGCATTCACATTGTCCAGCGGTGGACGGCGGCTGCGGCCCTCAAACACAAAATCCTGCTTTTGCTGCAGAATCAGGTCATTCAGGCAGTCAAAGTAGCGCTGGGCTGCCTCGCCTTCCAGGCCGCGCAGCTGTTCCGGATCATCGCTGGTCTGTATCAGCGGCAGCGCGGCGGCCAGCTGAGTGGAGGTGCGTTTCAGTTTTTCGACCGGGACACGCTGGGGATGATCGCGGGTTGCGCGTTCCAGCACCCAGCGTGCGTTATACACTTTACCAAGGATAAAGCTCCGGGCATAGCGACAGCTCTGGGCCGGATCATCCGACACGCGGTACTGCGTCTGACGCAGCAGCACATTGCCGCGTTCTTCCCCCACGGTGCGGGCCTGAAATCTGCCATACGGGTCAAAAAAGCAAAGGTCAATGCCCCGCCGGGCACAAGCTCCCATCAAAGCGGGGCTGGCACCCGCGTAAGTAAAGCAGACGATGCCTTCCAGCGTATGCAGGGCATAGCGGTGGGTTTCCTGCTTATTGCGGGTAACAACAAGGTTTTCGCCATCCAATGTCAGGTAAGCGTCCTCATTGATGACAAACAGGGTGTTGAGCAGCTTTCTCATGGCGCGCCCTCCTCAATATGCTCCCGCAGATACGCCGCCGGGTCTGCCTGCTGATACAGCGCCGGCAGGCAAAGCTCTTTCAGTGAGCAGGCATTGCAATGCTTGCCGGGTTTGCTTTTTGGGGTATAGCCGCGCGCAAACAGGCGGTTCATCTCATCCGCCATGGTCTGCGCGGTGCTGCGCAGTTCCGGTGTCAGGGAAACATGTTCCCGCTGCCGGGTTTCTTCATAAAAGATTTCCCCTTCCGGCACTTCGCACACCAGCATTTCTTCCAGCGCCATGGCCTGTGCGCAGAGCTGCAAACGATCGGCATCGTTTACCTTGCTGCGGCCATGCTTATATTCCACGGGCATGGGCTGCCACAGGCCGCGGCGGCCCTGCAATGACACGCCGTTTGGATCCTTGTGAAACTCTACCACATCGCAGTCGCCGGTCAGTTTTAAGCGGTGGCTGACGACCCTCATACCGCGGGCGATCAGCAAATCGCCGCGTTTTTCCGTCAGGGTAACATCATGGCAGCGGGTATGCTGCAGGCGGCCTTCGGCGGTGCGTTGGTTTTCGGACCATTGTTGTTCCAGGTACGCAAGTGCCCATTGGCGGCGGCAGAATGCAAAGTGCTGGATGCCAGACATTTGCAGATAGTCATCAGTATTCATCATACACTTCCGGTGTCAATCCGTTCAGGGTATCGCAAGTAATATTATAATCTTCCACCCGGTGTGCTTGTGCCACACTTTCTTTTAGCTCCACATGCAGACAGCGATGGACCTTTGCCGAGGAATACTGTCCGCTTTTGCAGTTATGACGCCACCAATACAGGCGAACCACCTCCATACTGCCATCCGGGCGGGCAGAGGAAATATCGTTTTCAAACAGTGTGCGCAGCGCTTCTTTGATGATTTCTGCATCTTCATCTGTAAAGCCGGTCTTTTCTGCCAGCTGGCAGTTAATGCTGCCAAAGGTTGTGTACACGCCAAAAGCCACACGGTGCTTCATGCCCATGGTATCGCTTGACTTCTTTTCGCCAGTCGTACCGTTCACGCTCTTTGTGATCTGGATATCATCGACATCAATCGGGTCCACGCTGAAAGCCGGATGAATAGATACCGGGCCGCGCACGCCAACGGAAACACCATCGCCCTTGGATTCTTTCCCCTTAAAGGCAAACACCTGGCCAAAGCTGCGCACATCCAGCCAGGTTTCACAGGCAGCCTTTGCATAAGCATCTTTATCTTTTTCATCCTTTTTCACTGCTGGGCAGCCGTCTGCACGGTCTTTCAGGCTTTTGAAGCCATCATTGCAGCGGTCGTCCGACTGGACAAACACATTCTGGCCAAGGTCCATCATGCGGTTGCGGATCTTGCGTTTCAGGCACACATCCGAAATTTCACCCAGTCCCTCATACGTTTCGCGCGGGCGGTTTCCGTTCAGCGGGTCACCGTTCGGGTTCGCATGGTTTACAGCAATCACAAGTGCAAAGTCGATTTTATTCTGCAGCACAGCCATCTTTTATTCCTCCTGCTTTTTTGCTTTCGCTTTATATTCTGCATTTTCGGCCTTAAAGTCCATCATCTGGTCGGCATAGCCAACCAGATACAGCTCACCAAGTCTTTTGTTCGTAAAGTTTTCTGTGCCAATCTTATGTAATAATTCTTGCATCATCGCATACCTTTGGCTATCCATTCCGTTACGGTTTTTCATTCTGTTCAGGTACGGATTTAATTTTTTATCTAAAAGAAGTGTTGTTGCTGCCGGGTGCAGAGCAAACGCGGTTCTTAAACGCTCTGCATTTGTCAAACGTTTTTCGCTCTCATTTCCTAGCTGAATCAACGCCCGTCTTTCAATCTGTTCTGCACAGGCTAAAATTCTCCCAAACAAATAGTTTCGGTCTTTAATGGTTTCATCAACATTCATCGGATAATCCACCTTCTTATTTCTATGATAGTACCCACGCACAAGGGCGCAGGCAATGTTTTGTGTTTTTTGTTGTTCCCAATAATCCAGGCCAATGCTGTTTGTTGCCCGATCTACCGCGCTGATCATCAAATCCCGCGGGAAGCGCTCCCCATTGGTAATACAGGGAATCAGTCGTTCGATTGTGGCTTGTTTCAGCTTTGCATCCACTTTTTCGCCATAGGCTGCTTTTGCAATGTCCGCCGGGGCAGGCGCACCAACAAAGACAACTTTCTTGATCTTGGGCTTTTTGCCCAGTTCCGTCGGCTCCTCTACACTGCGGTATTCCAGCTGCCATTGGAACGCATCGTGCCAATCCTTTATATTGGCAAGCAACTTAGAGCCCTGCAGTTCCTGATAGTACCGGATGGACAACCGGCCAGGTGTAGCAGAATCCAAAATCATGACCGCCGTTTGGGAATTGTCCTTCAACTGGTGCTGATACCCCAGAATGGCCCGGTTAAACTGCCGTGCAATTTCTTCTTGGGTATCCGCAGGCAACCTTTCTGTATCTTCCTCAAAATCGTCCCAATCATCGCCTGCTAGTGGATTATATTCCTGGGCAATATCGAGAGTATCCCCCAGCACATTGGGTACTGCTTCGTTCTGTGTTCCCCAAACAAGTACAGTCTGGTCCCCTGTATTTACCCCTTGCTTGCTGACCAACCATCGCAAGGCGCTGTGTGCCTTTTGGGTTGTTTCATAACCAATCGAAAGTGCCTGCGCTGCATCCGCAAAGCGCCCGCGGTAAGTATAATTCGTATTGTCATTGCTGGATATCAACTTTGCACGGTCACCTGGGTTGCGGATCTTATACGGGCTTAATGTAGAAATCGGCATTTTGATTCCCTGAACTGTGCAATAGTCAATATCTTTTAACTGTGTTTCATAAAAGCGGATAAAGCTTTCTCGGACTGTTGTATCACGCGACAAATCAACATTGTCAACGCGGAACCGGACAAAAGATTCCGTCTGGTCACTACCGGTCAGCGTATCCAAAATAGGGGGCTTGTCTTCTTTGTTTCCCTGCCATTTTGTTGGCAGAGTTCCATTTTCATCTATAAACAAAATATTTGCCTTGACCAGGTCTGCGATCAGGCATTCTTTTTCTAGGTAGTGCAGGACTGTACACACAGCCGGGTGGGCATAAGGAGATGTACACCACGCTTGTAACTGCTTGTGGTAAAGCGGCCATCCGGATTCTTTACTACCACCAAAAGTGGGATAATCTGCCGCAATATATTGCAGTTTATCCACTAGCGGGTGCGGCACCATGCCGGATGTCCGCGCCGAAGATTCCTCTGTGCAAGGAATGATCGTTGTCCTTTGATCTTGTGCCAGCAAGCCTGCATACTGAAAGTTTCCGTCCTTGTCCAGCTCCACTTCAATGTTGACCTGCTGCGTCGTGTGAGCCACCGGCAGTAGTGGAACTTTCCCAGGCTGCTGCTTTCCAATTTCTGACACGCTATTCTGGTAGGTTTTATAGCAATAGCTAAGCCAGCTCATTCCTGTATCACCTCCCTGTACAAATCATCGCAGTCGCTGACTGTTTCACCCAGCGTAAAGGTCTTCATCTTTTGCGGGTGGATATCACGCACAATTTCGCATTCTTCCGGGCGACAAAAACAGATTTTTCCGTTCTGCATTACCGGGTGCCAAAAGCGTTCCTGCATCACGCCTTTCCCGTTTTCGTCCGCATAGGTAATGCCGTGCTCCATTAGGCCTAGGTCCAGGGATGAAACATCATCATAATGCCCTTTTCCCAGGCCAAAAATGCAGGGTTCAATATACCCCTGGCATTCGCGTGTTCCCAAAAAGATATCTCTTCTGCCGCCGCGTTCCAACATACGCTTTGCAATAGCGTAATGTTTGTTTTCATTGCGGTCTTTTTCCAGGTCTGGGCGATGTTCGTTCCATTCAAAATGTGCCCGCACCTGGTAGCAAACATCGGAAAGGTACGTATAGATGGAAAGATCGTTTTTTCCATTGTTGTACATAATGGGACGGATGCCTTTTGATTGTCTTTCAATCGGGTTCATCACGCGCAGTTCATCAATTACCCAGGTGAACGTTGGTTTCCAATAGCAGCTTTCATAAATGCCCTTCAATGCCTGGTAGGTGGGCACCGGGTAGCTGAATTTTTCGCCGCCTACGCGGGTAATTGGGTCGCTGAACAATGCATAACGCCCATATACCTGCATGGATATTGAATTTTCGTATTGCAAAGTCTAACCCTCCTTGTTAAGCAAATTGTATTGGCATAAATCCGGGGCTTATCTGAATTCCCTTTTCGTCATCGTAATATTCCTTGTTAAGAATTGTCACTGCCCCTTCTTTTACTGTGTACAGTGCGCCTTGATCTGCCAGGCGTATTTTTTCATTTGTTGTAATACCAACGGTAAAGCGTTGTGCGTCCCGCAGCATTTTGGGGGTAAGCGGTTTACTGGACGAAAGTCTTGTTGCCATATCCGCGCCATCTTCCCCATAGGGAACCACCACCGGCGTTGTAATGTCCTCCAAAGCATGGAAATTCCTTTCTGCCGTGGCAAACGCCTGCCGGAGCAAGTAATTGGGGAACTTTTGTTTTCCTGTTGTCTCTTTCCAGGCTAGCACACTTTCCTGATTATCTGACAAAAGGTCAAACAAATTCACTGTTTTTGGGGGAATGTACCCCTTTAATTCAACCGGATCACCCATCCATTCCTGTTGTTGGGACTCTGCATAATAAAGCTGGTAGTACCTCAAAATACTTTCCGGCTCTAACAGGTCCGCATCCCTTTGTAATTGCTGCAGCAGGTGCCGTGTGGCTTCCCTGCCGTTGCGCAGTTCCGGAAGTCGATCCAGATTTTCCAGATTGTAGGTTTTAACAAGATACACCGTGCGGCATTTCCTTTCCGCATTGCGGTTGCATCGGCCGGAAGCCTGGGCCACACTGGGCAGCGCAGCCATACTTCGAATGACGCAATCAAAGCTTACATCCACGCCTGCTTCTATCAGCTGACTGCTTACACAGATCAAACGTTCCTGACCGTGTAAGGTGTTTAATTTTTGCTTAACTTCTGCGATAACATCTGCACGGTGCTTTGCACACAGGTGCGTGGTCAGGCAGTAAAGTTGTGTATGTTCCGGCTGGGATTGTTTCAAAGCCTCAAACACCTTTTCGACCGCCGAACGGGTATTCAAGATGATCAAAATGCTGCCATTCTCGTCTTGCTTGCTCCGTACAAATTCTGCGAGTTCTCCTGCCTGAAATCCATTTCCTGTTTCGGGCACTTCAATCTTTGTCCTTCGGAACTGCGCAAAGCGCAGCTGGTAATCCGGGACCAGGTCCACCGGCGATGCAAACCGCAAAGGGTTTGCTACTTCGTTTAGCGCTGGCTGTGTTGCCGTACACAAAACAACAACGCACCCCAAATAGTACGCCAAGAAATTTGCCGCCTGGTTGAACAAGTATGTATGGCAAATGGGCAGGGACTGTATTTCGTCAAACACCAAGATAGAATTTGCCAGTGCTGCCATGCGGCGCACATTCTGCCGCCTGCTGCAAAACAGGGTTTGCAGCATCTGTACCATAGTTGTACATATCACCGGCGCTTCCTGCCAGCGTTCCAGCTGGCGGAGAATTTCGGGGTCCTCTGTATCCAGCACCGCATCCGTATGGTGCTCCAACAGATATTCACTGCCGCCTAATGCCTTTTTGAACTCCTGTACATTCTGTCCGATAATCGACCGGAACGGTGCAACATAGAAAATATGCCGGGCCGAAAGTTTTTTGGCCGCATGCACACAATATCGCAGCCCGGAAAATGTTTTTCCTCCGCCTGTTGGCACATACAAGCGGTAAATACCCTGCTTTGCACATTCGCCTGCTGTCTTGCATTGCTCCGAAATTTCTGCACGCAAGGTATCTATTTTATGTCGGGGCTGCAAATTGTTCAGGAATCTTTCAACATTGCTTTCTATCAGATCCCATGGCGGAAGCTGCTCCGGGGGAAGGCATCCTTCTTGATTATAATAGTTGCCTGAATCCAACCAGTCTGCATCGATCAGGGCTGCAAACAAAAATCTGTGTGCCAACCCCAACATGACCTGATAGATACAAAGCCGCGGCTTCTTTCCTTCCTGCGTTCGGATTTTCCGCACAAGACATTCTACCTCCTGCGCAGCTTTGGCAAACATTTGCCGTATCTCTGTTTCACTTATGCAATCCGCAAAAAAGGCCCGGCAGCTTTCTTCATATAGCTCTTGAGCCTGCTCTGAATACATATGTTTTATCCAGGGTTCTACTCCACCTAGGTCGAAAACATCCATACGTTCAGAGTGATGGGATCCGATTGCCAATGCTGCCATTTGCGCAGTCAAGCGAGAAGGTGGTGAAGCTGTTTCTCCGCCATAATTTTCCCATAGCCACCGCATTCCGGCGCTGGAATGATTGATTCTTTCGTTTGTCTGACCTCTCAGATGTTTTTGAACGTTGCTATGAGATTTCCCAGCGTCATGGAGCCAGCCTGTAAGACGGCCCAAGTTTTCAAGTCCCAGCGGCTGGCACGCCCGTGCGCAGTACTCGGCCACGTTTTCACTGTGTTGCTTTAGGGATTGTATTTTCCAGACGCCATTGATTTGTTTGGTATGACCGAGTAACATGGTAATCATCTCCTTGTTTCTTTTATTATAGCAGATAACTCATCCCATAATTCGGACTTTCACTCCAATTCTGCAATCTTTGTCATACTATCCAAATTTATCCATGTAGAATTGTTAGCTATTCCCATTAGCAGATATTTTTGATAAAATAAGATATTATAGGGTTTATGAATTCACTTTCTTATATTACTTCTTCTTACCGAAAAATCATTTACGCAAGGAGTGAAAAGCCATGAAAAGGAAGTTATTCTCATTTTCCGCCAGTGTTATCACCGCAATAATGCTTACCGCTTGTGCTGCAGCGCCAGAAAACAAACCTGTTTCCTCCGCTGCTCTTTCCCCGACCATTGAAGCTGTTGCCACAGCTATACCATCCACTAGCAATGCCAACTGGAAGTTACCGCCGCAATATGATTTTGACGAGATGATTCCTCTCTTCTCCCGCGAAACCCACACTGCCGGTTACGCCGCTGCCCGAAATCTGTACGCTGTGCGCAAGGGCGAACGCTGGAGCCTGTTTAATGCTGCCAACTGTAATGCTTTTCTGGAAGATTTGTCAGAAAGCATCCCGTACCTGTATGGTGAGCAGGAGCTCTCCATTGGGGTAGATGATACATACGATTACCAGAAGCTGAATGCCCTGGAAGAACAGATTAACCAGGAGCTGGTTGCCCAACAAATGCCTTTTACAACCATGCTGGGCGGGCACGGCGGGTATGGCATCCAGTGGATTTTAGGTGACAGCCAGATTTACCGTTCTGCTATTGGTGTCTATACATTTAGTGGCACGCCCATCGAACAGGTGTATGCTCCTGATTTGGTTGGCATCCAGCAAGGCATTTGGGATGATGAATATGCCGGTTATCTTGTTGACAATTCTGCACCTTTTGCCGTTGCGGATAAAAGCGGTACAATTTTAACCGATTTCGACTACCAGGATGCCTGCATGGCCGGTGAATCTTTAATCGCGGTAAAGGATGCAGCCGGTAACTGGGGATATTGCGACCAAAGCGGTGCTTTAGTAATCCCCTGCATTTATCAGCCGCAGATGAGTTTGTCCATCATGAACGAAACTGTTGAATATCCTTACGCAGACTTATCCGGCATGGTAGTTGTGAAAAATCAATCCGGACAAAAGCTGGTTCTGGATGTTTACGGCAATGAGATAATTTCCGCTGGGCAATATGAAGATTTAGCCCCCGCGCGCGATGGCTGCGTATGGGCAAAACAGAATGGCCTTTGGGGCTTGCTGCAAGTACAGGATTATACCGAAAACAATGCCAACGTTATTCTGCCGGATGGATGCGTTGCACCAGATGTAACGCTTAGCCGAATTGATAGCCTTTGTACCTACACCACTGCTGATCATGGGCTGGTTATGCGTAAAGGTCCCGGTACAAATTATGAAAAAATGGATAATATCCCCTACGGTATCATCGTATGGGAATGCGGCTATAGCAGCAATGTGCCTGACTGGGTTGTTGTATATTACAATGGGATTTATGGTTGGGTCAGTGATGAATACTTGGCTACCACTATTTATTCCAGCAGTAAATAATAAATAAAAAAGCAGGTGTTCATGTAGAAACGATATCGTCCTCCACGTGAATACCTGCTTTTTATAGCTTCTTTTATTATATCTGTTCTGTGCCGCTATTTGTCTCTGTATGAAATAAATAGCCGCTATATGCATTTGAATGAAGTGTTCTGTTTGTTTGCTTTTTTACCTAAAAAAATCGCGTAGGAGGCTCTCTTAACTT
>UMHI01063449.1_pt1 | contig 58245 bp, 43 predicted proteins | sample 1965481 | NCBI WGS metagenome assembly UMHI01 (sample SAMEA4836093, study PRJEB28245) | human gut metagenome | biome: gut microbiome; material: fecal sample | place: Denmark | collected 2008 | reverse complement strand
GTATATAAAGGTTTAATACCTGTAGTTGGCCGAATACTTACTAAAAGAAAATACAGGCAGATTGTCGGAATAAAATTCCGGCTGTCTACCTGATAAAAGCAGAGCGCCGTATCACAATTTTTTTTCGTGATACGGCGCTTTTGTTATTGTATATTTACGACTTTTCTATAAAAGCCATAAATTAATGCATAGTTAATCCTTGGCCTGATGTACTGTAAGTTGTGGGAATGGGAATTCGATTCCTTCCTTGTTGAAAGTCTCATAAACAATGCGGTTCATGTCGAATACTACATCCCAGTAGTCACTGCTTTTAGTCCATACGCGTACCTTGATGTCTACGCTGCTGGCAGAAAGAGATCCTAACCCAATGAACGGAGCCGGTGTCTGGAGGATTCGTTCATCAGCAGCGATAATGCGTTCCAGTACCGCTTTTACACGTTCGAAATCTTCTCCATATTCTACTCCGAATACCCATTCTGCCCGTCGGGTTTCCTGTTTACTGTAGTTTACGATGGCATTGCTGCTCAAGGAACCGTTCGGAACATAGATAATTTTATTGTCTACCGTAGAGAGGATAGTGTGGAAAATCTGGATTTCCTTTACGGTACCGCTTGCATTCTGTCCATCAATATAGTCTCCTACCTTGAAAGGTTTGAATACCAGAATTATCAGTCCACCGGCAAAGTTGGACAGATTTCCAGAGAGTGCCATACCAATAGCAACACCGGCAGAGGCAAGAATGGCTGCAAAGCTGGTTGTTTCTACTCCCAGTTTGGCAATAATAGCAAATGCCAGAATCAGATTCAGTAGCAGGCTCAGCAGGCTTTTCAGGAAAGTCTGTACACTGATTTCAAGTTTTCGTTTTTCCAGAATCTTTGATACCAGCCGGTTAATCTGTTTAATAATAAAACGACCGATGATATAAATAAGGATAGCTCCTAAAATACTTTTACCAATCTCGATAGACCAGTCAGTCAGACGTTCAAACAAAGAGTCCCAGTCAACTTTGAACTTGGAAGAAGAAGATGCACTTAACAGTGCTGCATTCAAAAGTGTCAGTAACATAAATTCAGTTAAAAAATAATAGTTATTATCTAGTTAAATAAATAATTATTCGTCCAATATCCCTTTCCCTTGTCGGATCACTACCGGTTCGTCTTCAATACAGTTGATAACAGTTGAAGGAACTGTTCCTCCGATGCCTCCATCAATCACCAAGTCCACTTGATCACCGAATTTCTCGTCTATCAGTTCCGGGTCGGTGATGTATTCGATATCTTCATTTTCACCTAGCGGGAGTGTTGTTGTCAGAATCGGTGCATCCAATAGCTGACATATTTCCCGGATGATGTTATTGTCCGGTACACGGATACCCACTTCTTTCCGGTTCCGGAAAATTTTGGGTAAGCGGCTGTCGGCTGCCAGAATGAATGTAAAAGGACCGGGCAAGTTCCGTTTCATCAGTTTGAATGTGGCGTTATTAACGCGGGCATATTCGCTGATGTTGCTTAAGTCATAACAAATAATCGATAAATTATGTTTACGGGGGTCGATATTTTTTAGTTTGCAGATACGTTCAATGGGACGTTCTTTCAGAGCATGGCATCCGATAGCATACATGGTATCAGTAGGGTAGATAATGATTCCACCGTCGTTTAATATGTCTACGATGCGTTGCAAATCGTTAGGGTTGTTGTTTTTATTGTATAATCGTTGTATCATGTGAGGCTATTGTCGGGATATGACCCGAACAATCGCAAAAATACAAAAAAGATATGAACCCGAATGTAGAACAGTTGCTTATTTCCGTTTCTTCAGTTCTTTGGCTATCTGTCGGTGAATAGTTGCTTCTGCCGTTTTCCCACTTTTTTCCAATGCTTCGGCAAAATAACCGTGTGCACCTGCATGCTGAGGCTTCAGGCTGGTTGCTTTATCCAAGTCTGCCATAGCTTCTTCCAGTCTGTCTCTGAACAAATACAGTTTTCCCCGGTTGTAGACAGCCTTGAATTCGTTGGGTCGCTGTCGGACTGCTTCGTTCAGGCAGGCTTCGGCCTCGTCTATCCGGTCTTCATCGAACAGAGTGACTCCTTTGCGTATCCATGCTTCGGTATATTCCGGATAAAGTTCGATGGCTTTATCGAAATTGGCGATAGCGGCCCGTGCATCATGTGCCTTGAGGATACATTCATTTCCCATCAGATAGTATTCGTGTGCATATTTTTTCAGACTTTCCTGCTGCTCCCTGAGTTGTTCTTTTAACAGCTTGTTTTCTTCTTTCAATTTGCGGATAATTCCTAGCTTCTTTCTGATAAACCTCTGTATCAAAGGCTTCTCTATATCGTATCGGCTGTGGATTGCTTTAAAGAAACTGTTCAGAAAAGTATGAAAGTCCATGCTGTCGAAAGCTTTGACAGCTGCGATATACTGTTCGTCTGCCTGGGCCTGTTTCAGTGCCCGTTCTACAGCTTGGCTGTCGTTGAACCGCTGTGAGAAGGCGACTATTTCCGGTCGTACAAAAATATCGGAACGGTTGATTTCCCGCTTTAGCTGGATACCTTCCAGTGAAGTACAGCGGCTCAATGCTACATAGGCTTGTCCGCCGGCAAATACCCCTCCGGTAAAGTCGATGACTACCCGGTGGAAAGTCAGCCCTTGGCTTTTATGCACAGTGATGGCCCAAGCCAGTCGTATCGGATATTGGGTGAAAGTTCCCAGTTCCTCTTCTTCGATTTTCTTTTCTTCTTCATTGTACCGATAGCGTACGTTGCTCCAGCTTTCCCGTTCTACTTCGTATTCTGCCCCGTTTTCCGTACGTATATAAAGTGTTTCTTGGTCAGTGATGCCCACGATGGTTCCGATGGTTCCGTTTACCCATCGTTTTTCGGGGTCGTTCTTGATAAAGATAATCTGAGCACCGGGCTTGACTACCAGTTCCATCAGAGTCGGCAAGCTGTTTTCAGGGAATTCACCATGTATTTCTCCTTTTAATGTGACCGGTTCTTCCTTTAGTTTGGCCAGTTGCTGTTCGTTGATGTAGTCTACTGTATCTCTTCGGGTAGCCAGCGTGATATACAGGTCGTTTTCGTTTTGATGGACAGAACTTTGGCAACGTGTATTCAGCAGCAGGAGGTCTCTGTTCTGTACGGTGTTGGTTCGGATGCGGTTCAAGATATTGATGAATACTTCGTCTGTCTGGCGGTAAACTTTAGTCAGTTCAATGGCTACCAGTTCCATTTGTTGGAAGACAGCTGCCGAAAAGAAAAACGGGTTCGGATAGAATTTGTTTAGAATTTCCCGTTCTTCATTCTTGACTACGGGCTCCAGTTGGAAAATGTCTCCTACCAGTAATACCTGTTTTCCTCCGAAAGGTTCACGCATGTTTTTAGAGTAAGTACGCAGAATCTTATCTATGAAATCGATAATATCGGCGCGTACCATCGATATTTCGTCAATAATGACCAGTTCCAGGTTTTGGATAAGTTTCCGATGATTGGAAGTGTACTTCAGGAAGTCATAGAGTTTGCTTCCTTGAAATCTTGGATCATTGGGTAAAAGAGGATGGAAGGGGAGCTTGAAAAAGCTATGCAGAGTACTTCCTCCGGCATTGATGGCTGCAATTCCAGTCGGTGCCAGAACCACGTATTTTTTCTTGGTTACCTGGCAGACATGTTTCAGAAAGGTAGATTTTCCGGTTCCTGCTTTTCCGGTAAGGAAAACAGACTGCCGGGTATATTGAATCAGTTTCAGCGCATTCTGAAATTCTGGATTATCCGTGTCGATGGAAGTATGTGTCATAAAAATCAGGTAAAGTTTAGCAAAAATACGAATAAACGGGCAATAAAAAAAGCGGTTACATACATAACCGCTTTTTAGTGAGAGTATGAGAAGCCTCTCGGCATTTATCAGATTCTTTTTTTCTTATTAGCCTTTACTGAAGCAAACTCAGCTCAGAACGTTTCTTTTTTACCCAAATTGTCATTGAGCATTACATAACCCCAGATCATCGGATCTGCGTTAGCGATTCTGTTAAAAATCTTTTTTACCTTTTTCATAACTGTTATCCTTTCTTTTTTAATACCTGAAAAACTTGTTTTTGTTCTTGGTGGTTCTTCACGAATGACCTTGAACATTCTTTTTTACCTTAATACCTTTTATTTAAACCTTTTTCTATTCGTTAAGTCTAGTCTTTGTTTCTCCTTGTTGACGATGCAAATATACGGATTTCCTCTATATTGGGTATGTTTTGCAGCATAAACTTTGATTTAGGATCGTTTTTATTGATATAAATCAAAAATAATTGCTATAGTTTTGCGTTTGGTGAGTGAAATTGAAATTAAAATGAAATGTTTGTTTTACATAATGTTTGTTGATATGCGTTTTTGCTTTCTTGTGTAAGGAAATAAAAAAAGCGGCCTGTTATAGGTCGCTTTGTTATTACCTAAAAACCTTTTGGTTTGTCTTTTCGAATCTTAACTGATCCGAACGCTTCCCGATGGGTAGGTTACTTGCTCAATTTGTCGTTAAGCATTACGTAACCCCAAATCATCGGATCTGCGTTTGAAATCTTCTTGAAAATACTTTTTACCTTTTTCATAATTGTTACCCTTTCTTCATTTAATTAATACCTAAGTCTAATTTTTGCTTTTTTCTAGGCGATCCTCCCGGATGGCTTCGAATCTTTGTTATCTTTTTATCCTTAAAGCGGTTCTTGTTTCAGAACCTGTTGTTCATTGATTTCGATGCAAACATAGCGCCTTTTTTGATACGAAATATGTTTTTCAGCATGTTTTTTCGCTTTTATGCCCTTTTATTGATATATATCAACAAATAAGATTTTGAAAAGAACTTTGGTATGGAAATACGGACAAAGTGTCAGTTTTATGTTGTCAAACATAAAGGACAACTTGTCATCATGTTGTATTGTTTTATATATTTGTGATATTAAAATAATATCAAACTATAAGCATATGGAAGAACGTGAATTTGAATTTAAAGGAATGGTTATCAATGGATTCGTAATGATTTCTGTTATTCTTATCCTAACAGTTGTCTTTATTTTTACTTTTTTTATGAAAGAAGAACTGGGGATAGCTGCCTATGTGATTGGAATTGTTGGAATTGTCTTTACTTTCTTTCTCTGGCCGGGAATTATCCAGCTGGAGCCGAATGAAGCGCGTGCCATGGTTTTTTTCGGTACTTATAAGGGAACGTTCAGAAGAACCGGGCTTTTCTGGATTAACCCGTTCATGACTGCTAAAAAACTTTCTTTACGTGCTCGTAATCTGAATGTTGACCCGATTAAAGTCAATGATAAGGTAGGAAATCCGATTCTGATAGGTCTGGTGTTGGTTTGGAAACTGAAAGATACTTATAAGGCTTTGTTTGAAATTGACTCGCAGACCATGGCCAGCAAGCCGAACGAGGTAGGTACTTCGTTGGCAGGCCGGATGAAAGCATTCGAAGATTTCGTTCGTGTACAGAGCGATGCGGCTTTACGTCAGGTAGCAGGACTCTATGCCTACGACAATAACGAAGGAGGAGAGGATGAACTGACCTTACGGAACGGTGGCGATGAAGTGAACGATCAACTGGTTCAGAAATTGAATGAGCGTTTGGCTATGGCTGGTATGGAGGTAGTAGAAGCCTGCATCAATTATTTAGCGTATGCGCCCGAGATTGCTGCCGTCATGTTGCGCCGTCAGCAGGCCAGTGCCATTATCAGTGCGCGAGAGAAGATAGTAGAAGGAGCGGTGTCGATGGTGAAGATGGCGTTGGACCGTCTGGATTCGGACGATATTGTCGAGTTGGATGAAGAAAAGAAAGCAGCTATGGTGAGCAACCTGCTGGTGGTACTTTGTGCCGATGAGCCGGCACAGCCGGTTATCAATTCCGGTACCTTGAATCATTAATCAGGTTGTAAAAGCGGAATGAGATGGCTAAGAAGGAGGTAACAAAAAGTTTTGTGCTTCGGATAGACGCCGAAATGATGGATGCCGTAGAAGCGTGGGCTGCCGACGAATTCCGTTCTACCAACGGTCAGCTTCAATGGATTATCGCTGAGGCGCTGAAGAAAAGCGGCAGGCTGAAGAAGCCGAAGAAAACAAAAGCCAAACCGGAAACGGAGGATGGCGGGAAGGAGGAAAGTGTATGAGAAATTTCTTTACATTGAACTGTAGTGGCAGCGATTTGCCTTATCGGATGTCAGATAGGATACTGGATATTGCGGGGATAGTTTTGGTTATCTTGCAGTTGCTTTTGTTTATAGGTTTATATGAATGGGATAAGGAACAACAGTGTGATGGAGTGGAAAGTCCTTCATACGCCGTGTGGATGGTGCTTGCCGTCTTGTTTTGGTTGATTGGCTTTGGGGCTTCACGGAATCCGTCTTTCGTTAATGTGCCGGTGCGGATGAATCCGAAGCGTGTAACGGTACAGAATTACTGGAAGTGTCATTTTGCCCGTTGGCTGAATATTGTTTTGCCGATGATTAATGCGACTACCTGCTGGACGGAACGGAACAGTCGTTTAGGGCTTCCTATGGAATGGGCCGGAGCATTCAATGTATTGGCTTTCACTCTTTTGGTGGTATTGGCAATCGTGATGACCATTCAGGTTTACAGGGTCGGACGAGGCTGAATTAATGTGATAAAAAATACGTCCTCACGTTTTAACTCAAATGTGAGGACGCTTTAATTAAGACGAACGTTTGTTTTGACTGAGATGAACGTTCGTTTTTTAATAGTTTATTTATTCTGATAATCAGATTGTCATTGCTTCTTCTCAAGTTCCTGCAGACTTTCCATCTTTTTTGTTTCCAGGAATTCATAGATGCCACACAGGTGTTCTTTCACACGCTGGTGTCCGAATTCATAAACCTTGGTGACCAGTCCGTCCAGGAAGTCACGGTCGTGTGAAACTACGATGAGGGTGCCGTCGAAATCCATCAGTGCTTGTTTCAGAATATCCTTGGTCTTCATGTCCAGATGGTTGGTCGGTTCGTCCAGAATCAGCAGGTTGACCGGTTCCAACAGTAGTTTGATCATGGCCAGACGGGTACGTTCTCCACCCGAAAGTACTTTCACTTTCTTCATTGATTCCTCTGGGCCTCCGAACATGAAGGCTCCCAGCAAGTCGCGGATTTTATTGCGGATTTCTCCTTTAGCCACTTCGTCAATGGTTTGGAACACGGTCAAGTTTTCGTCCAGCAGTGAAGCCTGGTTCTGTGCAAAGTAACCTATCTGTACATTGTGCCCCAGGGTTAAGGTACCGTCGTATGGAATTTCATTCATGATACATTTCACCAGTGTGGACTTTCCTTCCCCGTTTCTACCTACGAAGGCTACTTTATCTCCTCGTTCAATGGTTAGAGTCGCATTGCGGAATACGGTGTGGTTTCCATACGTTTTTCCCACTCCTTCCATAATGACCGGATAGCTTCCACTGCGTGGCGAAGGCGGGAATTTCAGGCGGAGTGCCGATGTATCTTCTTCGTCTACCTCTATCAGTTCCAGTTTTTCGAGCATTTTTACCCGGCTCTGCACTTGGAGTGTCTTGCTGTATGTACCCTTGAAACGTTCGATGAAGTCCTTGGTTTCCTGAATCATCTTCTGCTGTTCCTCGTATTGTTTCATCTGTTGTTCACGACGTTCTTTCCGGAGTACCAGGTACTGTGAATAGTTTACTTTGTAGTCATAGATACGTCCCATAGTCACTTCGATGGTACGGGTTGTGATGTTGTCTACAAATTTGCGGTCGTGACTGATGACTACTACTGCTTTGGAGCTGTTTATAAGAAAGTCTTCCAACCATTGGATGGATTCTATATCCAGGTGGTTGGTCGGTTCATCCAGCAGCAGGACATCCGGGTTCTGTAGCAGCAGTTTTGCCAGTTCGATACGCATGCGCCATCCTCCGCTGAAATCGCTGGTCGGGCGGTCGAAATCAGTACGTTCGAATCCTAGTCCCAGTAAGGCTTTCTCCACATCCTCTTCAAAATGTGTCATGTCGATGGCATAGAACTTTTCGCTCATCAGTGCCACTTTTTCTATCAGTTCCATGTAGGAGTCGCTTTCATAATCGGTACGGACAGCCAGTTCGTTATTCATCCGTTCGATTTCCGCTTCCATTTCACGTAGGTGTGCAAAAGCCATCGAGGCTTCTTCGAAAACGGTTCTCCCGTCCTCGGTCATAAGATGCTGGGGCAGGTAAGCCACTACGCAATCCTTCGGAGCCGTTACTTTTCCACGGGTAGGCTGGCGCACTCCGGCCAGAATTTTTAGGAGAGTTGATTTTCCGGCACCGTTTTTTCCCATCAGGGCGATACGGTCTTTTTCATTTATCTGGAAACTGATGTCACTGAACAGGGTGGTTCCGCCGAATTCTACGGTCAAGCCATCTACTGAAATCATATATTATATAAAAAGTGAATTGGTTATACGTCTTGTCTTTTTCGGGGACAAAGATACAAAAAATTGTCCTTCCACCGTCAGCCTTGTTATTCCTTCTGAAGGAAAAGGGCCGGAACCGGTGAAAGGACAATCCTGTCAGTTATGAAAAGCTGTCTTCCTAGGCGCTAAGCCAACAGCAGAATCAGCAGCTGTGCCGTAAGGATACGCAGGAACATTGTCAACGGATAAACTGTAGAGTAGCCTACTGCCGGAGCGTCGTTGCCTGAAACCTGGTTGGCGTATGCCAGTGCAGGGGGATCTGTATTACTACCGGCAATAAGACCCATCAGTGTGTAATAATTGATTTTATGATGCCAACGGGCCACCATTCCGATAATTACCAGTGGAATGAACGTTATCAGGAAGCCAATTCCGACGTACAATAATCCGTCACCTTCTACTACAGTCTGAACGAAATTTTCACCGGCCTTGATTCCTACGCTGGCCAGGAACAGTACCAATCCCACTTCACGCAGCATCAGGTTGGCACTCATGGTGGTATAGGTGACCAGTTTGACTTTATGACCGAAACGGCCAATCAAGATGGAGATGATAAGCGGACCACCGGCCAAACCCAATTTTACCGGGGTAGGCATGCCTGGAATAGCAATAGGCAGACTACCGAACAGGATACCACATAAGATACCGATGAAGATAGTCACGATATTCGGATGGTCCAGACGTTTCAACTGGTTACCCAATAAATTAGCTACACGTTCGATAGCATCCTGCGGACCGACCACCATGACACGGTCGCCGACCTGTAATGTCAACTGACGGGCAGCAAACAAGTCCATACCGGAACGGTTGACACGGGTTACATTTACTCCATACATGCTGCTAAAATGAAGCTCTCCCAATGTCTTTCCGTTGATGTTGGGTTGTGTAATCAGGATACGGCGTGAAACCATCGGTTTTTCCTGATAGGATGGATCGTTCCAATTTACATCTTCCACTTTCGGACCGATGAATGCCATAATGGCTTCCGAGTCATCTTCCGCACATACAATGAACATGAGGTCGCCTATATGCAAAACAGTGTTGGCATTCGGAGTGTTCATGTGTCCTTCCTGAATGATGCGTGTACATACGAAATCTCGTGCCAGAAATGTCTGAACCTGTAACAGATTTTTTCCATTCAGTGCCGTATTCTCCACCCGTAATGAAATAGTATACGGTTTCAGATGCGGATTGGCTTCCTCGCCGCGTTGGATTTCTTCCGATTCCTGAGTCAGATTGACACGACAGATAAACCGGATGACAATGAGGGAGAGGATGATACCCATTACTCCCAACGGATAGGCGCAGGCATATCCCATCGCAATTTCAGGTCCCTGGTAGCTAAGCTGCTGCAACGCTTCATTGGCAGCACCGAGTCCCGGGGTATTGGTTACTGCTCCACATAGAATACCTACCATCATGGGCAGTTCTACCCGTCCCTGCAATGCATAATACATGACCAGAGCTACTGTAATATTCAGTGCCACGATACCTACTGCGAGCAGATTCATTGTGATACCTCCTTTCTTGAAAGAAGAGAAGAACGAAGGACCGACCTGCAGACCGATACAGAACACGAATAAAATTAAGCCAAAATCCTGTAGGAAAGAAAGAATAGCCGGATTTCCCGTGAAGCCGAAATGTCCGACCAGGATTCCTACGAACAGGACAAAAGTTACTCCTAGCGAAATGCCGAAGAACTTGATTTTTCCTAACAATACACCTGCCGCTATGACAAAGGAATACAAGGCGACAATATGTGCAATGGAGTTAGGATTAGTCAATAAATCTTGAACCCAATTCATAATATCAAATTTAAATTTCGGCAAATGTAAGTAATTATCGTCAGAGAACAAATTTTTCATTCGCAATAATTTACCTTGTGGGGAGAAACATATGTTTCCGGGTATTATAGAATATTAATGTGGGAAGATTGTTTACTTCGTTTCCTGATGGAGAGTTTTTCTTTGTGTCTGCGTTCTGTTTTTACACCATATTATATATAACAATGTATTGCTCTGAATAATTATGGAGGTGAATGAAATTGACGGGCTTTTGCTCCTTTCAAGTATGGTTTCTAGAGAAAAAATCAAAGAAATATCCAATAAATGTTTAGGGGGTGAGCATTTTTCCATCAAAAAAGACAAACATCAGAAGATTTTAGTATATTTGCCTATACAGTGTACAGGATTCGTCCTGTCTGAGAAAAATATCATTAGATCTAATTAAACATAAAAACACTCATCACTATGGCAGATAGTAAAGAAAAACTCTTTTCTGACTTTCCTCCAGTGTCTACCCAGGAATGGATGGACAAAATTCAAGTGGATCTGAAAGGGGCTGATTACGAAAAGAAGTTGGTGTGGAAAACCAATGAAGGATTCAAAGTCAAACCCTTCTATCGTCAGGAGGATCTGGAAGGACTAAAGACTACCGATGGATTGCCTGGACAATATCCTTATCTTCGTGGAATCAAGAAAGATGACAACACTTGGTTTATCCGGCAGGATATCCGGGTGGACGATCCGGCCGAAGCCAATGCCAAGGCACTTGACATTCTGAACAAAGGTATTGACTCTTTAGGTTTCCATGTACCGGCCAAAGCACTGGATGCTGATTTTATCCGTACTTTACTGAAAGATATCTGTTGTGAATGCATTGAATTGAACTTCACTACTTGTCAGCGTCATACTCTCCAGTTGGCAGAGTTACTGGTGGCATATTTCAAAGAAAAAGGATATGACCCGGAAAAGATACAAGGTTCTGTCAATTTCGACCCGATAAGCAAGATGCTGCAAAAAGGGAAAGATCTGAGTGGTATCGTTGCCAAGGGAGCAGAACTGGTAAAAGTACTCGCTCCGTTTCCTAAATTCCGCTGCATTGCTGTAAATTCTCTCAAATTGAATAATGCTGGAGCGTATATCTATCAGGAATTGGGATATGCATTGGCGTGGGGAAATTATTACTTGAATGCATTGGTAGAAGCGGGTATTCCTGTCGACCTGGCAGCCCGGAAAATCAAATTCAACTTCGGCATCAGTTCCAATTATTTCATGGAAATTGCCAAATTCCGTGCTGCACGTATGCTGTGGGCCGATATTGTAAAGGCTTACGGTCCGACTGAAGAATGTGCTTGCAAGATGGTAGCACATGCAGAAACTTCTACTTTCAATCTTACCTTGTTCGATGCGCATGTAAATCTGCTTCGTACACAGACAGAAGCTATGAGCGCGGCTATTGCCGGTGTAAATTCTATTACAGTAACTCCATTCGATAAGGTTTATGAAACTCCGAATGAATTCTCGGAACGTATTGCACGTAATCAGCAGTTGCTGTTGAAAGAGGAAGCACACCTGAACCGTATTGTTGATGCTGCAGGTGGCTCTTATTATATTGAGAATCTGACTGTCGCTATTGCTCAGCAGGCTTGGAATCTCTTCCTGGAGACAGAAGATGCCGGAGGTATGTTGGCTGCTATTCAGCAAGGTACAGTACAGGATACTGTGAATGCCAGCAATAAAGCACGTCATGAAGCCGTTTCAAAACGGAAGGAAATTCTGCTTGGAACCAATCAATATCCGAATTTCAGTGAGCGGGCAGAAGGAAAGATGCCGGTAAGTTGCTGTTGTGGCTGTGGAGGTCATGAAAATGAAGCAGCCTTTGCCAGCTTGAATACAGACCGTGCCGCCAGTGAATTCGAGGCTTTACGTTTACAGACGGAGCATTCCGGAAAACGTCCGAAAGCATTCATGCTGACCATCGGTAACCTGGCTATGCGTCAGGCACGTGCTCAGTTCTCCTGCAACTTCCTGGCTTGTGCCGGTTATGAAGTTATCGATAACCTTGGGTTTGCAACAGTAGAAGAAGGTGCTGAAGCTGCCTTGAAGGCTCAGGCAGATATTGTAGTTATCTGTTCCAGTGATGACGAATATGCTCAATATGCTGTTCCTGCTTATGAACTGCTGAAAGATAAAGTCCTGTTCATTGTAGCCGGAGCACCGGCCTGTATGGAAGAACTGAAGGCAGCCGGCATTGAAAATTTCATTCATGTTCGTTGCAATGTTTTGGAGACCTTGAAATCGTATAACGAAAAGTTAGGAATTAAGTAAAGCTATGAAACCAAATTTCAGAAACATCGATATATATGCCGGATTCCAGCCACAGAACGGCATGGAATGGCAGAAAGCCAACGGCATCACAGCCAACTGGAAGACACCGGAACAGATTCAGGTCAAGCCGGTCTATACGAAAGAAGACCTGGAAGGTCTGGAACACCTGAACTATGCGGCTGGTATCCCACCGTATCTGCGTGGACCTTATTCCATGATGTATACGTTCCGTCCGTGGACTATCCGTCAGTATGCCGGTTTTTCTACAGCCGAGGAATCGAATGCATTCTATCGCCGTAATCTGGCTTCCGGACAGAAAGGTTTGTCTGTCGCATTCGACTTACCTACCCATCGTGGATATGACCCTGACCATCCGCGTGTAGTAGGAGATGTGGGTAAAGCAGGAGTATCTATCTGTTCATTAGAGAACATGAAAGTTTTGTTCGATGGTATTCCTTTGAACAAAATGTCTGTCTCCATGACCATGAACGGTGCGGTACTGCCTATTATGGCATTTTATATCAATGCCGGATTGGAGCAGGGAGCTAAACTGGAAGAAATGGCCGGTACCATTCAGAATGATATCTTGAAAGAATTCATGGTACGTAATACTTATATCTATCCGCCTGCATTCTCTATGAAGATTATTTCAGACATTTTTGAATATACTTCACAGAAAATGCCGAAATTCAACTCCATTTCTATTTCGGGTTACCATATGCAGGAAGCCGGAGCTACGGCTGATATTGAATTGGCTTATACACTGGCCGATGGATTGGAATACCTCCGTGCCGGTATTGCAGCCGGTATCGATATTGATGCATTTGCTCCTCGTTTGTCTTTCTTCTGGGCTATCGGTATGAATCATTTTATGGAGATAGCCAAGATGCGTGCTGCCCGTATGCTGTGGGCCAAGATCGTGAAACAGTTCAATCCGAAGAATCCGAAGTCTTTGGCATTGCGTACTCACTCACAGACTTCAGGTTGGTCGCTTACTGAACAAGACCCGTTCAATAATGTAGGTCGTACCTGTATTGAGGCTATGGCTGCCGCATTGGGGCATACTCAGTCATTGCATACCAATGCACTGGATGAGGCTATCGCACTTCCTACAGACTTCTCGGCACGTATTGCCCGTAATACCCAGATTTATATTCAGGAAGAGACTCAGGTCTGCAAGAATGTTGATCCGTGGGGTGGTTCTTATTATGTAGAGGCTCTGACCAATGAACTGGCCCATAAGGCATGGGAACACATTCAGGAAATCGAACGATTGGGTGGTATGGCTAAAGCGATTGAAACCGGTATTCCGAAGATGCGTATCGAAGAAGCGGCTGCACGTACCCAGGCACGTATTGACTCAGGTGAACAGACCATTGTAGGTACCAATAAGTATCGTCTGGAGAAAGAAGATCCGATTGATATTCTGGAAGTAGATAATACGGCGGTACGTCAGGAACAGATTGAAAACCTGCGTCGTTTAAAGGAAGGTCGTAATCAGGAAGAGGTAGATAAGGCATTGGCTGCCATAACTGAATGTGTGAAGACCGGTAAAGGAAACTTGCTGGAACTGGCTGTAGAAGCTGCACGTGTTCGGGCTACTTTAGGAGAAATCTCCGATGCCTGCGAAGCAGTTGTCGGACGTTATAAAGCGATAATCAGAACTATATCAGGCGTGTATTCATCAGAAAGTAAAAAGGATGCAGATTTTGCAAGAGCTTGCGAACTGACCGAAGAATTTGCGAAAAAAGAAGGCCGTCGTCCGCGTATCATGATAGCCAAGATGGGACAGGACGGACACGACCGTGGTGCGAAAGTAGTTGCTACCGGATTTGCCGATTGCGGTTATGATGTAGATATGGGACCGTTGTTCCAGACTCCGGAAGAAGCTGCCCGTGAAGCCGTTGAAAACGATGTGAACGCAGTAGGTGTATCATCACTGGCTGCCGGACACAAGACCTTGATTCCACAGATTATCGAAGAACTGAAGAAACTGGGTCGTGAAGATATTCTGGTATTTGCAGGAGGTGTTATCCCGGCACAGGATTATGATTTCTTGTACAAGGCCGGTGTAGTAGCTATTTTTGGTCCAGGAACATCAGTTGCCAAATCAGCTTGTCAGGTTATGGAACTGTTATTGGATGAGTAAACAGATTAAGATACATTTTATCTGATAGAATGATGCCCCGGAAGTCATCGGACTGGATTGGTTCGCTTTGATTTCTGGGGCTTTCTGTTTTCGGATGAATGGCTTGGCACTCTGTTATTGTTGTCTTCATATACTTCTTTCTGAAAAAACTTATAAAAATCACAGAGAAAAGGCTGAAAAAACAAAGAAGTGATTATCTTTGTTCCTAAAAAACATTATTTATCCGTACTATGAAAAAAATTATTTTCACTTTCTTAGTATGTGTCCTGGCCGGAATCGTGCAGGCACAAATCGCTCCGGAAGCGTTGAAGACTTGGCATGGAAACAAGTATTCCATGTTTATTCATTTTGGGCTTTATTCTTTACCAGGGGGGGTATGGAAAGGACAGCCGGTTACTTACGGTTACAGTGAACAGATACAGGCTTTTGCTAAAATCCCGAAAGAAGAATATATGCAGTTGGCAAAGGATTTTAATCCGACTCAGTTCAATGCAGATTCTATTGTGGCACTAGCCAAGCGGGGAGGTATGAAATCCGTTGTGCTTACTTCCAAACATCATGACGGTTTCTGTATGTTCCATACTGCCACAACCACATATAATTCTTACGATGCTACTCCTTGTAAACGGGATTTCGTGAAAGAACTTTCGGATGCATGTAAGCGGGCCGGTATCCGTTTTGGGCTTTATTTTTCTATCATTGACTGGAATTTCCCGTATGCTTCGCCTATGTCAGACCATAATTGTGATTTTGTACCGGAAAAGCATCAGGAATTCTCTAAGGCACAAATTACGGAATTGCTGACCAATTATGGCCCGATTTCTGAATTCTGGTTTGATATGGGTTCGAATACTCCCGAACAGAGCAAGGAACTTTATGCATTGGTACATAAATTACAGCCGGACTGTATGGTGAGCGGACGTATAGGTAATGACCAGTATGATTTCTGTGTGATGGCAGATAATGCTTACCCGGAAGGTTCGTTACATACACCCTGGCAGACAGCAGCTTCTATGTTTGATGAAACTTGGAGCTACCGTTCCTGGCAGGAACGTGGAGAGGTGAAAGATAAGGTTTACCAGAAACTCTGCCAGCTGACCAATGTTGTATCTCATGGAGGTAATTTCCTGTTAAATATCGGTCCGAAGGGAGATGGAAGCATAGTTCCTTTCGAAAAAGATGTGTTGGAATCTATCGGAAGTTGGTTGGATAAATACGGTTATGCTATTTATCAGACAGAAGCTTCACCTTTTCCGAGGAGTTTCGAATGGGGTACTGTTACCCGAAAAGACAACAAACTTTACCTGATTCTTTCCGGCAAGTATCCGAAGGATGGTAAAATCCTGCTGGATATGCCAGGATACAAGCTTCGGAAAGGTGACGGCAAGATGGCCATGTATCTGCAATATGGCGATGAGATTTCTGTGTCTATTCCGGCATCTGCCTATAATGATTCTACTATTCATGTCTTGACTTTGGAACTGGACAAACCGGTTGAAGTGCAGCCAGCACTTCCTGTGAAAGGCATGACTTTGACTGCTCTTAACGCCACACCGGATTATAGTTATTCTTGTTTTGACTATTATAGTAATTACCGGAGTGCAGTGGCTTATAATTGGAATGTAGAACAGAATCTGCTGAAACAGCTGCAGTTCATTTATACAGACCAAGAGGTAGACAGAACCATAGATTTATCGGTGGACGGTAAATCTTATACTGTTACTTTGAAAGGGGGAAAGGCAGAATCTCTGGAACCGGCTAACGGTACAGTTTGGGGAAAACGTTATATTTGCGGTCCGGGTAGTGGACTGTTTGATACACCTTCTACACTGCAAACAGACTTGAACAATCCTCCTGCACGTAGAAGCCAATGGAAAGAAACTGATAAAGAGCAGGATGAATTTGCGAGTGATATCTTGTCTACCTATTATGTTATGCAGAATATTCAGTCTCCTGCCGATCAACTGATTCTGGTGGAAGTAGGTGCAGGAAACGGAATCGAAATCTACTTGAACGGGAAGTCGATTTTAAAGCATTTGAATCCTTATCGTTGTACTTTCCGTACCGAAAAGGTATTGCTTCCGTTGAAGAAAGGTGACAATCAGGTTGTATTGTGTGTATACAACCGTTTTGAAGAAAAAACAGGTTACTTGCTTCGTCCAGCCCCAAAACCGGTTATTTATCGTCAGGATTTTGATATTTTGGATACTTCTAACCAAAAGTCACATGCCATTACTGTCAAGGCTCATAATCCGGCATCGGCTCATGCGGATATGGAGTTGTCTAATTTGCGTATTCGTTTGCGTAGAATAGCCCGTTAACCGATGTTTATATAAAATAAAATGTCCTCACGGATATGAAACTTGTTCCTCAGATTTTATCTTTGGAGTCATTTCATAAACGTGAGGACATTTTATTATTTCCGATAAGTGGTTTCTATTCCTACCTGTTGGCAATCGGCTCCCATGGGAGGATTCTGTTTGTATAGGGCTATTTTTACTTCTTCAATGGGGAAGTCTAGAAGTAGTCGTCGGGCAATTCTACAGGAAACATGTTCCAGTAGTTTGGAAGGGACGGCCATTTCTGCTTTGACTGTTTCAAAAACTGCTGCGTAATTAACTGTACCTTCCAGTTGGTCGGTATCTGCGGCTTTCGTGAAATCTGTTTTCAGTTGTAAGTCGATGGTATATTCAGCTCCTATTTTATTCTCTTGTGGAAGTACACCGTGATAGGCATAGATTTTTAGTCCTTTCAGATGGATATACATGTTGGTGGGTTTCATCGTTTGCTTGTTCTTTTATTTTCAGATTACCAGTTGATAGGAGTTTCTCCATGTGCAATCAGGTATTCATTAGTTTTGCTGAAATGTTTGTTCCCGAAAAATCCATGGTATGCTGATAGGGGAGATGGATGTACAGAGGTTAATACCAGATGTTTGTTGCGGTCAATGAAGGCTCCTTTCTTCTGTGCATAGGCTCCCCATAGAATGAAGACCAGATGTTCCCGATTCTCTGCCAGTGCGCGTATTGCAGCATCAGTAAATTCTTCCCAACCTTGACGTTGGTGGGAACCTGCTTGATGGGCACGCACCGTTAAAGTGGCATTCAGTAAAAGAACTCCTTGTTCTGCCCAACGGGTCAGATTCCCCGAAGAGGGTACCGGGGTTCCCAAATCATCGTGTATTTCTTTGAAGATATTCTGTAACGAGGGCGGTTGTGGAACTCCTTCGTTTACCGAAAAGCAGAGTCCGTGTGCCTGTCCCGGACCATGATAAGGGTCTTGACCGATGATAACTACTTTCACCTTATTGAAGGGGCATAGGTTGAAGGCATTGAATATGAGTTTTCCTGGGGGATATACAGTTGTTGTCTGGTACTCATGTCGTACGAAATCCGTCAGTTTGACGAAATAATCTTTTTCAAATTCTGTAGCTAATACTTGTTTCCAACTTTCTTCTATCTGTACGTTCATAGTTTTCCGATTATTAGATATTCAGCAGGTAAAGATACGATTTATTCAGTAAAATGACTTCTTTCTGTTTAAAAACAATACGGGTTATCGGCTGATTGTTGAAAGACCGATAACCCGTATCCCGCGTACTTGGGAACTTGTATATGCATTAAATCAGTGGCATGCCAATGGCAGCACATTCTTTGCGCATGTCTTCCGGCCAGATACTGGCCTGGATTTCACCGATATGTGCTTTTTTCAGGTAAAGCATACACAGGCGTGACTGTCCGATACCTCCACCGATACTTAACGGTAATGTATCTTCCATCAGTCTTTTATGGAAATATAGTTTCAGACGGTCTTGCTTGCCTGTTTCTTCCAGCTGTCTGAGCAGTGCTTCCTTGTCTACACGGATACCCATGGACGAAAGTTCGAAGGCCCGTCCCAACACATCGTTCCATACCACGAGGTCACCGTTCAATCCTGGCAGGCCGGTATTCGGATCGATGGTAGAATAGTCGTCATAGTCTGGAGCACGTAAATCATGCGGTTCGCCGTTACTCAGTTTACCTCCGATACCGATAATGAATACAGCACCGTAACGTTTGGCAATCAGGTTCTCACGTTCCTTGGCAGTCTTGTCAGGATACATCTGAAGCAGTTCTTCCGAGTGAATGAACTGAATATCGTGTGCCAGGAAAGATTTGATTTGAGGATACATTTCGCAAATCATGTATTCTGTGCGGCGCATAGCAGCATAAATACGGGTAACGATGCTTTTCAGAAATTCTACGGTCCGTTGTTCTGGGGTGATGACCCGTTCCCAGTCCCACTGGTCTACATACAGGGAGTGCAGGTTACCTAATTCTTCGTCCGCACGGATTGCATTCATATCAGTATATATTCCATATCCCGGTTCAATTTCATAATCGGCTAAGGTAACACGTTTCCATTTGGCCAATGAGTGTACTACTTCGGCCTGCTGTTCGCCTAAATCTTTGATAGGAAATGACACTGGACGTTCTATTCCGCTCAAATCATCGTTAATACCCATTCCTTTCAATACGAATAAAGGGGCTGTTACACGGCGTAATCTTAATTCAGATGAAAGGTTCTGTTGGAAGAATTCTTTAATCTGTTTGATACCTAGCTCGGTCTGTTTCATATCGAGCAGTGGCTTATAGTTAGCAGGTTTTATCAGGTAACTCATATGTTCTTTTGGTTTAATTTTTAAATACGTCGACAAAGATAGGTATAATTTGTAAATATGCAACTAAATTTTTATGTATTTGTAGCAAAATGTTTTAATTATATCTTTATTTTATGTATTTATGATATTATTACGCTCTCTTCTGGATGGTATTGATTCTGACAAATATAATGCAGTAATGGTATTATCCACAGAAAAATGTAATCAGTATAGGGGTAGCTATTTCCAGTACGATACCTTGGATAACGGCTATCGGTATGAATTCCTGTCCGGAATATTTGCTGATGGCTGGCAGGCAGACATCAATGGAAGTTACGCCTGCCGCCGAAATCGGAGCCAATTTCCCGAAGCAATGGGCGTACAGTGGTGCTCCGATAAGTGCGAACAGTTCTCGGAATACATTGGTCAACAGGGCAATTGCTCCAAGTTGAGAAGCCAGATCCATGCCTATTACGTTTTCTTTCAGTTGGATAATCATGATGGATGATAACGAGTAATAGCCGAATCCGCATCCTACAGCCATGCCGTCCCATAGATTCATGGCCAGTAGGATACTAGCCAAAGCTGAGAACAGTAAGGTACCTCCGATGGTAAATACCGGAAACAGGAAGGAAGACCATTGGAAATTGGCTTTCATATAGTTGAAATCGCTATTGGCTCCCAGGTTTAAGCCTGCCTGAAAAACCAGAAAAGCCAACAGATAGGAAGAAATGTCCTTACAATAAGGCAGAAATGGAATGTCAAGATACATGCCACAAAGGATACCTGTTAAAAGACAGCCTACAATCATCAGATTATTTTTCATGACGGCCTCCTTTCTTCTTGAAAAACAGACTGAATGCCATGCTGGCAGCCAGAACGCTGCCTGCGACGCCACAGAAAGCTAGAATGAAGGCTTGTAGTCCGATGTTTCCTACATTGCTGACCACTTCCTTGTTGGAACCGATGGACACACCGAATACAAACAGCATGGTCCAGATGGTAGCTGAAATAGAAGTGTCCAGTTTTTTGAAAAGTGATATTTTGCGGCAGAAGGTCCCTGTCAGAAGACCGATTATCAATATACTTAGATACAACATATTATCAAAATAGTCGGTTAGTATGTTCAATTTGATTGTTTACAGTCGGTTTTATCCCGTATGTATTGAGAGTACACGGGAAGAATGCAACTAGTTCACAGACGGGTATAACTATCCTGTCAGAGAGTTGCATGAATGCCTTTAGCTGGCATGGTGGAATAAATCAGACTGCTGAAAATTGGACAAAACCAGAGAACCATTGGATAATAAGAATCGTAATACACCAACTGAGTTGGGTATTGACTATCTTGTTATTGAAAAAATTGGTTCTTTGCATTGTATAAAAGTATAAGAGTTAGTTTTGCGGTGCAAAGATAATGAATGTAGTTTGACAAACCGAAATAATTGCAGAAATTTTTTGTAGAAGGTAGAATATGAAAAGTTGGTGATATATCTTGTTGCTGGAGAAGTCTGGTCAGCAATAATCCGTATATTTGCTGTTGATTCTGTTTAATTGAAGCACATGTTTGATAGAAAAGTAAAGATTAATGGTTTTGTAGTCATGGAATTCTCTGATTTCTTGACCGGATATGTATGTGAAGGTTCATTTCTGTTTGATGGATTGATTTTCGGTTTTGGTCTTCAGGGTGATTTGCTCTTTAAGCTTAATTATACGGAATTCCGGATTTCTTCCGGAGGTTTTTTTGTTGTTTTGCCACATCGGCTTTTTTCTGTTGTATCCTGTTCGCCTGATCTGGAACTGAAAATATTCCTTTTGTCTACCGATTTTATATTGTCCTTGCCGGTTCCTCCAGATTTTCAAATGCTTAAAAAGGCTGATGTCTGTCCTTGTCTACAATTGGATGATTTGGTATCGGAAGATATCAAGGCTTTATGCAAGATGATAAAGCGGTATAATGAGGGCATATCTGTCGGACTGGTGAAAAATGCGCTGATGCATTCCATAATCTTTATGGTGTCTTCATCTTATGAAAGGATAGAACATGCTGAAGTACAAACCTATTCAAGACCGGAAGTGTTGACGCGCCGATTCTTTGATTTACTTTTGCAGTATTATCAGACTGAGCGGGCGGCGTCGTTCTATGCAGACAGACTGTGTGTTACAGCAAAATATCTTTCTACTGTAATAAAACAGACTACCGGATATCCGTTATTGAGCTGGGTATACGATGTAGTGGTATTGGCTGCCAAACGTTACCTGAAAACAACTTCTCTTACCATACAACAGGTATCCGAAGCGCTTAACTTTTCTACCCCTTCTTCGTTCGTACGCTTTTTCAGGCAGCGTACCGGATATACTCCTGTGGAATATCGGAACAAGGTATGACCCTATTTTCCGGATTCCGGTAGTTCCATATAACTATTGTTTTTCTGTCTGTTGGAGTATTCTCATGAATTCATCTCCTGTAATAGTCTCTTTTTCAATTAGAAATGTTGCTGCCTGGTGCATGGCTTCCAGATTTTCTGTTATGATTTTTCTGGCTTTCTGATGAGCTTCCTTGATGAGGCGTAAAACTTCGTGGTCTATATCAGTTGCCGTATCGGTAGAGCAGGTAAGGGATGTGTCTCCACCCAGATAAGCGTTCTTTACTGTTTCAAGTCCCATCATATCATAAGTTTCGCTCATTCCATATCTTGTTACCATGGCCCGTGCCAGTTTGGTAGCTTGCTCAATGTCGTTGGAGGCTCCTGTAGTGACTGTGTTGCAAATGAGTTCTTCGGCTGCACGTCCTCCTGTATAGGTAACAATCCGGTTGAACAAGTCTTCTTTGCTCAGCAGTACCTGTTCGTTGTTGTCTACCTGCATGGTGTATCCTAAGGCTCCCGATGTACGGGGAATGATAGTAATCTTATGGACCGGAGCTGAATGTGTCTGCATGGCTGCTACCATGGCATGGCCGATTTCGTGATAGGCGATGATTCTTTTTTCGTCTGTAGAAATGACTTTTCCTTTTTTCTGTGCTCCGGCGATGACCGTTTCTACACTTTCTTCCAGGTCATTGGTAGTCACTCTGTTCCGTTTCATTCGCACTGCACGCAAAGCCGCTTCGTTTACGATGTTTGCCAATTCTGCTCCGGATGAACCGGCTGTGGCACGAGCTACTAAATCCATGTCTATGTTATCATGCTTGATTTTTTTCAGGTGAACTTCCAGAATGGCCTTTCTTCCTTCCAGGTCCGGAAGTTCCATCTGTATACGACGGTCAAAACGTCCAGGACGCAGCAACGCCTTGTCGAGACTTTCTGGTCGGTTGGTTGCGGCCAGGATAACTACTCCTTTCCGTCCATCGAATCCATCCATTTCGGTCAACAACTGGTTGAGTGTCTGTTCCCGTTCGTCGTTTCCTCCGAAAGAACTGTCCCGTCGTTTGCCGATGGCATCTATTTCATCGATGAAAATGATGCATGGTGCTTTCTCGTTTGCCTGTTTGAACAGATCTCTGACTTTGGCTGCCCCCATTCCGACAAACATTTGTACAAATTCAGAACCTGATATGGCAAAGAAAGGAACCTTAGCTTCTCCGGCAACCGCACGGGCAATTAAGGTTTTACCAGTACCCGGAGGGCCGACCAGTAGGGCTCCTTTCGGCAGAGAGGCTCCAATGTCTGTATATTTTTGGGGATTATGCAAGAAGTCTACAATTTCTGTCAGTGTTTCTTTGGCTTCATTCTGTCCGGCAACATCGGCAAAGGTGGTTTTAACATCAGAATCTGCATAAATTTTGGCACCGCTGTTACCGAACGACATGAAGTTTCCACCGTTGGAACCCATGCGAGCCCGGATACTGTTGGTGGCTTGTTTCCAGATGATATAGAAAATCAATCCTGGCAAAATCCACATGAGTATAAAGTTGAGTATTGGTGAGTTTTCTTGTGGAACTATCTGATTGAATGATATTTTCCCGTTGGAATTCGGACTTTTTGCTTCCAGCAGTCTGTTTACCAGTTGAGGGTCGTTAATTTCTCCGGTCTGATAAGTCATCGTACGGTCTCCTTCTTCGGCTACGGTGAAGTAAATCTGATTATTTTTAATCATGACCTCTTTTATCTTTCCCTCATCCATCTTTTCAATGAATGTACCGTAATCGGTGGCCGTTATTCTCCGATTTGTCAGGTTGGGGAAAATGAGCCAGTTTAAAAATAATACAATCAGAATGCCCCATAGAAATCCTATAAATGGATTTCCTTTTGTAGTACGTTGATTTTGTGATTCTTGTTGTTTCATAAGTCTCTAAAATCTTATTTTTAGATACAAATATCGAGAATATGCGTCAGGTATGTATAAGCCGATTAGCTGGAATAATGTGCAATCTTTCGCATATTCATTATTTCGTTCAATAAAACTTAAACTACTAATTTTTTTGCTCAAATATTAGGAAGGAATCGGGAATAATTGTATTTTTGTGACCGCAAATCAGAAATGCACCCATAGTTCAATGGATAGAATAATGGATTCCGGTTCCATCGATTGGGGTTCGACTCCCCATGGGTGTACCAGTAACTTGTCACCGGCAACCGCAGAGGGTGTTCGGTGATTTTTTTATCTTATTTACGCCAGGTTGTTCCTTAGGGTTTGGGGGGATGGCTTGGCGTAATTTTTTGCATGGTGGTAATGAATCTCATCTGATTAAAGTCTTGTAAATGTGAAAATCTCCATTTCTATGGTTGTGAAAATGGAGATTTTTGTTTTGGCACAAATTTATTTGTAAATAATTTTAGTATATTTGGCCTCATAAAGTTTTTTTTCTTAATTTTACTACCGAATTTGGAATATTATGAAAAATACGTCACATCGATTTTGGTTCGTGAAAAAGTGGGAAGGCGTTTTTGGTAATATCCCTATTCTAATCTTGCTAAATCTAAACAAAATGAATATGTGGAAAAGAAGCATCATGGCTTGGGTATGTGGTTTGTCGGCTGTTGCTGTGTGGGGAACCGGTGACGGATTGCCACAGACTGTGGTATTGACTCAAGGCTGGGAATTTTCAGAAGAAGGAGCAAATGAATGGCTTCCGGCCAAGGTACCGGGTACTGTTCATCAGGATCTGATAGATCAAGGTAAGTTGGAAAATCCGTTTTTTGGAATGAATGAAAAAAAGGTACAGTGGGTAGAAAAGGAAAACTGGCTGTATCGGGTGGCATTTCAGGTGGATTCGGCACAGTTGGATCGTGGAGCTGCAGAACTGTGCTTTGAAGGATTGGATACCTATGCCGATGTCTACTTGAACGGGTCGTTACTGCTGAAATCGGATAATATGTTTGTGGGGTATACACTTCCTGTGAAGTCTGTGTTGAGAAAAGGTGAAAACAAGTTGATGATCCGATTTCGGTCGGCAGTAAATGAAACTTTACCTCAGTGGGAAAGTGACGGATTCAATTATCCGGCTGATAATGACCATTCGGACAAGCGTGTCAGTGTATATAGCCGGAAGGCTCCTTATTCTTACGGATGGGATTGGGGAATCCGTCTGGTAACTTCCGGTATCTGGCGCCCGGTGAAACTGGTATTCTATGACGCAGCCCGTATCGATGATTATTATGTACGTCAGTTGGAAATCAGTGAGAAACAGGCACGTCTGGAGAATCAGTTGGAAGTGACGAATATTACCGGTACGGAACAGAATGCTGTGGTCCGTATTGCTTATGCTTATCAGGGAGAGAAAAAAACACTGGAAGAGAATGTCAGGTTGGCTCCAGGAAAGAACCGGATTGTATTACCGCTGATTATTGATCAACCTCATTTGTGGATGCCAAACGGTTGGGGAGAACCGGCTCTGTATAACTTTACGGCTTCTGTAACGGTAGAAGGTAAAGAAGTTGCTTCTCAGAGAGAACAGATTGGTTTGCGTACAATTCGTGTAGTGAAGGAAAAGGACAAAGACGGTGAGTCCTTCTATTTTGAAGTGAATGGAAAGCCTCTGTTTGCGAAAGGTTCGAATATGATTCCGAATGATGCATTGCTGCCGAATGTTACGCCTGAACGCTATGCACGTTTGTTGGAAGATGTACAGAAATCGAATATGAATATGATTCGTGTATGGGGAGGTGGTATCTATGAAGACGATAAGTTCTATGAGGAAGCTGACAAAAGGGGAATTCTCATCTGGCAGGACTTCCTGTTTGCCTGTACTACCTATCCGCACGACCCGACTTTCTTGAAGCGGGTAGCGGAGGAAGCGGAGTACAATATCAAGCGTCTGCGTAACCATGCTTCTCTTGCGATGTGGTGCGGAAATAACGAAATTTACGAAGGTATGCGTTACTGGGGTTGGAAGGATAAGTATACGCCTGAAATCTATGCTGAGATGACCCGTGGTTACGATGTTCTGTTTCGTCAACTACTGCCTTCTATTGTGAAGGAGTTGGATCCGGACCGTTTCTATATGCATGGTTCGCCGTATGAGGCTAACTGGGGACGTCCGGAAAGCTGGAAGATAGCCGACAGTCACAATTGGGGTACCTGGTACGGACAGAAACCTTTTGAAAGCTTGGATACGGAGATTCCGCGTTTTATGAGTGAGTATGGTTTTCAGGCTTTCCCGGAAATGAAAACTATCCGGACATTTGCCGAACCGAAAGATTATGCGCTGGAATCGGATGTGATGAATGCTCATCAGAAGAGTACTATCGGAAATTTCCTGATTCAGAAAACTATGGCACTCTATTATAAAGTGCCTCAGAAATTTGAAGATCTGGTATATGTCGGATTGGTATTGCAGGGACAGGGTATGCGTCATGGTATGGAAGCTCATCGCCGTAACCGCCCGTACTGTATGGGGTCTTTGGCATGGCAACTGAATGACAGTTGGCCAGTAGTATCCTGGTCTTCTATCGATTATTATGGTAACTGGAAGGCTATGCAGTATCAGACGAAACGGGCTTTTGCTCCGGTACTGGTGGATGCTATCAAAGAAGGGGATGACTTGTGTTATTATCTGATGTCGGACAAGTTGACGGACGAAGATGTAACGCTGACATTGGAATTGATGGATTTCAGCGGTAAGGTTTACAACAAGCGGAAGATAGACGGTAAACTGCCTGCCAATACTTCATTGCTTTTTGCCAAGGAAAACTGGGAAAAGGAATTGAAAGGTCAGTTGGCTTCTACTTCCTTGATGCATATGACAGTGAAAAACAAGGAAGGAGAAGTATTGTCTGATGAAATCTATTATTTTGCACATCCGAAAGACCAGCAACTGTCCAAGGAGGGACTTAGTTATCAGGTGAAGGAGAAAAATGGTAAGTGTGAGGTGACACTTAAGGCAAAAAAACTTACACGAGATATATTTATTGAAATTCCTGAACAGGGTGCCCGTTTTTCTGACAATTTCTTTGATTTGTTGCCTGGACAACAGAAGAAGGTGGTGATTGACTTGCCGGATGGCCGTTCGTTAAAGGATGTTCAAGTGACGATACACACTATCAACGAATTGAATTAAGACAGAAAGAAAAAGACTTTGTCGGATTTTTTGCTGAAATCTTGTCGAAACTGACTATTTATTGCTAATTATCAATTACTAATTAAATAAATATCATGAAAACATCAATTAAATCAACTTTGTGGGGACTGTCATTGGCTGGTATGCTGATGGCTGGATGTTCGTCTGCCCCCACCGTTGTGGCCGACTATCAGGTAGTTCCGGCTCCGTTGCAGATAACTGCTGTACAGCAATCTCCTTTTGTACTGAAAAGTGGTGCTGTTATCGGTTATCCGGCCGGTAATGAAAAAATGCAGAAAAACGCAGAGTTCCTGGCCGCCTTTCTGAAGGATCAGACAGGTATGGTTTTGAAAACAGCAGAAGGGGAAGGGGATATCACTTTGCAGTTGGGTATGCAGGATGAGAATCCGGAAGCTTATCAACTGAAGGTGAACGGTGACGGTATTGTTATTTCCTCTCCGAGTGAAGCCGGTGTATTTTATGGCATACAGACGCTGAGGAAGTCTGTTTCTGCAGCTCCGGATAGTCAGGTAGAATTTCCGGCAGTAGAAATTGTTGATAAGCCACGCTTCGGTTATCGCGGTATGATGCTGGATGTAGGTCGTCATTTCTTCTCTATGGATGAACTGAAGACTTACATTGACATGCTTGCTTTGCATAATATCAATCGCTTCCACTGGCATTTGTCTGAAGACCAGGGATGGCGTATCGAAATCAAAAAATATCCGAAGCTGACCGAGATAGGTTCACAGCGTAAGGAAACGGTCATTGGCCGTAATTCTGGCAAGTACGATGGCAAACCTTACGGTGGTTTCTATACTCAAGAGCAGGCTAAGGAAATCGTGAAGTATGCGGCAGACCGTTACATTACGGTGATTCCGGAGATTGACCTTCCGGGGCACATGCAGGCTGCACTGGCTGCTTATCCGGAGCTTGGATGTACAGGTGGTCCATATGAAGTATGGACACAGTGGGGAGTTTCTGATAACGTCTTGTGTGCCGGTAATGATCAGACCATCCAGTTCATTAAGGATGTTTTGGCTGAAATCATTGAAATCTTCCCGTCAGAATATATTCATGTAGGTGGCGATGAATGTCCGAAGGTGAAATGGGAAACCTGCCCGAAATGTCAGGCACGTATCAAGGCTTTGGGTTTGAAATCGGACAAACAGCATACTAAGGAAGAGCGTTTGCAGAGTTATGTCATCCATGAAGCTGAAGAATTTCTGAATGCCAACGGACGTCAAATGATTGGTTGGGATGAGACATTGGAAGGTGGTTTGGCTCCAAATGCTACTGTCATGTCATGGCGTGGTGAAGGTGGAGGTATCGAGGCTGCCAAACAGAAACATGACGTGGTAATGACTCCGAATACTTACCTTTATTTCGATTATTATCAGACAAAGGATATAGATGGTGAGCCTTTGGCTATTGGCGGTTACTTGCCTATGGAAGGGGTATACAGTTACGAGCCGATGCCGAAATCACTGACTCCGGAAGAACAGAAATATATCATCGGTGTACAGGCTAACTTGTGGACAGAATATATTCCTGACTTCAAGCAGGTACAGTATATGGTATTGCCGCGTATGGCTGCTTTGTGTGAATCACAGTGGTGTGCTCCTGAAAAGAAGAATTATGATGAGTTCCTGAAACGTATCATTCCGTTGGTGAATATCTACAAACAGAAAGGATGGAACTATGCTACCCATATTTTTGATGTAATGCTGGAACTGAAGCCAAATACAGAGAAAGGTACCTTGGATGCAGTGGCACGTACTATCGATAATGCTCCTATCCATTATACATTGGACGGTTCAGAACCGGGAGCTTCTTCACAGCTTTATAATGGAGTGGTACAGATTGATAAACCTTGTATCTTGCGTACAGTAGCTGTTCGTCCGGAAGGAAATTCACGTATGACTACCGATACCATTTTCTTCAGTAAATCGTCTATGAAACCTATTACCATGTTGCAACCTATTAACAAGCAGTATGAATTTACTGGCGCAACAGTGTTGGTAGATGGTATGACAGGTAACCACAACTATAAGACCGGTCGTTGGATTGCTTTCTATAAGAATGATATGGAGGCCGTTATCGACCTGAAGGAACCGACTGAAATCAGTTCACTTGTCTTACATACTTGTGTGGAAAAGGGTGATTGGGTATTCGATGCACGTGCTATCAAGGTATTCGTATCGGATGATAACAAGACTTTCAAGGAAGTGGCCTCTGAAACTTATCCGGCCATGAAGGAAACAGATCCGAACAAGATTTATACTCACGAATTGAAGTTTACTCCGGTAAAGGCTCGTTATGTAAAGGTGTTTGCACAGCCTGAACATAGTATTCCAAGCTGGCACGGAGGTAAGGGAAATCCGGGATTCCTGTTTGTAGATGAACTGATTCTGAATTGATGAACGTATGAAACTGAAAAGAATATTTGTAGCTATGTTGCTGTGTACATCATTGTACACAGCAACAGCTGTTGTTGCAGATACCCGTCCGGAACTGACTCCGGTTCCGTCGGAACTGGTGATGCAGCAAGGTGAGTTTGAGTGGAAGGATAACACTTCCTTGTGGATAGACGCTCCGCAAGCAGATAAGCAGATATTGGCTGATTATCTGCAGGCATCCGGCCTGAAATTGAAAGAAGTTAAGAAAGAGGCAAAGAAACAGCAGGTGGTATTGAAGATAGTCCAGACTGTTGATGGTATAACATCTCCAGAGGGTTATCAGATGACGATTACTCCGCAAAAGATTGAGATCAAGGCGCTTTCTGGTGCAGGACTTTTTTATGGCATACAGTCGTTGTTACAGTTGAAAGGACAGTATGGTACACAGATTCCTGCCCTTTGTATCAAGGATGAACCTCGTTTCCCGTATCGTGGAATGATGTTGGATGTTTCTCGTCATTTTTTCGATAAAGAGTTCGTAAAGAAACAGATGGACATTCTTTCTTATTACAAAATTAACCGTTTGCACTTGCATCTGACGGATGCGGCAGGATGGCGTATCGAAATCAAGAAGTATCCACGATTGACACAATTTGCTGCTTGGCGTCCGCAGGCGGTATGGAAGGACTGGTGGAACGGTGATCGCAAGTATTGTGAGGAAAACGATCCGCAGGCAAAAGGTGGCTATTATACACAGGATGATATCCGTGAATTGGTATCTTATGCACAACAGCATTATATCACTCTTATTCCAGAAATCGAAATGCCTGCTCATTCAGAGGAGGTATTGACAGCGTATCCGGAACTTTCTTGTACACATGAGCCTTATAAACAGGCGGATTTCTGTATCGGGAACGAGAAAACATTCGAGTTCCTTGAGAATGTCTTGCTGGAAGTGATGGATCTGTTTCCTTCCAAATATATTCATGTAGGTGGTGATGAGGCTGGAAAAGCATCGTGGAAGACTTGTCCACTGTGTCAGGCCCGCATGAAAGAAGAAGGACTTAAGGATGTGAACGAACTACAAAGTTACCTGATTCATCGCATGGAACGTTTTCTGAACAGTCATGGTCGTAACTTGTTGGGGTGGGACGAGATTTTGGACGGTGGTCTGGCTCCGAATGCTACGGTGATGTCCTGGCGTGGTACTGAGGGTGGTCTGAAAGCTGTGGAAGCCGGCCATCATGCCATTATGAGTCCCGGAGAATACTGCTATTTGGATGGTTATCAGGATGCACCGTATTCACAACCGGAAGCCATCGGTGGTTATCTTCCACTTCAGAAGGTATACAGTTATAACCCGATTCCAGACACGCTGCCTGCCGATAAGGTACAGCTGATTTCTGGAGTACAGGGAAATCTGTGGACAGAATATATTCCGACTCCGGAACATGTGGAATATATGATTTATCCACGTATGATGGCTATTGCCGAAGTGGGATGGTCGGCTCAGGCCAATCGTTCGTGGGACGATTTTCACGGACGTGCGTTGAAGATTGTAGAAGAACTGAAGCAAAAAGGCTATCATCCATTTGATTTAAGTAAGGAAATCGGTAACCGTAAAGAAGCTCAGCAACCTATCGAACATCTGGGACTTGGTAAAAAAGTAACTTATAATGCTCCGTATTGGGAGAACTACCCGGCAAACGGTGAAAAGACTTTGACTGATGGACTTCGCGGAGGCTGGAACTACAACGACAGGTTGTGGCAGGGATTTGTCACCAAGAATCGTGTGGATGTAGTTGTTGATTTGGAAAAGGTGACAGACATCCATTCTATAGCTGCTGATTTCATGCAGATTTGTGGCCCAGAGGTATTTATGCCTGCTCAGGTGATTATTTCAGTTTCTGAAGATGGGAAGAACTACACTCAGTTGGCCGACTTGAAGCATGAAGTGGTACGTGACGATGCTGTTACTTTCAAGAATTTCGGTTGGACTGGTTCTACCAAAGCCCGTTATGTTCGTTATCAAGCCTTGGCAAGCGATAAATTCGGTGGGGTATTGTTTACGGATGAGATCGTGATTAAATGATGTGTTGATTGAAGACAATAGAGTCAGCTGTTAAGGATTAAAGATTGGATAGGAAACTTTGATGATTGATGATAGATTAGCCAACTGACTCGTTAACTTGTTATTTTGTCAACTTAAATTTTTTAAATAGAAAGTATGAAACAATCCAAATTTATATTACTGAGTGCTGCACTGACAGCTTTTCTTTCCGTATCTGCTCAGGAACAGCCGGTGGATTACGTTAATCCGTTTGTCGGTACGACAAATTATGGAACAACTAATCCGGGTGCCGTGCTTCCACAGGGTATGATGTCGGCCACTCCGTTCAATGTTATGGGGTCTGATTTAAACAAGTATGATAAGGACAAACAGTGGTGGTCTACTCCTTATGATGTGACGAACAAATATCTTACCGGTTTTTCGCATGTTAATCTGAGCGGAGTAGGGTGTCCGGATATGGGATCTCTGTTGTTGATGCCTACTACCGGTGAATTGAATGTCAATTATCGTCAGTATGGTAGTGAATATACTGATGAGGAAGCTACACCAGGTTATTATAAAAATAAGCTATCCAAGTATAATATTCAGTGCGAAATGACGGCTACGTTGCATACTAGCCGTGCACGTTTTACGTTCCCGGCTGGTCAAAGTAATATCCTTTTGAACTTGGGGGAAGGTTTGACTAACGAGAGTGGTGCTTCCATGCGTTTTGTGAACGACTGCGAAATAGAGGGTTCCAAGTTGCTCGGTACTTTCTGCTATAATCCACAGGCGGTTTTCCCTATTTATTTTGTCATGCGAATCCATAAAACTCCGGAAAAACGGGGATATTGGAAAATGCAGCGTCCAATGCAGGGACCTGAAGCTGAATGGGATGCTGATGCCGGAAAGTATAAGCTTTATACCAATTATGGTCGTGTGATGAGTGGTGATGATATCGGTGCCTGGTTTACTTTTGATACTCAAGCCAATGAAACATTGGAAGTTAGTATCGGTGTGTCGTTTGTCAGTATTGAAAATGCCCGTCTGAATCTGGAAACAGAACAGCCCGTGGGTACAACATTTGATAAACTGCGTGCTGATGCCCGTGCTAAATGGAACGATGATTTGAGTCGTATTCTGGTAGAAGGTGGAACAAAGGAACAGAAAGGAGTTTTCTATACGGCTTTGTATCATGCGATGATTCATCCGAATCTCTTACAGGATGTGAACGGACAATACCCGATGATGGAAAGTGACTCTATTCTGACTACAACTCATAACCGTTATACTGTATTTTCTTTGTGGGATACTTATCGGAATGTGCATCAGTTGATGACTTTGGTTTATCCGGAACGTCAGATGGATATGATACGTACTATGATGGGAATGTATCAGGAGCACGGTTGGTTTCCAAAGTGGGAATTGTATGGACGTGAGACATTGACGATGGAAGGCGATCCGAGTATTCCGGTTATCGTGGATTCCTGGATGAAGGGTTTACGTGATTTCGATATCAATTTGGCTTACGAAGGTATGTATAAATCGGCCACGACTCCGGGTAAGGATAATCTGATGCGTCCGGATATTGATGAATATATCAAACGTGGTTATTGTCCGATGGAATCACAGTATGACAATTCTGTATCGCATGCATTGGAATATTATATTGCGGACTACTCTTTGTCAACATTGGCAAAGGCATTGGGAAAGAAGGAAGATGCAAAAATGTTCTATGACCGTTCGATGGGGTATAAACATTATTATTGCAAGGAATTCGGTACACTTCGCCCGATTCTGCAAACCGGTGAGTTTTATTCTCCGTTTGATCCGTTGCAAGGGGCTAATTTTGAACCGAGTCCAGGCTTCCACGAAGGTAATTCATGGAACTATACTTTCTATGTGCCTCACGATGTAAAGGGGTTAGCCAAACTGATGGGAGGTCAGAAAAAGTTTGTTGATAAGTTGCAGATGGTGTTCGACAAGAATTACTATGATCCTGCTAACGAACCGGATATTGCTTATCCGTATCTGTTCAGTTACTTCAAAGGTGAAGAATGGAGAACTCAAAAGCTTGTGAAAGAACTGCTAGCCAAACATTTTACTACTCAACCGAATGGATTACCAGGTAATGAAGATACAGGTACCATGTCTTCGTGGGCTATTTTCAGTATGATGGGCTTCTATCCGGATTGCCCGGGAGTTCCTGAATATACCTTTACATTGCCTACTTTCGATAAGGTAACCATCAAACTGGATCCTGCTTATTGGGGAGCCGACAAACTGGTTTTGAAGAAAGAAGGTGGTGATGGTTATATCAAAGAAATCCGTTTGGGAGATAAGAAATCTTCTTCTTATCGGATTACTCATGAAAATCTGATAAAGGCAGGAGAAATTACTTTTGTCTGTGAATAATCATCTTTTTCTATAGATGGAAAGCCATTTCCGACAATTACCGGTGATAGTCCGGGGTAATCGGAAATGGCTTTCTTTTTTCTGCCGGTCGAAGTAAAAGAAGGAACTGGTGGTAAGGGGAGAAAACTCTTCTGCTTTTCTGTTTCTCAACTTCCGATTCTGACAGGAATTTTTTATTTTTGCAAGAAGAGGCTACCTGACAGACTGATTGGTAGCTAATAAGACAGTATCATCTTTTAACGAATAGATTATGAATTATACTTTTGAAATCTGTGCCAATTCGGCTGAAAGTTGTGTCGCTGCCCAGCAGGGAGGTGCGCACCGTGTAGAACTCTGTGCTTCGATGCCTGAAGGAGGAACAACTCCATCTTGGGGCGAAATCAAGCTTGCCCGGAAATTGATTGATATTCGTTTGCATGTTATTATCCGTCCGCGTGGAGGTGATTTCCTTTATTCTCCGTTAGAAGTGGATATTATGGAAGAAGATATCCGTATGGCTCGTGAAGCTGGAGCTGATGGCGTAGTCTTTGGTTGTCTGACACCGGACGGAGAATTGGATATGCCGGTTATGCAACGTTTGATGAAGGCTGCAGAAGGTATGTCTGTTACTTTTCACCGTGCTTTTGATTATGTGGCACATCCGGACGAAGTACTGGAGCAGTTGGTAGAATTGGGAGTAAACCGTATTCTGACTTCTGGTCAGCAACCTTCTGCACCACAGGGAGCCGAACTTCTGTCACAGTTGGTAAAGCAGGCTGCCGGTAGAATTATCATCATGCCGGGGTGCGGAGTGAATGAGTCGAACATTGCGGAACTGGCCCGAAAGACAGGTGCTTCTGAATTCCATTTCTCTGCCCGTGAAAACAGAGAAAGCCGGATGCAGTTACGCAACCCGGCTTTGTCTATGGGAGGAGCGGTTCAGATAGACGAATACAGTCATCCGGTTACAACCCCGGAACGTGTACGTCGTACTATCGAATCACTTACAGTCCTTTGATGACATGAATCATCTGTTCACCTAATCCGATGGTATATCCGTGTGATTCGAATACTACCCGGTTGAAGGTGTCACCGATAATGAATACAGGGAGCTGGCCTCCGTGGGTCAGCTTCATGTTTTCAGCTATCATTTTCCGCATGCTACCATCTGTATCGATACCGAATGTAATGTTCGACGGCAAATTCGGGAAATTTTTCTTGTCGAATTTCTTATAAGCTTCCTCACTGGTAAACAACAGAATCATTCCACGGCCCCATTTTTCGAAATCTTCTTTCTTCAGCTGGATGTCTTTCAACGCATGGTTGGTCGGTTCTTCGCCTACTCCCAAAATACCTACAATGAAATAACCGCGGCCGGCTGTATTCAGAATGGTTGTTTCTGTTCCGTCCAACAGATTGAATTTGGCTTCAGAATTTACATTACCAATGACACGGATTTCTTCGGCATTATCACGCATTACCAAGTCAATTGTAGTAGTTTTTCCTTCTTCGATAGTGAAGCAGGTGACATTGCTCAATACACCGCCATCGGCCATACGGCTACCCGTTACCAGCAGATAATAGCCGGCTTCCATGTTGGTCCCTTGCTTGAACAGTGATTCCCAAGTAGCGTCTTCCGGATAGTTCAGCAAACGGAAGCTACCGTTATCGAATTTAGAGATACTGAAATGTACATAGTATTTCGGATTGGCCAGACGGGTTATCGGCTTATAGTTCATCTTTAACATCCCCTCTGCTGTATGCTTTACAGTGGCGTTGTCAAAGTCTACATGAACAGGTTTTTCTTCGCCGATACGGTAATAGATATTTCCGGTTACAGCGTCTTTCCACGCAGCGATTTCCATACTTCGTGCTACTGCTACAAAGAAGATTTCACGTGATTTGGTATCGGTAATGCGAGCTTTCCATACTCCTATCGGAGATGTTACTGTTGACATGGTGTTCAGATCATTGCGAATAATCAGGCTATCTTTACACCAGTTGACCAGTTCTTGTGGATTCTGTTTGAATTTGGCTTGTAAATCGGTTGGAATTGCTTGCTGCAGGTAGGAGCGGTAGGGTGTCAGTAATTCATTCTCAATACGTGGCGCAAGTACTTCGGTTACACTGGCTGAGTCGCTGGTCTGGTATAAATGATCTTCCAGTACACTGCATGGTGTATCTCGCAAATCTTTGTCAGACAATGTACCCAATAATGCCAAAGCTCTTTCGCCCATGTTCTTTGCCAATGCATTTTTCAGGAAGGTTTGGATATCTTGGTGATTTCCCCTTGATTTCAACATGAAACTGATGACTTCTGCAGACTGTTCTTTGAATTGATCTGCAAATGTCTTTAATGAAGCTTCGGTAGGGAAAGTAGCCTCGTAAGCATGACGGATAGAATCTTCCTGTGCCATGCGGATAGAATTTGCCTGACGTTGTTCAGGGGTAACAGTCGGAATTTTGGCATTTTCTGCCGGGGGAACAATGTCAAAGGTCATGTCAACTGGAGTACCTTCAGTTTTGTCCATCACTACTACTACGCTCTTGTCTTTTCCGAATGACACTTTCTGTATGCCATACTGTCCGTTAGCGGAGGCAAAAATCAGCATATCTCCCAGTCCGGCAGATAAGGAAGTGTGTCCACCTTCGTCACATTTTTTCTTGGCTACAGTATAATATTCAGCATAATTATATACTTTGAATTCTACATTGGCACCGTTTACAGGTTGCTGTTTACTGTCTACTACAGTTACATCAACTTTAGCACTGGTTGCATAGTTGTCGATGATATTTATTTCTGTAAAATTAGCAGTCTTCTGCATAACATCTTCCGGTCCGTCATAAGCTCCAAATACTTTGGTGTGCATCAGCATACCACGGCTGGCTGGTGCGTTGAACCATCCTAAATCCAATACAGGTTCCGGTTCGCATGCACCCAAGAAATGCCATTGGCCGTCTACCCAAGCTTCTACCCAAGCATGATTGTCGTCGGTATGTGCCCAACGTGGAGTATAGACTTGTCGTGCCGGGATACCTACAGAACGCAGGGCAGCTACCAAGAAAGTAGATTCTTCACCACAACGGCCATAGGCGGTTTTTACGGTAGACATAGGAGCGCTGGTTCGGATATCAGTAGGTTGATATACTACTTTTTCATGACACCAATGGTTTACTTCCAATACGGCATCGAGCATAGACAGGTCTTTCACTCTTGGCCATAATTCTTTACTGAATACTTCACGTGCATTATCTAAATTTTCGTTGTTTACACGGATAGGCAAAACAAAATGGCGGAAAATCAAATCAGGAATTGTTTTTCCCCATGAACTTTCTTTACGGAGTTGTAGAGTTTGACGCACATTATTCAAATAAAACTCACCAGAATAGTCTGCAATATCTCCCGGAGTCATATAAGCATACAGAAACATTAATGCTTCGCGTTCTGGGGTTGTCAACTGTGAATCGAAGATGGCAAATAGATTTCCTTGATTCAGGATGTCTTTTTTTGCCTGGAAGTCTGTTTCTACTTTTGCGCGATAGTCTGTTTCTTTCAAAAAGTGTTCAGAGGTGCAGCTGAACAGGCTCAATGAAAGAATCAGTGTTGCACAACAAAGGAATTGTTTAATCATAGCGTTTATAATTTGAATGTTGAAGTTTAAGCAGGCATCAAATCCCTCCGGTATGTGGAAGTCTTTTTTATTTCCCGATGCCTTCTGTGTTCCGAAGGGTAGTCAGTTAAAAAAACGCCTTGAGCTTCGTGGTGAAACGTCAAGGCGTTTTCTTGGATAGATATTTACACCATCATTTTTTGATCAGATGGGGATATATTCTACAAAAGCCTCCATAGCTTCGTAACAAGCCAGACCCAGATGATCGTACAGTAATGCGGTACCACGGTTACGGTCTTCACTGCGTTGCCAGAACAGACGTTCATCATTACCCAGGAATGGTGCACTTTCCATCTGTGACTGGTGCTTCAGAATAGAATTACGTTTAGCTCGCAGTTCTTCAGGGCTTAGTGGAACGGCCATTTCAATATTTTCGATTTCCCATTCGGCCCAAGCTCCACGGTACATCCATATACGACAGTCCTTCAGCCATTCGGCACCGGCATTTTTTTCTTCGTCAATAGCAGCAAAGACAGCATCGGTACATACACGGTGGGTTCCGTGTGGATCTGCCAAGTCACCTGCTACATAAATCTGATGCGGTTGGATTTCGCGTAACAGATTCTGAACAATTTCTACATCGGCTTCACTGATAGGATTCTTTTCTATTTTACCGGTTTCATAGAATGGTAAATCCAGAAAATGACAGCGTTTCAATGGAATATTGTTGTATGTACAGGCAGTACGTGCCTCGCCACGTCGGATAAGTCCTTTAATGGTTAAGATTTCTCGTGTATCGAGGTCGCTCTCTTTTTTGTTAGCAAAGAATTCCTTGATTTCAGCGTATTTCTTTACAATGATTTCATCCTTACTGTCTGCAAAGAGTTGGTTGAAACCATTGATGAAATGCATGAAACGTGTTACTTCTTCGTCTCCTACGGCAATGTTACCCGAAGTTTCGTAGGCTACGTGCACTTCGTGTCCTTGCTGTACCAGACGACGGAGTGTACCTCCCATGGAGATAACATCATCATCCGGATGCGGAGAGAAGATGATGACTCGTTTGGGGAACGGTTTGGCGCGTTCCGGACGATAAGTATCGTCTGCATTCGGTTTACCGCCTGGCCATCCTGTAATAGTGTGCTGTAAATCGTTGAAGATTTTGATATTTACATTGTATGCGGAACCGTATAAAGCCAATAGCTCACTTAATCCATTTTCGTTGTAATCCTTATTGGTCAATTTCAGGATCGGCTTGTTCAACAATTGGCACAGCCATACGATTGCGCTACGGATAAGCTTGTCATTCCATTCGCAGTTGGTTACCAGCCATGGACGTTGGATACGTGTCAGATGGGCAGCGGCCGATAAATCGATGCAGACAGTTGCATTGTTATGTAGCTGCAGGAACGAGGCTGGCAATGCGTCTGTAACCTTGTCTTCTACAGCATTTCTGATGATATCAGCCTTGTCTTCTCCCCATGCAAGCAGAAATACCCGACGTGCCTGAAGAATATTGTGGATACCCATAGTAATGGAGCAGGGAGGCAGGTTGTCTATACCGAGGTTGCGTGCAGCTTCGGCTTTTGAAGTAGAGTCTACCAGAATCAGTCGAGTCGTAGTATTGGCATTTGAACCTGGTTCGTTCATAGCAATATTTCCTTCTCGTCCAATTCCCATTACCAGAATGTCGATTCCTCCATATGTCTGGATACGTTGTTCATACAACCGGCAATGTTCTAATACAGCTTCTTGTGGAATATTACCGTTGATCGTAAATACATTCTGCGGATCGATATCTATCTGCGAAAGAAAAAGCTTGTTCAGGTGGCTGAAGCTACCTTCGTGTCCGTCGGTCAATGGATAGAATTCATACAAATTGAATACTACTACATTGCGGAAACTTACTCCTTCATCTTTGTGCCGGCGTACCAGTTCTGTAAAGAGCGGACGTAAAGAAACTCCTGTACCTAGAGCTATCGTACAGAATTTGCCTTCTTTCTGTCGGTCCTGGATTTTGGATACGATTTCATTGGCTATTTGCTGTACACCTTCGTCCGGAGTTTCATAGATGTCAGTAGGTACCTTTTCGCAGCGGGTCAATACTGAACGTTCTACTGCATTTTCAGGACGGTAGTAACGTGGAGAAACCCTGTTCAGTGATATCTGAGAGCTTAAGTTAGTTCTCATAGATGATGAATGTTTTTAAAGGTTGTTTTTTTCAATATCCTTGAAGTACTTGTATGTACCTACTTTCAGTTCGTCTGTAGCTGCTTCGTCACAAACGATGATACCGTGTTGGTGCATTTGCAGTGCGCTGATAGTCCACATCTGTGTGATACCGCCTTCTACTGCATGTTGCAGGGCACGGGCTTTGTTGTGTCCGTTGCAGATAATCAGTACTTCTTTAGCTGACAGAACAGTACCTACACCTACAGTCAAAGCTGTTTTAGGCACTTTGTTTACATCATTTTCGAAGAAACGAGAGTTGGCGATGATGGTATCTGTTGTCAGAGTTTTTACACGAGTACGTGATGACAAAGAAGAACCCGGTTCATTGAATGCGATGTGTCCGTCCGGACCGATGCCTCCCAAGAACAGATCAATACCACCGAATTTTTCAATTTCTTTTTCGTAGTTGGCGCATTCAGCTTCCAAGTCAGTTGCATTACCGTTTAAGATATGGATGTTTTCCTTGCAGATATCGATGTGGTTGAAGAAGTTGTTGAACATGAATGAGTGGTAGCTTTCCGGATGTGATTCAGGCAGACCTACATATTCATCCATGTTGAAAGTAACTACATTCTGGAAAGAAACTACACCTTTCTTGTTCAGTTCAATCAAAGCCTTATACATTCCCAGCGGTGATGACCCGGTAGGTAATCCTAATACGAATGGTTTTTCTTTAGTAGGATTAGCTTTGTTGATTTTGTTTGCTACATAGTTGGCAGCCCAGTTAGAGAGTGCCTGATAGTCAGGTTCAATGATTAGTCTCATGATAATTCGGATTTTAGTTAATAATATTTTTGATGTAAATACTTGACGTTTGAAATGCGACAGAAATATGTTTCTGCAAATATATCAAGATTATAAGAGAAAGGCAAATAAAAAAAAAGTTTTTTACCATTTGGTTTTTAAAAAAAACTATTATATTTGTAACAATTAATGCAAAATTTAAAATTAGGTATGGGACAGGCTTTATTGGAAGAATTACGTAAAGGTAGTACAAAGAGTGCGATGGTAAAGCGCCGTATCATTACATATTTGATATGCAATGGTAAAGCAACTATTACTGACTTGTCGAAAGACATGGATTTGAGTGTACCTACCGTTACCAAATTTGTTGATGAGATGATTGAGGATGGTTACGTACTTGATAACGGCAAATTGGAAACGAGTGGAGGGCGATATCCTAATCTTTATGGATTATGTGCTGATGCGGCTTATTTCTTGGGCGTTGAGGTAGCCCGTGATTTTTATAGTATTGGAGTGTCTGACTTTCAAGGGAATATGCTACATCAGGTGTTGCGAGTTCCTTTTCAACGTGAAAATACATTAGCCTGTGTAGATCAGTTGTGTAACGCAATCAATGAATTTGTAGACGGACATCAGCTGGATCGCTCAAAAATCATGAATGTTTGTGTCAGTTTAGCAGGACGAGTGAATAGTGAGACTGGTTTCAGTTATAGTTTCTTTAAATTCGGTGATACTTCTTTGCGTGATCTTTTGATAGAACGTATCGGATTGCCGGTTGAGATTGAAAATGATAGCCGTGTGATGGCCTATGGTGAATATATGCGCGGTAATTTTAAGGATGTAAAGAATTTGATTTACATCAATGCCGGTTGGGGATTAGGAATGGCTATCATTATTGACGGGAAATTGTATAGAGGTATGTCTGGCTTTTCTGGAGAATTCGGCCATAATTTCGGTTATGATAACCAGCAGATTTGTCATTGTGGCAAGAAAGGTTGTATTGAAACGGAAGTATCCTGCTCAGCCTTATATAGAAAATTTGTTGAACGCTTGAACAATGGTGAGAGTTCTATTCTTTTGCGTGAAAAGAAAATTGAAGAAATAGAAATTTCAGATATACTATCAGCAATTAACCGTGAAGATGTCTTGGGGATAGAACTGGTAGAAGAAATCGGAGGCGAGTTAGGACGCCATATCGGTTGTCTGATTAATATTTTTAATCCGGAGTTGGTCATAATAGGTGGAGACTTATCAAAGGCAGGTGGCTATCTGCTGCATCCGGTAATTGCGGCTATCCGTAAATATACATTGAATCTGATGTATCGTGATTCGGATATTCTGTTGGCTAAACTTCAAGATGATTCGAATGTAGTGGGAGCATGTCTGTTAGGACGTACCAATCTGTTTACTGTTTAAATGAAAAAACTTTGATAAAAGGACAAAAGGAACAAACTCCAATCAACAGTTTGTTCCTTTTGTCCTTTTATTTTAATTGTATATATAGTCTGTCCCAATTCTCATTGAATGCTTTCATGGAAGGGAAAAGGTAATTGGCACCTTCATCCAGTAGTATTTTGTCTGATAAAGGGCCTGTATTTACTGCTATGGTGAAGATACCCGCTCCAACTCCAGCTTGTATTCCCAGCGGTGCATTTTCGATGACTATAGCTTCATTGGCTTGGATATTTGCTTTTTTTAGTGCCATAAGATAAGGCTCAGGATTGGGTTTTCCATATTTTACATCGAAAGCCGTTACTATCAGTTCTTGTTTGAAGATTCCAGGATAAGAATGATTCAGTTTGTCCAATAAAGAATGTTGTCCAGAGCCAGTTACAACCATCGGAGTAAGTCCGTTCTGTTGGATTTTATGAAGTACTTCCAGAGCTCCGGGCATCGGTTCAGCAACAGGCAGGCTATTGAAAATCTCGCTTTTCGTTTGGTACATTTGTTTGATTTCTTCTTCTGTAGCTTCATGTCCTCGTTCCCGTAAGCTTATAATGTTGATGGTTGATGCGCCAGTCCGTCCTTCGTGCATATAGGCTTCTTCACGTGTCATGTGCATGCCGTATCGTTTCATAGCTTCGTGCCATGCTGTGGCATGGTTCTTCATGGAATCGAAGAGTACTCCGTCCATATCGAACAGGACTGCTTTCAGATGTATATGGGAGTGATGATGCGTGTTTAAATAATGTTGGATAGCTTCTTGAAACATATTTAATTGAATCTGTAATGGATTAATATTCAAAAAAGATTGTCATTCAGTGCTTTTTCATTTTATACATGAAAATACACACTGAATGACAATGAAGAGAAAACTGTCTGCAAATTTATGTTTTTCTACAAACAGTATGAAAATTCTTTATTTCTTCAGACGAGCCTGGATAGCTTCCGATTCTTTTTCATATCCCGGTTTGTTCAACAGGGCGAACATGTTCTTTTTATAAGCTTCTACACCCGGTTGGTTAAATGGATTTACTTCCAGCAGATAGCCGCTGATACCACAAGCTTTTTCGAAGAAGTAGATTAACTGACCCAGATAATATTCGTTCAGTACAGGAACGCTGACACGCATGTTTGGTACACCACCGTCTACGTGTGCCAACTGTGTTCCTAATTCGGCCATTTTATTTACTTCATCAACGCGTTTGCCTGCTAAGAAGTTCAAGCCGTCCAGATTTTCTTCATCTGATGGAACATGAAGTTCATGATTTGGAGTCTCTACAGAAACAACAGTCTCAAAGATAGTACGTTCACCTTGCTGAATCCATTGTCCCATAGAATGCAGGTCAGTAGAGAAGTCTACAGAGCTTGGGTAAATACCTTTGCCGTCTTTCCCTTCTGATTCGCCGTACAGCTGTTTCCACCATTCCATGAAATAGTGCAGTTTCGGTTGGAAATTTACCAGGATTTCAATCTTTTTACCACTGCGGTACAGTTCATTGCGTGTAGCGGCATATAAGGCAGCCGGGTTTTCTGCCAGGCTTTCTGTAGCACATACTTCTTCCATTTTCTTAGCTCCTGCTACCAGTTGTTCAATGTCGATGCCGGCTACGGCAATTGGCAGCAAACCTACCGGAGTCAATACAGAGAAACGTCCTCCTACATTATCTGGAATTATAAATGATTTATATCCTTCTTTATCTGCTGTTACACGGGCAGCCCCCTTCTTGGCATCTGTTACGGCTACAATGACTTTGCGGGCCATTTCTTTTCCACGTTGTTCTTCGCATTGTTTTTTCAGGAGTCGGAAAGCCAAAGCAGTTTCAGTAGTTGTACCTGATTTGGAAATATTGATTACACCGAATTTCTTGTCTTTCAGGAATTCTGTCAATTCGTATAGGTAATCTTCACCGATATTGTGTCCGGCAAAGATGATGGTCGGTTGGCCGGCTTTCTTTTCCTGCAGCCACAGGAAGCTGTTTGACATGGCTTCAATGACAGCACGTGCACCCAAGTAGCTTCCACCGATACCGGCAACGATTACCACATCGCAGTTTTCGCGTAGTACCTGTGCTGTAGCTTTCAGATCATCGATGTGTTCCTGAGTAATGGAAGAAGGTAAATGTAACCATCCCAAAAAGTCATTACCCAAACCTGTACCCTTCTCCAGAGTTTCCATACAAGCTTTTACGTTGGATTCGTAAGAAGCCAATTTCTCTTTAGAAATGAAATCTAAAGTCTTTTCGATGCATAATTTAATATTTTCCATGTTATTCAATTAAAAATTAATAATTGACAATTAAAACTGTATGTATTTCTTTGACAGAGGGACAGAAGAATCGATTGTTGGTTGGAAGTGATTCTTTTATTCTTCTGTTCAGTGAACACAAATGTCTGTTCTTTGTTCTGATTCAATCGATAGTTTCTGATTATTAATTATCGGAATGAATCAGTCAATAGTTTTATTTCAATCATGGGGGAAATTCGTTCATACAAGATATTGTAGACTGCATCTACTATCGGCATATTCACATGAAGATGCTTATTGAGTTCTTTGATACATTTGGTACCATAATATCCTTCAGCTATCATCTCCATTTCTATTTGCGCACTTTTCACCGAGTACCCTTTTCCTATCATGGTGCCGAATACCCTGTTACGGCTGAAATTCGAATACGAGGTTACTAGCAGGTCACCCAAATAAGCCGAGTCGTTGGTACATCGGTCTACAGGGTGTACTGTATTCAGGAAACGGTTCATTTCCTGGATGGCGTTCGATACAAGTACTGCTTGGAAATTGTCTCCGTATTTTAGTCCGCTACAGATACCGGCCGCAATGGCATATACATTTTTCAGTACAGATGCATATTCAATGCCTGCTACATCCGAGTTCACTGAGGTCTTGATGTATTGACCGGTCAGTTGTCGGGCAAACATTTTGGCTTTCTCTATGTCTTTGCAGCCAATGGTCAGATACGACAGACGTTCCAAAGCAACTTCTTCAGCATGGCAGGGACCCGCCAGTACTGCGATATTTTCTTCTGGAACCCCATACATTTTATGGAAATAATCGGATACGATGAGATTTTCATCCGGAACAATACCTTTGATGGCTGTTACTATGAACTTATCCTTGATTTTTGTCTTTAGCTTTTTCAGGTGGGTTTTCAGGTAAGGAGAAGGAGTTACGAAAATCAGAGTATCCGATTCACGTACTACCTTATTAATATCCGATGAGAAATTGATACGTTTAATGTCAAAGCGTACGCTAGTCAGGTAGGCCGGATTGTGTCCGAGTCGTTTGAACTCTTCTATCCGGTCATCACGCCGCATATACCAGTTGATTGATTCTGCCTGGCCCAAGATAATCTTGGCGATAGCGGTAGCCCAACTTCCTCCACCCATGATGGCTATTTTTCCGGGTAATTTCATAAGAATCAACTATGAATGAAAATTAAAAGTCAAAGCGGAATCACGGTGTATTCCGCTTTTGCTTTTAATTCTGTCTCTTGTATCGGTTAAATTTTCTGTATCCAGCCTGCCACTTCGTCTACACTTGGATTGGTCAGTTCCAGTTTGTATTTCTTGTTGATACCACAAATATCTTGATGAAGTTTCTGCGGGTTTACTTCCTTCATGTCTGATACCAGATTATATCCTGCTTTTTGGATAACAGCTACCCAAGCCTCCGGAATACCCAGTTCCATGAATTTGGCCGGTGCATCCTTCGGAGTAACTTTTTCCGGACGCATTTGTGGGAAGAACAATACTTCCTGAATGAATGTTTTGCCAGTCATCAGCATGACCAGACGGTCGATACCGATACCGATACCGCTGGTAGGAGGCATACCGTATTGCAGGGCGCGCAGGAAGTCCTGATCGATAATCATGGCTTCATCATCCCCTTTATCAGCCAGACGCATCTGTTCCTTGAATCGTTCTTCCTGATCAATCGGGTCGTTCAACTCTGAATAAGCATTGGCTAATTCTTTACCGTTTACCATCAGTTCGAAACGTTCGGTCAAGCCCGGTTTAGAACGATGCATTTTGGTCAGTGGTGACATTTCAACCGGATAATCAGTGATGAATGTTGGCTGTATGAAACTGCCTTCACAGAATTCGCCGAATATTTCGTCAATCAGCTTACCCTTACCCATGGTTTCATCGATTTCCATATTCAGCTTCTGACATACTTCACGGATTTGTGCTTCGTCCATACCGTTCAGGTCATAGCCGGTCTTTTCTTTGATGGCATCCAGAATAGGCAGACGGCGGTAAGGCGCCTTGAAGCTGATGACTTTTCCGTCGATTTCACGTTCTGGTTTTCCGTTTACAGCGATGCAGACCGCTTCGAGCAGCTTTTCAGTAAACGACATCATCCAGTTGTAATCTTTATATTGAACGTACAGTTCCATACAAGTGAACTCTGGATTGTGGTTGCGGTCCATACCTTCATTTCGGAAGTTTTTGCCTATTTCGTATACACCTTCAAATCCTCCCACGATGAGCCGTTTCAGATAAAGCTCTGTAGCGATACGCATATACATATCGGTATCGAGGGCGTTGAAATGGGTGATGAACGGTTTGGCACTGGCACCGCCTGCAATGTTCTGTAGGGTTGGAGTTTCCACTTCAGTGTATCCTGCTTCATCCAGAATGCGACGGATGGTCCGGATAACTGTTGCACGTTGCAGGAAGATATCTTTTACACCTTCGTTTACTACCAAATCTACATAGCGCTGGCGGTAACGGAGTTCTGGGTCTTCGAATTTATCGTATGCCACTCCGTCTTTGTATTTTACAATCGGAAGCGGTTTGAGGGATTTTGAAAGAACTGTCAGCTTTTGGGCATGGATAGACACTTCACCCATCTGTGTACGGAATACGAACCCTTCGATACCGATGAAGTCGCCCAAGTCCAACAGGCGTTTGAATACTACATTATATAAATCTTTATTTTCATCCGGACAGATGTCATCGCGGGTGATGTATACCTGAATACGACCTTTAGAGTCCTGCAACTCAATGAAAGAAGCTTTACCCATTACACGACGTGACATCATACGTCCGGCCACTGAAACTTTACGAGGTTCTGCTTCGTCGTCCTTGAATTCGGCTTTTATATCAGTCGAAAATGCATTGGTTACATACTCAGCAGCAGGGTACGGATCGATGCCCATCGCTCTCAATTCATTCAGACTGTTCCGTCTGATAATCTCCTGTTCACTTAGTTCTAATACGTTCATTTGTTAGTATATTAACTCAATTTGGGTACAAAAATAGCAAACATTTTGCAATTATCCCTATGAATGAGATACTTTTTAGCAGAAAGGATTTGTAAAACAGATGGAAATAAGGAAAAATAACGGTTTGTGTTATTGGTTGTGCAGGTGTGGGATAAATGTAACGAAGTTTACGAATTATTGAATGCATAAAGATAGATAAGTTGGTGCTTGTTTGTGCTTGCAATATGTAATGAAAAGTAGGATAAAAGTGTTATATTTATGCATAATTCGTTTACTGTGTTTTAAAAATATGTTATTTATTACTATTCTTTTGAATATTGTAAAATTAAATTCTATATTTGCGCCGGACCGGATGAAAGCGAATCCGGATATTTCTCTACAGTGGGTAGCTGATACGAGATTAAAGAATGAAAATGAGGTATTAAATTTAAGGTATACAAAATGGTTTATGACATTGATGTATTGAGAAGTTTCTACAAGTCGTATGCTACGAAGGTAGATACGGCAAGAAAGAAACTGGGTAGGGCCATGACATTGGCTGAGAAAGTGCTATATGCACATTTGTATGATGAAGGGTCATTGGCCGATTATCATCGGGGGGAAGATTATGTGAATTTCAGGCCAGACAGGGTAGCCATGCAGGATGCAACGGCGCAGATGGCTCTGTTGCAGTTCATGAATGCGGGGAAAAATGCGGTGGCTGTTCCGTCTACAGTTCATTGTGACCATTTGATTCAAGCCTATAAGGGAGCTGGTGTCGATTTGCCGGTTGCTTTGGAAGTCAATCAGGAAGTGTATGCTTTTCTTAGGAGTGTGGCATCAAAATATGGTATCGGATTCTGGAAACCTGGAGCCGGTATCATCCATCAGGTAGTATTGGAGAACTATGCTTTTCCTGGTGGAATGATGGTAGGAACAGATTCACATACACCTAATGCCGGTGGACTGGGTATGGTTGCTATCGGAGTAGGAGGTGCCGATGCGGTAGATGTGATGACTGGCATGGAATGGGAGTTGAAAATGCCGAAACTGATAGGGGTAAGACTAACCGGAAGGTTGAACGGTTGGGCTGCACCGAAAGATGTTATTCTGAAACTGGCTGGTCTGCTTACTGTAAAAGGAGCTACCAATGCTATTATCGAATACTTTGGCGAGGGAGCCGCTTCGTTGTCAGCTACAGGAAAGGCAACGATCTGTAACATGGGTGCCGAAGTGGGAGCAACTACTTCTATTTTCCCGTTCGACCGGAATATGGCTGAATATCTGTGTGCTACCGGTCGGGAAGAAATCGCGGATCTGGCGAAGCAGAATGCTGCCGAACTGCAGGCTGACCCGGAAGTGGCAGCTCATCCGGAAGCTTATTATGACCGGATTATCGAAATAGATTTGTCCACGTTGGAACCTTATATCAACGGCCCGTTTACTCCGGATGCAGCTTGTACTTTGTCTGAATTTGCTGAAAAAGTAAAGAAGAACGGTTATCCGCAGCGGATGGAAGTCGGTCTTATTGGTTCCTGTACCAATTCGTCTTACCAGGATTTGAGTCGTGCGGCTTCGTTAGCCCGTCAGGTAAAGGCGAAAGGGCTGAAAATGGCTGCTCCGCTTATTATCAATCCGGGTTCCGAACAGGTGTATTGCACTTCGTTGCGTGATGGAATGATTGCCGATTTTCAGGCAGTGGGAGCTGTTGTCATGACCAATGCCTGCGGTCCGTGTATCGGACAGTGGAAACGTGTCACAGACGATCCGACCCGTGCCAACTCCATCGTGACTTCCTTTAACCGGAATTTCGCGAAACGTGCGGATGGAAATCCGAACACCCATGCGTTTGTAGCTTCGCCTGAAGTGGCGATGGCTTTAGCCATAGCCGGAGACCTTTGTTTTAATCCGATGACAGATACTTTGGTGAATGAAAAAGGCGAAGCTGTCCGATTGGACGCTCCGGAAGGTGATACATTGCCGAAAAAGGGATTTACGGTAGACGATAACGGATATGTGGCACCGGCAATAGACGGCAGCATGTTGGAAGTATCTATCAATCCGGATTCACAACGTTTGCAGAAACTGGCGCCTTTTGCCCCCTGGGATGGAAAAGATTTGACGGATATGCCGTTACTTATCAAGACACAAGGTAAATGTACTACCGACCATATTTCCATGGCAGGACCGTGGTTACGTTTTCGTGGACACTTGCAGAACATTTCAGATAATATGCTGATGGGAGCTGTCAATGCTTTTAATGGAAAGACTAACTCTGTTCTGAATCAGCTGGACAGTACTTACGACGCTGTTTCGGCAGTGGCCAAGGCTTATAAGGCGCAGGGAATACCTTCCATTGTCGTGGCCGAAGAGAATTATGGTGAAGGCTCTAGTCGCGAACATGCAGCGATGGAACCTCGTTTCCTGAATGTACGTGTCATTCTGGCCAAAAGCTTTGCCCGTATTCATGAGACTAACCTGAAGAAACAGGGGATGCTGGCACTGACTTTCAAGGATAAGCAGGATTATGATAAGGTGCGGGAGGACGACCGGATTTCAGTGAAAGGTCTGGAGCATTTTACTCCGGGACAGCCGTTAGAGGTGATTGTGAAACATACTGACGGTACGATTGATACTTTCGAGGCATTACATACCTACAATGACATGCAGATAGGTTGGTTTAAGGCTGGCTCTGCATTGAATACTTTTGTAAAATGATACATTTAGAAATAGGAGAACATGGTTATGAGTAAAGTATATATGGAAAACGGGAAATTGGTAGTTCCCGATCAGGTAACGATTCCTTTTATCGAAGGAGATGGTGTCGGGGCAGAGATTACCCCAGTGTGTCAGCAGATAGTCAATGCGGCAGTTGAGGCTGCCTATCATGGCAAACGTTCTATCGAATGGAAAGAAGTTCTGGCCGGAGGAAAGGCTTTCCAGCAGACTGGTGAGTGGTTGCCAGAGGCTACGATGGATGCTTTCCGTGAATACCTGGTCGGCATCAAAGGACCGCTTACTACTCCAGTGGGTGGGGGTATCCGTTCCTTGAATGTAGCCTTGCGTCAGACGCTTGACCTGTATGTCTGTCTGCGCCCGGTCCGTTGGTTCAAAGGAGTGGTTTCTCCAGTCAAAGAACCGGAAAAGGTGGATATGCATATCTTCCGTGAAAATACGGAAGATATCTATGCCGGCATTGAATGGGAGCAGGGTACTCCCGAAGCCGAGAAGTTCTATGCTTTCCTGCGTGATGAAATGGGAGTGACGAAAGTCCGTTTTCCGGAAACTTCTTCATTCGGTGTAAAACCGGTATCCAAGGAAGGTACACAGCGTCTGGTCCGTTCGGCCATCGAATATGCTTTGATTCACAAGCTGTCTTCTGTTACATTGGTACATAAAGGAAATATCATGAAATTTACCGAGGGCGGATTTAAGCGCTGGGGATATGAAGTGGCTGAGACTGAATTTGCGGAGCAGACTTTTACAATGAACCAGTATGAGCAGTTGAAGAAGGATTTAGGTGAAGAATCGGCTAAGGCTGAGTTGGCTAAGGCCATCAATGGAGGAAAGGTCATTGTCAAAGACTGCATTGCCGATGCTTTCCTTCAGAATACCTTGCTGATTCCGGAAGAATATTCGGTCATCGCTACATTGAACTTGAACGGCGATTACATTTCCGATCAGTTGGCTGCCATGGTAGGTGGTATCGGTATTGCTCCGGGCGCCAATATCAATTACCAGACCGGACATGCCATTTTTGAGGCTACACACGGTACGGCTCCGAATATAGCCGGTAAGAATGTGGTAAATCCATGTTCGCTTCTGCTTTCTTCTGTCATGATGTTGGAATACTTGGGGTGGAAAGAGGCTGCTTCCTTGATAACTAATGCTTTGGAAGAAGCTTTTTCCAAAGGGCAAGCTACCAATGACCTGGCTCGTTTCATGCCGAACGGACAGGCACTTTCGACGACAGAGTTCGGACAGCTCATCGTTGGTTTGTTATAATCTTTATTTATGAATTGAGTCTATGAAAAAAGAATACATCGTTTACAAGCTGTCGGAGTGTGCCAAGCATGCGTGCCGTATCGATAATGAACTGTTTACCAAATTCAATGTAAAGCGTGGCTTGCGTAACGAAGACGGTACCGGAGTGTTGGTAGGATTGACTAAAATCGGTAACGTAGTAGGATATGAGCGTACAGACGAAGGGTTGAAGCCGATTCCGGGTAAACTCTTTTATCGCGGATATGACCTGGAGGATATCGCACACGCTTTGTTGCGTGAAAAACGTTTCGGCTTCGAAGAAGTGGCTTATCTGTTACTTTCGGGTGAACTGCCGGATGCCGAACAGCTCAGTTCGTTCAAGGAACTGATAAACGACAATATGCCGCTGGACAAGAAGACTACTATGAATATCATTGACCTGGAGGGACAGAACATCATGAACATTCTGGCTCGGAGTGTGCTTGAAATGTATACGTTCGACCCCAATCCGGATGATATTTCCCGCGACAACCTGATGCGTCAGTCCATCGAACTGATTTCGAAATTCCCGACCATCATTGCATACGCTTACAATATCTACCGGCATAGTACACAGGGACGTTCGCTGCACATCCGTCATCCGCATGAGAACTTGTCGCTGGCCGAGAATTTTCTCTACATGATGAAGAAGGATTTTACTCCGCTGGAGGCACGTATGTTGGATTTGCTGCTGGTATTGCAAGCGGAACATGGGGGTGGTAATAACTCAACTTTTACGGTCCGTGTCACCAGTTCTACCCGTACAGATACCTATTCCAGCATAGCAGCCGGTATCGGTTCGCTGAAAGGTCCGTTGCATGGAGGAGCCAATATTCAGGTTGTGAAGATGTTTCATCATCTGAAGGAAGTAATTTCCGACTGGACAAATGTGGATGAAATCGATACTTACCTGATGCGTATGCTTAATAAGGAGGCATACGATAAGAGTGGTCTGATTTACGGTATCGGTCATGCGGTCTATACTATCTCCGACCCTCGCTCCATGTTGCTTAAGGAATTGGCTGGCGAACTGGTGGCTGAAAAGGGCTGCGAGAAGGAATTTGCTTTTCTGGAGTTGGTAGAACAGCGGGCCATCGCTTGTTTCAAGAAAGTGAAGGGCGACAAGAAAAGAGTATGTTCCAATGTTGATTTCTATTCAGGCTTCATTTATGAACTGATGGGATTGCCTCAGGAAATCTATACACCGCTGTTTGCTATGGCTCGTATCGTAGGTTGGACGGCTCACCGCATTGAAGAACTGAACTTCGAAGGTCGGCGTATTATCCGTCCGGCGTACAAGAATGTCTTGGATGAGGTAGATTATACACCAATATCCGACCGTTGATGGAATACGTCTTATATTAATCATTTTCATCGGGTCCCGCTTTCTCTATGAATAAGTAGAAGGCGGGATTTTTTTCTGTTGTTCAACGGAACGTCAGGAAAAGGCCGGCATTGTTTGTGCCGGTGTTGGACTTTCTTTTTGTGTTTCTTTTCGATAATTGTTTTCATGAAAGCGAATCTGATGATAAACGGCATTCATCGGATTGTCGATTGACGTGATTTCTTTGTATTAAGTCTGTATTTTTCTTGTTAGAATAATGATTATCGGGAATGGTTATCTCTAAAAAGGATGAAAAAAAAGAATAGTGTCAAGCTTGTCAATAAAGTTTTTCTGCTGATTTAAAATATACATAAACGAAACATGGGTAAGAGGAATTTTAAACGTATTTAATTTACCAATCTGTAAATTTATATGTTTTTAAGATAGGTTTTTCAGTCTGTCTGTAAGAAAAGTCCATAAATGGCCTGAAAGAAAAAAAAACTACAAAAAGTTAGAGGCAACTGTCGTTTGTATGAGATTTTTCTGTACTTTTGTCGCTAAACTATTAAAAATTAGACTATGACAAAAGCAGAGATCGTTAAGGAAATTGCCAACAAGACTGGTGTGGACAAACAAACCGTTTTGGCTGTTATCGAAAGTTTCATGACTGAAGTGAAAGGTTCCCTGGAAAAAGAAGAGAATGTTTACCTTCGTGGCTTTGGAAGTTTTATCGTGAAGAAGCGTGCTGAAAAGACAGCTAGAAATATTTCGAAGAATACCACCATGATTGTACCGGCTCATAACATCCCAGCTTTCAAGCCTTCAAAAGAGTTTGAAAGCATGATGAAATAACGTTCCGATTTTAATGCATTGCAGTCCCCGTCAGTTCTCGCTGGTGGGGATTGTTTGTTTATGATGGGGCTTTCATTTTATCGGTTGTAATCTTGTGGGCAGGATATTGGGCCCTTGTAGTCTGGCATATTCAGGTTTGATGCTTTTTCTTTATCAGGGTTCATATTTCAGACAGAAATATATAGGGATAAATATGTTTTTACCCTTATATATTTCTATCTGTTCACGAATGAATAAAGTTATCTTACCAGTGTTCTGGTGGTGGAGGCGGTGGAGTTTCCGGTCTGTGCTTGTTATGGTGTTTTTTAGGTGGAGGCGGTGCTTTCTTTTTGTGTCGGTGGTCTACCTTGTGTGGTGGGGGAGGAGGTTTAGGTCCTGTACGGTGGACTATACAGGATGAGCCAATCAACAGGCCGCCTAATAAACTGCATAGTACTAAAAAATGTCTTGTTTTCATAACTTCGAGGTTTTAACGGTCTTTCTTCAAAGATACGTAATAAACCTTTTCTATGGAAATGTAATGTGGTAAATGATATTAATATCTTTTTGTTCCTGTCAATCATTCACCACCAGCATCAGACCGACTCCCCTTACAGTCTTGATTTCAATCATCGGGTCTGTCTCGAACAGTTTACGGAGTTTGGTGACGAATACATCCAGACTGCGTGAAGCGAAATAATCATCATTCTTGTCCCAGCAACGGTTAAGGATGACTTCTCTTCGGACCACTTCCCCTTTGTTTTCTGCCAGCAATTGGAGAATCTGTGCTTCACGGGCAGTAAGTGTTGTCGATTTTCCGGATTCACTGTTGCGTAAGGTAGCATGTTCGGCATCCAGTGTATAATTGCCGAACTTGCACAGTCCTTCTTCGTTGCGGGTTTTCGTTCCTTCCTTCATCTTCAGGATGGCATGCAGGTGTGCATCCAGCTCATCGGGGATAAACGGTTTCTTTACGTAATTGTTGACACCGATGTCGTACCCTTTTCTTACATCTTTGGGTGAGGTGAGAGCCGATGCGAAAAGAATGGGTGTGTCGCCGTCGGTTTCCCGGATTTGGCGTACCATTTCGAAGCCGTCCATGACGGGCATGTCTATGTCTGAAATGATGATGTCGGGATGATGTTCCTTCCAGGCTTCCAGTCCTTCCTTACCGTTAAATGCCGTAATGACTTCATAGCCGCCAATAATATCCTGTAGTCCGCTCTGGACTATATATGAAAGGTTAGTATCATCTTCAACCAGTAATAGTTTAATCATATCTTCAATTTTTTAATATACAAATATATTCATGTTTTTATTAAGATTCAATAAGAGGCAGATAGATTGTGAATTCCGTGAACTCACCTTCTATACTGGAAACAAATATTTTTCCGTGATGTGCTTCAACCACTTGATCAACGAAATTCAGTCCGAGTCCGAAACCGGAAGCACCATTCCGGCGGTTACGCTTAACGGCTGATGCACGTTCAAACTTTCGGAAAATAAGATGAATATCTTTATCGGATATACCAAAACCATTGTCATAAACTTTAAGGACGGTGTATCTGTCGTCCTGAGCAGTGCTTATTTTTATCTCCACGCTTTCATCCGAATATTTTATGGAATTGTCTATCAGGTTGCTGAGTACTTCTTCCAGATATTCTACATCGGCATAAGCTGTTTCGGCTTTTATATCTGTAATGAAAATCACCGCCTTTTGCGATTTCGCCTTGAATTTCTCGGTCAGTTTGTCTATTATAGGAGTAAGTTTAACTTCTGTTCTGTTCATCTCCAGCTTATGGTTCTCCAGCTTTGATATGGTCAGCACTTTATTTGTGAGGGTAAGCAGATGATCTGCCTCGTTCTCAGCAATGTCGAAATATTTGTCCTTTATCACAGGTTTGTCATCAAGCTTTCCGCTTCTGAGGAACTTCAGCGCCATGATGATGGATGTGAGCGGTGTTTTCATGTCGTGTATCATGGCGTATGAGAAGTCTTCGCGAATTTGGAAAATCTTCTCGAAGCGTGAAATGAATCTTACCTGATAGCTGATGCAGACGATTACGAGCAGCATAATGATGAATGTACCGGCAAGCATCAGGCCCATACGCTTGAAAATACATATAAGGATTTAATAATACCAACTGTACTCCTTGTGACAAATCTGTTTTTATAGGAATGATTTTAGAATTCAATCTGCTGTGTGTATCAGATTGATTTACAGAAGTACTCTTTATGATTGTATCATTTTTAATGTCAATAAGATTTACATGAAGACTGTTGTTTATATCCCTGTCTTTCAGAAAAACTGTTGCTAAGGAATCCATTCTGTTGATTGACATTTCAAAACCAAGGTTTTGTACACCTTCATATAGGTATGTTATTTGAGGTATGGAGTCACTTTCAGGACCGGCTAATATTTCTGTACCTTCAGGAATTTCCTTACAGGCTAAATTTGTTTCTTCTCTTAGAACTTTCTCGAATACCTCAGAACTTACTTTGAGCAAATCGTTTTTTATCAGTTCATACGAATTGTATATCCAGATTATCTGTAGAGCCATAGCCCCGATAAGTCCTACGACAGACAGTATGGTGATGAATAATATGTTCTTCTTATGTTTTGAAGTCTCCATGAATGATATTATATGACATTTTAATGTTTTTCAGTGCAAATATAATAATTGGGTTACTAACATGAATTGAAACATCGAAGTATTAACGTAAAGATAACATAAGGATAACCTAATGTTTGCCGATGCTTAGTTACTTTTGCAACAGTAAAACAAAGGAAGAGTTTTATAGCATTGATATAAATGGAAACTTTCCTTCAACACAGAAGTGTAAGAAACAAAAATATACACTGTTTATATTGTCTATTCTCATTTCAATATTAAGCATGGTTTTACGATAGAAATACATTAAAAATAAACAAGATGAAAACATCAGATAAACACATTAATAAAGAATCTGTTCGCCGGAAGGCATTGATTTCATACGGAAGAGGCCCTGAAGGAGAGGAAGTCTATATTGAAAAGAATGAGTTCAATAGAATAACTCCTATATTATGGGGCTTTATTTTCCCTGTAATAGCATTTTTCCTGTTCTATGTCGTATATGATATGGATATCATAAAAACGTCTTTGAAAGAGAGGGAGTGTTTTATGAATCCTTTTTCAATCATTTTCATATTGGGAATGGGAAGTATTCTGGCTATAATTGTCAATTGGTTTATTCAACTTATGATGTTTCTTTTACTTAATTCATGGAATTATAAATCATTATGTATCAGATACAACAAAAAAAGTACATCAATGAGACTGGACTATAAGATACCTATGAAATTATGGAAATTCAGAACTGTATATATTACGGCACATATTCTATCGGCATATTTGCCTTTGGTTATAGGTTTTATAATGAAGGATATGGCTATTTCTCTTGCTTCTGCTTTTGCAGCAGCTTCTTTCTTTGATGAGACTTATATATTATGGAGACTACGCCATTACAGCGGACAGGCTTTGTGCAGATATAAGGCAGACAGAGAATAACCATCCGAGATTATGACAGAGAGTTTATTACTCTATATGAATCTACGCTCAAAACAGATTGTGCGTGTACTTGCAGGCATCGGACCGTTCCGGTGTCTGTTTCTTATCGGTATTGCTGCCATCCTGTTTTATGCTTTTACGAAAGTAACGAGTGTATGGATATTGCCAGTGTGTTATCTGCTTATACTCTGGCTGTATCATAACAGTAAAAAAGTAAAAAAAGACCAAATAAAATCCTTCAAATTCTCTCTTAAAAGTTTAACTCGATAATCTCTGATATTCTGTATGTTTTATACCAGATATCAGAGATTTTTATGGATATACATGATGTATTTGTATATGATATCATCGCTAAGATAAAACAGCATTGTGCTTTATAGATTATGCTTGTTGTTTGCGGTTTCAAGCGGCAGATAGATGGTAAATTCCGTAAATTCTCCTTCTGTGCTGTTTACGAATATTCTTCCCTCATGCGCCTTTATCACCTGGTCAACAAAGTTCAGGCCCAGTCCGAATCCTGAAGCTCCGTTCCTGCGGCTGCGCTTTGCCGCCGCTGCGCGTTCATATTTCTGGAAAATGATTTTCTGGTCGGCTTCTGATATACCCAGACCATTGTCGCGTACTTTCAGTATGGTGTAGCGTTCGCTCTCTTCAGCTGTGATATTAATTTCCACGCTTTCCTTTGAGTATTTGATGGCATTGTCAATCAGATTGCTTAATACTTCACCCAGATAATCGTTGTCTGCATAAGCTGTTTTGGCCTGCAGGCTGATGATAAAGTTTACAGGTTTCTGTACTTTTGCCTTGAATTTCTCGGTCAGTTTCTCTATTATCGGTGTAAGCTCGACTTCTGTTTTGTTCATCTCCAGTTTATGGTTCTCCAGCTTTGAGATGGTCAGTATCTTGTTGGTGAGAGCAAACAGATGATCTGCCTCGCTTTTTGCTATGTTCATGTATTTGTTCTTTATCTCCGGTTTGCCTTCCAGTCTTCCGCTTTCCAGCATATCCTGTACCATCATAATAGTACTTAGGGGTGTTTTCATGTCATGAACCATGGCGTATGAGAAGTCTTCACGGATTTGGGAGATTTTGTTTAGTTTGAAGATATATTTAATCTGATAGACAGTGCAGACTATTGTTAGAATAGTCATTATGATTGTTGTTATGAATATAATCCACATCTTATTAAATATATTCCAATATGGATTTATCAGAACTAGCTGCATGCCAATGGATTTATCTAATTTTATGGGAATAACCTCAGTTTTGATGATTCCTAGCTCAGGAATTGTTATCTTTTTACTTGTTTGTATAGTTTTACAGGAATCAATGACGCAGACTATGAATTCAGAGTTGATATTTTTTTTACTTAGTTGTAAATCAGTAAGTGAATCTATTTCTGATAAAGAATATTTATAGCCTAATTTGCTTATTCCGTCATATATATAAGTGGTTATTGAAATAGAATCATTTGGTGCCCCTCCACCTATGACAGTTCCTTCCGGAACACTCTTGGATATTATATTAGCTTCTTTATATACAATACTTCGGTAAATTTTTACCGATAAATTAAAATTAA